>Ga0209609_10001692_pt1 | contig 12732 bp, 9 predicted proteins | sample LakKivw325mmetaG_FD_184136 | JGI IMG/M metagenome (GOLD analysis project Ga0209609, IMG submission 184136) | Anoxic lake water microbial communities from Lake Kivu, Rwanda to study Microbial Dark Matter (Phase II) - Lake Kivu water 325m metaG... | ecosystem: Environmental > Aquatic > Freshwater...
CGCAAGGTACTGGAAGCCGTCGTCGAGCAGCAGCGTGTCGCAGCCGAAGTGGCGGACGGCGTAGCGGCCGCTCTTCACGCGATCCTTGTCGACCAGGACGACCACGTCGGGGAGGTTGGTCGCGAGCATGTACGGCTCGTCGCCGCTCATCTCGCTGTCGAGGAGCAGGCGGCGGCCGTCGGAGACGATGCGGGGCGGGGTGTGCGAGGCGCCGCCCTTGAAGACGTCGCCGAGCTTCTGGAGGGCGGTCTTCTCCTTCTTGCGGTAGCCGCGGCTGAGGATGGCCACCTTGCGGCCCTCGCGGCTGAGCTCCCGGGCGAGCATCTCGACCATGGGGGTCTTGCCGGTGCCGCCGACGGTCACGTTGCCCACGCTGATGACCTGGCAACCGAGCGGAAAGCGCCGGACGACGCCGGTTCGATAGAGGTAGAGGCGGAACTGGACCACCCAGCGGTAGGCCACGGAAAGGCGCTTCAGCGCCCAGAGCATGAACTGGACCGGCCATTCATGCCCCTGGTCGTCGCCCTCGTACTGGATGAGGGGCAGGACGAAGCTTTCCGTCGCCTCCAATGACTTCCGCAAACTCATGTCTCGATTCGTTTTCCTGAAGCGACAACTATAGCGAAAAAGGGCCCTCGAAACAAGAATACCTTTTCGTTCGGGCTTGACTCCGGTTCGCAAATGTTGGAAACTACCTCCTCGCAAGGCAGCAAACAGGTTTCGAACCGGAGTGGTCGCCGCCACCAGCCGAAACCGCCAGCCTTAAACCGCGGCGCACCCGCGGTGCAGATGATTCGAGCAAGGAAAGCGTTTCTGTCGCCACGCCGTTCACGTCGTGGCGAGCCTATGAGCTCAGATGCCAGCACCCAAGCGGTACGCCCGACGCGCCACCCTGGATTCGACAGGTCGTTGAATCTGTCGGCGCGCGCAAAGACTGCGGCGTTCTTCACGCTTCAGCAGAAAATGCAGGTCGCGGACGCCGCGACCCGGATCGGCGACGCAGACGATGGACTCAGCATCGTCGACGTCCGCGATTCACAATCACCCGAGTTCCAACAGCTCTGGATGATCTACACCATCTCGTTTCCCGAAGACGAACGCCGTTCGTTCTTCGAGCACGAGCGGCTCCTCGACGATCCCCGTTTCCACTTCGGCGCCATCTGCGACGAAGGCGTTCCGGTCGGCCTCGTCTCCTACTGGGAGCTGCACGACATGCTCTTCGTCGAGCATCTCGCCATCGTCCCGGAACACCGCTCCGAAGGCTACGGCGGACGCGCTCTGGAGCACTTGCAGTACTATGCGGATCGCATGATCGTGCTGGACGTCGAGCCGGAGGACGACTCGCCGGACGCCGCACGGCGCGTGCGCTTCTACGAACACCATGGCTTCCGCTACTGCCGGCGCTCCGTCGAGCTGCCGACCTACTGGTTCGCCAAGCCGGTCGTCTCGAACCTCATGGTCTGGGCGCCGAACAACGCCAAGCTCACGCAGAAGCAGATCATGCGGGTGATCCGCCGCGGCATCTACAATCTGGACGTGGCCGTCGCGAAATAGGTTGGCGCCCCTCCTCGTTCGGTTTCGCTGGACGCGACGACGGGGCGGAGTGTAGACTCTGCCCCGACGAACCGACATCGCGGAGGAGCCCATGGGAAGACTTGAAGAACAGATCGCCGAACTCAAACGGCGGCGCAACGCCGTCATCCTCGCCCACAACTACGTGCAGGGCGAGGTGCAGGACGTCGCGGACTTCGTCGGCGACTCGCTGGAGCTGAGCATCAAGGCCAAGAACGCCGGCGCGCCGGTCATCGTCTTCTGCGGCGTCTCCTTCATGGCCCAGACGGCCAAGATCCTCTCGCCCGCCTCGACGGTGCTCCATCCGGTCCCCTCGGCCGGCTGCCCGATGGCGGACATGGCGCCGGCGGAGGCCGTGCGCCGGTACAAGGCGGAGCATCCGGACGTCGTGCTCGTGGCCTACGTGAACTCCACGGCCGCCGTGAAGGCCGAGGTGGACATCTGCTGCACCTCCGGCAACGCCGAGCGCATCGTCGCCGCGATCCCCGCGGACAAGACGATCCTGTTTCTGCCCGACCAGAACCTCGGGGCGAACATCGCCCGCAAACTGGGACGCAAGCTCGAGCTGTGGCCGGGCTTCTGCCCGACGCACAACCGGATCATGCCGGAGGCCGCGCAACGGGTTCGCGAGGCGCACCCGGGCGCCGTGATGCTGGTGCATCCCGAATGCACGCCGGCGGTGGTGGACGTGGCGGACCACGCGCTGAGCACGGGCGGCATGCTCAAGTTCGTGCGCGAGTCGGACGCGCGCGCGTTCATCATCGGGACGGAATGCGGCATCCTGCACCGGATGCGCAAGGAGAACCCCGGCAAGGAGCTGATCCCGCTGGCGCCGCTGCCCACGTGCCCGAACATGAAGAAGCTCACCCTCGAAAGCATCGTCGATTCGCTGGAGTTCATGCAGTTCGAGGTCGACCTCGACCCGGAGCTGATGGACCGCGCGCGCCTGCCCATCGAGCGCATGCTCGCGGGCTGAACTCAAATCGATCTCGAATTTGTTAGTCTGCCGAACCGGGGGTGAGACGTAGCCAGGCTCCGCAGTCCACGAAAAGGGCGTCGCATTTCGTGTCGGGGGCGCGTTCTCCGCGCGCCATATTCTTGTTCGTGGCCCATTTGCGCGTTGCCGGACAGCAACCCGTCGATTTTTCCGTATAAAACATTTTCACAAAAATATAGTGTTATTTATTGACGGCGTTTCGAAACTGTGGTTTGATAGGACGCGAAATAGGACAACGCTTTCTCTGGAAGCGCACGCGCATCGAATTGAGCACTGGAGCATGACATGCAGCAGGACTTTGCGACGTTGTTTGAAGCGGCCACCGGACACGGGCCGTATCCCTACCAACACGAACTGGCCACGAGCGGTTCTGAATGCGCCTCGCGTTTGATTTCGGTTCCGACTGGGATGGGGAAGACGGCGGCGGTCACGTTGGCATGGCTTTGGAATCGGGTTATTCTTGGTCGCGATGACTGGCCTCGGCGTCTCGTCTACTGCCTCCCCATGCGAACGCTCGTCGAGCAGACTCGTGACGAGATCGCCCGCTGGCTGGACAACCTTGTGAAGTTGCATCCCGGTAATTCCGATCTGGCATGGCTTGCCACACATTCGCCGGTTGTGCTCATGGGTGGTGTTGAAAACGATACAGCACGGCGCGAATGGGATGTCTACCCCGAAAAATCGGCGATTTTGATTGGGACGCAGGACATGCTGCTGTCTCGTGCGCTGAACCGCGGCTACGGCATGTCCCGGGCCCGTTGGCCCATGCACTTCGCCCTCCTCAACAACGATAGCCTCTGGGTGATGGACGAAACCCAATTGATGGATGTCGGTCTAGCAACATCCGCCCAGTTGCAGGCCTTTCGAGGAAACGACCAAGGTAAAATGGCGCACCCGTCCTTTACCTGGTGGATGAGCGCCACTCTCCAGCCTGATTGGATTTGTTCCCCGGAAACCACTGATCTACTGCCTGCTCTTTTGTCTTCGCGTGTCAGTGTCGGAGATAAAGACAGAAGAGGGCAGTTCTGGGACGGCTCAATCGCCAAGCCCCTTCACATCCACAGCGATCCAATGGATGGAAAAGCGCTTGCCGCTTTTGTCACTTCAGCCCGCGCCGTCACGGGGCTTACGCTCGTTATTGTCAACACAGTCAAACGCGCCGTTGCCGTCTTTGACGCGCTTTCAAAGAACAAGGCGCTCTACTCCGTCAGCGACATCAACCTTGTCCACTCGCGTTTTCGCCCGGCTGACCGCGCCGTTTGGCGCGATGCCTTCCTTCGTCGCGGCGCTTCCGCAGAACGGCCTCGCATCATCGTCGCCACCCAGGTTGTCGAGGCTGGCGTCGACATCTCCGCAGAAGTGCTGATCACGGATCTGGCGCCATGGACCTCGCTTGTGCAACGTTTCGGTCGCGCCGCACGCTATGGAGGAAGGGCGGATGTCCATGTCATTGGGGTTGAGGAGAAGCAGTCCGCGCCTTACGAATGGGTTGAACTGGAGTCTTCGTTAAGCGAGCTGAAGTCTCTCGGTGATGTTTCCATTCGTTCGCTTGATGCTTTTGACGCGATGCTTTCATCCGAACGTAGAAAAGCATTGTACCCTTACGATGCTGGGTTTCTTCTCCTTCGGCAGGAGTTGGAAGACCTCTTCGACACTTCCGCCGATCTCTCTGGCGCTGATCTGGATGTCGCGCGCTTCATTCGCTCAGGTGAGGAAACGGATTGTCAGATCGCTTGGCTCCCACTGGGCAAAGGCGAGGTGCCCCCGCCGGAGTATCATCCTGCGCGGGGCGACCTCTGCCCCGTTCCCATTGGCGATGCCAGGAAGTTTCTCGAAAAGAGAACGGCTTGGAGATGGGACTACCTTGATCGCGCTTGGCTTCCAGTGAAATCAAACAGTCTCTATTCAGGGCTCATGCTGGTCGTAACCGCCGATTCTGGAGGATACAGTCCCGTTCGCGGTTTCGACCCCACAGTCAAAGATGCTGTCCCCTGTGTCGCCGCTCCATCGTGCGCACCGGATGCAGACGCCGCCGAGGAAGATGAATCCCTTTCCGTGACCGACCAGTGGCAGACGATTGCCGAACATGGCGCGAAGACGGCGAAGGAACTTGCTATGATTCGTGGAGCCGATGTCGATCCAGTCCTCGACATCGCGGCCCGCTGGCACGACTTCGGAAAGGCCCATCCCGCCTTCTTCTCGCTACTGCTTGAGCCCCCGTCTGCCGACATTGCGAAAGCGCCGGCATCCGCCTGGCGCAAGCCCCCGAAATACGCGGCGTCCGCAAATGATCCGCGCCCCGGCTTCCGACACGAACTCGCTTCCTCCCTTGCCATCATCGACCTCCTGCGCCAGGCCGCTCCCGATCACGCCGCCCTTCGTGGTCCTTGGAAAGCTTTCTTCCCAGACTCCCCGCAAGACGAGCAGCCGGAGCCTGACCTGACTCCTGCACATCGCTGTCTTGCGGGTTTGTCCGCAAACGCCTTCAATCTTCTGATCTATCTTGTCACTGCGCATCACGGCAAGGTGCGGGTCTCCTTGCACGCCTCGCCGGCCGATCAAACGCACCCCGTGACGAAAACCGGCGGCGAAATGCCCGTTCGCGGCATTCTCGAAGGCGACCAGCTCCCGCCCACGCGCCTTTCATTCCAAACAGGCTTGGTTGACGTCCCTTCAACCAAGCTCACGCTCGCCCCGGCCGAGATCGGCGTCTCCGAAACCATCGGAGCGAGTTGGGGCGAACGCTGCGCCGCGCTTCTTTCCGAACACGGGCCCTTTCAACTAGCCTATCTCGAAACCCTACTGCGCGCCGCCGACATCCGCGCCTCACGGAAGTAAAGCCATGAAAATCCACTTCCACACCCTCGCTGGTTGTTCGCCGACGCCGCTCGCGAACTATCTCAAGGCCCTGGGCATTCTGCGCCTTGTCTCCGAACAGGCCGACCCTTCCGTCCGTGGCGCGTGGCGCGACGAGTCCTTCGTTCTCGCCACCAGGCTCTCGGATGATGAACTCGCCGACTTCTTCCTCACCCGCTATGCGCCATCGCCGCTCGTCTCGCCATGGAACCGAGCTTCTGGATTCTATGGCGGAGATGCTACACTGTCCAAATTCGAGAACTCAAATCTTCAGCGTCTCGCCGCCTATCGCGAGGGATCGAAAGCCGCCAGAGTCTTGTGTTCCGATCTCGAGGCCGCGCAATCCGAGGTTGTTAAAATCAAAGATGAAACCAAACGGCTGAAGGGGTCGGCAAAGCAAAACCTCAAGACGGATCCCGTCTACAAAGCGCGCCTCGCTTCTGCCGAAAGGGAATTCAAGCGCCTCAAATCCCAGTTCATACCTGAGTGCCGCCTGAAATGGCGAGGCAAGGCGCTCGAATGGCTGAATGCCGCGATTGTCGTCAAATCCGACAAGGCGCTTTCATGGCCTTCGCTTTTTGGCACCGGCGGCGCAGATGGTAAACTAGACTTCACCACAAACTTTCGCCAGCGCTTCTGCGATTTGTTTGATCTGGACAAACTCGCCGCCCCAAAGGAACAAACACGCGACTTGCTTGTGAATGCGCTTTTCGGAAGTGCTTCATTGGGCTCCGGCAACTACAAAGTTGGCCAGTATGCTCCAGGCGTAGCGGGCGGTGCGAACAGCACCAACGGTCTTGAATGCGGTGCCTCAGGCATCGCCAATGTCAACCCCTGGGACTTCATCTTGTTCATGGAGGGAACGGTCCTGTTCGGCTCCGCCGCTTCGCGCCGCCTGAACGCCTCGTCCTCCGCCGAAAGCGCACCTTTCGCTCTTCGAGCCCAATCCGCAGGACACTTGTCGTCGAGCGCGGGCGACAAGATCGTCCGCGGCGAGCAGTGGATGCCGCTTTGGACCCAGTTCGCCACACTCGGCGAGATCCGCTCGCTGCTTTCCGAAGGTCGCGCGCAGCTCGGTCGCGCCGCAACCCGCGAGCCGATGGACATGGCGCGCGCCGTGGCCCGTCTTGGCGTTGCCCGCGGCATCTCCGCTTTCGAGCGGTATGCCTACATGGAACGCAACGGACAGTCGAATTTCGCCGTTCCACTGGGTCGCTGGCGTGTCCAGGCCCAGCCGCGCCAAGACCTCTTCGCCGATCTCGACGCCTACCTCGTTCGCATCCATCGCGCCGCCCGAGAGGATCGCGCCGCCAACTCTCTGATTGCCGCGGCGAAGATTCTCGACGACGCAATCCTCGCCGCGCCGGCCGCCGCATCGCTCCCGCATGCTTGGCAGAACATACTGCTCGCCCTTGCGGACCTCGACGCGCTTGCGGCTTCCAGTGCAATCGATCGCATTGCACCCCCTCTGCGCCCTGAATGGATTTCCGCTGCGGACGATGGTTCGCCGGAGTTCCGCTTGGCGCTGTCCCTGGCCAACCAGTACGGGATTCGCCGCCACTTTCTCCCGCTCAACAAATTCGGATCCTATGATCGTACGCAATGCACCTCTGTCGTCTGCTTCGGACGCGACCTTGTCGCCGACCTTGTCGCTGTTACTGATCGTCGCCTCGTCGAAGCCGCGAAGGGATCCTCCCGATCCCTCGACCAGACGCCGGTCAACCCGCGATTCTGCGCCACTCTCGCCGATGTCGACGCGTTCATCGCAGGCAGGGTCGATTTTCCCCGTCTCCTCCGCCTCGCCCGCGGCCTGATGGCGCTCGACGCCAAGGCACTCAGGGAATGCACCCTTCGGTCGCTGGCCAACGGAGGACATGCGAATTCGCCTGACGATGCGTTCACGCTCTTCCGGCTCTGTCTCGCCCCTCGCCACTGGCACGTCGACATCCCCATTCGCGTCGAGATCTTCCGTCGGCTCGCCTCTGGCGACATGAGCGCGGCTTCGCGCCTGGCGTCTCAGCATCTTCGGGCGCACGGACTGTCGCCCGCACTGCAAATCTGCGCGGGAGATGCCCGGCTACTTGCCGCTTCGCTCGCCTTTCCGCTTTCCAACGCGTCTTGCGACGCGATCATCCGAACCATCACCCCAAACCATCAGGAGACCATGAAATGAGCATCGACCTTTCCGCGCTGACCCATGCCCGCCGCGTCCTCTTCAACATTCCGCTGAAACCAGTCCAAGGCGAGCGCTTCCAACCTACGGGCTTCCCTTCGCTCGGAGCAGCTTCCTACCAGACCCGAAACGGGGCTTCGCTCCTCGTCGAATCCGCGCAAAGCATGGCCAATCGGCTTGAATCCACGATTTGGGACGAAGCCTCCCAAGATCTTGCTGGCGCGGCGAAAGGAATCTCCTACATTCGCGTGGAGCGCCAAGGCAGCTACCTCACCTCGTCCATCACCGAGGCGCATCGGATCAATTCGCCCTATTTGCTTGAAGGGAAGGACAAATCGTTCTTCAACGAGCTCAAAACCGCGCTTGGCGGACTCGCAGAGCGCCCAATCAATCGCAAGGCGCTTGCGGAAACGCTTTTGGCTTACGATGCCAACGCACTTGTCCATGGTGTGTTTCTCGCAAAAAAAAATCTCGCTGGCGGACGACTTCGCGTCGCTCGCGCGCTTTCTGCTTTCGTCGAGGCCGATGGTGTTGAAGTCGCGGCGTCCGGCGGTGTCAAAAATGATTCTGTGAACCCTTCGGGAGACACAAAATCCGGCTTTGGCAACGTTCCCTTTTCTCGTGACGAATATACGGCCAAGGCGATCACGCTCTATGTCAACCTGGATCTCGACCAGATTCGTGGCTACGGCCTTGGCGAGGCCGCGACGCGGCTGCTGATCACGCTTGCTCTCTACAAAGTCCGAGCGCTTGTCGATGGCGCGATGCGCTTCCGCACTGCATGCGACTTCGAGGTGATTCCCGACACCATCGCCGCCGTCAAGCCTTCCGGCTTTACGCTCCCGACGCTTGACGATCTGGCGGCCGCGCTCAAGGCCGCGGTTGCCGAAAACAAGGCCGTGTTCAAGCAGACCGTCGTGCAATACAACGACGATCTGAAGAAAGGCAATACCCCCGAAGAGGAGAGTGCTGAAGCAACCGACGAAACCGAAGCCTAGCGGAGACTTTTCCGATGCCGACACTTTCCATCCGCTTCATCGGCGGCCACTACCACGCCACGCCATGGGGTAGGGCGCAGAACGAAGGCGCGGTCGAATGGCCGCCCTCTCCATGGCGCGTCTTGCGGGCGCTCCTCGCCACAGGATACGCCAAACTGCCGGAATGGCAGGGCGGCGTCATCCCGGACACTGCGAAATCGCTTGTCGAGAAACTCGCCTCGTGTCTGCCTTCATTTCGCCTTCCCAAGGCCACCGGTGCGCACTCCCGCCATTACATGCCCACCAAGGGCAGCACGACGCTGGTCATTGACGCCAGCGCCGTGACAGGCCTTGACCATGATCCCCTGCTCATTCACTGGGATGTGGATCTCGACGCCGTGGAAACAGCGCTGCTCGCCGAACTGGCCGAGCGCCTCGGCTACCTCGGTCGCGCCGAGTCTTGGACCGAAGCGAAACTGGTCGAGGATGCTCCGGGCTTGAATGATCACTGGAGCCAACCCCTGGCCGAGTCGTGCCCGACAACGGCGGATGACGGCGAGGCCGTTCTTCTCCTTGCGCCAGTCCCGTCATCCGAGTACGCGCGATGGCGGGAGAGCGCCGCCACATCGAGCGGACTCCCGAAAAAGAAGTTCGACGCGATCCATCCCGCCGATCTCCTCGCCGCCCTTCAAGTGGAAAGCGGATGGCTTCAAAAACAAGGCTGGACGACACCGCCTGGGACCCGGTTTGTGCGCTATCGGGTTCCAGCGAGAAACGCCATTGGAACCACCCCGCCAGCCGCCCGTCGGCGCTCGGAACCACCGCGAGTTGAATTCGCTCTGCTTGCGCTTTCCTGCTCCGCTCGGAACCGAACGCCCTTGCCGCTTGCCAGCCGCACATTGCCGCAGGCTGACATCCTCCATCGGGCGATTGCCAGTTTTGCTGGAAAATGCGCTCCAGATCAGGCCGGCGCCGCCGCCCGCGATCTGCTCGGAATGGATGCTAATCACGCGCCCTTGTCCGGACATCGCCACGCGCATATCCTCCCTCTGTCGCTGCTTAATGCCGATGGCCATCTGGATCATGTTCTCCTTTGGGTGCCTGATGGCATGGGAGGAGCCGCGCAAGACATCTTGCGCCACCTTCGGAGAACGTACATGAAAGGCGGTGTTGGCGAACTCTCCGTGCGTTTTTCCGGTGCGGGATCGCGCGAAATGTTTAGCAAAATTCAGGGCCTCCAGGGGCTGCTTGCCCCGGTTCGTGTCTGGCAGTCGCTTACACCGCTTGTCCTGCCTCGCTACCGCAAGAAAAGCGGAAAGAACACGCTCGAAGGCCAGATCGCCGCCGAATGCGATTCGCGCGGGCTACCCTCGCCCCAGCATATTGAATTTCTCAAGGAGGAAAGTATCGCCTTCCGCCACTACGTTCGTCGCCGCGCTTGTGCTGTGCCGCCGCCTGAAGACTTCGGCTACGCCCTCCGGCTCACCTTCGCCGAGCCCGTGCGCGGGCCGCTCTGCCTCGGGCACTCCAGCCATTTCGGTCTGGGCCTCTTCGTCGCCTGCCCGGACCGGGAGGCGTAGGCGGGCGTCCTCCGCTTCGTCCGGCGGACTCGCTGCGGACGCCACGGCTGGCGGTGTGGAGCCCGCCAGGCGAAACAAAACGCAACAGGAGAGGAGCCGTGCGCTACGAAACGGAAAAGCAACTGGCCGCCCGCGCGAAAGCGCTGGGCGAAGGCGCTGATGCCGCCGCCTTTGCCGATCTGGCCGCCTTCTGCGCCTCGCCGTCGCCGCTGGTGCGCCGTATCGCCGCCTCCGCGCTCGGCAAACTGGCAGGGGTGGTCGATGCCGCGGCGAGCGTGGAGGCTCTGCTGCCGCTGCTGGGCGACGCCCAATCCCCAGGCGCGCCAGTATGCCGCCAAGGCGCTGGGCGCCTACGGCTTGTCCGCCGAAAAGGCACTCCCCGCCCTGCGCGACATGCTCCGCAATCCCGCCGAACTTGGCCATGTGAAGCGCAGCGTCACCGCCGCCGCGCCCGCCTCTTCAAGCTCCTGCGTGGGTGGGGGGATCGCGTCCAGTACTCGGTCTTCTGCTGCCAGCTCAATCCGCGTGAGCGTCTGCAACTCGTCGAGGAGATGAAGCGGCTGATGAACCAAGATGAAGACCAGACGCTGCGACTCGACGCGGGCGCGGTGGAAGGGGAGCGCCCGATCCCTGAGATTGCGTACGTCGGCAAGGTGTGGCGACCGGAGCAGCGTTCGCAGGTCGTTTGATTTTTTTGCGTCTCCGGCGGTTCGAGCGGTCCGGTGGTGCCGAAAAGCCCGTCACCGCTCGAAGCTCTTTGATAGTCAAACAACTTTCATCTTTCCAGCGTCTGCGAGTTGACTTTTCGACCCGTTTTCGATAACTTCTCGCAAAGCGCTCGAAAAGCGGCCTGCAAGTCCTACTGTATCAAGCTGTTGCCTAGACCACCGTTTCCGCGCCTTCATCGGCGCGGCCCCATTGAAGCTGAGCCGTTCAACATCACGCCAAAAAAGAGAAGATAAGTTTCCGCGCCTTCATCGGCGCGGCCCCATTGAAGCACGAAGTTAACAAATGCTAACCCTGTATCTGTATCTGGTTTCCGCGCCTTCATCGGCGCGGCCCCATTGAAGCCCACTAATGTCTTGGCGCATTCCCGCGCCGATGACGGTTTCCGCGCCTTCATCGGCGCGGGCGAGGACGCGGCGGATCCCGGCGTCGACGGGACGGCAGTCGAAGCGTCCGAGACCGTGGAGCGGCACGCAGTCCGCCACCTTGGGACCGACACCGCGGCCTTCGCGTCACCGCGATGCAGTCAGTGGGACTCGTGGCACAGGATCGTGTCCGGGCCGCAGTCCTCGATTTGATTGTCCGTATCGAAAATCTGCCCGCAATGTGTTTTTGTCGTGCCGCCGGTTTTCGGAATGACGGCGACGTTGAGCCGGTGGGCGCAATGACTGAATCGATTGCCCTCGATTTTTAGAGTGTGAAAGGACGCATTGTTGTCGCCTAGGGCGTAGATGCCGTTGTCGGCGTGGCTGACGTCGTTGTTTCTAAAAAGGATGTCGTGGTTCCCGTATTTCAGCAGCAGCGCCGAACTGCATTGGTCGAAGACGTTGTCTTCGATCACGACATGATTCCATCCGCGCTGTGAAATCCCCGCGTAGGAACAACGCGAGAAACGATTGCTGACGATGGAAATGTGCGTCTGGTACCGGGGGCCTCGTCCGTGCGAGCCGATCGCGGCATACAGATTGTCGAATCCTTCCGTGTCGCCGATGTCGAAGGTGCATCCAACGATGGAGATGCTGGTGTTCGGCGTTCCGTCGAACGTCGGCGAATCCGCTTTGCCGAGATGAGGAAAGCCAATGCGCAACGGGTGGTCGAGCTGAATGTATTCGACGTAGTGCCTTTTCTCCCTTTGCGCGGCCATGCCTCGGAAATGGCAGTTTTCGACTTTGAAATTCCTGCAGGCGGCGATTTCGAAATAGTGGTCGTTCAGGGAATTGTTGAACTTGATGTTCCTGAACGTGACGTCGCTGGCGTGGATGAACGATGCCGCGTGTCCATGGATCGTCCCGCCTTCGACGGTGATGTTGCCCTCGCCGGCGTATCCCAGCACGTTCGTGTCACTCAATTCAAAGTTGAAAAACAAATACTTGCCTTCAACCTGGATGACGGCGTCGTCATCGAGAACGAGGCGGGTGTTCCGCTTCAGCCTGATTTTTCCCAAATGGTACGTTCCCGCCGGAAAACGGATTGTTTTCGCGGGGTGTGTTCGATCCGCGAGGATGGCGTTCATTTCACCCGACGTGATCCCCGGGGAAATTCGGATGACGGCACCACCGATGTCCGCGTCACCGATGTTCGCGGCCTGCTGGTCTGGGGTGGCGTTCGTCTGCGCCCGGGTGGGCAGCAGCGGATTCAGGAGGAAAACGAAAAGGGAAAAGACGCAATGAAGGGCAGGGCTTCTCATTGGGGCGCCAACTTACCACGTCAGCCCCTGCGGCTCCAGACGATTTTGTCGCCCCAGACCGGCATGGGTGCGAGTCAACTTAGTTGCCTCGCCCCCGGAATTCAGAATCCAGAAGTCAGGATTCAGAATTGATTCTCACCGACTTGCACATCGCCATTGCGGAA
>Ga0209609_10001693_pt1 | contig 12731 bp, 18 predicted proteins | sample LakKivw325mmetaG_FD_184136 | JGI IMG/M metagenome (GOLD analysis project Ga0209609, IMG submission 184136) | Anoxic lake water microbial communities from Lake Kivu, Rwanda to study Microbial Dark Matter (Phase II) - Lake Kivu water 325m metaG... | ecosystem: Environmental > Aquatic > Freshwater...
GCCATCTCTCCAGGATGGCAGCCTGTCTCTCGGTTTACCAAGATTAACGGATAGCCTGGCTGGATGTTGGCGCGCTTTCGGACGCTTTGTAGCGGATGTACTGTTCCAAGTCCTCCAGCCTGACGCGCACCGCGGTGCCAATCCGTACTGTGGGGATGTCACCGCGTTTCATCAGAAGGTAAGCAAATGAGGCGCTTACCCCAAGCATTGCTGCAACTTCTTTCCCTTTCAACAATCGTGCTTCCATAGTTATTCCTCCGACGTTTGTGATGTCATTATATAGAACAGATGTTCTTATGTCAAGCGGATTTTTATCCACTGTTTCCATACGTTATAGACTTTTAGGAAAATCGGCGTTTTTCCCCGCTCACCTCCTGGTTGCATGTCAAGCCCGAGTAGCCGCTGGCAAGGGAAGGGGCATCCGCTTGTAAAAAGAAAAAAGATGTGAACAAGATATAATGCCGTTGTGGTATAGAAAGCGCGCCCCCGCCAGCTTTGCAAGGGAGAAGCGCCTTCCGCGGGCGATGAAGCTCGAATCGTCTCTCGACTGATGGCTTCTACTGAACTCTCAGTGGAAGCCTTTTTTATTTCGCCATGTCATTCTCACTCACCGAGATCGAACTCGAACAGGCGCTTCGGCAGCCCGGAAGCCCTCTCTGCTGGATTGGGCGCCACGCGGCGGGCGGTACACCCGTCACCTGCTTTGGGAGAGCGTGAACGACGGTGAAACCCGCCAATGTTTCATCGCCGGCCTGGGATATTGCCCGGAACATACTCACATGCTTGCTTTCCAAGAAAAGAACGACACGGGGACGCGCTGGGTGTGAATATCATGTACGAAAACTTTGTCAACGTGATCGAAGGCCGGTTGGAGACCTGGGGACTGCCCCAAAAAGGCCGCAAGGGCACAAACCACCTTGCCGCCGCGTCGGCCTGCCGGGTGTTTCACACGGCCGGAGAATCGGTGAAGTATGCGTTGAAGACCCTGCTCGAAGAACTGGAAACCTCACCCGATGAATGGCAAAGGCGGGTCTCTACATCCGGCGGTTTATGCCTAGCCCATCTCAGGCAGGGCCTAAACTCTGCGAAGAGTTACCCCACATCCGCCAGTTTTCTGCGCCAGGATGCACATTCGCGGTTGAAGCGCTGGCAGGAAGGTCTGAAAGGCTACATCCGCAAGCATCGCTGGGAACTCCGGGAGGAAGCCTTGACGGAAAACGAAAGTCGCGCCTGGAGGGAAGTTCTGGCCTTCTTCACCGGCCAGCCTCCCGACTCTTTCGAAAGGTGAAAGATGGGCACTCGCGCTGACCTGGCATTTTGTCCCGGCTGCAGACGCGCGGCACCGCGGGGTGCCATCTGCCCGGATTGCCGCCGCCCTTGCGATGCTCCCGCAGAGACTTACCCGGAAAGGCTTTTGGAGACAGTTCTTTCGCAAGACACGACCCGCGCCGGCATGGCCGTGGACGTGCTCACGAAGCGGCTGCACGAGCCGCGCGCCATCGTCCCATTGATCATGATGTCGCACAGTCAGGGTGATCCGTATTTGTTGGTGCTTTCGCCTCGCGGCATGGGCTGGCTGGGCGATCCTCAAACAGTTCCCGTATTGGTAGAACTGTTGCTCGACGAGGAGAAACCTTTCGTCGCCCGTATTGCCGCAGCGGAAGCGTTGGGGAGCATCCGCGGGGGAGAAGCCTTGCAGACATTGAACCGGGCCCAGCGAGGTCCGCGTCCCAGTGTGGCCAAAACCGCCACCAAAGCAATGACGCAATTCCAATGCGATGGCAGACATTATGAACGCAGAAGCTTCAGCGCAGTGCTTGATCTTGTTTCTGGATGTCTATCCAGAATTGCCTGTTCTTCTCTTATGAGATCGCGCCCCCTAGCATCGTGGTAAAGCGATTGATAAGGTACTGAAAGACAACCCGAGATTGGAAATCATTTACTTTCCACCTTCGTGTCCGGATTTGAATCCGCAAAGGAGTCAGCCACAATCACTTGGAACCATGCTTGCCTGAACTGGCTGACCGGTTCGAAAAGAAGCTAAATTCAAGATCGTTTAAAAGCTCCTTTTTGGATCGTTATGGCTATAACGCTATTCGTTCGATGTTTGTTTGATCTGTCAATGAGAAGAAAACCATCCGGGAATTGGTAAGACTGTATAAACTTTCTGAAACACGAGTCTGGAGCATTTGTACTGCGGCAAGAAAAAGAACACTATTGCATCTCATCGAGATATGATAATCAATTCACAAGTCGGCGAGGGGATAAAACCGATTGCAAATAATATGCGGAACGTAATATAATAATAGTACACTATTGCATTATTTGTACTATTATGTTATTATATCAAAGAGATAGGAGGCATCATGCCCAGATATCATCAAGGTAAATCCCACCCTCAAGCAGTTCGCCGCCATCGTCATTGGCAAGACAGCCTGAGAGCAATGATGGAACTAGGGGGCGATGACCAAGCCACCGTAAACATCAATGTTGGAGGCCGCCTGCGCGAATTGCGAACCGGACAGGGACTGTCCATCCGTTCCCTGGCTGAAATGTCCGGTCTGAACTTCAACACTCTCAGCCTGATTGAGAATGAGAAAACTTCCCCAAGCGTCAGCACCCTCCAGCAGTTGGCACAAGCCTTGCAGGTTCCCATCACTGCTTTCTTTGTAACGGCATTTCCGCAGAAGGATGTCATATATCAGAAATCCGGACACCGTCCGCGTGCCAACTTTTCACACGGATTACTGGAGGATCTGGGCGCTGGTCTAACCTTGGGGGAAGGGCTTCCTCTGTTGCTAACACTGGAACCGGGTGCAGAGAGCGGGCCGGATGCCATCGTCCATACTGGTCAGGAGTTCGTTTATTGCCTGGAAGGCAATCTCACCTATACGATTGCAAGGGAGGAATATGATCTCGGTCCGGGCGACAGCCTGATCTTCCAAGCCCATCTTCCCCATCGTTGGGGCAACCGGGGTAATTTCAACTCGCGCTCCATCTTGATCCTCTGCCCGGCAGACGAGAATGATCATTCCACAGAGCAGCATTTCAAGACCGAGAAGGCTGAAGAAAGTATTCGCACCGAGGAGGTATCAGATGAGTCCCAAAGATAGGTTTTTCTTGAGATCGCATGTACTATCGCTGGGAATATTGCTGCTTGTTTTGGGTGCCTTCTTTGCAGATCCGGCGCAAGCTCAAGAGGAAACGCCCCCTCCCGATTCCGGCTGTCTGACCTGTCACGATAACTTGTACTACCTGTATGACACCGGCAAATGGTTCTGTCTCTGCGGAACCGAGATGACCTGCACCTGCTGCCACGGCGGCAACCCGGATGCCTTGATGGGGGAAGATGCCCATCTTGGCATGGTTCTCTACCCCACCCGCAATGACGCCAAGCCCTGTCAGCAATGCCATCCAGACGATTACGAGGCGCGGGTGGAGCGCTTTTCTGAGATCGCGGGAGTGAGTCCTATTCACTCTCTACCTCCCACTCCAACCATCCCTGAACCCACCTCGGTTGGAGACGGCACTGCCGGGCTTGCCTCTGGCGCCCAATCGCGATGGCTGGAACCCTGGCGGCTGGCAGGGCTGGTCGCGCTCGCGCTTGCCCTGGCCGTGCTCGTGTTTTTCGGTTACCGGTGCTGGAAGGCCGACAGCCTGGCTAGAAGAAGCAAATCAATCCATACTTAAGGAGACGACAATGAAGATTGCTGCCATTACCGATGATGGAAACACTATCAGCCAACATTTTGGACGCGCCCCGTATTACCTGGTTGTGACTGTCGAGGATGGGAAAATCGTTGACCGCAAATTGCGCGAGAAACTCGGCCATGTCCAGTTCGCCAGCGAACCCCATCCGCCGGAACAGCCCGGCCAGCCGCATGGCATGGACTTGGCTTCCCACAACAGGCACCTGCGCATGGCCGAGGCGATTGCCGATTGCGAAGCGCTGCTTTGCCGCGGCATGGGCATGGGTGCCTACGAAAGCATGAAGGCGCGCGGCATCCGCCCGGTGGTGACCGATATCGCCGACATTGATACGGCTGTCATGGCCTATGTCGAAGGAAATATCGTTGATCAAGTGGAGCGATTGCACTGAGTGAAATCTCTGTTCGGCCAGAAACGATCGTGAGGCAGACATGGTTATGCAGATCAATCAAGAATTATGCGCCGGTTGCGGAGATTGCATCACCGCATGTCCTGAGAATGCGATCTACCTAGTGAATCAGAGAGCCGTAATTGATGGCTCTTTGTGCAGCCAATGCAAAGCCTGCGTCGAAGCCTGTCCGAATGAGGCTATCGCAGTCCTTTCTGTAGATTCGCCGGACGCCTCGATCGTGGCGCTGCCAGTGGCCGAATCCCGACCTGTCCCCGTCCCGGAGCAGGCAGCGCTGCTGGGAAAGCCTGCCCCCGCCCGCAGTCTTGCCCCGTGGGCTGGAACCGCGCTGGCCTTTCTTGGGCGCGAAATTGTTCCTCGCCTCGCAGAGGCTCTGGTCACTGCGCTGGAGCGCAGGCTCACGCGTCCTGCGATCGCTAACACTACTCCATCGTCTGCGTCTTCCACGAGAATCGCCGCACATGGCGGGGGCGAAAGGCGGCGGGTCCGTTATCGTCGCGGACGCGCCGAATAAAAAAATCGTGAAGAAAGGAGGTGAGGAATATGCCTGGAGGAGATCGCACAGGACCAATGGGCGCCGGTCCGAGAACCGGTCGCGGCATGGGTTATTGCAGCGGCTATGACCGGCCCGGTTTTGCAAATCCGGCCCCGCGTCTCCATGTTGGGTACGGCTTTGGGCGCGGGGGAACAGGCCGCGGATGGCGGCATCGCTTCTATGCGACTGGCTTCCCGCGACCGGCTCCGCTCACATCGGAGCAGGAAACCGAAGACCTTAAAGCCCGGGCTGATTGGCTGAAAAGTCAACTCGATGCTGTCCAAAAGCGCATCGAAGAACTTGCTTCGAAATAAATACATATCTTGGGAGGGCGCGTGGAGTGGACAGTCCATGTATTCTGCGCGCTACTTCTATAAGACAAGGAGATGAAACATGGTAAACAAATCCTTTCGCGGCAGAGGCAGCCAGGGCGGCGGGCAGGGACGCGGCCAGGGCTTCGGCAGAGGGGCAGGCCAAGGTCGGGGGAGAGGCGGCGGCAACAAACCCGGCTCCGGTCCGGGCGGCAACTGCGCCTGTCCGAAGTGCGGCAAGAAAGTCCCGCATGTGGCTGGTCAGCGCTGCATAGACCAGATCTGCCCGGACTGCGGCGTTAAGATGATCCGCGAGTAGGCTGGCATGAAAATCGTCCTGTCAACTACTTCGCCCGGCCTGGACTCGACGACAGACCCGCGCTTCGGGCGCGGCGCTTACCTGCTGGTGGTGGATACTGAAACCATGCGGTGGGAAGCACGACCGAACCCCGGAGTGAACGCCTCGGGCGGGGCAGGCATCCAGGCCGCTCAATTCGTAGCCGACCAGAAAGCTGATGCAGCCATCAGTGGTGACTTCGGCCCACACGCCTTCAATGCCCTCCAAGCCGCAGGCATAGCCATGTACCTGTATGGCGACTGCCGGACGGCTGACGAGGCGGTCAAGAGATTCAAGGCCGGGACTTTAGAACGCGTCGGGGCGGCGACCCGCGCGGAGTGCGATGGCGCACATCACGCCTGAGCCATGCGCATCGCTGTCGCTAGCGGTAAGGGCGGCACCGGCAAGACAACCATCGCCACCAGCCTGGCCCTTAGCTTGGCTATCGAGGTTTCCGCACCACTGCCCATCTTCGTGGATTGTGACGTGGAGGCGCCCAACGCCCACCTGTTCCTGAAGCCGCACCTGGAGCAAAGCCGGCCGGTCGGGATCATGATCCCGGTGGTGGACGATGCCAAATGTACTTACTGCGGTAAATGCGCCGAGGTCTGCGCTTACCACGCCATTGCCGTGCTCGGCCGGAAGACGCTGGCCTTCCCGCAGTTGTGCCACGGCTGTGGGTCCTGCGCGATCCAATGCTCGGAAAAAGCCATCACGGAAAAACTCGACCCAATTGGCGTCATCGAACGCGGCCCGTCCCTGGCGGGGATTGACTTCCGGCGTGGCGTGCTGAACATTGGCGAGCCGATGGCCGTCCCCATCATCCGCGAACTCCTGCGGCAGGTCACACCCCGGCCCGGCCAGACCGTCATCCTGGATGCTCCGCCCGGCACCTCCTGCCCAGTGGTGGCAGCCATGCGCGGCGCCGACTATCTCTTGCTAGTGACGGAACCGACACCTTTCGGCCTGCATGACCTGCGCTTGGCGGCGCAGGTCGCTGGGGAACTGGGCATCCCGGCGGGCGTGATCGTCAACCGCGAAGACGGCGACTACCCGGACCTGGACCTGTTCTGCCGTTCCAGCGGATTGCCCATTCTGATGCGCATTCCCTTCGAGCGCGCCATTGCCGAAGGCATTGCCCAGGGCAGGCCGCTGGCGGAAATTCGCCCCGAATATATCGCCGCTTTTCAGAAACTGTTCTGGCAGATTACGGACAGCCAGATCAGGCAGCGCGCACAGGAGTGACATGGAACTCAAATGTTCGATCTGCCGGGTGCAGGCCTGCCGCGAAGAACCCGGCGCCAAGCCTCTTCCGGCTTTCTGCCCGGCCGCGACAGAACCCGGGACTCTCACCGAGGCCCGCCAAGCCTATCAGTCCGAAGGCGGGGTGCAGCGCCTGGCCCGGTCGGCGGCTCAAGTGGAGGCAACCGGCTATTGCCGCTGGCCGCGCGTGCAGGAGGTAATGGAATTCGCCAGGCGAATTGGCGCAACGCACCTGGGCATTGCCACTTGCGTCGGCCTGATACAGGAAGCCAGGCTGCTCCAGGATATCTTGGAAGCGAACGGCTTTCAAGTCAGCAGCGTTTGCTGCAAGGTTGGCTCGATCCCCAAAGAAGAGATCGGATTGACGGACGAGGAAAAGGTCCGCCCGGGGCAGTTCGAAGCCTTGTGCAACCCCATCGGGCAGGCCATCCTGCTGAACAAAGCCGGCACTGGCTTGAATATCGTTGTGGGCCTGTGCGTGGGGCACGATAGTCTATTCTTCAGCCATTCGCAGGCGCCAGTCACGGTGCTGGTGGCCAAGGACCGAGTCACCGGTCATAACCCCGCCGCCGCCCTGTATACCAGTCATTCCTACTACCGCCTGGGTCCTGATCAGGGTTGAAACCGGATAAGGATGGAAACGATGAAAAACAAGAAGACGCTCACGAGAGGCATCCTCCTGACCATGACCGCTGTAGGAGAGATCGTCCTGGCCATCGTACTCTACGATCGGGACGGCAAAGCGGCGATCATCAACCTTGGCTGGGTCATCTTGTGGATTTCAGCCGTCTTCGGTTGTCTGCCCATTTTTGTATTCAGAAAATGGGACAGGGTATCGAAAGGGAAGGAGTACGTTCATACCACCGCCCTGGTTGACCGGGGAATATATGCCCTCGTCCGGCACCCTCAATACCTGTCCTTCATGTTGATTGGCCTTGCCCTGCCGCTCATTGCCCAGCACTGGCTGGTTGCCCTTCTGGGTGCGGTTGTCATTTTGCTCACCTACTTGGTGATACTCGATGAGGAGAAGTCGAACATCGAAAAGTTCGGCGAGGCTTACCGCGAGTACATGCAGCACGTGCCGCGGCTGAACTTCCTACTGGGGATGGCGCGGCTGGTATGGCGCATTGCCAGGGCGCACGGCAGGACTCGGGAGTGAGCCATGAAACAACTGGTCATCCTCAGCGGCAAAGGCGGCACCGGCAAGACCAGCGTCGCGGCGGCCTTCGCCCACCTGGCGCACGAAGGGCCTTCCCCCGTCCGGGCGGTGCTGGCCGACGCCGATGTGGACGCCGCCAACCTGGAACTGGTCCTGCGCCCCGAGCGGCTGGAGATGCACGATTTCACTGGCGGCTCGCTGGCGGTCATTGACCCGCAACTCTGCCAGGCCTGCGGCAATTGCGAAGCCGCCTGCCGCTTCGATGCCATCCTGCCCGGCCCAACCTTTCGGGTAGATCCCGTGGCCTGCGAAGGCTGCGCAGCCTGTGCATACCAGTGCCCGGAAGAAGCCATCCGAATGGAACCGCAGCTGGCGGGACAATGGTACCGCTCCGAGAGCCAGTATGGGCTACTCTTCCACGCGGACCTGAAGCCTGCCCAGGAAAACTCCGGCAAACTCGTCACCCTGGTCAAGCAGCAGGCGCGCCTGGCCGCCCTGGACGGGGACTACTCTCTCCTGATCGTGGACGGGCCGCCCGGCATCGGCTGCCCGGTCATCTCTGTCCTCTCCGGCGCGGACCTGGCGCTGGTGGTGGCTGAACCAACCGCCGCGGGGGTCCACGATATGCAGCGCATCCTCGAGACGGCCGCCCACTTCCGCATCCCGGCCCTGGTGTGCGTCAACAAGGCTGACCTCTATCCGGAAGGCACGCGCCAAATCGAATTCTTCTGCCGCAGGCGCGGCCTGGAAGTGGTTGGTAGCATCCCGTTCGACGAGACCGTTACACGTTCGATGAGGAACGGTGAGCCTGTGACGGCTTTCAGCCCGGATTCTCCTGCCAGCCGGGAGATAATCACGGTATGGAAAAACATCATGAAAACACTCGAAATCCAACCCGCCAACGAAGTAAAGGAAACGGCATGGCGACTACAGTTTCACAAAAACAGATCCTAGACGCTCTCTCGAAGATCAACGACCCCGAACTCCATAGCAGCCTGACGGATTTGAACATGGTTCGCAAAGTGGAGGTCGAGGATGGGATTGTCGAAATTACACTCGCCATCACCGTGCCGAACTGTCCGTTCAAAAGCCAGATCGAATCGGATGTGCGCGCGGCCGTGCAAGCCCTGCCAGGTGTGAAAGAAGTGTTTGTTCACATGGGCGCGATGACCGACGAAGAGCGCAAAGCATTGATGGGCTCCCCTGCAGACGGGACGGCCGCGCAATACAATCACGTCCAGCGCGTGGTGGCCGTGATGAGCGGCAAGGGCGGCGTGGGGAAATCGCTCGTCACGGGTTTGCTGGCTGCGGCACTTTCCCGAAAAGGTTATAGCGTCGGCATTCTCGACGCCGATATCACCGGTCCGAGTATCCCCATGCTTCTCGGTCTGCAGGGGCCTGTCGAGCCGGGACCGGTCGGGTTGCGGCCGCTACAAAGCCGCGTTGGGGTGAAGGTTATGTCCATGAATTTCCTGCTGCCCAATGAGGACCAGCCGGTCATCTGGCGCGGGCCGCTGATCGGCAAAGCTATCACCCAGTTATGGGGAGACGTGATGTGGGGCGAACTGGATTACCTGCTGGTGGACCTGCCGCCCGGCACCTCGGATGCGGCTTTGAGCACCATGCAGTCACTGCCCGTCAGAGGTATCGTGATGGTCACCACGCCGCAGGGCCTGTCGTCCATGATCGTCCGCAAGGCGGTGCACATGGCGCAGACTGTTGGCGTGCCAATCCTGGGCGTGGTGGAAAACATGGCCTACTTCACTTGCCCGGATACCAGTAAGCGCCACCTCATCTTCGGTCCTAGCCACGTCAATGAAGTTGCCCTGGCTGCCGGTGCCCCATTACTGGCGCAACTCCCCATCAACCCGGACGTGGCTGTCTTGTGTGATGACGGTCATGTGGAAGATGTCAAACTGACCGAGATAGAAGGGCTGATAGACGCTTTTATCAAAGCGGCTCCAGTTCAGGTGGAGAAACAGCATGGTTGATTCCGGGCGGCTCCGTTCGGCGATTCTCGAGAAAATGGCGACGGTCATAGACCCGGAAACCGGCGTGGATGTGGTGCACATGCGCCTGATCGAAGACCTGACCGTGGATGACGCCGGGCGCGTCTCCTATACCTTCCGGCCTTCCTCGGTCTTCTGCCCGATCGCCGTGTCGCTGGCAGATGCCATCCAGTGCGCCGTGGCCGAGGTCCCGGGCGTCAAATCGCAGGATGTTAAAGTCGTCGGTTTTGCCCTCTCGGACGAATTGACTGCCTGGCTGAAACAGGCGCTTGAAGAGAGGCAAAACAAATCGAAAGGGTGAGAAGTGAAAACAAGATGAAATATGTCTTCGGCCCCGTCCCATCCCGCCGCCTTGGACAGTCGCTGGGGATTGACCCTCTTCCATTCAAGACCTGCAACTGGAATTGCGTTTACTGCCAGTTGGGGCGCACCACTCCGCTGACCAACGAGCGGCGCGAATTTTTCCCCCGCCAGGAAATCCTGGCTGAGGTGAGAGCAGCATTGGCCGCCCACAAGCCCGGCGACATTGATTGGGTGACCTTCGTCGGCTCCGGCGAGACCTGCCTGCACAGCGGGCTTGGCTGGCTGGTTCGGAAGGTAAAGGAACTCACCGACTTGCCTGTGGCAGTCATCACCAACGGCGCGCTCTTCTACCTGTCTGAAGTTCGAGAAGAAGTAGCCGCCGCCGATGCGGTGTTGCCTACCTTGGACGCCGGAGAACCTCGCCTCTACCGCAAAATCAACCGCCCCTGGCCAAAGTTGACGTTTGAACGGCTGCTTGATGGATTGATTACCTTCCGAGGGGAATATCGCGGAAAACTGTGGGTAGAAGTGATGCTGGTGCGCGGCTTGAACGACAGCGAGGAAGCCCTGCGCAAGATTGCCGCTGCTTTGCAGCACATTCACCCCGATGAAGTGCACATCAACCTTCCGGACCGTCCGCCTGCCGAGACCTGGGTGCTGCCGCCGGACGAGGAAAGCCTGTTACGCGCTCGGACCATCCTGGGAGATGTTGCACACATTGTTCACCCTGCTAGCGGTGATTTAAAATTGAATGGTTGCGGCACACTGGTAGAGGCAGTGATTGCCATCATCACCCGCCACCCTATGCGTGAAGACGAATTGGTGCAAACGCTGGAGCGCTGGTCGCCGGGCGAAGTAAATGCTGTTCTGAGAGACCTGCAAAGTGGCGGAAAGGCTAAGGTAATCGAGCGATATGGCCGTCGCTTCTGGAGCGCTGCCACCGCGCGTTATTCGGACGAGTCTCACAGCGCGGCCCGCACCCTATTCGCCTTCAATCTTTGAACATCATTCCAATCTGGAGGCATGGATGACATTGGCATGGATTATCGGCTTTAGCATGCTGGGGAGCGTCGGTGCGCTCGCGTTGGCGGGCACATACCTTTTGTTCCCGGAAAGGATCCGCCAAACTCTCATCCCGTGCCTGATCAGTTACGCAACCGGTACCCTTCTGGGAGCCGCCTTTTTAGGACTTCTCCACCACGCTCTTGATCTCGCCCCGGCGGTGTCTGTCCTTTCTACAGCGCTGGCGGGAATCCTGGCCTTCTTTCTGCTTGAGAAGATCGTCATCTGGCGGCATTGTCACGACGCGGAATGCGAAACGCACGCCAACGCCGGCCCTTTGCTCTTGGTCGGCGACGCACTTCACAACTTCATTGATGGCTTTGCAATTGCCGCGGCCTTCATTGTTTCCATCCCTATTGGGGTGACAACTGCGTTGGCTGTCTTTGCCCACGAATTGCCTCAGGAGGTGGGTGACTTTGCCATTCTGCTCGAAAGTGGATACACGCGGCGGCGTGCGCTGTGGTACAACCTCCTCTCAGGCCTGAGCACTTTGCCGGGAGCGTTATTGGCTTATTACTCCTTGACCGAGGCGCAGAGTTTCACACCATACGTCATGGCCCTCTCGGCTGCAAGCTTTATCTACATCGCAATTGCCGATTTAATTCCCAGCCTCCACCAACGCTCCGAGTTGAAACAATCCATTCGTCAGTTAATCCTTATCTTGTTGGGTATTGGTACGATCATCCTTTTTCATGCAGGCCGATGAACCAATGTAAGGAGACGCAGATGTACGGTTGGACAGGAACCATTCTTCACGTAGATCTCACACAGGGACGAGTTGCCAAACAGCCGCTAGATGAAGTGGTGGCCAAGAATTTCATCGGCGGCCGAGGATTCAATTCCAAGACGCTCTTTGACGAAGTTGAACCTGGCATTGACCCGCTCAGCCCAGGGAATATTCTTTGCCTTGCTCCCGGGCCTCTCACAGGCACGCCCCTCGGTCTCACCAGCCGGCTGGAGGTCAGTGCGCTCTCGCCTTACAGCGGCATCCTGGGGGATGGGAATGTTGGGGGCTCTTTTACAACATACCTGAAACGCGCTGGTTATGACCAGATTGTCGTTACCGGCAATGCCAGCAGCCCACAATATCTTTGGATTGATAACCAGCGCGTTGAACTGAAAGAGGCTTCCGATCTGTGGGAGAAGACCACCTGGGAGACAACCAATATCCTCCAGGAGAGGCATGGCCAAGATATCAGTGTGGCCTGCATCGGCCAGGCGGGAGAGAATCTTGTTCGCTTTGCCTCCACCATCGTGGATAAATATAGTTCTGCCGCCAGGGGGAGCGGCGCGGTTTGGGGGTCGAAAAACCTAAAAGCAATTGCTGTCCGGGGCACGGGCAAGGTGGCGTTGGCCGATCCCGTAGATTTCAAAAAGTTGGCTCAGGAGGACAGAGAGTTCTTTCTAAAGGATCATTTGCAGCACGAGGTGGTTGCCGTGTATGGCACCCACATCGGCATGACATCTTGGTGGCCAGGCTACCGCCACTTCGAAAAGTACCTTTCAGCCGACGAAATACCGGCCGCCCTCCGACCCGAAGCCTGGAAACAGTACGAGATCGGGCGATACGGCTGTTATGCCTGTCCGGTGGTTTGTAAGAACAAGTACCGCATCCCGTCGGGCCGGCGCGCGGGC
>Ga0209609_10001696_pt1 | contig 12725 bp, 16 predicted proteins | sample LakKivw325mmetaG_FD_184136 | JGI IMG/M metagenome (GOLD analysis project Ga0209609, IMG submission 184136) | Anoxic lake water microbial communities from Lake Kivu, Rwanda to study Microbial Dark Matter (Phase II) - Lake Kivu water 325m metaG... | ecosystem: Environmental > Aquatic > Freshwater...
ATCAAGAATAGATGTTGTGGCGTTGGGAAGGCGCATCTTGTTATAAGTATAGCCTATTTTCCGTGATATAGTCCTTAACTGCGCCCGGAACAAATTTTGATATGTCTTTTTGTTTGCGGAGCCTTTCCCTGATGTCGGAAGAAGAGATCTTCATGTTGAGCTCTATCAGCTCTATTTTTTCCTTGTTAAGCGCAACGGGAGGGAATTTCATGATCCTTCTGAAAGTCTTGATCTTTGCCCCCGGGCGCGTGGCCACAATAAAGCGGCAGAGCTTAAAAAGCTCAAGTGGTTTTTTCCAGTTGAGGATGTCATTTATGGAATCAAGACCCATTATGTAGTAGAGCTTTGTCCCTGCCCCGTACCTCTTTTTCAGCTTTGAAAAAGTATCCACCGCGTAAGAATAGCCCTTCCTGTTGATCTCGATAGACGACACTTTAAAGTGTCGGCCTCTATTCTTTACCGCCAGCCTCACCATTTTCATGCGGTGCTTTTTTGACGCAAGGTTCCTAGTGCTTTTGTGGGGCGGAAGGCCGGTGGGGACAAAGACCACAAGATCGAGCCCTGCTTTTTTTGCGGCGGTTTTGGCAAGGCTCAGATGGCCTTTGTGCGGAGGGTTGAAAGTCCCTCCCAGAATGCCGAGCTTTTTCATTTTCGTATCTGTCCGGAGCCTTCGATCACATACTTGTAGCTGGTTAACTCGCTCAGCCCCATGGGGCCCCTTGCGTGCAGCTTTTGCGTGGAGATGCCGATCTCTGCTCCAAAACCGAACTCTCCGCCGTCGGTAAAGCGCGTGGAAGCGTTCACATACACGGCTGCCGAATCAAGTTTTGAGGTGAACAGGCCAGCTTTTTTTCTGTCCCCTGTTATTATGGTTTCGCTGTGGCCGGAGCCGTATTTAGTGATATGTTCTATCGCCTCGTCTATTCCGGTGACTATGCGCACTGCCAGGATCAGGTCCAGATACTCTGTCTTCCAGTCCTCCTCGGAGGCTTCTTCCAGCGAAGGATCTATCCTCCTTGTTTTGCTGCAGCCCTTTATCCTGACGCCCGCTGATTTGAGGTGCTTTATCATGGAAGGCAGGAAACCTGCGGCTATCTTTTCGTCAACAAGCAGGGTCTCTATGGCATTGCAGACCGAAGGCCGCTGGACCTTTGCGTTAAAGACCACTTCTTGAGCCATCTTCTGGTCGGCGCTTGCTTCAACATAGGCATGACAGTTACCGACGCCGGTTTCAATTACTGGTACCCGGGACTTTTCTACCACCATGTCTATAAGTCCGGCGCCTCCCCTGGGGATGGCGCAGTCAATATACTGGCGCAGCGACAAAAGGTCTTCGACCGCTTTTCTGTCCGTTGAATTTATCAGGGAAACAGCGCCCTCTGGTATCCCGCAGGAGGAGGCGGCCTTTGAAATAAGGTCCGCAAGAAAGATGTTGGAATTGACGGCGTCAGAGCCTCCCCGCAGCACCACGCAATTCCCCGATTTAAGGCAGAGAGCGGCCGCGTCAACGGTGACATTGGGCCTTGCCTCATAGATTATCGCTATGACGCCCAGAGGCACGCGAACTTTCTTTATCCTGAGCCCGTTTGGCCTTTTCCATTTGCAGATGACCTCTCCCACGGGGTCTTTTAACCCTGCTACCTTTTTTAATCCTTCCGCCATGTCTTTTATCCTGGCTTCGCTTAAGGAAAGCCGGTCTATCAGAGCTTTTGAAAGACCTTTAGACTTTGCGGCCTCTATGTCCTTTTTGTTGGCCTCAAGAAGATCTTTGCTCGAAGATAAAAGCGAGGAGGCCACGGCCAAAAGCGCGGCATTTTTTGCTTTTGTGTCCATAACGGACAGAGCCATCGCGGTTTTTTTTGCAGCGGCGGCTTTTTCTATAACTTCGGATATCACAGTATCACCATATTGTCCCTGTGCACTACTTCTTCCCCCAAAGAGCCTTCCACTGCCTTTTCTATTTCCGAGGACTTGAGGCCTTTTATCCTTGCCAGCTGCTCGCTCGTATAGTTGGTCAAGCCCCTGCCTATCTCTTTCCTGGAGCCGTCAAGTATACCTATGACCTCGCCGGTGCCAAAACGGCCTTTTATTTCTTTGATCCCGACCGCAAGCAGGCTTTTTCCGCCTTCAAGCAGAGCTGCCCTTGCCCCATCATCTATTACAACATGGCCGGCAGGCTTTTTGCCGTGGGCTATCCATCTTTTTTTGCTCTCCATCCTTGAGAGCTTGGGAACAAAAAGGGTGCCTTCTTCATTTCCGTCAAGCACAGAGGTAATGACGCCGTCCTTTTTGTTGTCGGCTATGACCATGGGGATCCCTGCGTTAAGCACTATCTTTGCGGCCTCGAGCTTGGTGGACATGCCGCCGGTGCCAAGAGAAGTGGAGCTGCCTTTTGCCGCAGATTCTATCTCTTTTGTTATTTTATCCACATAGGGCAGGAGTTTTCCATCCATAAAAAAGCCCTCGACATCGGTTAATAGTATCAAAAGGTCCGCCCCTATCAAGCTTGCCACCAAAGCGCTGAGGTTGTCATTGTCCCCGACCCGGATCTCATACGTTGCCATGGTGTCGTTCTCGTTGATAACGGGAACCGCGCCGAACTTGAGCAGCTGAAGGATGGTGTTCCTTGAATTAAGGTATCTTTCCCGGTCCTCCATCGCGTCCCTGGTCAGAAGCACCTGTCCCACCGCCAGGCCGAAAGCCCCGAACGCTTTTTCGTACTGGGTAAGGAGCAGGTTCTGTCCTATTGCCGCGGCTGCCTGTTTTTCGGGGATAGAACACACCGTTTTGCTGCGGCCAAGTTTTTGAACGCCGGCCGCGATCGCTCCCGAAGACACCAGCACCACCTGCTTTTTTTTGCCGGAGACGATATAGTAGACTTCCTGGGCTAGTTTTCTGAACTTTTCGCCGTCAAGACAGCCGGAAGGGTCTGTAAGAGAGCTGGTTCCTATCTTGACAACGATCAAACTGGAGCTGCAAAGGTCCTTACGGGGAAAAAGAGACATGGTATAGAATTACCCCCCTTTACGGGGCTATGCTTACGCTTCGCTTGCCGAATACTACCCTTCCGTCCGAAAGGGCGAACAGAGTATCGTCCTTTCCTATCCCGACATTGGTCCCGGGAAGGAACTTGGTGCCTCTCTGCCTGAGTATGATAGAGCCCGCGGTGACATGCTGGCCTCCGTAAGTTTTTACTCCGAGGCGCTGTCCGTGCGAGTCCCTTCCGTTGGTAGATGTTCCGCCGCCTTTTTTATGTGCCATGGGTCCTCCGCTATGATATGCTGTCTATTTTGATCCTTGTATACTTTTGCCTGTGGCCTTTGGTCTTGTGATAGCCGGTCTTTCTTTTGTACTTAAAGCTTATCACTTTATCGTCCTTAACAAGATCAAGAACTGTCCCGCTGACCTTGGGGCTCTTAAGATAAGGGGTCCCTATTTTTACATCGCTACCATCAACGGCTAAAAGGACCCTGTCAAAGACGGCCTTATCGTCCTTTTGCTGGCCTGTCAGTTCAACATCTATAATATTGCCGGGTTCAACCTTGTATTGTTTGCTGCCGGACTCGATTATCGCGTACATGATGTTTTTACTCTAGCAAATAATACCGGAGTTGTCAACCGAGGCGGCATTTGATATAATCATTCTATTCGGAGGGTTTGGCATAGCAGGAAGATATTATGTGACGAACGAAAGCATCCGCGCCCGGGAGGTCAGGGTCATAGACCATGACGGCTCGCAGGCGGGGGTGATGGGGACCCGTGAGGCCATAGATAAGGCAAGGCAAAACGGTTTTGACCTTATCCTGATATCTCCAGACGCCAATCCGCCCGTTTGCAGGATAGCCGACCTGGGCAAGATCAAGTATGAGGCCCAGAAAAAAGAAAAGCAGTCCCGTAAGACAGGGAAAGCAGGCCAGGTCAAAGAGGTCAAGATGGGGCCCAAGATAGGCGAACACGATTTTATAGTGAAAGCCGAAAGGGCTCAGGAATTCCTAAAGAAGGGCTATAAAGTCAAGGTGACGCTCCACTTCAGGGGAAGAGAAGCTACCCATCCTGAAATAGGCAGGAACCTTTTGAGAAAGATGGCCGAGGTCGTATCTGACAGCGGCGCTCCCGAAGGCAACTACAAGCAAGAAGGCCGAAATCTGGTGATGATGGTCTCGCCAAAATAAAAGGATAGAGGGAAATAAAATGCCAAAGATGAAGACAAGGAAATCGGCCGCAAAAAGGTTCAGTTTTACCGGGACCGGCAAGGTACGCAGAAAAAAGGCCTACAAGAGACATCTGCTGGAGCAGAAGACCTCAAAACAAAAGGGCAGGCTTTCTAAACTGGTTCTGGTTTCTGACACCGATGTTCGCAGGGTAAGAGCGATGATCCCGGGTTATAAGCATTTATAAGAAAGGCGTCAAAAAATGGTAAGGGTCAAAAGAGGCAATGTAGCAAGAAAAAAGAGGAAAAAGGTCCTTAAAAGGGCCAAGGGGTTCAGAGGATCTTTAAGAAAGATATTCAGAGCCTCAAAACAGGCGGTTTATCATGCCATGTCCTATGCCACATCCGACCGCCGCACCAAAAAAGGCGATTTTAGAAGGCTCTGGAATGTAAGGATAGGCATTGCCGCGAAAAAAGAAGGGACCTCTTACAGTGTCCTGATGGGAGCGCTGAAAAAAGCAAAAATAGCCATAAACAGAAAAATGCTAGCCGATCTTGCCGTGACGGATACCGGAGCTTTCAAAAAGATAGTAGAGGCTGCACTGGGGAAGAAATAAGCATGATCGAGATGGAAGTCGGCGGCCTCGGCTTTGACCCCAAGAACCTTTCCCCTCTGGTGCTGCTCAAGGACAAAGAAGAACTCAACTTTTTGCCCATCTGGATAGGAATATTTGAAGCCACCTCAATTGCGATGGAGCTGCAGCAGATAAAGGCCCCAAGGCCGATGACGCATGATCTTTTGCTTGATGTCTGCGCCCGGATGGGGGCCAAGATCAATAAGATCTCCATAAACGAGGTAAAGGACGGGACCTTTTTTGCCGTTATCGACCTGGAAGCAAAGGACGGGAAAAAGATCCTTATAGACTCCAGGCCCTCGGATGCAATAGCCCTTGCAGTGCGGTCAAAGGCCCCGATCTTTGTGGCCGAGGTCGTGATGATGCAGGCAAAACTGGTTAATGCCGAAAAAGATGCCGAAGAAACAAAAAAATTCAAGGATTTTATCGACAACATGAAGCCCGAGGATTTTACGCAGTATTATAAGAAGGATTGATAATTCTTAGAACCTTTCCCATCCCGTTTTTTTGAAGGGCGCCGAATATTCCATCCTCAAAAAACAATAATATTTGCTCTTATCTATTGAAGCCCCAATAAACCCAACAGAATAGACCCTGTTCTTGCCATGTTCCTTTATTATTTTGAACCCGCCATGGCCAAACCGGTATATTTGGCCGGTTGAATCGGTGATCAGCCATCTTTTGTCGTATTCTGCATGGGGGATGTCTGTAAACCAGACAGGGTCTCGTATCAATTTACCCTTTGAGATCTCTATTCCGGATTCCGCAAGATAAAAACATCTGGTCCCGTTCAGCCTTTCATTGTTCATCTGTATCTGGAGGAGTCGGAGCCTGGCGCCTGCGGCAAGGCACATCATGCAGACTGAGACGATAAAAAGACATAGAAGCAGTAGCGAGCCTTTGCTGTTCAATTTCTGCATGAGGCCTCCAGGGTTAGAATCAATATTGATCTTTTGGGGCCGATAGTCGTGATCACATTGTTAGTGCCCGGGTATGAAAAAGACAGTTTTCCTATAGTACCGTCCGGATTAAGATATGAAACCGCAGTGTTCTTTGTCCTTCTGACTTTATCAGCCGCAAGGTCGTAGGAGACCGAATAGGCATCAAAAAGAAGAACGAGCCTTGCGGCAGAAGAGGAAACGCTTATGCTTTTTGACGCCTTGATCTCTCCGCAAATAAGGTCAAGGGAAGACACTGCATTCATAAGGTTTTCCTGCTTTTGAAATATCCTTTTTTCATGTTTGACAGCAGAATACATGAGGCCGGCCAGGGGCAGCGTGATGATAGAGACAAGACTCAGGCTTACAATGAGCTCGATCAGGGTAAAACCTAATACCTTGATATGACGCATTCTACTGCACGGCCTCCTTTTGACACCTCTATGACCTTGCTGTCGGGGCAGTCTTCTTTAACAGATATGTTGGGAGCGTCTTTAATGCTGTCAAAGGGGGTGTTTCTAAGGCGCTCGATACAAGACTCGATAAAAACAAGGTCCAAAATAAAAGTCTCGTTTTTTCTACGCAATGCGGGGTCGGCGGATATAAAAACAAAGAAGGAAGCAAAAAACACCGAAATGATGCAGGCTGACAACACGACCTCTATCAAGGTAAAACCGCCCTTCATTCTATCCTTATCCTTCCGACGGAAGATATGACGACTTTTGCTTTTTTCCCCGTAAAACTCTTTATTTGTACGGTCCCGATGTAGCCGGGACAGGGGAACCCGCTGCTTGAGAACCGGAAATTGACGGGGTTTTCGACAAAAACGCTGCTGTTTATCGGCTCTGAACGCTCTTTAACAAAGCAACCGGTGTTGTTGTCTAGATAGCTGATAGTATAGGAACTTTTTGAGCAATTCAGTTCATAAACAGCGGCCCGCTGGCAAGACCTCTGTTTAATAAGATTTAGGTCTCCAAGCAGTTGCTGCGCAAAGACCCTGACGGCAAGGCTCTCTTTTAGTGACCGTAACTGTTCTATGGAAAAGCACAATACTGTGGAGATCAAGCAGATAACCAGGATAAGTTCGATCAGCGTAAATCCTTTTTTCATGGCAATAGGGGGAGTAGCAATTCTGGCGCCAGGCGGAAGGGAACCGGGGTCCGTAGACCGGGAACCGTTCCAAAAAGGTCTGCGGTTTGCGATGGGCAGTTTTCGGTGCGGTGTTTTTCAACACCCTCAACAGGGTCAGGCGGTGATGTTATCTATCAACCGTGTCTTCCCGATATAAGCGGCAAGGGCAATTAGAGTTCTTCCTTTGATCTTTTTGATCTTATCCAAAGTGTCTGGGTCGCGAACCTCAACATAATCTATCTTGAAAAGTTTTTCTTTCATTATCATTGCCCTGATCCTTGCAATAACTGTCCGAGGATCTCTTTCCCCCTTTTTGATCAGGCCTTTTGCCATTTTTAATGATCGGTACAAAACCGAAGCCGCTTTTATTTCTTTATCCGAAAGATAGGAGTTCCTTGAGCTCATCGCAAGGCCGTCTTTTTCTCTTACCGTAGGGGCAGTGATTATTTTGATGTCCATATTTAAATCTTGGACCATTTTTCTTATTATTGCCTGCTGTTGAAAGTCCTTGGCGCCGAAAAAGGCGATGTCAGGCTTAACAATGTTAAAAAGTTTGGCAACAATTGTTGCGACCCCCTTAAAGTGGTCCGGTCTTGAAACACCGCACATTGTTTTGCCAAGATCACCAACTTCAACAAAAGTCTTATATCCTTCGGGATACATGGATTTATTTGAAGGCAGAAAAATAAGGTCCACGCCTTCTTTTTTTAGAAGAGCGCTGTCTTTCTTAATATTTCGAGGGTATTTCTTAAGATCTTCTTTGGGGCCGAATTGCGTCGGATTAACAAAGACGCTGACAACAACTCTGTCGCATCGCTTTTTCGCCTGTCTTACCAGCTCAAGATGTCCGGCGTGAAGAGCCCCCATGGTGGGAACAAAGCCGATCGTTTGTTTATTTGACTTTATGCCGGCGCAGACGGCGGACATTTTTTCAGGGGAACTTACGGTCTTCATCTTATTTATTCCTGTGTCTTATAACCGCACTTTTTGGAGCACTCTTTGGTAACGGAGCTCTTTGTGCGCTTTTCGACAAGAAAGGCGCCGCAATCGGGGCAGTTTTCCGCGATCGGCTTGTGCCAGGTAGCAAACTTGCATTTGGGGTAATTTGAACAGGCAAAAAAGGTCCTGTCTTTTCTAGTCCTTTTTTCGACGATATCACCGCCGCAGTCCTTTTCGGGGCATTTTACTCCGGTCTTGTTAAGGATGCTCACTATGTTCTTGCATTTCGGATATCCGGTACAGGCCAAAAAGCTTCCGAATCTACTCCTTTTGACCTTCATCGGCTTGCCGCATTTTTTGCAGACCTCTTTAGATTCCGGCACTATCGCTCCTTTTGAATCAAGGTCCTTGGTGTTCTTGCATTTTGGAAAAGCGCTGCAGGCAAGAAACGAACCGTACCTGCTCTGGCGAACGACCATAGGGCTACCGCATTTTTCGCAGACTTCATCGGTCTTTTCTTCCATCTTTACTTTCGGCATTTCTTTTGCGGCTTTTTCCAGTGTTTCTTTGAATGGAGAATAAAATTCTTCCATCACGGCCACCCAGTCGATCTTTCCCTCCGCTATCTCATCCAGTTCGTCCTCCATGTGGGCGGTGAATTTTATGTCCAGCACGGTGGGGAAATGTTTAACCAGCAGACCGTTGGTTATGATGCCAAGCTCCGTGGGCTTGAGCGCCCTTCCGTCGCGTACCACATAGCCCCTGTCTATTATTGTCCCGATTATCGGGGCATAAGTGCTGGGCCGACCTATGCCTTTTTCTTCCAGTACTTTGACCAGCGTGGCCTCGGTGTAGCGCGCGGGAGGCTGGGTAAAATGCTGTTTGGGCTCTATCCTGTCCAGAGTCAGTTTTTCCCCTTTGTTAAGCTCCGGCAGGAGGCCGGTCTTTTCCTCTTCTTCGTCCCTGCTTTCTTCATAAACCGTCAGAAAGCCGTCAAATTTAATAACGCTCCCCATGGCTCTGAACAGATAGGGCTCCGCCTTTATGTCGGCGCTTGTCTGGTCAAGTACGGCAGATTCCATCTGAGAGGCCACAAAGCGTTTCCAGATAAGGCCGTAAATTTTGAGCTGGTCCTGGCTAAGGATGTTCTTAAGCGATCCGGGATCCCTCAATACCGAGGTAGGCCGGATGGCTTCGTGGGCGTCCTGTGCGCTTTTCTTTGTTTTGTAAACCCTGGGAGCCTGGGGAAGATATTTTTCCGAATACTTTTGCGCTATGAACTTTCTTACTTCGGAAAGGGCGCTGTCGGCTATCCTTACAGAATCGGTCCTCATATAAGTTATCAGCCCGACATGCCCTTTGTCCTTGAGGTCCATGCCTTCGTAAAGCCTCTGTGCTATGCTCATCGTCCTTTTTGCCGGATAGCCGAACTTTCTAAAGGCTTCCTGCTGGAGAGTGCTTGTGATGAACGGAGCATAAGGATGTCTTTTCTGCTCTTTTTTTCTGACCTCTGATACCTCAAACACGGCTCCTTCCAGATCTTTCAGGACCCTGTCGGCGGCTTCCTTTGTCTCTATTTTTATCTGTGCGCCGTCCTTTGAATGTACGGCCGCCGAGAAAGGCTCAAGAGCACCATCCTTTTTGAGGAAGGCGGTGATGCTCCAGTATTCCTGTGCGGTAAATCTCTGGATCTCCTTCTCTTTTTCAACTATCAGCCTTACCGCAACGGACTGGACCCTTCCGGCCGACAACCCTTTTCTTACTTTTTTCCAGAGTATCGGGCTTATCTTGTATCCCACAAGCCGGTCAAGTATCCTGCGGGCCTGCTGCGCATTGACCCTGTTCATGTCTATATGCCTGGGATTGCGCACCGCCTCAAGCACGGCCTCTTTGGTTATCTCGTGGAATTCTATTCTTTTAACTTTGATCTTGGGGTCTATGGCTCCTGCTATGTGCCAGGCTATTGCCTCTCCCTCCCTGTCCGGATCTGGCGCCAGCAGGACCAGTTTTGAGGACTTTGCGGCGGCTTTAAGGTCCTTTATGACCTTTTCTTTTCCCTTAATGGGGGCGTAAAGCGGTTTAAAGCCGTTATCAACATCAACGGCCAGGGACTTGACCGGCAGATCTATAACATGTCCGCCGCTGGCCCTGACGCTGTAGGCGCCTCCCAAAAATTTTTCAAGCGTCTTTGCCTTGGCGGGCGATTCCACTATTATCAGATTTGCGGGCACGGTTTCCTCCTTGAGTACTGCTGCGGGCTTTTTTGAATATATCAGCAAAACCGGAAAGTTGTCAACTTTTCAAAAAGGCGGTTGCCTTTTCTTCGGCAAGGGAGATCGCCTTTTCTAGAGACACGGCAGTGCCGTCATCCTTGTAGTCCATATCAACATGAACGGCCACCCTGGAAAATGGAAGCGGGATAAAATAGTTGTCCCATCTAAAAGGAACAGAGAGCTTTCTTTTTGCTGCAACGCCTACAGGAACGATCTTTTTGCCCGATCTTTTGGAAAGAAAAAATACTCCCGGCTTTATTTTGTACGCCGGGCCTTTGGGGCCGTCCACCGCCAGCATCAGGCTGTATCCTTCTTTGAGGATGCCAAGGAGCTTGATGGCGGTAAGCGATGCCTGGGATGGATTTTCGGTGAAAGGCACCTGAACTATCCTGATGTCATAAACCTCCACGGCTTTGGTAAATATATCTCCCGGGCCTCCCTTTGCCGTCAGCACCGCTGTCTTTTTTATGGGGTTGGCCTCGAACAGGCAGAAAGAAGCCCTGTGCCAAAAAGCAAAGATCGCATTGTCGTCAAGACCGCTGTAGCCGCTTATCCTTATGTCGAGCGTTCTGGAAATGCCGGTCATGATCAGCCTAAGCAGCATGGCCGCGCAGAATTTAACGGCCGAAGAAATGGGTTTGATCATCTTTTGAACAGCGAGGCTATCGCTGAGTTCTCTATTCTTGCCGCGGACGGCCTGCCGTGCGGGCAGGTGGTCGGATCATTCAGGCAAAAAAGCTCGTTGATCAGTCCGCTCATTTCCGCGTGGCTAAGCTCGTCGCCCGCTTTGACGGCAGAGCGGCAGGCGGTAAGTTTTAGCAGCTTTTCCCTGGATTCCTGTGCACTCAAGGGCTTTGCCCGTAAAGAGAACTCTACGATAATATCCTCTATCAGCTGTTTTAGATCGGCCTTTGTCGCTTCTGAGGGAACGGCTTTTACCCTTAGGCTGTTCTTTCCGAATTCCTCTATCTCAAACCCAAGTCCGCAGAAGAGGTCTTTGACCGACTCAAAGACCGAGAAATCTTTTGCTGATAGTTCTACCAATTCCGGAATGAGAGCGCACTGCGAAGCGTTTGTGCCGGGCTGTCTTTTTTTGAGTTTTTCGTAAAGGATCCTCTCGTGCGCGGCATGCTGGTCCACTATTACAAGGCCGTCTTGGTCCGCGCATATAATGTATGTCCTGTCCAGCTGAAAGACCGGGCAGGGAAGTGACCTCTGAGTTTTGGAAGGCTGCATTGGATCAAAAGCAGCCACAGGCTCGGCAGCTGCCGCAACAGTTCCCATATTTTCCATCCAGACCTGCTGCATCTGGCCCGTCCATTTTTTCTCTTCCCTTTTAACAAGCGAGGGACTGGATATAAGTTCTATCGGTGAGGTGTCGATCAAAGCGTGCCTTGCTGCTTCGCTTACCTCCAAAAAGACCTGTTTGGGTTTTGAAAACTTTATCTCTTTCTTGGACGGATGTACATTAACATCGATCTCTTCGGGATCTGCTTCAAGGAACAGGACACCCAGGGGGTGTTTGTCCCCGGGAATGAGCGAATAGTAGGCCGACTCAAGAGCTCTGGAAAGCTGAAAATTATTGACAAGCCGCTTGTTCACAAAATAGACCTGGTACTGACGGTTGCTCTTTACCGCGGACGGTTTGCTGATATATCCTTTTACATGTTTTTCATCAAATCGCACAAGGTCTTTAAGAACCGCTTCCCCCCAGACCTCGGCAATAGCTTCGTCAAGCCTGCCGCTTCCCTGTGAAGAAAAGACCGTACGGCCATTGGATATCAGAGTAAAGGAAATGTCCGGCCTCGACAGGATGAACTTTGATACGGCTTCGATGATGTGCGAGGCCTCTGTTGTGTCAGATTTCAGGAATTTAAGGCGGGCAGGGGTATTAAAGAACAGGTCTTTTGCGATGACACTGGTCCCCTTTGGACAGCCAAAGCTCTTTTCTTCAACAACACTGCCTCCTTCTGCCAGCACCCTGCACCCCATACCCTGCAGCCCGTCATTTGTGATCAATTCCAGTCTCGATATAGATGCTATGGAGGGCAGCGCCTCACCCCTGAAACCCAGGGTGAGGATATTGAACAGGTCATCGATCTCCTTTATCTTTGAAGTGGCATGCCTTTGAAGCGACAGCAAGGCTTCTTCAAAAGACATTCCGCTTCCATTGTCCGTTACCCTTATCAGGCTCTTGCCGCCGTTGTGGATCTCTATCTCTATTCTTTTTGCCTGAGCATCTATCGAGTTTTCGACAAGCTCTTTTACCGCCGAAGCCGGCCGCTCTACCACCTCGCCGGCGGCAATTTTGGAGATAAGGTCGTCTTTTAATATGTTTATCCTGTTTTTCATGAAATCAGGGTTCTTTTTTTGTGATAGATAAGTAGATTAATTTTATCACATATTGTAAAAACGGGTATTTTTTTGCTTTCTTGGGAGATGTTATGACACAACTTTCGGGGGCTGGAATAAGGGGCGGCAGCTTAAGATTTGGTCCGGTCTGCCCTTTGATAGACAGGACACCGCCTTTCAGACAGCACTTTATAGCGGCTATGGGGCTGGAACACGCCTCTTCGGTACGCTATGAATTGGCAGGTGCGATCACTTTTATTGATTACCATTCAGCAGAGTTGTTCAAGCACCTTGGGGTCCCAAATAT
>Ga0209609_10001697_pt1 | contig 12724 bp, 13 predicted proteins | sample LakKivw325mmetaG_FD_184136 | JGI IMG/M metagenome (GOLD analysis project Ga0209609, IMG submission 184136) | Anoxic lake water microbial communities from Lake Kivu, Rwanda to study Microbial Dark Matter (Phase II) - Lake Kivu water 325m metaG... | ecosystem: Environmental > Aquatic > Freshwater...
GTTTTCTGGAGCCGTGTCTCTTGTTGCTCCTGCACTGCAGTGAGATTCACGGCTATGAGCTCTCGGAGAAGTTGAAGGCCTTTGGATTCGAGCAGAATCCGGTGGATTCCAGCACCGTGTACCGCATCCTGCGCGCCTTGGAAGAGCAGGGGTTCGTCACCTCTCGCTGGGATGCGGGCGACGCCGGTCCAGCTCGGCGCTTGTACCACCTCACAGAGCAGGGCGACCGCTTCCTGGCCTCATGGGTGGAGGACCTGCGGGCGACGGATGGCGTCCTGCACCATTTCCTGAACGCCTACGATTCGCACATGGCGAGGCATGCATGAGCGTTGTGGGTGATCTGTTGGCACGTTTGCCGCATGAGCCGGTCAGGTTGTGCGAAGTGTGCGTGGGGGCGTTCTGGACCGTGGTCTGGACCGAGCAAGGGGCTGGCCTGGCCTCGACCCAATTGAGTGGGCACGCCAACCATGACGATAACCTTGTGCACTGGGCCGGAGACCTGACGCGTCACAGCGCTCAGGAGTTGGCTGGATTGCTCGCGTCTCGAAGCGCTCTGGAGGCGGCGTTGGGCATGGCAGCGGTGAACGCCCTGCTGGAAGTGGACGAAAACCGGCTGACCGACCGCAACGCCTCGGAGGAAATCGTGCAACGGGGCAAGGGCAGGCGGGTGGTGATCGTGGGGCATTTCCCGTTTATCCCCAGTGTTCGCCCGGCAGTTGGTCACCTGGACGTGCTGGAGCTTGATCCTGGCCCTGGCGACCTGCCCCCGCAAGCCGCCAGTGACGTGTTGCCCAGGGCAGATGTGGTGGCCATTACCGGCACCTCGCTCCTGAACAAGACCTTTGACGGCTTGATTGCGCTGTGCCGCCCGGACGCCTTTGTGCTGATGCTGGGACCGACGACGCCATTATCAACGGTATTGTTCGACTATGGCGTGGATTTGGTCGCAGGGACGCGGGTCATCGATCCTCTCGAGGCGTTGACGACAGCCAGCCAAGCCGCCAACTTTCGCCAGATGCGTGGCGTGCGGCTAGTCACCATGGCGAAAGATGTCCTATGAGCACACATATTCCGTTACGAAGAGGAGGCACTAGAGGTGGCAAGTGAGGTAGAAGTGCGCAAGGCACTCGAAGGGGTCATGGACCCCGAGTTGCATCGCAGCTTGATCGATCTGGGCATGGTGCGCGATGTGCGCATCCAGCGCGATCAGGTAGACCTTACCTTAGCGCTGACGACGCTGGGCTGTCCGTTGAAGGACCGCATCGTCGGAGATGTCAAGGCGGCAGTCGGAGCTCTGGAGGGCGTCAAAGAGGTGCGGGTCGAGTTGACCGAAATGAACGACGACGAGAAACGGCGCATCGGCATCGGCGTGCCTCAAGCGCAAAAGGGCATGGCCGAGCACCTGAATGACATCCGCTGCGTGGTGGCGGTGATGAGTGGCAAGGGCGGCGTGGGTAAGTCGCTGGTCAGCGGGCTGCTGGCGCTGGCGCTGCGGCGGCAGGGACACCGGGTGGGCATCCTGGACGCGGACATCACCGGGCCGAGCATCCCCAAGATGTTCTTTCCCAACGGGGCCCGGCTTGGCAACAGCCCCATGGGCCCGGTCCCTCCGCAGACCGAGAGCGGCATCAGGGTCATGTCCATCAATCTGCTACTGGAGCAGGAGGACATGGCAGTCATCTGGCGCGGGCCGCTGGTGAGTAGCGCGATCAAGCAGTTCTGGGGCGACATCTTCTGGGGAACGTTAGACTATCTCGTCGTGGATTTGCCTCCCGGCACGTCGGACGCCTCGCTCACCGTGATGCAATCGCTGCCCATGTCGGGCATCGTGCTGGTCAGTTCTCCGCAGCATCTGGCGGGCATGGTGGTGCGCAAGGCGGCGAACATGGCCGCACAGATGGGGACGCCCATGCTGGGGTTGATCGAGAACATGAGTTACTTTGAGTGCCCCGATACTGGCAAGCGCTATGACATCTTTGGCCCCAGCCATGCCGAAGAGACGGCGCGGAGCATCGGGGTTCCCTTCCTCGGGCGGCTGCCCATCGATCCGGAGATCGCTCGGCTGTGCGATGCTGGGCGCATCGAGGAGTATGCGGGCGAAGCCTTTACGCCGATCGCACGAGAGCTCATCGCTCAGATTGCCGATGCCAGGGAGTCGTAGTCTCCGGAAACTCGCACTGGCTGATGGGTCGGGCTGCTCTCACAAAGAGATGACGCGCGAGCAGGCATAGAATCGTGAGAGACCGAGATGCTCAAGGAACTGGTGGATTGGCTGAATGAGCACCTCGAAGCTACCAACAAGCGCCTGAGAGATTTGAGCACAGCGTAGCGACAATGGACCGGATCGGACAGCTTGAACGGGAAACGGACGTTCAGGCCTAATCTGTGAATTGGAGGAGGAGCAGGTGATGCGCATTGCGGTCTCTGCTGACAACAAGAGTGGTCTGGAAAGCGTGGTCAGTCCCCATTTTGGGCGCTGCCCATACTTTGTGTTGGTAAGCCTGGAGGGTGACCAGATCACGGAAGTGCAGGAAGTGGACAACCCCTTCTACGGCAATCACGAGCCTGGCCAGGTCCCGGGCTTCATCTCCACCCTGGGGGCGAACGTCATGCTCACTGGCGGCATGGGTGGAAGGGCGATACAGTGGTTTGAGTGCTATGGGGTCGAAGGAGTGACCGGCGCTTACGGCACAGTACGCCAGGCGGTGGAGCGCTACTTGGGAGGAGAGCTGCACGGTGCCGAACCGTGTGCGGAAAGCCGGGAGCATGGACACGGCGCCGACGCTCACCCCGAGGGGCAGAGCCCGGCACAAGCGGAGATCCCGGCCGAAGGCCAGTATGAGAAGGACGATCTTGGTCGGCTGCGTGAAGAGGCTGACATGCTTCGTCGCCAACTCGAGGACGTCGAGTCCAGATTGAAGCGCATTGGCTAGAGTTCAAGATGAATGCTAAGCCGCGCGCCTCGGTGCAGCCGGTAGCCCTACGCGTTGCCTGGGCATCCATCGCTGTGAATGTCACGCTGAGCCTGCTCAACCTGGCCATCGCGGCGGCTTCGGGCAGCCTGGCGGTGGCGGCCGAGATGGTCCACAACTTGGTGGACTTGGTTGCCTCCGTGGCAGTGCTGGCCGGGGTCAAGATCTCGCAGCGCAAGAGCCAGGCCTTTCCCTACGGGCTCTACAAGGTAGAGAACGTGGTGGCGGTTGGGGTGGCCATTCTGATCTTTCTAACGGGCTATGAGATTGCTCAGCAGGCTTTCGGGGGTGTCCCGAGGCCTGCAACGGTCAACGCTTGGATGCTGGCTGGAGTGGCGCTCTCGGCGATTCTTCCGTTGGCCTTCAGTTTCTACGAGATGCGCGTGGGACGGGCGTTGAATTCTCCCAGCTTGATTGCCGAGGCCCAGGAGTACCGTGTGCATGTCTTCTCCTCGGGTTTGGTGTTCCTGTCGCTGGCCGCGCAAAGGATCGGGTTCTCGCTGGACCGCTACGCGGCGCTGCTGATCGTCGTGCTCATTGCCAAGACGGGTTGGCAGTTGCTGGCCGACGGAATGCGGGTATTGCTGGATGCGTCACTGGACGCCAAGACTCTGGCGCAGGTACAGGCCATCCTGGAGGCTGAGCCTGCCGTGACTACAGTGCGTTCGCTGGCCGGACGCAACGCCGGCCGTTATCGTTTTCTGGAGGCTGACGTGGCGTTGCGGGTGGCCGATCTGGAAAAGGCCCACATCGTCAGCCAGCGTTTGGAGGCGGCTGTGCGCGATCACGTGCCGCGTGTGGAGCGGGTGCGCATCCACTACGAGCCGGAATTGCGTACTCAAATGCGCTATGCCGTTCCCCTGGCGGATGCTGGCGGCGCCATCAGTGAGCACCTTGGCGACGCACCTTACTTCGCTCTGGTCACGGTGCGCTGTGCTGACCATCAGGTCGAGCGCCAGGAAATACTGGCCAACCCGCACGCTGGGATGGACAAGGCCAAGGGCATCCGCGTGGGAGAGTGGTTGGTCAGCCTCAAGACCGATGTGGTGCTGTTGCGAGAAGACGTCCACGGCAGGGGGCCGGCCTACGTATTTGCCGATGCCGGTGTGGAGACGCGCTTGACACAGGCCACCACTCTGGCCCAGGCCGTTGAGGAAGTGAGGTGTTGAAAGCGATGCCGATCTATGACTACCGCTGCGCTACTTGCGGGGCCAAGGTCGAGATGCTGGTGCGCGGCAGCCAGGACGTGCCCACCTGCCCGCACTGTGGCGCTGCGCTGACTGAGAGGCTGCCCTCGGCCCCTGCCTTCTCCCGCGAGCACACGACCCGAGAGGCAGGTAAGACCTGCTGTGGGCGGCAGGAACGCTGCGACAGCCCGCCTTGCTCGACCGGAGGAGCATGCCGGCACGAGGCGTAAATCGGAAGAGCTGCGTGATCCAGTCGCACGGTTCCCACTGCACGTTGGTGTACCATAGGCTGGTTCGAGGATTGACCTGACCCAGCCTCACTTTGAACATACAGAGCTTCACACGCGGTGATTGGCGTCGCCAGCGCCGGGCGTGGCATGAGCGAGATGCCAAGGGTTGCTGCGCTGACGCAACTATCCCCCCGCAAATGACCACGGTCCTGTTTTGCGCGGGTGCGAAATTCCGCATCGGTGAGAAAGGACATAGCATGACCACACAAAAAGAGCTTTGGCAGAATGGAGAACGGGCTCAGAGATACGCGCGACAATCGGGCCTGGCCTCGCGGCTGGTGTACGCTCCTTTGGCCCGCAGGATCGTGGCCTGCTTGTCCTCATCAGAACTGAGGCCGACGATTGTTGACCTGGGCTCTGGACCAGGCCACCTGGCGATCGAGCTCTGCCGGCTGCGGCCTCAGGCCCGCGTGATCAGCGTGGATTCCAGCATGGAAATGCTGCATATTGCCAGAGAGAATGCCTCCAAGGCAGGGGTCTCAAATCACGAGGCCAGGCAGGGGAGCGCCGAGGAGATACCGCTGGAGCCAGGCTCTGTCGACCTGGTGGTCAGCCAGTCCTGTTTTCACGAGTGGGAGGACCCACACAAAGGCCTGATGGAGATCCAACGGATTCTCAGGCCCGGCGGTAGCCTGATCCTCAAGGACTACAACCGAGCCTGGCTTTCCGGCTGGAAGCGTGCGCTTCTGGGGCGCTTCCACCACCTGGATATGTTCAGGTTCGGCGTCGAGGAAGTGGACGTCCTGTTGAAAGCGGCTGGTTTTGACGTGCTTCACGCCAAGAGCGAGGGCGTGCAGTACTTTGTGCATGCCATAAAACCATAGGAGAAGGGAAAGATGAAGAAGATTGGCATCGTGATCTGCAATCGCTACCACACTTGCGCGGGCGGCAAATGCCTGCGCTCTCTGCGCAACCGGGAGGGCGCCTTTGCCCGCTACGCAAATGAGGAAGTCGAGCTGGTGGGCTATACCACCTGCGGGGGCTGCCCGGGCGGCAACGTGGAATATGCCCCAGCGGAGATGAAGAAGAACGGCGCAGAGATCATCCACCTGGCGACAGGCCTGGTGGTGGGCTATCCGCCCTGCCCGCGCCTGCAGGCTTTTTGCGAATTCATCCCGGCCAAGTATGGCCTGGAAGTCGTGGTTGGCACCCACCCCATCCCGCAGAACTACTACCTTACCCACAGCACTCTGGGCACCTGGCGATCCGCGCGGTGGCAGGAACTCATCAAGCACGTCCTGACCGACGAGGCAACGCGGCGGGCGTACGACTAGGCTTAGATGGACTACACAGAAACCGTTCGAGAGCATGCGCTGAACCCACGCAACGTGGGGTTCATCCAGGAGCATGATGGCCAGGGTGTCTCCGGGGACATCGAATGCGGCGACGTGGCCATCTTCACCATTCGCGTGCGCGATGGGTTACTGGCTGAGGTCAGATTCCTTGTGCGAGGCTGCGGCGCCGCCATAGCCACGTGCAGCATTGCCACGGAGCTGGTGACTGGCAAGACCTTGGAAGAAGCGGCCCGCTTGAGCGACGACGAAGTGGCGCAGGCGCTGGGAGGACTGCCGGAGGTGAAGCTGCACTGCTCCAACCTGGCCGCGACTGCTCTGCACAACGCCATCGACGATTACTGGCAACGCTGCAAGACGAACCTGCACGACTGGCGGGCGCTGTACCGAACTTGATTCTGCTTTCTGTAGATGAAGTGAACGGCCCATGCCCTAAAGTATACAGGCCGGTCTGAGCGTTAGGAGAGCTGAGCAGGAGCAGATGTCGGTGGCTTGGGTGCGACAGAGGGTGGCGACTCAGCCGCTCGGACCGCACACGATCATCTGATCTCGTTGCGGGCCGATGCTGATCATGCTCAGGGGCCGCCCGACGAAGGACTCGATGCGCTGCACGTAGGCTTGAGCAGCCCTCGGCAGATCGGCAAAAGTGGAGGCTGCCGAGATGTCCTCGCTCCAGCCATCCAGTTCCTCGTAGACCACTCGGGCACGCTGAAGCACGTCGCTGTGCACCGCGAACGTGTCTGTCATCGCCTGGCCGGTCTGGTACGCCACTGCCAGGCACAGGCGCGGGATGCCAGTGAGAACGTCCAGCTTCGTTAGGGCCAGGGAATCCAGACCGCTGACCCGGCAGGCGTACTTGAGCATGGGCAGGTCCAGCCACCCACAGCGGCGGGGCCTGCCCGTGGTCGCGCCATATTCGTGCCCCGCTTCTCTCAGATGGAGCCCCAGTTCATCAGCCAATTCGGTGGGGAAGGGGCCGCCTCCCACGCGAGTCGTGTAGGCCTTGGCTACGCCCACCACTTGCAGGTGGCGCGGCCGGAAGCCCGTGCCCACGTACACTCCGCCCAGAGTGGGATGAGACGAGGTGACATAGGGGTACGTGCCGTGAGCGATGTCCAGCAGGGTGCCCTGCGCGCCCTCGAAGAGGATGTCCTCTCCTCTGCCTTGCAGGTGATCCAGCAAGGCAGAAGCATCGCCCGATTCCACCAGGCGATTGCCGGTGATCTGTTGCACCCAGGTGCGATAGGAGGCAATGATCCTGTCAGCGCTCAGAGCATGATCTGGGTCTAGATCTGCTCTGCGCTCCGAAGGGACGCGGTGGTGGTCGAGCAAGGCCTCAACCAGGCGCTGGTTCCAGGCGGCTTCCTCCGCCACACGGTTGGCAAATGCCTCCTGGTCCAACGCGTCTGCCCAGCGGATGCCCCGGCGTTCGATATAGTCGCTATAGGCTGGTCCGATGCCCCGGCAGGTGGTGCCAATCGCTCCGCCGGCGATGCAGTCACGTAGGATGTGCCAGGGCATGATCAGGTGCGCCTTGTCGCTGATGAACAAGCGCGCATGCTCGGTGCCTACCCGCGCCTCAAGAGCGGCGAGTTCACTGCTCAGAACCTGCGGGTCGATGACCACGCCGTTGCCAAGTACGCAGGTTCGGTCAGGATAGAGCATGCCCGAGGGAAGCAGATGGAAGGTATACGTCTGGCCGCCGACGACTACGGTGTGGCCCGCGTTGTTGCCACCCTGGTACCGGACAACCGCCCGGAAGCGTGCTTCAGCGGCGAGTGCATCAACGATCTTGCCTTTGCCTTCATCCCCCCACTGTGTGCCCAGAATGACAACGTGAGGCATGGCTCCTCCCTTGGCTAATTGGCTCTTGCAGGTGGGTGCTCAGTGTCCGCGAACACTGTATGGATACGCTCTACTTCTCGCATGGTCAACTCCCTGGCCAGCCCGATGTACTCCTCTGGCCGCCACGAAGCTACTGTGGCGCGGACATCCGTCGGAAGCGCGTCCATCAGTCGAGGCCACGCCTGCTCAGAGCCTCGCACGCGATCCTGCACTGCGGCAAACGCCTGTTCGTCACCGCGCGCTCGCAGCAGCAACTGCACGGCTTCTGCCATCATTTCGTGATGTGTCGCTACTTCGTGCCGCAGCCTGGGCTGGTCAGGGGCGATGCGCTCGAGGCCGTCCGACAGGCTGCGCACGGCAACCAGGCCGTGACCGAAAGCCACGCCGAGATTGCGTTTGACGGTCTTGTCGGACAGATCCCGCTGCAGGCGGGACAAGGCCAGCTTGTCCGACAGAAAAGCGAGCAGGGCGTTGGCTGTCTGCAGGTTGCCCTCGGCGTTCTCGAAATGGATCGGGTTGACCTTGTGCGGCATGGTGGATGATCCCACCTCGCCAGAGACGGCTTTCTGCCGCAGGTAGCCAAGGCTGGCGTACAGCCACAGGTCCCGGGCCAGGCCCAGCCAGACGTTGTTGAGCTGGCGCAGAAGATCCAGGAAGTGCACCAGTTGGCTGGCAGGTTCTATCTGTGTAGTGGCAGGCGTCGGCTCCAGCCCGAGACCGGCGACGAACTGCTGGCTGAAGCCAATCCAGTCCCGCTCCGGGAATAGCAGAGCCTGAGCGTTGAAATTGCCCACTGCCCCGCTGAGCTTTCCGCCGAAGCGGTGACTTCTGAGCTTTTCCAGAAAGTAGGCGGCCCGAGAGGCAAAGACCACCAACTCCTTGCCCATCGTAGTGGGCACTGCAATCTGGCCGTGGGTTCTGGCCGGCATGACCACCGCAACGTGCTCGCGGGCCATGCGCAGCACCAAGCGCAGCAGCGCCAGTTCGGCGGGCACGATCACGCGTTCGTTGGCTTGCTTCAGCATCAGCCCGTAGGCCAGATTGTCCACGTCCTCGCTGGTCAGGCCCCAGTGAATCCAAGGCGAACACCAGGCCCTGGGCGTTTTTTGCAGGTGCTCCCGCAGCAGGAGCTCGATGGCCTTGAGATCGTGCCGAGTGCGGTCCTCGAGCGCTTTGAGCCGTTCCAGCTCGGCATGGCTCAGGTTTTGGGACCAGTTCAACAGGTCCTGGCAATCCGAGGCGCCAAGCTCACCAAGCCGGAGAAAGGGCAGGAGGGCAGCGAGGTAGAGGATCTCAATGCGCAGACGATGCCGGATCAAGGAGGCCTCGGAGAACAGCTCACGCAGGCCTGCGCACTGATCGGCATAGCGACCGTCCAGGGGTGAGAGAGCCGAGAGCCTTGCCTCGAGTGGCCATTCGTTCATGTTGGACCTCGCGCGTCAATGCCGGAAATGGCGCACGCCGGTGAAGTACATCGCCAGGCCATGGCGGTTGGCAATGGCGATGGCTTCGTTGTCGCGGATTGAGCCACCCGGCTGTACTATGGCGGTGACGCCCGCCTCGGCTGCCACCTGGATCCCATCGGGAAAGGGGAAGAACGCATCTGATGCCAGCACCGAGCCTTTTGCCAGCTCGCCGGCCTTGGAGACAGCGGTCTTCACCGAGTCGAGCCGGCTGGGCTGGCCGCTGCCGATGCCGACGCTGTGCTCTTCCCTCGCCAGAAGTATGGCGTTCGACTTGACGTGGGCCACGGCCCGCCAGGCGAAGCGCAAAGCGCGCATCTCCTCGACACTGGCCGCACGCCCAGTCACCAGCTTCCATTCGGCCTGGTCGCCGCGATCGCGCACCTGAATGAGGTAGCCGCCGAGCACACTGCGCATTTCCAACAGGTCGGCAGGAGAGTCCTCGATGCTCAGCAGACGGCACTGCTCGCGCGTCTTGAGAATCGCCAACGCCTCTGCGGTGAAGCCAGGCGCAGCGATGGCTTCGACAAAGAGCTCACCCAGACCCCTGGCAACGGCGGCATCGAAAGGCCGGTTGACGGCGACCACGCCTCCAAACGCAGACACGGGATCGGAGGCCAGGGCCAAAGGAAAGGCCTGGGCCAGGGTCTCCGAACAGGCCACGCCACAGGGGCTGAGGTGCTTGACGATCACAACGGACGGTCGCTGGAACGACTGAGCGGCCCACCAGGCTGCATCGAGGTCCAGGACGTTGTTGTACGACAGCGCCTTGCCCTGCAACAGCGTGCCTCCCAGGGGCCCGGCCTTGTGGCTGCGCGCATACAGCGCGGCCTGCTGGTGGGGATTCTCCCCATAACGCATGTCCTGCACCTTGTGCAAGACCAGGCTCCAGTGGCCTGGCAAGGCCTCGCCGCTTCCCGCCAGGTAGCTCGAGATTGCGACGTCGTAAGCCGCAGTGCGAGAGAATGCTTTGACTGCCAGCCGCTTGCGGGAGTCGAGGCTCACCTGGCCGCAAGCGCGCACTTCGTCGAGAAACGGCGCATAGTCGCTTGGATCGCACAGCACGGTCACGTGCTGCAAGTTCTTGGCGGCCGCGCGCAGCAGCGCCACGCCACCGATATCGATCTGCTCGATGGCTTCGTTCAGGCTGACCTCGGGGTTGGCGATGGTCTGCTCAAAGGGGTAGAGGTTGACCACCACCAGGTCGATTTCGCCCCATCCCAGGGAGGCGAGCTGTTGGCGGTCCTCGCCTGTCCTCCGGGAGAGGATGCCTGCGTGCACAGCCGGGTGGAGTGTCTTCACCCGGCCGCCGAGGATCTCCGGCGATCCGGTCAGCTCCTGCACGTCGCGGACCGGCACCTTGGCCGCAGCCAGCGCCCGCGCCGTACCGCCGCTGGCGAATAGGGTCACGCCGGACTCGGCCAATGGCCGAGCCAGTTCCACCAGCCCCGTCTTGTCCCACACGCTCAGGATTGCGCGCTTCACCCTGGCACCCCCTTGGTTTCACGCATTTTGATGGCACGTCGCCGATTCTAGCGGCGTTCTCTGGTTCAGGCAAGTGGGAGCCATTGTACATGAACGCCTCCACACCGCCGCGTGTGGGGTGGCGGGGCGCGTCGCACAGACGCTGGGCAGTGCCTCGTTCTGCAGACATGATCTGCTGAGATCTCTAGGGCTTCACGCATGTGGTGCCCCGAATGAGACCGCAAGAAACGGATAGCCGCGCGCGCCCGCAGGCTGTATAATGCACATCGCATCAAATGTGCCAGGAGGCTGCCTGTGGAGGCCATTCACGGCGATTTGCCCGCGAGATCAGCAAGCGGTGTTTCGATAGCGAGCGACGATGCGCGCTGGGAGGCGATCCTGCGACGCGACTGTCGGAGCAGTGGCGCGTTTGTCTACGCCGTTCTGACCACTGGCGTGTATTGCCGTCCCGGATGTCGTTCCAGGCTGCCCAGGCGTGCCAATGTGCGTTTTTTCGACACCCACGAGCAAGCGGAGCGAGCAGGTTTCCGCCCCTGCAAACGCTGCAACCCCAACGCATCGTCGGTGCAGGCTGCCCATGCCCAGGCTATAGCGCGGGCCTGCCAAAGCATCGAGGAATCGGAGCGGCCGCCGCTGCTCAAGGACTTGGCCGAGGCCGCCGGGCTCAGCCCCTTCCACTTTCAGCGCCTGTTCAAGAAGGCCGTGGGGGTCACGCCCAAACAGTATGCGATGGCGCAACGCCTGCATAAAGTGCGGGCTAGTCTGCGGCAGGACCGCACAGTGACCGATGCCGTGTACGGCGCGGGGTTCGCTTCCAGCAGCCGCTTCTACCACGAATCGGCGCTTGCGCTCGGCATGAAGCCAACGGCATACAGGAATGGGGCGCACGGCATCCCCATGCGCTACGGCCTGGCGCCATCCTATCTGGGATGGGTGTTGGTGGCGGCGACGCCCCAGGGCATCTGCGCGATTGAGCTGGGAGACTCACCCGAGGCCCTGGAAGCGGGCCTGCGTGATAGATTCCCGCGGGCCCTGCTGCAGGACCGCGATCCTGGTTTCGACGCATGGGTAACGAAGGTCGTGGCCTTCCTCGAGTCGCCCCGCCTTGGCCTGGACCTGCCCCTGGACATCCAGGGCACGGCCTTTCAACGGCGAGTGTGGAAGGCGTTGCAGGACATTCCAGCGGGCGCGACCGCAAGCTATGGCGATGTCGCCGCGCGCATCGGGCAACCCCAGGCCGCCCGCGCCGTGGCACAGGCCTGCGCGACCAACCCCGTGGCGGTGGCCATACCCTGCCATCGCGTGCGGCGCGGCAACGGTGAGCTGGGCGGCTACCGCTGGGGCCTCGAGCGCAAGCGCGCCCTCTTGGAGCGCGAAAGCGACCCAGGGCGCTGAGCGTTCCAGCGCACAGCACACAACACACGGAGGCGAAGACAGTGCAGAGCATCAAGGCCGCCCCGATCAAACCCGTCATCCCGTTTGACCTGCTGGAGCGCGTCGATATCCGCGTGGGAACCATCGAGTGGGTGGAGGACGTGGCGGGCTCCGACAAGCTGGTGCGGCTGACGGTGGATTTCGGCGACCACAAGCGCCGCATCTTGGTGGGCATGAAGCGGGAGCGCCCGAACCCGAAGGAAATCGAAGGACGGCAGGCTCTCTTCGTGGTCAACCTCGCGCCCAAGCGGATGATGGGCGAGGTGTCCGAGGGCATGCTGCTCGACATCGGCTACGCCGACGGCATCACCCCGGTGTTGGCGGTGCCCGAGTCGCCGGTACCGAACGGGGTGCGGGCAGCATAGGCCGTCTGCGCGCGGCGGAGTTGCGGTTGTTGCCTGGCATGCCTTCCTGGCAGTACATCGTCTGGGCGGTGCGTTCGGACCTGGCTGAACCGGCGACTGCTCCGATGGGCGCTACCTTCGTCCTACTCTTCGGGTCGGTTGTGCCCATTGCGCTGGCCTTTGCCAATGGCGCCATGCTGTACGTCGTCTTCAACGGACTGATCCCCGAAACCCACAGCTACGAACACCAGGTAACCTTTGGCTCCATCCTCGGTTTCATGCTGCTGCTCGTACTCTTGAGGTGGCTCAGGCAGTCGATAGGGGATCTACAGCCGATCCCTATGCCGTCGCCATCCTGTGCTAGCGTGGCACAGTGGCAGGAACGAGCCGAGCGGCTGCCAAAGAGGCGTAG
>Ga0209609_10001698_pt1 | contig 12721 bp, 12 predicted proteins | sample LakKivw325mmetaG_FD_184136 | JGI IMG/M metagenome (GOLD analysis project Ga0209609, IMG submission 184136) | Anoxic lake water microbial communities from Lake Kivu, Rwanda to study Microbial Dark Matter (Phase II) - Lake Kivu water 325m metaG... | ecosystem: Environmental > Aquatic > Freshwater...
CCGGTATCATCAGTGGTTGAAGGATTGTTTGATGGTGTAAATCCCACCACATTTATTCTTATATTTTCAATCGGTAAGTTATTTCTGGTTGCACCTGTGATTTTTATTCTCACATCGCTTTTTATTTCAAGATAATCGCCATCTTCCACAGTAAGCTGCGAACCATCTTCTGTTTCCAGTGTTAACATAACAGGTATCTTTCCCGGAAGCACAGCAGGCTGTTGAGATGGAATTTCCTGTTTTATTTTATGGTTGCATACAGGGAAGAAAAACAGATAAGCATAGTATCCTGTAATTGCTGTAAAAACTACTGCCAGTGCAATACCTGCAAGACCTTTTTTTCTATTAATCTGAAAGATGAGGATGCCGATCAGAATACATAAAACCGCGATTCCAGCACAAACAAGAATGAGTATTCTTGCCAGGATTTCAATATTCATTTTCCTCTCCTTTAACTTGTGTGAGTTCTCTTCTCATTCTTAACGATATTTGATGTTGCGACAGATTTTCAATTTCTGCCAGTCTCTCAGCTATGGTACCATTTTTTTGGAAAAAACTCGAATTTGCTTCAATTACAGCGTAAGTCCTCAAAAAATTAAACACACTGAGTCCTGAATCAAATGATGCATTTCCGCCTGTTGGCAGGGTATGACTCGGTCCTGCTATGTAATCTCCAAGAGCGCATGGAGTGTGATTGCCCACAAATATTGCTCCAGCAATAATTTTTTCAGCAATTTTCCTGGCATTTCTGCACACAATCTGAGCGTGCTCCGGAGCAATCTCATTAACGACATCAATCCCTTCATCAATTGAGTTAACCATTATGGAATAACCCGAACTGATTCTGTTTGCTATTTTTCTGGCAATTTTTTTATCTGTGGAAACCAGAAACACAAGACCATCTCTATGTTCTTCCTGGGCTTTCAGGTCAGACTCAATCCAGGACGGATTTGCTGTTTCGTCAAGCAGTACCGCGAGTTCACTCGGACCAGCCAGTAAGTCAATCCCGACTTTGCCCGCAAGCATTTTTTTTGCCGCATTTACATATATATTTCCAGGACCTGCTATTACATTTACCTGCGGAATCGTGTCTGTTCCATATGCCATTGCCGCTATTGCCTGACTTCCTCCTGCCCTGAATATTTTTTTTATCCCGATCATGCTGAGTGTGCCTACAATATAGGGATGAATGCTTCCCCTGTATGAGGGTGGACTGCAGGCAACTATTTCCTTGACTCCCGCAATCTTTGCAGGTATTGCTGTCATCAATACTGTTGAAAGAAGAGGAGCTGTGCCAGCAGGAATATAGATTCCTGCTCTTTTAACCGGTTTTGTCCTGAAATCAATTCTGATGCCTTTTTCTTTGATGGAAAAACCGGGTATTTTCTGTTTTCTGTGATAGTTTTCTATTCTTCTTACGGTTTCTTTTATGATTTTTCTGTCTGAATCCAGTATTTTTTCAAGGCATGATTGTATTTCTTTTTCTGAGACCCTGAAATCATCAATCCTGACCCCGTCAAGTTTTTCAGTCCAGTACCTGAGTGCAGCATCGCCTTTTTTTTCAATATCAGAGATGATTTTTGAAACAGTTTTTTCAACAGCAGTTGGAAAACTTTTTCTCTTTCTCAGGATATTTTTTAATTCTTCGCGCTTTATCTGCAGCATTTTTTAAGGTTGTGTATTGTTTCTCTGTAATTGTTGCTTCCAAAGATAAAGGAACCAGCAACAAGTATATCCGCGCCTGCTTTTTTTACAAGAGGCGCTGTTTCATAATTTATTCCACCATCAACCTCTATTAAAAACCTGTAATTCCTTTTTTTTCTTTCTCCGGCAAGCCAGGCAATTTTATCAAGATTTGATTCAATGAATTTCTGACCCCCAAAACCAGGGTTCACTGTCATCACCAGCACAATTTCCACATCATTGACGATTGACTCAATTCTCTTTATGTGTGTGGGTGGGTTGATGACAATGCACACCTTTTTTCCTGCTGAATGGATTTCTTCCGCAAGTTTCCTGTGGTTAATGTCCACCTCTATGTGAAAACCTATAATATCTGCTCCGGCATCTGCAAAAGCTTTCCAGTATTTCTGCGGATGGGTGATCATCAGATGAGCTTCAAAAGGGAGTTCTGAATATTTTCTGATTGCTGACAGTATCATAGGACCGAATGTTATATTTGGAACAAAGTGCCCATCCATTACATCAAAATGAATCATATCAGCGCCGGCTTCTGTTGCTGCGCTCACCTCTTTGCCGAGTTCCGCAAAATTTGCAGATAAAAGGGAAGGTGCTATCATCATATCATCTAATTATAAGGAACTCCTTTTTTTTCGTCAAATTATGCAGGTTTTTTTGTAGCCGGGTTGGTTGATAATTGACGCTTTTTTCTGTATATGATTAAGTATCAATATGAGACAACAGGTGAAAATTGAAAACAGAAAAGCTTTACATGATTATACTGTCATTGAAACGATTGAAGCGGGGATTGAACTTCTGGGACCTGAGGTGAAGTCAATACGTCAGGGTAGTGCCAGCCTCAGGGACTCATATGCAGGATTTGAAGGGAACCAGCTGTACCTTCATAAAATGCACATTGCAAAGTATCCCGGCACATTTGAAAAGATTGATCCTTTGAGAAAAAGAAGGTTATTGCTCCATCGCAACCAGCTTACAAAATGGCAGAGAAGAGTTGAGGAAAAAGGATTGACAATAGTGCCACTTTCAATGTATACTAATGAGAAGGGCATTATAAAGATTAACCTTGCCCTTGTTCGCGGTAAAAGGTTCTTTGATAAACGTCGGGACATTGAGGAAAAAGAAGTCAAAAGGCATATTGAAAGGCATAAGCTGAAAAACATTTGAAATTTTAGGGGGCGAAATAGGTCTCGACAGGGGGCAGGAGTGAGAAAAGCTGCCGTCCGAGGCGCCGGGGGCTCGTAAAATCCGGCAAACAAAATAGCTGCCACAACAGCAAACTACATGGCTGCATAAATTATGCAGCCACCTGACAGATTCCCTGCTCCTGGGAATCTGAACCAGGTCGCACAGGAGCTCGTTCTGGCTTTCCTCGGTCCCGGGAGGCTGGAATCAGACAAAAAGGGACAGGTATTCTGGAATCCGGTTTCGGGGAGTCCAGAAATACCCGAAAAACCGAAACTATGTCGGTAGATGCTTTTCCATTTCCCCTCTGGACGCGGGGGCAGTACCCGCCGCCTCCACTTTTCTTTTACCTGCGCAAATTAATTAATAAAATAAGGGGTGGATGTGAGGTTCGGACAAGGATTCTGTTTGTCAATATTTTTGATTTTTTCCCTGCTTTTTGCTTCTGATTTTACCAATCAACTGAAGAATTATCCCTCATACTGGATCGGCAAGGAAAAATATGTCAGTTTGCAAACTGTCATTAAGGTGCTGGGTGTTCAGAGCTGGGGAAGAATTGAGGACAGAATTTTTATTGACTACCAGGACAGGATTCTTAAGGGTAGTATAGGCTCGTCTGATTTTTATGTTGATGAAAAAAGGATGAGTCTTGACCATCCATTGAGAGAGATTGAGAAAGAGGTTTTCATCCCGGTTGAATCTTTTGACAGAATACTGTCAACCATAGTTGTTTCGCAGCCTCAATTGCAGCAACAGAAAACATCTTCTGTTTCTGCCGCAGGCATAAAAGAGAAATCAACAGAGGCACAGCAGTTAAAGACGAATAAAGAATTTGTGATTCTGATTGATCCCGGTCATGGTGGAAAAGACAATGGCGCTGTTGGAAACTATGGACTTAAGGAGAAGGATGTTAATCTTGACATTTCTTTGAGATTAAAAAATTACCTTATCAACCAGCTTAAAAAACCTTCAAAGATTACCATAAAAATGACAAGAGAAAAGGATAAATTTCTATCTCTTGACGAAAGGGTTGAACTGGCAAAAAAAGAAAAAGCTGACATTTTTTTCTGCATTCATACAAACTCTTCTCGTTTGAACAGATGGAATGCTGATGGTTTTGAAACCTATTATCCTTCAAGAAAGAGTGAAATAAGTTTTGTGGCAAAAGTGGAAACAGACGAATCGATTGAAACGGAAACAAGTACAGAGGTGGTTTTTCAGATAGTTTCAGAACTCAACAGCACCTCAGTGATAGAGGAAAGCAGAATACTTGCTGAAATTGTTCAGGAAAAACTTGCTGAAAGGCTGATCTGTCCTGACAGAGGCGCAAAGCCTGCGAGTTTTTATGTTTTGAAGTACACGCCGATGATATCTGTCCTTGTTGAGGTTGGCTTTATCTGCAACCCTAATATTGAAGCCAATCTTCGCGATCCTGAGGTGAGACAGGCGATAAGTGAAACGCTCGGCAAAGCGATAATTCAGTATCTTAAATCAAAACAAATCCTTGAATAAAAAATCTCCAGTTGCTGTTTTTGATTCAGGTATTGGCGGGCTGACCGTTGCAAAACGGTTAAATCAGATATTGCCCGGAGAAAAGATTATCTACTTTGGAGATACCGCACGGGTGCCTTATGGAACAAAATCAAGAGATACCATAAAACAGTATGCACTTCAGATAGCGGGCTTTCTTATTCGTTTCAAGCCGAAGCTGATAGTTATCGCTTGCCACTCAGTATCATCGCTGGGAAAGGCATTTCTTGAAAAGAAATTCCCTGATTATACTTTTATTGATGTGATCGGTCCTTCGGTGGAAGAGGCGACAGAGAAAACAAAGAATAAGAAAATAGGAATTATTGGCACCCCGGCTACGATTTCAAGCGGTATGTATCCTGAAATGATTGAAAGGATTGATAGCGGCATAAAGGTATATCAGAAACCATGCCCGCTGCTGGTGCCTCTGGTGGAGGAGGGATGGTTTGACAATGATGTTACCAGATCCATTGTTAAATACTACATCCAGGGAGTTCTGGATAAACAGATTGATACCCTTATTCTTGGGTGCACCCATTACCCGCTTCTGAAAAAGGCGATCAGAAAAATTACAGGATTGGCAGTTCATCTTGTGGATGCTTCGGATGCCACAAGTGTAAAGGTGAAGGATTTTCTTGTGGTAAACGGGTTACTCAATACAAAAAAAGCGAAAACACCGGTCATTTATTTCAGCGATGTCTCTGAGTACAGAAACCAGGTTATGCACAGGTTCTGGAACAAAATGGATTTTCTGATTAAAAAGATTGATACAGGAGAACTATAATGTTTGAACTCACAGTCAGCGGTTATTTTTCAAGCGCGCACAGATTGCGCATGTACAGGGGAAAATGTGAAAAACTTCATGGCCATAACTGGAAGGTGGAAGTTACGGTTTCAGGAGAGATTGATACTGAATCAGGAATGGTGATTGATTTTGGCATACTGAAAAAGGAACTTGAAAAAGTTCTTGCCAGGCTTGATCATTCATATCTTAATGATATTGACTATTTCAAGAAGGTCAATCCCACTTCGGAAAATACAGCTGTTTATATTTTTGAAAAATTGAAAAAATCCTTATCGCGACATAATGTGAAGGTGAAAAAAGTAACCGTATGGGAAAATGAGAGGCAGTGCGCTTCTTTTTGTTCTGCATAATTATCAGTGATTTAATCAAAATGTTGCTCATGTTATAATAGTAAATAATCTGCTCAACAGGAAGGAAGAAATGGAAAACAGATCAATAAGAGATTTTGCAATTGATTTTGAAACAAAGGGCGTAAATCCTTATCTTTCACTTGCAGCAAAAACAACCAATCCACTCGGCAAAAGACTTTTTTACTCCCTTGCAGAACAGGAAGTCCAACATGCCGCATTGTTTGACAGCAAAGACCTCAGTTTGCCCGAAAAAAGCATTCTGGACAATTCTGTAAAAGATATTGAGGCTCAGTTGAAGGAATTCTGGATTCAGGCAGAAAAGTTTGAAATAAAAAAAGAGGATGTGCATTTTTCCGGATATGAACAGGCGATGGAAATGGAGAAGAAATCAATTTCCGCTTATAAAGAGTTTCTTTCAAAGAGCACTGAAGAAAAAGAGAAAGAGTTTTTGCTGTGGATTATTGAAGAGGGAAAAAAGCATCTTGAAGCATTGAGGAATGTTCATTATTATCTGACTGAAACAGCGGATTGGCTTCAGACTGAGGAAAGCAGGGTCTGGAACTGGATGAATCAATAACAGAGAGTCCTATGAAAACAATATCTGATGTTGTTCTGCCGGTGCCAAAAATATATTCAGGCAAAATAAGGGAATTGTTTGAGATTGATGAAAAACGGATTCTTATTGTTACTACTGACAGGATTTCGGCTTTTGATTTTGTTCTGCCCAATCCGATTCCAGGCAAGGGTATTATTCTGAACAATCTTTCGTTATTCTGGCTTGAAAAACTCAAATATATTTGCAAAAACCATCTTGATACTGTCGATTTTGAATTATTTCCTTCAAATCTGAAATCTTTCAGAAGCATACTTGAAGGAAGAAGTGTTATCGCAATAAAGACGACCAGGATTCCAGTTGAATGCGTGGTTCGAGGATATCTTTCCGGAAGTGGATGGAAGGAATATCAATCAACCAGATCAGTCTGTGGGATAAAACTTCCTGATGGGTTGAAAGAAAGCGATAAACTGCCGGAGCCGATTTTCACACCTGCAACAAAGGAGGAAAAGGGAATTCATGATCAGAATATCAGTTTTGAAAAGATGAAAGAAATAACCGGCGATAAAACTGCTGAATATCTTAAACAGATTTCCATCAATCTTTACAAAAAAGCCTGTGAGTATTCTGAGAGTAAGGGAATAATCATCGCTGACACAAAATTTGAGTTTGGTATCTTTGATGGTGAAATTTTACTGATAGATGAAATTTTAACTCCTGATTCCTCGCGATTCTGGGAAAAAACAACCTATGAGCCCGGAAGGAGCCAGGATAGCCTTGATAAGCAGTATGTAAGGAATTATCTTGAAAGCATAAAATGGAACAAAGAACCTCCTGTACCGGAATTGCCTTCTGAAATCATTGAGAAGACTGCGGAAAAGTACAGGCAGATTTATGAAATTCTGACAGGTAATACTGTCATATAAATGTGAGGTTTTTCGCTTTTTACCTCAGTGATAAAAAGATTTAATGAAACAGAAAAAACAAAAAATTTATCTTGTGCAGATTGGTTTGAAGAAAGGATTTTTTGATGCTTTCGGACAGGATATAGTTCATTCCATTCAGGAACTGGGTATCCAGAAGATTGAAAAGGTTTATGTATACGATGTTTACAGGGTTTACGGAGATGTGAACCTGTCCCTTGTTAAGAAAATTTCTCAATTCCTTTTTCTTGATCCTGTTGCGCATGAAATGAAGATTTTTGAATATGATAGAATTTCAAAATCGGCTTTTCCGTATGTGGAAGTATGGTATAAACCCGGCGTTACAGACCCGGTTGCTCTTACAGCGATGAAGGGGATAAAAGATCTTGGCATAAATTGCGATGTGAGTATAAGCTGTGGAAAGAAATACGAGTTTTCAGGTTCAGGTATTGGAAAGAAATTACTGGAGACAATTGCCACAAAGGTTCTCGCAAACACCCTTATTCAGAACTATGTTATCAGGGAAGGTTGAAAATGGCTGAAGCATCAGTAATAAAAATAAGACATCTGGAAGATCAAAAACTTATTGAGATAAGCAGAAAGGGTCTTCTTTCGCTGAATCTTGATGAAATGAAGAAAGTTCAGAAGTATTTTATGGATGCCGGAAGGGATCCAACTGACCTTGAGCTTGAAATGATTGCTCAAACCTGGTCAGAACATTGTTTCCACAAGACTTTCAAGAGTAAGATTCAGTTTACTGAGGTTTCTGACGATGGTGTTGCAACAACCGAACAGGTAAGTTCCCTGTTTTCTCTCATAAAACAGGTGACAGATAGATTGCGCAAAAAGTGGTGTGTTTCAGTTTTCAAGGACAATGCAGGAATAATTGATTTTGATGGCGATCATTGTATCTGTTTCAAAGTTGAAACCCATAATCATCCATCTGCTCTTGAACCCTATGGTGGGGCAGGTACAGGGATTGGTGGAGTTATTCGCGATATTCTCGGCGCCGGTCTTGGAGCCAGACCGATTCTTAATACTGATGTTTTCTGTTTTGGCCCGCTTGATATTGACCATGAAAATCTGCAGGAGGGTATCTTTCATCCACGACGTCTTTTTAAGGGTGTTGTAAGTGGAGTTAGGGATTATGGAAACAGAATGGGCATTCCAACAGCCAGTGGTGCCATACTTTTTGATCCAGGATATATTTACAATATCCTTGTTTATTGTGGAACCGTGGGAATTATGCCCGGGTGGGCGGTTGAAAAGAAGGTGAGGTCAGGGGACCTCATAGTTGTAATAGGCGGTAGAACCGGAAGGGATGGAATCCACGGCGCAACATTTTCCTCGGCAAGCCTTGAAAAGGACATACCAACAAGTGTTGTTCAAATAGGCAATCCAATAATAGAAAAGAAGGTCCTTGATGCACTTATGATTGCAAGAGATAGAAAACTGTATTCAGCGATTACTGATTGCGGTGCTGGTGGATTGTCTTCAGCTGTTGGTGAACTTGCTCAGGATTGTGGAGCAGAGGTTCATCTTGAGAAAGTGCCTCTGAAGTATCAGGATCTTAAACCATGGGAAATATGGGTTTCTGAATCTCAGGAAAGAATGGTGCTGGCGGTTCCACCTGAAAATTACGATAGGCTAAAGGAAATTCTTGATGCAGAGGATGTTGAGTACTCATGCATTGGCTCGTTTAATTCAACTAAAAAAATCAGGATTTATCACGGGAAAGATACTGTTGGTGAACTTGATCTTGACTGGTTATTTCAAAAAACAAGTCTGCCTGTGCTGAAGGCTTTTTATGAACCAAGAAAACTGGCTGATATGAAGCCTGAAAACCTTGATTTAAAGGATTGTCTTGTGAACCTTATTTCAGACCCTGTGATCGCATCCAAAGAAATTGTTGTAAGACAGTATGACCATGAGGTTCAGGCTCACACCATAGTAAAACCATTTCTTGGGGTTGATGGTTCAGGACCATCTGATGCAGTTGTTATTGCACCCCTTTATGGCAGCAAAAAGGGAATCGTTGTTGGTTGCGGTATCAATCCATGGTATGGCAGGATTGATCCATATCTTATGGCTGGTTGCTGCATTGATGAGGCTTTGCGCAATGTTGTTGCATGCGGTGGAGATCCTTCAAGAACAGCACTTCTTGACAACTTTTGCTGGGGAAAATGCGATGACCCTGTTGAGCTTGGTAAACTTGTTAAATGTGTTAAGGGATGCAGGGACTTCGCAATGAAATACAGAATTCCATTCATTTCAGGCAAAGACAGTCTCAATAATTTTTTCACAAAACAGGACGGTACAACTATTTCAATTCCAGGAACATTACTTATATCCACCGTCAGCGTGATAGATGATGTTGAAAAAACCGTCAGTTCTGATTTCAAGGATGCAGGAAATCTTATATATGTTCTTGGTACAACATCAGAAGAGATGGGCGGTTCACGCCTTTTTCATCTTCTTAATATGGAAGATGGAAGATGTCCTGTTCCTGTTCCGGAAATCAGCCTGCCCCTGATGGAAAAACTTCATTTTGCAATAAAGAACGGTCTTGTTCAGTCCTGTCATGATTGCTCTGAAGGAGGTCTGGCTATTGCAATCTCTGAAATGATGTTTGGAAGTGGATATGGTGCTGAAATGGTTCTTGATGATATAGTCGCTAACACAGATGAAACTGTTTTTCTGCTTTTCAGCGAAAGTCAGGGGAGATTTATCGTGGAGGTGGATGAGACGAATGTTGAAGAATTTGAGCGGATATTCAAGGGATTACCGTTTTGTTGTGCTGGGAGGGTTATCCCTGATTTCAGACTGAAGATAAGCCACAGAAAACAATCTGTGATTGATATGGATGGCGAAGCGCTGAAGCAGAGGTGGTGTGGAGCAATAACATGGTAAAAATATTAATTCTTCGCACAGCAGGAACAAACTGTGATCTTGAAACAGAGTGGACATGCAAAGTTTGCGGTGCGGATGTTTCAAGAGTTCACATAAGAGAAATTATTTCAGGAAAGAAAAAGATTCTGGATTTTGATGCTCTGATAATACCAGGTGGTTTTTCGTATGGAGATGACCTTGGAGCCGGAAAGGTTCTCGCAAATGAGATAATGTTGAAGTGTAATGAACAGATAGAGAGATTCAGAGAAAGAAAAAGACCAATCATTGGAATATGCAATGGGTTTCAGGTTCTTGTGAAGGGGAAAATGTTGCCTTTCTGGAATAAACATACAGCGTCTCTTGTATGGAACGACTCCGGAAGATTTGAGGATAGATGGGTTTTTTTAAGGGTTGAAAAATCAGTATCACCGTTTTTCAAGAATCTTCAGGAAATAGTCAGGTTTCCGGTTGCTCATGCAGAGGGTAAATTTGTTTTGAAAAATGAGGTTTCTCTTAAAAAGATTGAGAAAAACAGACAGGTTATTCTCAGGTATGTTGATCCATCAGGAGAGATTGCATCCTATCCATACAATCCAAATGGTTCCATTGCGGGTATTGCTGGGGTTTGTGATGAGACAGGTCTTGTTATTGGGATGATGCCTCATCCGGAACGCGCTGCACTGGGCATTCATCCACCAGATTGGCACAGATATTATAAAAAAGATGAATTTTATTCAGGGTACCAGTTTTTCAAAAATGTGATAGAATATTGCTCGTAAATTTTTTATGCAACAAGGAGTGGATTAAGTGGATAACAGTATACTTGCGAAAGCCGAAGTACTTGTTGAGGCACTTCCATATATTCAGAAGTATAAAGGAAAAACATTTGTTGTGAAAATTGGTGGTGGAATACTCAGATTACCTGACCAGAAAGAAAATGTGCTTTATGACATCGCCTTTTTAAGTTCAGTCGGAATAAAGACGGTTGTTGTATGTGGTGCGGGTCCAGCCATAACAGAGGAGATTGAAAAAAGAGGTAAAAAGGTAGAATTTGTTGAGGGTTTGAGAGTGACTGATGCCGATGTTCTTGATATTGTTGTTGAAGTCCTTGGCGGAACCCGTGATGATGTTGCCAGAGCACTTAAGGAAAAATTTGGAATAGAAGCTTATCCACTGAAACCAGAGGAAGGCCATATTATTGCGAACAAGATTCACTGGCAAAAAGGCTCTGAAATAATAGATCTCGGTTTTGTTGGACAGGTTGAAAAAATCAATAAAGAGGTTATTGAGTCTTATCTTGAAAAAGGCGTTGTGGTTTTTGCGCCCATAGGTATTTCTCAGGATGGTCAGAAATACAATATAAACGGCGATTCTGTGTCTTCATCGGTTGCAAAGGCTCTTGGCGCGGAAAAACTGATTTTCGTTACAGGCGTGAGAGGAGTGATGAGAAATCTTGATAATCCAGACGCTCTTATGTCAATAATCAATGCCTCTCAGGCAGAAAACTTAATCAAGGAAGAAGTTATTCAGGGTGGAATGATTCCAAAGGTGCGGGGTGCAATTGAGAGTCTCAAAGGCGGAGTAAAAAAGGTTCATATCATAAGCGGTAATCTCGCGCATTCACTTATTCTGGAAATTTTTACAGAACATGGAGTTGGCACAGAAATAGTTCTTACAGGAAACTCCAATGGATGAATCAACGGTTAAGCAGTATTACAGAGATTACATTATCGGTTGCTATGGCAGGGAAGATTTTGTTTTTGTAAAAGGTAAAGGACCGTGGCTGTGGGATATAAACGGGAAAAAATATCTTGATTTTTTCCCTGGATGGGCTGTAAGCGGCCTCGGACACTGTCCTGAAAGAGTTGTGAAATCTGTATGCAATCAGGCAAAAAGATTGATGCATGTTGCAAACAACTATTACATTGATATACAGGCATTATGCGCGAAAAAACTTATTGAAGTTTCATTTGATGGTAAGGTTTTTTTCTGCAACAGTGGCGCTGAGGCAAACGAGGCTGCTATCAAACTATGCAGACTGTACGGTTCAAAAACCGGTAGATACAAAATCGTTTCAATGAGAAATTCCTTTCATGGCAGAACCCTCGCCACAGTTACCATGACAGGACAGGAAAAATATTCTGCTGCTTTCAAGCCACTGCCTGAAGGATTTGCTTATGCTGAATTCAACAGTATTGATTCCCTGAAAGAAAAGGTGGATGAAAAAACTGTGGCAATAATACTGGAGCCAATACAGGGAGAAGGTGGAATTAATGTAGCGTTGCAGGAATACCTGAAGCAGGTAAGGGAATTCTGCACCCAGAAAGATTTACTGCTTGTTTTTGATGAGGTTCAAACAGGAATGGGCAGAACCGGAAACTGGTTTGCATTTCAACATTTTGGTGTTCTGCCGGATATTATGACACTTGCAAAAACTCTTGGAGGAGGTTTTCCCATTGGCGCAATGGTAGCAAAAAAAGATGTTTGCGACCTCCTTGTTCCGGGAACGCATGCTTCAACCTTTGGAGGCAATCCACTTGCATGCAGTGCGGCGATTGCTGTTATTGAAACCATTGAACAGGAAAAACTACTTGACAATGTGAGAACTCTTTCAGGCTGGTTTATACAGGAGTTGAAAAAACTCCAGAAAGAGTTTTCGGTGATAAAGGAGATAAGAGGTACTGGTTTTATGATAGGAATGGAATTAACCGTTAAAGGAACCGGATTTGTGAATCGCTGCAGGAATAATGGATTACTTTTAAACTGCACACACGATACAGTGATAAGG
>Ga0209609_10001699_pt1 | contig 12718 bp, 14 predicted proteins | sample LakKivw325mmetaG_FD_184136 | JGI IMG/M metagenome (GOLD analysis project Ga0209609, IMG submission 184136) | Anoxic lake water microbial communities from Lake Kivu, Rwanda to study Microbial Dark Matter (Phase II) - Lake Kivu water 325m metaG... | ecosystem: Environmental > Aquatic > Freshwater...
GATAAACGCGAGCAGGGGCAGCGCGAACGGGTGGTTCAACCGAGGATCCCCCGAGAGAGTCCCGATGTTGCTCTGGATATACGCAATGCTGGTGATGCAGAAGGTTGTCATGAACCCGTGCGTCGCGATGGGGAGTAGATGGCCGTAAAACACGTCGAGAAAGATTGGCTGCTGGAACCGTTTCTGTGCCGCAATCCTGCCGCAATGCGCGGTCGTCGCGAAGATCATGTGGATCAAGGCCGACGCGCCGACACCGAGTGGTATCGCCACGACCGCGGCCTTCCATCTCGCATCCGGAACCATAGGCTCAAGCCACTGTAACGTGATCCAGATGATCATGCCGGCACTGCCACAGTACAACGCGTTAGACAACGGCTCACCGGAGATCGCTTTGTTGAAGAACCGGTGTATGTAGCCCACCTGAGGTGCCAGTTGCACTTGCGAGTTCGGATTGCTCTGAGACCCTATATCTGACTCGATATCCTCGAAATTGCACGCAATGTACGCCAGGAACGCTATCACTAACATCCACGCAATGTACAACACTACTTGTAGCATGAGGGAGAGATAGAGTGAGTTGCCTTAAAAAGGTTTCGCTTTTTTCCCGGCCGCCGAGCTGCGGAGCCAGTATGGCCCGTGCAGATAAAGCATCCTTTTTATGTTACAAATATTACCCAACCAGCTTAGCACTGCGCGGGCTGCACGGGAGGCGACGTGCGAGTGCCCAGGGATCGGGGTAGAAAATGCACCTGATTTATTAGGACCCGGGTGTTTTATACACTACGGACGGGTGATCGGAGAAGTATGGGCCTGCTCACGAGGAAGCATCAGCCAAAAATCCTCGTTTCCGGAAAGATCAGTTATGCCAATTTGATCACTCGCCTGCGCCGCGCCAGCGGCGATCGGTTGGTTCCCCGGCTCTTTATCGTTGCCAGTGTCGAGCTGGGTAACAGCACGACCAAGGCGATCCTGACCGCAACGGATCTGAAGAGTGGCAGTACGTACATCCTGGACAAGGTCGTCCGGATGACGCGCGACGCGCTCTCCACTCAAGATATCTTCTGCCACACGATCAGCCTGGTGAATCTCTCAGAGGAGTCCATCGCGCGACTGGTGAAAGAGACGCTCCTGTCGTGCACGCGAGCCGCGGGCATCACGATCGATGATCTGCACTTCGTGGTCCGCTCCACGGGAGTGACCGCGTGTTTCTCCAAGATCTCGGAGGTCGAAGGGGTGATCCAAGCCCTGGCGAAGGGCTGCCTCATGGCCGGTGTGCCGCCCCGGAAGATGATCTCGCCCATGGCGGTGGAGAACATCGTGCCCGAGTTACAACCCTACTCCCGCATGGAGAAGACGTACTTCGACGGCGCGGTTACCGGGAACATCCCCCCGGCTGGCGAATCGATCGTTGGGAACGAGATGGAAGGTGAGCTGGTCACTGCGGGGCTCAAGGAGGCGGCGAAGTGGCTGGCGGTTGATTACCGCAACCCGGTCCTCTCGCTCGATTTCGGCACCACGCTCGCCGGCCGGATCACCGATGACGGGCTGCCCTATGCGCGCGTGATCGGGAGTTTCTGCGGCCTGGCTGGCGCGATCCCCGATGCGCTCGTCTCAAAGATCGTGCCCGTGCCGTACCCGTCAGTGCTCGATCTGAAGGCGCGGACGGCCCGGCGGGTGAAGCGGGAGGTGGTCAAGGGCTACGTTGAGGAGATCCTCGATCAGCTCTGGATCGAGAAGGTGCAGCCGGGCAGAACCCGTGTGGGCGGCGTGCCCGTGAACGTAGAGGCTGCGGAACGGAATAATGTCGTCCTGATCGGTGTGGATGCCGGTGATAACCTCTCACAGCTCCCAAGAATTGCGGAGATCGGTGCCACGCTCGTGCACGATGAGGGCGAGCAGTATCTTATCCCGGTGATCGACGAGGTATCCGCGTCTCTGGTCGAGAAGCTTACGGGCATCGCCAACGAGGAAGGGGTGCTGATGCCGAGTACCATGATCGGGATTACGGGCAGGGCCGGGATCACGGGCAGAAAGCCGGAACTCATGCTGGCGAAATTGAGTGCGCTCCTCGGGCGGCGGATGGATACCGAGGTGATCTTCGCGGACGATGCTCTGGCGCGTGGCGCCGCAATTCTCGGGCGGTGCATGCACCAGTTTGGCACCGTCGGGAATCCCATTGGCGGAAGCCAGGGCCACGGCTGTATCTATAGCCAGCGCGTCAAGCTGCAGCATAAGTGAGCCGGCAAGCGGAGCTAGCAAGCTAAGCTATAATATACTACAATCGCTATTAGGTGGTAGAGCGAACTACCGAAGGCAGGAGTGGTGCGATGGAGGTGAAAGTGGAAGGCGGCGATGAGTTTGCCAATGAGTCCTACGCGCTCATCTGTCAGAATATCTTCCGTGATCTGGGTGTGCGCACCAGCATCGAGGATGTCTATCTCTTTATTGAGCCGCGTGAGCACGTCTTTATCCTCTCGGTCCGGATCGGCCGTGTGGCCAGCCCGGTGAAAGTGAGCGATATCATCCAGCTTGAGCCTGAGCGGATAAAAATCTTGGATGAACGCTATGCCCCCAAGTTGCTCGCCCTGCTCTGGGATCGGTATGGAGACCGCGCGCAGCAAACGGGGCGCATGGAGATTGGGCTGCAGCTGGATGAGCAGGAGCAGGCTGCGTTGAATGCTCTGGTCGTTTATAATCCGCGCGATGATCTTGTAACGCGGCTCCTGGACGGGATGGACCGGATCTTACCGGAGGGTGCTCGTGTCCGGTATCCCCTCCCCTCGCCGCAGCGTATCACCCTCATCGCCTCGGAGAATGCGATCAGCGAGGCGTGGAAGAAGCGAGCTGAAGAGTTGATCCGGAGCGTGAGCGCAGATGTATAAGATCATGATGTTCGAAGGTGGCGTTTACAAGTTTAACGAGTTGAAGGAGTTGATTGCGGATATCGGTGGGTTCGTTCTGCAGGAATCGGTCATGCAGACCGAGACCCTCATGCACCTCGCCTTCCCGGAGGAGGAGGAACGGGTCATCCGAGATAAGATCAAGGAATTAGGCGGCAAATTCAAGGAGCTACCCCTCGCGGGCACGGAACTCATGATCGTCACCCCCTCGATGGGTAAGCACCACGCGGTTGATCCAATCTGTGATATCTCCGAATATCTGCGCCGTAAAGGAGCAATCACCAATATGATGGGCTTGGCGCGGGGCGTGGGCAAGCGGATAGCTCAGATCACCGTGGAGGAGAAGCTAATCCTCGAGGAGTTCGATGCCGCGATCTTTGTCTTCGGCAATCTAAAAGAGTGCATAGAGGAGAAAGTGCGGCTCTGCGCGGAGATCGACCTGCCGCTCGTCATCGCCGGGGGGCCGCCCGACCTGGAGCTGGCGCATTATGTAGGCGGGATGGGGAGACTTACCGATCGGATGAGGCGCAAAGCTGAGTTTGATACGCTCGAGCGCATGGCTGCGGAGTTGGAGCTGGTGATTAACGAGCGCCGACATGAGCTCGATGAGGATCCGCTCGCCGTGTCGCCGCTCTTCCTCAAGGAACTCATAGAAATGGTCATTCCTCCCGTGCCTGGCGAGGAGTTGCCGATCATTATCCAGTTGAACGGCTTACGCATGAACCTGACAGGCGATGATATCGCACAGATACGGGAGATACCCGTCGGCACGAAGAAGCTGGCGGACATCTGTGAGATCAGGCCGTCCCTGTACAAAGGGTTCCTCCTGAAGATCCGGAGCGAGGCGGAGACGGGCAGCGTATTTTAACCAGGGGGACCCCTGCAGTTCCATTGGAGACGGGATCCTGACTCGGATCTCGTCAGGGAATGGTCTCGAGGAACTGCTCCAGCGCGGTGTAGGCTACGTTGCCCACGACAATCACATCCGCGTACTGCTTCATCTCCAGAGCGGTCGCCCGCGAGACAATGCCGCCGCCGTAGAACAAGGTCGCTTCCGTTACTGCCGCGCTGACCTGCTGGACGACAGCTGGATCACCGTATACGCCACTATACTCAAGATAGACGATGGGTAGGTGCAAATACTTATCCGCATAGACTGCGTAGGCGCAAACCTCTGCACTTGTAATACTGGTATGTGCCCGGGTCACCTGAGCCACGGCCGACCGGGGATTCAGGACGATATATGCTTCTGGTACTACCAGCTGCCAATCTATATCATCCTTCAGTATCCAATCTCGGTGCTTTCCCACCACCCACTGCAGGTCACCCGCATTGAGCACCATCGGTACAAAAAGGTAGTCGATGCCATCGGTAACGACCGCATCAGGCGTGGCAGGCTCTAAGATCTTGGGAATATCGAACACACTGAGCGCATCGATGAGCAAGGAGACTTTGTCACTCGTGATGTTCTGGGTGCCGGAGATCATCACGGCATCCGTACCGCTCTGCACGATGGTCTCAATCTTCGTGAGCGAATTTTGTCTATCAGGATCCAGTTTGGTGATATGTTTCCAGGATCGCCAGGGTTGATCTCTCACCGCAACCACATTCTCTTTTTCGTCTCTCCATACAGGAGAAGCTCACCGCATCTTATAGAGCAGCGCGTTTATCTGCTCTCCATGATAGCCGAGATCCCCGCCTTGCTGGTAGCTGCGCTTCTTGCCTCGGACCCGGAGCCCTTTGCGCGGCGGATGGAGCCGTAACAGCGGCTTGATGCGGTACTGCTCCAACGCGCGCAGGGTTACGGTACCTGCCAGTAATGCCCGTGCAAGCTCTTGTAAAGAGCCAAACGGCGTCTGCGCTCGCACGTACTCCTCAGTTAACCGGTGTCCACCTGCCAGTCTCCCGCGCGTCTCGAGCAGAGTCACCAGCGTCTCCTCAGAGATCGGACCCCAGGCTACGTAGTCCTTCACCTTCGCGATCATCCCTCGGGTGTACTCATTATCTTCCAGTAACGCGCAGTGGTTCACCCGATGTAACCTGAGCAGGGCCAACGCGAACCGAATATCCGGGCTGACGTTTACCGTCCCGCGCAAGCGAACAATCGCATACATTGCTTAGCTCTCCACGGTCTTCATCAGGGCGGTTCGGCGAAGCGCATCATAGGTAGCAAAGGCAAAGTTGAAGGTCGTCCGTGATTTCCCCTGTGTTTTCGCCCACACATCGTTCACACCTGCAAATTCCAGGACACGTTTCGGCACATCGCCCGCCGCCAGACCAATGCCCTTTGGCGCAGGTTTGAGTGTTATTTCAACACTGCCCGACTTCCCAGTTACCTTGTACGGTATAGAATGCTGCTCACCACAGTCGCACTCCCAGGATCCGCAGCCTCGCTGTATACAAGTGAGGTGCAATTTGGCATCCATGACGGCCTTCACAATACCATTGCGCACCAGCTTGTCCTTACCCAGACCTATACCAATGTAGCCATTTTTATTGCCAACGATGGCACACACCCGGAACTTCACCCGCCGGCCTGAGTCGGTCATCCGCTGTACGAGGTTAATATCCAGGACCTCCTCGCTCAGCTCCGGGAGCAGCGCATCAACAATTTGATACTCCTTCAGCGGGAAGTTCGATTTCAGAGCCTCATCGAATGTCTTGATCTCGCCCGTCTGGACGAGCCGCCCTAATCGAGTCTTTGGCTCCCAGATATCATGCCTCGGTTCCTCAGCATATTGCCCTCTCGTGCTCATTTTGGTGCTCACGACTTCCTATGGTACTTGCGCAGCTCTTTGCTCTCCTAGTAGCTTCCCCTTCACCATCTTAACTACGTCAATATATGCAAGATCTCCCTTAAAGGTTGCTATAATCTGCCCAAAGGCACGCTCGTCATCAGGCAGCACCCCTGCATCGTGGGGGATAGCAACCCCGGAATCGAGCGCCCCGCGAAGGGCCGCATAGATAGTGCCTGCAGCTACCTGTCTCTGAAGCCCTTTATCCAGAATCATCCCCTCGTATCCTGCTTCTACTGCTCGATGACCAAAGAGCAGCCCGGTCAAATATGCGGCAGGAGCATTGGCCAGCCCGCCCGAGTACCCGTAGCCTGGCAACTCGGAGGAGAGAGCCGCAACATGGGTTCGATCGCCACCCTTCTCAGCGGTGATGAGCTGTATCCTGATGTATCGGTTGCTCTTTCGCACCACCATTCTGGGCTGGCGGCTAATAATCAACTTCAATCTACGATGATAATCCGTCTTACCTTCCCGGCGTCGTCTGAATGGAACTCGATAGGTCGGCCCTCTTGCTCTTGACATTTAGCGGTCGGCCTCCTGTTGACGAGATTTCAGGACAGCCACAATATCAGTGAGGTGCGCGATGGAGCGGACCTCGCCTCCTTTCGCCTTGCCATAGAGCTTCCGATACGTAGTTCGGTCAACCATACCCTCCTCGCGGAGCTCGTGCAAGCGTCGTCGTAAGGCTCGGATCTTGATGATCCACCGCCGCTTCCTACTAGTCCGGGCACCTTTGGTACCTTTTCGAGAGCCGTGACCGCGGCGCCGTCCCAGCGCTTTTTGGTGCGCCAGGAACCGCGCGCGACCTTTGCTCACCCCTTGTACCTGGTGCGCGGCAATAACGCCATCCTCGATCAAACCTCGAATGTCCTCGCGCGTGATAGCTTCTGCGACGCTCTCAGAGGCCGCGGGGTCGATCCATACGCGCCCCTTGCCCACCTTCAGAACCGCAGCTGCTATCCTCTTCTGCTTCGCTAGATTTACCATCGCTCCTTATCCTAACAGCATACACCCACATAAATATTAATTAAGTCGGCTCGAAGAAGGTGTCAAACCCGTTACGGACGACTCCCCACCTCGCATGAGGCTTATAAGGGGCTGCTGCCAGCGCCTCGTCCACACTCCGAAACACAGGTATATGCCACCGGGTGAGGTTATCAGGCTCGAGCTTGCTGACGATCGAGAGATTGAGCTGTTGCATCACCCTGCGGAGGTAAAAGGCTTTATGGCCCCCCAGGACGAAGTCACTCTGGATGGCCTCAGCCACAGCAGTGAACGTGGTGTAGCGATCCATCCAGGCTTCAAAGAGAGGATCGCCAATCCCGTCACGGCATTCAGCGACCAATATAAACGATCCGCCGGGAACGACCGCGTGATAGCAGTTCTCAATAGCCTTCGCCGCTTGATACAGATTCCTATCCTTTGGGAATCCACCGGCGCTTACCACCAGGAGATCGAACTCGACACGTGAGCGTCTACAGAGCAGTTGCTGTGCCCGGGCAACCCCAGCGGCGAAGACCGGGGCGAGCGCGCCTGCATACGCCGCGGCCATGGTGCCCGAAGGTGCTGAGATGCAATTGAGCACGAAATCGGGGGGAGCAATCAGGGCAGCTTCGACCATATCGAGGTGCACAGGGTTCTGGTGCAGATGAGCAGTGCGTGCCCGGGGGTCGACAAGCAGCGCATGATTCCGCTTTATCGTCTCACGGCCTGCGATGCCGGGCAGGATACTCTTCCGCCCCCCGCCGAACCCGGCATAGTAATGGAGTGTGATATCGCCCGTTAAGATCTTCACATCGGCATGGAGATACGTGGGGTTCACCCATAGTGGCGTTCCCCGCGAGGTTGTGCCCAAAAACTCAAGATCCGGTGCATCGCAGTCATGTATCACGACGGGAACTCGCCCGTAGTGGTGGCCGAGCATGCGCTTCAGATCCTGGTCGGGGGGCTGCTCATGCGTGCCGCACGCTACCAGTGCTGTTATACGATCAGCGCGAGCCTCGCCGAGCTCAGCGATGAGCGCATCCAGCATCAGCTCGGTCGGTGCCGTGCGGGTATGATCATCAACAACCACAACGATCGCTGCGTCAGGTTTACTCGCGATCAGATCTCGGAGCCTCTTGGTTCCCAGAGGGTTGCAGACCGCTTGGTGGAGCAGAGCTCGAGCATCAGGTACTTCATCTGACGAATCACCACCACCCTCAACGTCAAGGACCTCAGCATTGCAATCCATCTCGATGAGTTCCGAGCCATAGGGCAGTCGCACCACCGTCACGTCCAGGAACCTCCTGCAGTGGATTATAGTACCGTGCGGCTAATCTTTCTTTAGCTACCAGGACGAGGCCGTGGCGGGCTGTGGTGCGGATACTGCCTCCTCCACCGGAAAGGGGGGCGTCCCCGGGAGCTGTATGACGGAGCCTACCTCGCGACTCATACGAGCGGCTTAGGCTGCCGATCCTCTGGGAGCACGGGCAGGCGCATCGTGTTGAGGAGCAAGCTCTCGCGCACCTCTTTCGCGCGTTCAAGGAGGAGCTCTTTGCCACACGGTGTGACGGCGAAGATGGGGATTGCGGTTCCGGCCTGGAGCAACGCGTACTTGCCTGCGAGCTCGCGAATGTGCGGCGATGCACAGGCGGTGAGCAGATCGACGAGCCCGAAGAGCGCATCCGCATCGGCGCGCGAAATGCCCGTAAGATGCACGCCAAAGAGGACTGCGGACTCGCTCAGTGCTCTACACTGGCGCGCGTCTTCAACCGAGGCCACCGTGACACCAATGCGCTCGCAGCCCTGTGCGAGCGCTCTCCGGAGTCCCGCGACCTGGTCGATACGCGGTGGCGCGAGCACTTCACCGCCCCTGGCCTGGAGCTGCTCGATAATGCCCGGTATTGCTGTAGTCTCCATAACACCGCTCAAGCGCGCGCCGATGCCCTGCACCAGCACGGGATTGCCGGTGATTACCGTGCCTGCACCTTCACAGACGGTGACGGTCGTCTCGAGCAGCGCACGTCGAAGTGCAGTCATGAACGTCTCCGAAGCGCCAAAGCCAACGAAGGCGTCCATCTCCACGACGCGGTCAGCGGTACAGAGCCCGAAATCCCGGATTCGGAATTCAATGTTCTCTTTTATCCGCTGCTCGGTCAGCTCAGAAATCCCGCGGAGTTTATCCCAGAGCCGGCAGTACCTGACGCGTGGCGTTCCTACCTCCACCACCTTGCCGTTCTCGACCACCACGCGTGCTCGCCCTAACGTCTCTAAGACATGACGATCTTTCGTCATCCTCTTCCCCGATCCCAGCGTCACCCTAAAGTATCGCAGCTCGTTAACTTAAAGAAGCGCGAGCCTTTAGGATTTAGCAGCTGGGTACTCGAACTCAGCGAAGCGCAGCTCGCCGAATTGTGCACGATGAGGTTACGATTATCTCAGGATACGATGCGGGCCTTAGAAGCTGCAGATGAAGAGCCGTATTACACGGTGAACCAGTCGAACGGCCACTCTTCTGAGGCGTTTCACGCGCTTTTCGGTGAGCTCGAGCAGTTTGTTCACGCCTTCGAACTAGCGATAGGGCTGCGAGGGGCGGCGCGGTGGTGTGGCGAGCGACTGCACGAAGCGGTGCGAGCAGGCCGAGCAACGGTGGAGCAGCATCTCGCGGGTCAGTACTTCTCCGAATACACCCTCGAGACGGACACCGCGCATATCCTGCTCGAGAATTACGAACTAGCCAGGGTGCGCGCAGGATTGCTCAAGCGAGCGTATCAGGGCTATACCTTCACGGTCCTCCGATTCTTGCTTACCCGGCTTGCGCACGAGGATACCCATGCGCATCTCTTCAAGACCGCGTATGGGGGCTTATTCGCGGAGCTCCGGAACAAGTCGCAGCGCCGCCTCGACGAGGTGAACCCCTCGGCGCGGGAGAAGATAAAGCGACTCCCCTTTGAGCTGACCGCGCCACTCTATCTGAAGGAGCGCGAGGAGCTTGCCGCGCGGAGAATGCAGCGCTTTGCACTCAACACGTTCCTCAAGGAGCAGTACGTGCACGATCCCGACCGGTACGGCCTTCTCGGCGTGCCCCTGTTTCTGCCCCCGCATACCGAGGTCTGCAGGGAGATCGAGCGGCAGACTAACGGGGTGGTAGAGTTCAGGAGTGGATACTTGAGCACGTATCGGCACATCCTGGGGGAGTACGTCGGCGCGCTCGTTACGCCTCCTGAGGAGATTCGCGAGGCGGCACGGCGGTATTTGCATGCACGAGCGGGCGACCTGATCACTCTGGCGCAGGAGTGCCTGGCCGGCGATTATCGCGGCTTACGCGTACGAGAGCGTGAGCTCATCTGGCGACCCGGCCGGGGGCAGAAGCTGTAGGAAGGAAGTGGACGCACGAAATGGATATTCGAAATGCACTGCAGGCGCGGGGCATACGACCGTCGAAGCGGATGGGGCAGTACTTCCTGACCGATCAGGAGGTTGTGGCGCGGATGGTCGCGTATGCAGCGGTAGGGAGCGAGGACGAGGTGCTGGAGATCGGCGCGGGCACGGGAAGCGTTACGGAGGCACTCGATCGGACGGCGAAGAGGGTGTACGCAGTCGAAAAAGACGCGGAGCTCTGCGCGTTGTTGCGGGACCGATTTGGACATGCGAGCAGCAGAACGACGATCATGGAGGGCGACGTGCTGAGCATGGAGCTCCCGCACTGTGCTAAAGTAGTGGCCAGCATTCCCTTCCAGGTCTCTTCACCGCTCACGATCAAACTCCTGACCCATGAGCCAGGCTTCGCGGTCGCGGTGCTGCTCTACCAGCAGGAGTTTGCGGAGAAGCTCATCGCGAGACCGCGGACGAAGGCATACGGCCGGTTATCGGTGGTTGCCCAGGCGCTTGCGGAGGTTGAGCAGCTTGAGTTCGTGCCTCGTGGGGCTTTTTACCCCCCCGCGCCGGTAAAGACCGCGATCGTGCGGTTGAAAGCGAGAACAGGCATTCAGCAGCTCGTGGCTGATAAAGCGGTGTTTCTGAGCTTCGTTACCGCGGCGTTCGAGCATCGGCGTAAGAAGTTGAAGTGGACCATGGCAGCGAAGCAGCAGGAAGGAGTGGTCGGCTCGGTAGTGGAGAAGCGTGCGGAAGAGTTGAGCCCCGCGGAGTTCGTGCAGTTAGCGACAAGCTTGATCGAGCCTGCTGACGTTTAAACTCCAAGGGTCAGCCTCAGGGTGTTGCGCACCGCAGGTGCGAGGCCAATGACGAGCAGCGCGAGCAGTATGAGGTTCTTGAGCTCCCTCTCCTCCCCGGTAACTTGCGTCTCCAGGAGGTACAGCACGGGCAGCAGGATCCCGAGCTTGAGCGGGAACATGCCCGCGGCGGTGCCGGTGTACTTCACAATTAGCCCCTCGAGCACGTGCTTCCCGGTATATCCGAAGAGGTCAATTCCGATCACGGACGATGCGGCGTCGAGCAGATGCGCGCCCACCACGGCCAGATTCAGTCGTGCGGTAAGGAACTGAATGCCCCTGGCTCTTGCCAGGAGGTAGAGCGCGCAAAGGACCACTCCGGCGATGCCGCAGACGGCGAAAGGTACCCATAGGGCAGCCAGAGGCTGCGTCCACAGGAGGATAGTAAGTGCTCCGCTACACCAGAGGAGCCCGATCAGCGCGAAAACGAGCGTGAACTCGTGGCCCTTCAGCAAACCCGATCGGGCGAGGTTCACCGAAAGGATGAGGACTGCGAGGCAGCAGCCGAAGACGAGGAAGAAGATCAGCGGCGTGATGAACAGGTAGCTCAGTGGTGGTATGACCAGGTCTGCATCTTCCAGCACCCGCAGGATCGCACCCGCAATGATATAGGGTGAAACGGCAGCGATGAACCTGTTGTTAATCTCAATCCTGAGCATCTTGAGCAGCTTAAAGGTAAGGAAGAGGCAGGCGACGAGCACGAGCGCCCACGTGAGGGTGTTTACGGGATTGTAGCCCGTGTCGTGCGTGATGGGGTAGATGTAATAAGTCTCGATAAAGTCCCGAAATGCGTCGATCATCTTTGGTAAGTTGAAATAAGAATTGGTAGATGGAAAAGCTTAAATACTATCTCGTTTGAGACTACTTTAGGGATTTTAATGGCGATCACTATTCGAAATAGAAGAGTTATGATTCGTAAGGGGACCAAGACGCAAACAATTAATATTTGCACTGAAGAGAATTTAAGAGCTCGCTACGACTACATTGTAAGGCTCCAACCGCCTTTTATCTCTGAGGAAACGCTAAAGAGTCAAAGGTTTGAATCCATTGAGGAGCTCGTTCGTTTCTTAGAGGTCCAACACGGAGGAATTGTCGATAAAAGGCCAACAGCAGAAAATGCAAAACGATCAGGGATACATACCGATCTGGCTAGAAACAGTGCATCTTCGTGGCTAGAAGAAGCGGTTAATCACGTTGATATATCTATCAATCATCTTATTCGTGAATTTATTCAATATCCCTATCTGCATCGTGTGGAGCATTCTATTCATTGTGAATTATACAGAATATTAATGAGTAACAGGCTATTTATGACGAATATACCAGTGGAACGCAGGTCTACACAACCAGTTCAGAAAGAATGGCCAGAATGGACTACCAGACCAGAAAAGGGTAACCGGAGGGGGAACTTTGATCTGTGTGTTTTTTCTCCGAAAGACTTTAAGGGTAGCGTATTAAAGGACTTCCGTGAAGGACGGATTAAGCCACCCATAGTGATTGAACTAGGTTTAGATTATGGGCACGATCATCTTAAGGGCGATGCAAATAAGCTCGTTAACAGTAATATAGAAAAAGGATATTTAATTCATTTGCTGCGTGCTGAAAAAATTGATGAATTTGAGCCTGCAGAGGATTTTTTGTTAGATTTAGAACGTGATTATGCTAATATAAAAACTGCATACGCTGGAGTGACATCTACCCATGTTGCTTTTAACCTGAACAGTAACGCATGTGCCACCTACACGTTGTCAACGGTATATCTAAATTCAGCTCTAATAGATTATTTGGGTTAACAAGCCCACTATCCACG
>Ga0209609_10001701_pt1 | contig 12713 bp, 7 predicted proteins | sample LakKivw325mmetaG_FD_184136 | JGI IMG/M metagenome (GOLD analysis project Ga0209609, IMG submission 184136) | Anoxic lake water microbial communities from Lake Kivu, Rwanda to study Microbial Dark Matter (Phase II) - Lake Kivu water 325m metaG... | ecosystem: Environmental > Aquatic > Freshwater...
CCTCGCTTTTACTGTCAACTAAAATCAGGAAACATCACCAAAACCCAATATAGATCAAGAGCAGATCAAAAGTATGGTTAAAGTATATCAAATGTGCTTTGAAATACATTTACTATACATTTGATATACATTTGATATACAGATGATATGCTTTTGACATTAAGGAAGACCCGTCCTGAACAAGTGATCGGGATAAGTGGAAAAGTGAAAGAGTGAAAGAGTTGAAAAGTGTGTTTGGAGTTCAAACGCAGCGTTGCTGTCAGGGGTTATCTTTGTTCAAGCGTTTGGACTTCAAACCAGGCTTCAGAAACGGGATGCAAACTCATTGAAGTCCAAAGCCCCGGGGGTATGATGCCATTTCAATAATTCGCCGGCTTTGAACTCCAAATATGTGGAAAAAGTGAAAAAGTGTGTCGTAACACAGATTGGCAATCTGTATGAGTCGGGATTGGCAATCCCGGACAGAGTGCTTTCCGGAGTTCATCTTGCCCCATCCCGGCTTGGTGGGGTATATAGTGTTAATGGGCAATTCGGACTTAAAGCATCAAGGCTATCGGGAAATATCGGTTTGTTTGACAATTGAGACGGTCTACCACAAATGATTTTAGTATCATAAAGACAGGCGGTTTGGATCATATGCAGGAACAGAAAGAATACTACAGACATACATTTACGGATATAACTGATGTCGCATTGTCAGGTCAGGATTTTACGGAATGCACATTCAAAGCGTGTGACTTATCTGATCTGCATTTTGATGGAATTCTGGATTCCTGTGTGATTGAGGACTGCAACCTGTCCCTGACCTCTTTTGAAGGGGCAAAGCTGCAGGGGGTGAGCTTCAAAAGCTGCAAACTGCAGGGAGTGGATTTCACCAAATGCAGCGACCTGGGACTGGTGATCAGCTTTGCGGACTGCCTGATCCGAAGCTGCAACTTCAACTTCATGGATCTGAAGAAGACCTCTTTTACCAATTGCGAGATCAGTGAAACGGACTTTGTGGGCTGCGACCTTTCCGAGAGCAATTTCGCTCACAGCATCCTGCGCAGCGTTACCTTTCACGACACCAACCTGACCAAAGCTGACTTTTCCCAGTCACAGGGCTACCTGATCAATCCTCTCACCAACAAGATCAAGGGCGCCAGGTTTTCTTTGCCGGAAGCGGTTTCCCTGCTTGAGTGCATGGGTGTGAAGTTAAAATAAGTTCCCTTTTATAACACTTACCAATTGCAGCTTGACAAGATTACCATTGTTTTTAAACTGAAATAGTTGAACTGCGACTGAATAATGGCTCAGGGGGAGCAGATCCAGTCCAGTTCGCCATAATCATGAAAAAAAGTCACTGGGGATAAATTGGAAGAACTGAAATCCAAAGCTCTGAAAGACAATCTGGCCGTCACCTGGGTGCCGCAGATCATCATCCCGGAAGAAGGGCAATGGCTGCTTTCCTGCAGCAGGGAGTATTTCGGCATCCAACAGCGCACCAAACAGTTTCTGGACGAGATGTATCACCCTTATGCCAATCTCGATGCAGTGCTGAACCTGATGCGCCAGAGCGTGCTGGGCGATCTGTGGCTCTACGTCAGGCTTCCGGAAAATATCAAAGCGCTCAACCTGATCCTGGACATCTTTGTCAACCTGGAAGAGAAGATCGATCAATTCAAGCAGCAGGACAGGGTTTTGCAGGAATATCTCGATTTCACGGGAGCACTCAGCGGATTTGAAGAAGCACCGGATGTCATTCTGACCCGCTGTCTGGATATCCTGAAGGCCTGGTATGCTAACCGACCGGAGCTGTTCTATCCGGTGTCTGGCCTGTTCCGTAAAGCGGTCTTCAAGCTGGCGGGCCGCCTGCAGGACAAGGAGGAGCCCTTCCTGTTCCTGAAGCAGGTGCTGCAAAACAATCTGCTGATGTGGAAAAAAACAACTTCTGTTGATCATTGGCTGGACAGTCATAAACCTGCCCTGAGCGTTGACGCCAAAAAGCTGAAGTCAAAGATCGGAAAAGCTTTTTTTGACAGGAATCTGAAGCAGTTGGAACAGATCACCCGCCCGGAAGAACTGAATCAGATTCCCGCCTTCAACGAGATCGCCGCTCTCATGCGCGATGCGATAGTGGATTTTGACAGCATTCAGGAAAAGATCCACTATATCTTTTACCTGCTGGGCCTGCCGACCATGGAAGACCTCAGCGACCACCTGCTGTGGGACCTGAACCGAGTGCTTTCCAGCATGAAGGAATCCCTCAGCAGTAAAGAGATCATGATACTGCTGGAATCGCTCTTTGCCACCCTGGCGGAGTTTTACAAAAGCCATTGCAGCATAGTTTTGGACTGTGTCCACACGATCGGCAAAGCGCTTATCAGTTCCTCAGACGAGGTTCTGAGCAAGCGTGTGATCAGCAAGGTCATCGAGCTTGGATTTGTGCCGCCGGGCGAGATCAGAATCAACCGGGACTGGGAACTGGCAGTCGATAAGAATCACGTCAAGAACATCCGGATCTGGCTTGACCTCATCAAGATCGATCCCCTGCTGGGAAAGGATTTGCTTTCCGCGCTCATCATCAATCTGACCCAGAAAGGCGTCTTTATCTCCGATACCGACCTTTTCCAGAAAGACATTTCCGCTTTTCTCAATGCTGATATCAAACCCCTCTATGTGCAGATAAAACACCTGCTGAGACTGTTTCCAGTCTTCTTCAGCGAGATCGGTGCGGAAGGGGATATTCGCGATATATCGACTGAAATAGATGAGATGAGCAAGCGCGAGGACAGACTGATCCACTTTCTGCGAAAGCACGTGCACGCCGAAAGCAATAACTCCCACATCCATCTGGTCAAGCAGATATTGGTATTCTGGACCGACCTGGACCCGAACCACCTGCAGGGCATCATTCCCGAAGACGTGCAGCGCTATATCAGCACACCGGACCAGAGGATGCTGGCTCAGCAGAAAGCGGTGAACAAGTTTTTGGCCAGGCATCAGCTAACTCCGGACACGCTTTTGGCCATGTCCTGGGAAAAAGTGTCCTGGTTGTTCGACTATGACGAGATCAGGGAAGATTTTTCACTGCAACGGCTCAAGCTGCTCTGTCACATCTATTTCCTGCTTTTGGATAAATATCGTCTCAATCCCTATGATATCGTTGCCTTCCTGAAAAAATACACTTTCTTCGATCAGAAGGAACAGGGCAGATTGAAGCAAAACCTGAGACAAAAAGACTATGAGAACAGCATCCACCAGATGCTGCTATACATACACCGGCTGAATCAGACAATTCTCGATCCCAAGCCCACCCAGGCCTGGGAAAACATATACTACAAAAGGCATGTGGCTGCCGGCATCCCTTCCATGTATGGGCAATATCACGAACCCAAACTGGAAGCGATGGGCATGATCTTCCGCCTGGAAAACTACATCAAACGCCTGTTCGAACAGATGATCTCACAGCTGAACCTGAACTACATTACTGCCAAAACACTCAAACGCATAATCAACATACTGAAGCTGTTTGAACTCGGTCTCAAGCAGGAGGGATTTAAGAGCGAGGCATTTGTCAGCGCTCTGGAAATGCTGGTCTCGAGCCAGAGAATAATGAACCTTTCTTTGGATCAATATCTGGATATTTTCAACCTGATGAAAGACAGCATCAATGAACTGATCAGCGAATACTTCTACCGTTTCTACGAACTGGAACTGAGCCGCGGAACCATTCCAGACAAGGCCTTGCGCTCCAAGATCAAGCTGCAGACGGTGAACCAGATGCTGGCGGAGGAATTCTACCGCAAGCTGCTAACCTCCTCATTTCTGGTGCAGGAGATCGATAACTTCATAGCGCAGATCCTGGTCTCGCTCAATTCCATGAAGAATATCTTCACTTCCATCGATATGAACAAAGTGATGAGCTACAATACAGACATGTTCTTTGCCCATCTCTATGTGAAAAATCCCAAGATCGAGAATCAGGTCCTGTTGGGCTCCAAAGCTTTTTTCCTCAAGAAAATGCACGAATTCAACTTCCCCATACCACCGGGATTTGTGATCACGACCGAACTGTTCAGATACAGGAACGTCATCAACGCCCATCCGGAGATCAGCCACGAACTGGATGAGCTGCTGCGTGCAAATGTGGAAAAGCTGGAAGCCTATTCCGGACTGAAATTCGGCGACCCATCCTCTCCCCTGCTGTTTTCCGTGCGTTCAGGCGCACCGATGAGCCTGCCCGGCGCGATGAGCACTTTTCTGAACATCGGCCTGAATGATGAGGTTACTCTGCGTTTGAGTAAAAGACCCAATTACGGCTGGACGGCATGGGACTGCTACCGCCGTCTGATCCAAAGCTGGGGAATGGCCTACGGCATTGACCGCGACCAGTTTGACGCTGTGATGATCGAGTTCAAGCAGAAGTACAACATTGAACAGAAGGTGCAGTTCAGCCCTCAGCAGATGCGTCTGATGTCGGAAGCCTATACAAAAGTGCTGGCACAACACGGAGTTGCCCTGGAGCAGGATCCTTTCCTGCAGTTAAAGGAAGCCATCGTGCATGTCCTGGATTCCTGGAATACCGAGCGCGCCAGACTGTATCGCCAGAAACTGCACATAGCCGACGAATGGGGCACTGCCGTCATCATTCAGAAGATGGTTCTGGGCAATATCAGTCTGGATTCCGGAACCGGTGTGCTTTTCACCTATGCGGAATGGAGCAACACTCCGGGAATCAATCTGAATGGTGACTTCACCTTATGCAGTCAGGGAGAAGACGTGGTGGCAGGGCTGGTGCATACCTTGCCCATTTCGGAAAATCAGCGCAAGCATACCAAATCAGCTCTGAACATCTCTCTGGAAAAGAACTTCCCTGCCATCTACAACAGGCTGGAACGCCTTGCCAGGCAACTGATCGAAGAAAAAGGGTACCCGCACCAGGAGATAGAGTTCACCTTTGAGGGCTCGCAGGAAGACCAGTTGCACATCCTGCAGACGCGTAACCAGGTCATCAAGAAAGCTTTGGAATATACTGTCTTTAACGTTGCCAAAAAGGAGTTAAACCTGCTTGGCGGAGGAGTCGGCATCGGCAAAGGCGCGCTCAACGGTGTCATCGCCTTTTCCGCTGAGGACATTGAAAGACTAAAGGACAAGGGACAGCCCATCATTCTGGTCAGGCCCGACACCGTTCCCGAGGACATGGAGCTGCTGTTCCAGAGCCAGGGCTTGCTCACTTCCAGAGGTGGGGTAACTTCACATGCCGCAGTGACTGCCACGCGACTTGGCATCATTGGTGTGGTCAATTGCAGAGAGCTCAAGGTCTATGACTCAGAATCCTATTGCCAGATCGGAGAGCAGAAGTTCAAGGCTGGAGACAGAATTGCCATAGACGCATCCAGCGGTTCGATCTATCAGGGACACTATCCGATAGAGACGATCCGCAATCTGAAATGATAACAAAAATATAACATACAGGAGTATGACATGAATCTCGATCTTAGGAACAAAAAACTATTGGGCATCAACGGTCTGGGCAGGATCGGCAAATTGCTGCTCTGGAACCAGATCCATCTGCATCACTTTGACGGTATCATTGTCAACTGCGGCAGGGAAGTGGGTAAAACTCTGGATGACCTGATCCAGGTGATGGAAACGGATTCCACCTATGGCAGCATCCACAAATTTCTGTTCGGCATGGTGGGTAGAAAAGCTGAGATCAAAGTTCTGGATGCAGACAAACCCATCATTGAAATTGAAGGCATTCCAGTCAAAATCCTGCGCAAGGCGCGTGACCCCAAAGACATCAACTGGCTGAATGAAGGAGTCCGCATCGTGGTTGATTGCACCGGCAACTTTGTCGATCCGACCATTACCACGGAAGAGGGAAAACCCTGCCTGCGAGGACATTTGGCTGCCGGTGCCTTGAAAGTCATCCTCTCAGCTCCCTTTAAAAGCAAATCAGGCATCAAGATCAATACTCCTGATGCTGTCACCATGATCTATGGCATCAATAACCTGCAATACAACCACCGTGAACATCACATCATCTCGGCTGCCAGTTGCACGACCACCGGTTTGGCGCATCTGGTGAAACCGCTGCTGGAGCATCATGAGACCTCATCCATCATCACTGCTTCCATGAGCACGATTCATGCCGCCACCAACACCCAGAGCATCCTGGATTCTGTGCCCAAAGCCGGTGCCACGGACCTGCGCAAATCCCGCAGCGTGCTGAATAACATCATCCTCTCCACCACCGGAGTGACCAAAGCCCTGGAACAAGTCCTGCCCCAGATCAGGGACATCGGTTTCATGGCAGACTCTGTGAGGATCCCGACCACGACTGTCTCGCTGATCAATCTGAATGTGACTTTCAACACCAAAATGAGCCCGATGGGCGAACCCGGAATCAACCGTAAGGTCATCAACCAGATTTATCAGCAGGCTGCGGAAGGCCCGCAAAAGGGATTGCTCATCTATTCCGAACGCCAGAACGTCTCTGCCGACCTGATCGGAACGATGGCAGCGGCAGTTCTGGAAGCGCATGAGACCCATACCAGAACAGGCTTCATGCCCATTCCGGCGGAGAATCTGAAGTGTGCAGGGATTGATTGCGGCAAGGAGATCATGCTGCCCGTCACCCACGCCAAGATCTATGGCTGGTATGACAACGAGCTGGGTTCCTACACGAACTGCCTGTCGCGACTAACTAATTACATAGAGGAAAACACACCTTAAGAAAACAGCCAGATGATCAGAGGCAGGTAGCCCAAAGCGATCAGGATCGAGATGGAGACTGCGCTGGCGGCAAATTCCCGGTCCATGTTCTCCAGGTTGGCAAAGATCAAAGTGTTGAATCCCACCGGCGTGCTGGCACTGGCAATGATGATGGTGCGCGTCATGCCGTGAATGCCAAACAGGTAAGTGAACAGCCAGCCCAGGAAGAGTCCTCCTGCCATGCGAATGAAAACTGCTGTCAGCACCGCATCCAGATGTTTCATTTTGGGTTCAAAGACCAGCCCCAGAGCGATCATGACCAGTGGTATGGTGGGTTGTCCCACCAGGTTCAGAAAGTTCATCCCGAGCTCCGGAACCTGCCAGTTGAAGGCTCTGATGATGAGCCCGATCAGCATACCCCACAGCGGAGGCAGCTTCACGAACTTCATCCAGTCAAACTTGCAGGCCTTGCAGTTGTCGCCGTATTTCACGGCGTTATAATAAATGAAGGTGAAGATCAGAAAGCTGTTTCCGGCATCGAACAGCGCTGCTCTCGCCATGCCCTCCATCTCGAAGCGTGCCATGAAGAACGGCAGGGAGAAGGCAGTGTTCATTATCATGCAGCCCACGATAAAGCTGCCAAAAGTAGTCTGAGGTAGTTTGAGACTTTTGCCGATCCACCAGGCTATGCCATAGACCAGGAATACGATCGCCATCGCAGAGAAGGGCAGATACAGCAGGTCAGGTTTGAGGTCAATTTTCAGAATGGACAGCAATGACAGAGCCGGCAGAGTGGCTGCCAGCACGAATTTCAGAATGACTCCTGCATCCTCTTTCCGCATCAGCTTCACCTGCTTGATGAAGACACCGAAAAAAAAGGCCAGGATCAGCGGTATCACTTTAAGGAAAAAAGTTTCCATTTACTTCTCTAGGTTGGATATCTGATAAGAATTATCTGACCCGATCCGGAAATATCTGTGCCATTTAAGGATGCAGATATGGTTACAGCTAAAATTCCAGGACAACCGGTCATCGGATCTCCCAAAGGAATACCATCGGGATAAAACCTGATCCGCCCTTGTGCTGTGCCACCGGGATTGGTTATTATGACATTCGGCGTATCCACCGGATTATAATGATCCGGGTCTGTGTTGGAGCCTGTAGTGTATTCAAACGCACCATACGATGTGGTAAGATTTATTACTGCATAGCTGCCGATTGGACACCCTTGTACGTCGAAAACACTAACGTTGAGAGTAGCCAACAAAGATGCCGGAACGGGATTTACATTGCCATGGAAAACCAGATTGCCCGGGATTATCTCAAGATCCAGTTGCAGATTATTCAGAGGCAGGATAATCTCTTGTGTGCTAAACACAACTGAACCGTTGAAACCTCCCGTTTCAGCTCTGATGGTGATGGGTAATCCACTATAAACTCCGTTATAGATTAATGTTGTGTAGGCAGTCCCGGCCAAGCTGTCACCGTAAATGCTTTCATTTCCTATATATCCATTAGCTCCAATCTGGCAGTTGTAGGGATTATCAGGTATGCTGAACCAGACAGAAGTTCCATAGCTAACTGGATTGTTATGCAGGTCAAAACACGTGGCTCCGACTACGATACGCCACAATCCTCCGCCCAGATTTTCACCGGAATTATTTCCTCCGGCAAAGATTTCTATCCTGTGAGCAGGGCCGGCATGGATAACGATGTTATCTTTCACTGCCACATAGTTGTGCCCGCTATCGGTGCAGGATGCCTTGACAATTAAGTTTATCGGAGTTGTACCACTATATAGAACTACCTGAGCAATTCCATTATTGGAGACAGCCATTACGGAATCCGCAGGATCATGATGATCAAGATTGGCACCGCCGGAGGTTGAATGATTGAGAATTTTGAACCAGACATTTTTATGTCCTGTGATCAGTTCTCCAGACTGATTATACAGCTTGACCCTGAGCAAAGCAGAATCCATATAACCGGTATCAGCTACTGTCATGTCTATCGTGCCGGATTGGATAAATCGTATGATATTTACTGCATTGGGATCAGGCAAAACAGCGACATAAACGCTTTTCATATCCATAGAAAGAAGCTCATCCGCAACGTCGATATCATAATTCCTGACGATGGCTGTGACCTGAGCCATGCCTGTAATTCCTTCATCCCACAAGATCGAATTTGCCACTCCGTCTGTATTGGTAACAACACAAGTCAGTACTATACCTAAAGTCGTATAGAAACGAACTGATTGTCCACTGACCGGATTATTGTTGCCATCTTTTACTGTGACACTTATGTTTGACCAGGTTATCCCGTTGTCCGCATAGATAGTTAGCGGGTCAGCAGTAATACTCGTTATGTGTCTTTCCTGGTCTGCTGGAACGTCCTTGATGGTTACGTCAACCCAAGCTGTGTCTGCACAAATCACAAACTCAGGAAAATCAGGATGGTACTTTATCATAACAGCAGTCACATGTGCCATACCCGAATTTCCGGAGGACGTAAGAGTCGCTACAGCAAAGCCTGTGCTGTCTGTGAAAGCAATTGAAGTGATATTGCCCAAGCTGGTAGAAAACTCGATTTTCTGCCCTGCGACACCAAAGTTTTCCACATCAACGGTTTTGACTCTGATAGTGGAAAATGCTGCTCCGTTTTCGACATCGATCGTATCCGCATCTGCTGACATCTGAGTTAAATACAGGTTATCATAAAAGCTCTGCGGATATATGATATATTCCGCAGCAGCCACGGCACTGGGATTAAGCTTCTTTTGATAAGCTATGGCTTTGATTGTCGTGGTAGAATCTACCTGAATCTGTCCCGTGTAAAGGTTTGAATTCTGACCAGGATTGCTTCCGTCCAGCGTATAACGGATTTCTGCTCCGGGAGTAACGCAATTGATTGTAACCAACTGACCCGGATTGTACATATAGGATTGGGGTGTAAAAACAGGGGTTGACACTGTGTCGGAATACGGCTCTGTAGTCTTTCTGCTGCAGCTTCCGACTCCAAGTATTAGTGCAATTGAAAGGAATAAAACGATGGTTTTCATAACTCCTCCGATTTATCTTTAGCCTACTATTGCATTAAATACATTCCGGTTTCTTATGTCAATAAAAAAATCAGCAACAGAACTCAATTATGGGATAAATTTATCATAGCTGCCGTTTGATCGTATAGATCGCCAGTCTGTCACAGACCGCCTGCGCCAGGTCGGAGATGCGTTCCAAGTGCACGGCGAACCAGCGCAGTTGGTTTTTGTGCGCCAGGTCTATGTCCAGACTGAAGATCAGCCGGCGCAGCTTTTCACCCAGTTGGTCCGCTTCCCGCTCAAAGAAATAGACCTTGTGGATGTAGTTATTCACGGCTGCCAGATCGCGGAAGAAGGAACGGATCGCCATCACCAGGTTATCGACTGCTTCCACAGACGCCCTGGCGGTCTGCAGGAAAAGGTCATCCAGCTCTTTGGCAATGATGGGGTTTTCCACCGAAAACTGCAGAAAGGAATCTTTCATGTTGTCTATGACCTCATCTGTGTTTTCCAGGATGGCAAGCACGTCTCCCCTGTTTTCCGGGATCAGGGTATGCTCATACAAAAACCGCTCGATATGGACTCTGATATCGTCTGCCTTATGCTCATTTTCACGGATCTGGGCCAGTCTTTCTTCAAACTGCTCCATTCTGTCCTGCAGATAGTCCTCGATCCCTCTCAGGTAAAGCATGGCGGTATCGCCAACAATATCCAGGAACTGATCCAACTGGGCTTCAATCACTTTGGTGGTCTTCAATATGATCGGCATGGTGTCACGAGCTCCTCTTTCTGCTTTGATAGATGATAAATTCCTATTTCACCCGCACTTATTTAGTCAAGGAAAATCTCCCGCCGGTTGAGTTTATGCATCCGGATCAGGATGTTTTGCTTGACAGAATCGGTCATGGCATCTATTCAAATCTTAAAACCATACATCAGGGCTGCGGTCCGGGGAGAACAAAATGAAAGCATTTCTGATCACGATAACGGCACTTCTGTTCGTTACAACTCTGTGTTCCCAATCCATCGCGGGTGACTGGCACGGCATGCTGGACGTGCAGGGCATGAAACTGAGGATCGTCTTTCACATCACGGAAGCGGGAGACAGCCTCTCCGCCACCTTTGACAGTCCTGACCAGGGGGCTTTCGGACTTTTGTTCAGAAGTGTCAGTTTCATAGATAATATCCTGATCCTGGAAGCTGATTATCCTCCGCTGGTTTACACTGGTGAACTGCAAAGCGGTGAGATCAAAGGAGTTCTGAAACAAGCCGGAATGGAGTTTCCTCTGGATTTGAAACAGGAAGAACTGGCAAAGCCGGTTTACAACCGTCCCCAGGAGCCTAAAGAACCTTTCCCCTACAAGGTTGAGGACATCATATTCACAAATCTAGAAGCCGGCATAAAACTGGCGGGAACGCTGACCCTGCCAGACAAAAAAGCCAAGCACCCGGCAGTGATAATGATCTCCGGCAGCGGTGCTCAGGACAGAAACGAAGAGATCTTCGGGCACAAGCCGTTTTGGGTGATCGCTGATCACCTGACCCGCAACGGGATTGCCGTCCTGCGTTTCGACGACTGTGGTTACGGCGCATCAGAAGGTGACTTTTCCGCTGCCACCACCACTGATTTTGCCTCTGATGTCAAAAGCGCCGTCAAGTATCTCAAAACCCGCAAGGAGATCGGCAGGATCGGCCTGACCGGGCACAGCGAGGGCGGAATCATCGCTCCCCTGGCGGCGGTGGATTCCAAGGACGTGAAGTTCATTGTCCTGCTGGCAGGAACGGGAGTCCGGGGCGATCAGCTTCTGCTGCGCCAGGAAGAACTGATCTGGCGCCTGGATGAGCCGGACGAGGACAAGATCCAGAAATCCCTGTCCATCAACAGACATATCTTTGACCTGATCAACAAGGAATATGATACTGAAAGTCTGACCGTCCGGATCAGCGATTTTCTGCAACAAAGCATCGCCGACAGCCTGATTGACATTCCTGAAGGTTATTCACCCGAAGATGTGATCAGCCAGTACATAAATCAAATGACCAATCCCTGGATGCTCTATTTTCTTAGACACGACCCCGCTCCCGTTCTGGCTCAGGTCACCTGTCCCGTGCTCGCCCTGAACGGAAGCAAGGACACCCAGGTCGAAGCAAAACAGAACCTGCCTGCCATCGGTTCAGCTTTGGAAAAAGGCGGCAACAAAAACTTCAAACTGATGGAACTTGACGGCCTCAATCACCTGTTCCAGGAATGCGGAACCGGTCACCCCAACGAATATGCCGGCATCGAACAAACCATTGCACCCCAGGTGCTTGAGACCATAACCGGCTGGATAAAACAGCAGACCAATCTGAAGTAAAATACTATTACATCCCCGTCCTTCAGACATCTGCCGCGTGTCTGCATTTCGACTGTGCTCAATGTGACTTGCTCCCTTGCTGGCGTCGGGCACTGCGCGTTGCACCGGTGAATTGTCATTTTGTGTCGTACCACAGATTGATAATCTGTTGGGGGTCGGGATTGGCAATCCCGATCCTGCATCTGCCCCGGTAATGCCATTACCGGGGCCCAACAGGATGCCATCCTGTGTTACGACACCATTGCCGCAATCCTTACTTTTGTCATTCCTGAGCAGGCAGGAATGACAGAAAAAACAGGCTGGTTTCCTGCCTGCGCAGGCTGTCACCCCATTTCAGGACGAGTCATCATCCATAAAAGCATTACTTGACCATTACGGTACCACTACGGTAGCATTACGGTTAATTACCGTATTGGTACCGTAATGGTACCGTAATAGTACCGTAGTGCAAAGATGGAAGAAAAAAGGAATGGACAGGTGACATCAGTTCAGAAAGAAAGGGCGGGCCGTCACCTGTCCCGGTATTATTTCACAGGGATGTAAATCCCCTATTATTATAATTATTGGTCAGAAACGATGACCCGGAAGAATTTTCGGTCTTCCGTAAGGTAATTCAA
>Ga0209609_10001703_pt1 | contig 12706 bp, 7 predicted proteins | sample LakKivw325mmetaG_FD_184136 | JGI IMG/M metagenome (GOLD analysis project Ga0209609, IMG submission 184136) | Anoxic lake water microbial communities from Lake Kivu, Rwanda to study Microbial Dark Matter (Phase II) - Lake Kivu water 325m metaG... | ecosystem: Environmental > Aquatic > Freshwater...
CATAGCTTGCCAAAGCTGTTGGGGGTGTGGGATGCCGATCCCACACTCTTTTAAAGACTAAGCACGCTACCCAAACCTACTACGATTTGAACCGGGAGACAGAGCTGCTTCTTAAAAGGATGCGGAATCAGTATTCCGCACCCCCAACAGGATTGGCATCCTATGCTACGATCACTACCTGTGCCGCCGGATCGGCATCCGGCTGTTACAACACGATCGGCATCGTATGTTACACGCTTTCACGCTTTCACGATTGTTTCCACGCTTCCCCGCTTTCGCGTAACAAAAAAGGAACTGGCATCGTAGCATAGCTTGCCAAAGCTGTTGGGGGTGTGATTTCAGGCTCATGGCCACTCGACCGGAGCTGATCGAAAATCTTGTCCGGCAGGCGGGAAAGGACTATATTCTCAATACAACGACTGAATTACAGGTGTGGGAGGCAAAGCACAAATGCAGCAGACGATAGTCTTCATCGTGTTGGCAGCGACCATAGCTCTCTTTTTGTGGGACCGGATCCGCTATGATCTGGTGGCTTTGATAGCGTTGTTCAGTGTGGTTTTATTCCGGGTGGTTCAACCGGAGGCAGCCTTTGCGGGCTTTGCTCATCCGGCGGTGATCACGGTGGTGGCGGTGATGATCATCAGCAAAGGTATGCAAAACTCCGGTGTGATCGACCTGATCGCTCACCGCCTGCTGGGTTTGGGTGGCAACATCGTAGTGCTGATCATGGCTTTGTCGGTGTTGACCGCGGTGGCATCCGCCTTTATGAACAATGTGGGCGCTTTGGCGATCATGCTGCCAATAGCCATCCAGCTTGCCAGGAAGAGCGGACATTCCCCCTCGCACATTCTGATGCCCCTGTCCTTTGCTTCCTTGATGGGAGGGATGATGACCCTCGTAGGCACTCCGCCCAATATCATCATAGCCTCGTTCCGGGCTGAGACTGAAGGTTCTCCCTTTGCCATGTTTGACTTTCTTCCCGCCGGTGCAGGTGTTACCCTGGCCGGGATCCTGTTCGTTGCTTTGGTGGGTTGGCGGCTGCTGCCTGTGCGCAAGAACAGGAAGAGCACCGACACATTCCAGATCGAGGACTACATCACCGAAGTGAGGATCGTCCGGGATTCCAAGCTTGCCGGCGCTACCCTGCGCACCATGATGGAGGAAAAAGGCTATGAGATCAACGTCATCGGCTTGATCCGCAACAAGCTTCGCATCCATATTCCCGATCCGGATGAGGAGCTGAAAGTGAATGACATCATGATCCTGGAAGCTGATGCGGAGAATCTGAAGGTATTTCTCGACCGCACCAGGGTGAAGCTGCTGGGTGGAAGACAGTTTCGCAAAGACGCGGTTGGCTCGCGTGATATCTCCATCCGTGAAGTAGTGGTGTTGCAGGATTCCAAGCTGATCGGCAAATCCGCCGCTGCCCTGACCCTGCGTTCCCGCTATGGGATCAATCTTCTGGCGATAGCCCGGGGCGAGCGCAAGTTTACCAAGCGCATCAGCCAAAGCACTTTCCGGGTGGGTGATGTACTGCTGATCCAGGGACGCACGCACATGATGGACGAGGTGATTGCCAACATCGGCTGTATGCCGCTCCAGGAGCGTGGTTACCGGATCGGAGACGAATCACGCACAGCCCTCACCCTGGGCATCTTTGGCGCAGCGATCGTGGCTGTGATCTTCAATCTTATCGCGGTTCAGATCGCCTTTGCCATGGCAGCGCTGCTATTGGTGCTCAGCCGGGTGATCTCGTTTCGAGAGGTGTATCAAAGCGTGGATTGGTCGGTGATTGTGCTGTTGGGGGCAATGATCCCGGTGGGACTTGCCCTGGAGGATTCCGGCGGCGCCGATCTGTTGGCGGGGCTGCTGCTAAAAATCGGCAAGGGTTTCCCGTTATGGGTGGCGATGGTGCTCATCATGACCATCACCATGCTGCTGTCCAATGTGATCAACAACGCCGCCACAGCAGTTTTAATGGCTCCAATCGGAATCCATCTGGCTCAAGGTTTGAATGCTTCCACCGACCCTTTTCTGATGGCGATCGCCATTGCGGCTTCAGCGGCCTTTCTCACCCCCATCGGGCATCAATCGAACACTCTGGTGCTGGGTCCCGGGGGCTACAAGTTCGGCGACTACTGGAAGATGGGTCTTCCGTTGCAGTGTTTGGTAATGGTGGTGGCGATCCCCATCCTGATCCAGGTCTGGGGATAAAGCTGGCTCAGGGATCTATCCCGGAGTCTGACCCCCCGGGCTGGGCAGCAGTTCATTATCTGGTAATGCTGTGAACATTCGTCTGCTGCCTGCGCAGCACTAATAATAAGCAAGCTGCGCCGGGATATTGGGGTGGCGAGCTCCTGTTCGCCACAGCGGCCGGATGGCCGCTTCAGCAGTGACCAGCCAGGCTCTGCGGACAGCGGAAGCCTCAACAGGCAGCGCTGCTGCCTCTGCCGACCAGAGATCGGCAGCCCTATGGCTGGCGCATAACGGTAATCGGGAGACGATGACTTGGAATCTGTGTTACACGCTTCCACGCTTCCACGCTTTCAGGTAAAAAAGCAAGCTGCCAGCATAGCTTGCCAAAGCTGTTGTAAAAGTAGCATAGCTTGCCGAAGCTGTTGGGGGTGTGGGATGCCGATCCCACACTCTTTTAAAGACTAAGCGCGCTACCCAAACCTACTACGATTTGAACCGGGAGACAGAGCTGCTTCTTAAAGGGATGCGGAATCGGTATTCCGCACCCCCAACAGGATTGGCATCCTATGCTACGGCCACCGCCTCTGTCGCCGGATCGGCATCCGGCTGTTACAACACGATCGGCATCGTATGTTACACGCTTCCACGCTATGAAACCAGTCCAGCCTGCGGAGGATAGAAGATTTTCCACAGTCTGCATTGCTTGCTTTGAAAAAACAAAAGAAAACTCTTGACAGAAGATCAGGCCGTGGTTTTTATAGGTTTGCCATAGGGTGCAAACCCCTTCCGCCCCGCACCCGAAGACTATAAGTGAAAGGATTTGTATATGTTTAGAGTAAGATTGGATCAGCTTCAAACCAATCAAACCGGACTTTTTAGAATGTCTATGAAAACCGGTGGGGCTGAAAAGCGCCCTGCCCACCCAATCAAATTTCAATCAACCAACACCAAAACATCATAAGGGAGAGTCTTATGAAAAAATCACTTCTTTTCGTCGTATTCCTGGCTCTGATGCTGGGAATGTTCACTACCATGGAAGCCTTAACTGTACAGATCGGGCCTGACGGTTCAACACCAACCACGAGTTACTTCCCGATCTATGGATTGTATGGCTATAATTACAGCCAGCAGATCTATTTCCCATCCGAAATCGGTTACGCCGCAAATATCACCAAACTTCGATTTTGGTATAATTCCGGAACAATTACCAACAGTAGGGATTGGGTTATCTACATGGGTCACACCGATCAAACGGAGTTTGATACAACCACATCATGGATACCTTTCTCTGATCTGACCCAGGTCTTTGCCGGCGATGTTTCGTCGATCATGACCGGAGCCGCAGGCTGGAAGGAAATCACTCTGAATACGGCTTTTACTTACAACTATACGCAAAACCTGGTCATCGCCGTAGATGAGAATACTCCCGGCTATGCATACATGAACTGGGGCGGATACGCTTCCGGAAGCGACTACAGGGGAATTTTATACTACAACGATTATACCAATCCCGATCCTGAGGCCCCCCCCACTGCAAACTACAGACATGAGACGATCAACCGCATCCAGCTTGAGATGGAGGTCTCTGGTTATCCCGAGGCACCTACGAACCCCAACCCAGCCCACAATGCCACTGGTGTCGCTCAAAGCGGTACCCTGACCTGGGATTTCGGGGCTGATACCGCTACCTATGATCTCTGGTTAGGCCCTGCGGGGGCAATGGAACAACAGGTATTCGATGCTACTGCCGGAGCAACAGGAAGTTATTCCTACGCAGATTTGAGTGCCTTTGCAGCCTATCAATGGCAGGTGGTTGCTCATAATACTACCAGAGCTACCACGAACGGTCCAGTCTGGAGTTTTGTTACCACGGGTCCTCCCATCTCCACATTCCCTTGGACAGAAAGTTTCGACACAGTCACTGCACCTGCATTACCAGCAGGTTGGACAGCAATTGACAACAATGGAGATGGTGATATATGGATAACATATACAACAAACCCTCTATCCCCTCCTAATTGCGCAATGCTGTATACTGATTATAACACATCTAACGATGACTATTTAGTAACACCGCCAATAGCGTTGACTGGGAATCAATGGTTGAAATTCTGGACACGAGCCCAATCCACTGGCGAACCTGATGAGATTTCCATTCTCCTTTCCACTACGACTCCCACCGCTGACGCCTTTACCAATGTATTAATGGCATCAACACCAGTGAACTTCACCACCTATACTGAATTCACTGTCGACCTTAGAGCCTATAGCGGTACATGCTATATTTCATTTACTCGTAAAGATCCTCCAGCAGATGGATGGAGATTGTATGTGGATAATGTTTCCATAGAAGATGTACCCGCAGTGATTCCGCCATCTGATCTTACTGTTTCGAATGTCACAACAGATTCCGCTGATCTGGGCTGGACAGAGAACAACATTCCGCCCGTCACCCAGTGGGACATTGTTTACGGTGCTCCGGGATTCGATCCGGATACAGCCACACCAGTTAGTGTAACTGATAATCCTTACACCTTGGGCGGTTTGAACGATAGCACCACCTACGATTGGTATGTCCGTGCTGATAATGGTGAAACCAAAGCAGTCAGTTCCTGGGCAGGTCCGAGTACATTTACAACAAACATGTTGCCGATATCTACCTTCCCCTGGACTGAGAATTTCGATGGGGTAACAGCCCCGGCGCTGCCCCTGGGATGGACAAAGATAGTTCAATCAACATCTACTTATGCTTATGTTGAGACACAAAACACTACTTTATCTCATTCATTGCCCAACCGTATCCGTATGTATAATAGCGGCGATACAGCAGCTGACCTAGTTCTGATCAGCCCTCCCATAGCGCCAGCGTTGAATACTCTTAGAGTGAGGTTCTGGGCAATGGGCAGCTCTACAGGATTTCCTCTTCAGGTGGGAACCATGGACATGCAAGGGGCAAAAGCAACCTTCTCCATGGTGGAGCAAGTAAGCTTGACCGGAACCTTTGCTGAATATGTAATCGATTTCGACACATATTTGGGTTCAGACCAGTACATTGCCTTCAGACATGGGCTGGGAGGCACTTATCGCACGATCTATATAGATGATGTATTGATCGATGCTATTCCGACTAGTCCTATTTTCACAATAGATCCCACCAGTACGAATTTTATGAATGTGTTAGTAGGCTCAACCGTCTCACAAACCTTCACAGTAACCAATACTGGCTTAGGTTCTTTGGAAATTGTATCTGTGGAAAAAACTGATGGGGACCTGGATTACTTTGCGATCACCAACAACACCTATACGGATCCCTTGGGCCCCGGCGACTTTTTCACATTCGATGTGGAGTTTACGCCCACGGCTGTGGCCAATTACACCGTTACCGTAACTGTTACCGACGATCAAACTAAAACGCCGCATGATGTTATCATCACAGGCAACGGGCATGATCCCACTGTCTATTTCTTCCCTTGGACCGAAGATTTCGAAACCTGGCCTCCCTTGGATTGGGATTTGACAGGAGGTACTTACAGCTTTGTCCAATATACTGCAACTGGCGGCAATAATTGGGCAAGGGCTAATTTCTGGAGCCAGTCTGCTGGCAACACAGATGTTATGACAACCCCCCCGCTTCATCCAGAGTATAATACCTCACTGCAATTTACCTGGTCGCATCAGTATAACGCATCTTATCCGAACGATGCCCTTACTGTGCAGATCTCCAATGATTACACTACTTGGACACCACTATGGTACAAAACCGGAGCGGATTTTAACTCAGGCGATGGAGCTGGAAGCACAACTCCCGGAACCGGAGTGCAAGAATCCATACTCATCCCGGAAGAGTATGCCAATACAACCTTCTATATTCAATTCTATGCATACTCAGGATGGGGTCCGGATCTATTTATAGACGATGTAATCATCTCCAGACACTATGACATCCCCGCCGGTGAGCCCACCGACCTTGGCGAGGGGGTTACTGTTACATCCGAACTCGACCTTGATATCGTTCCCGCGGACATCTATGATCCCGCCCTGGCAATTCTGCCCAACTATGACGATCTGGATCCTGACCAAACCCTGGTCTATGGGTTCACCGGCAGCGGGATAGGCGATCTTGCCTTCTACATCGATGCTACCGGAAACTGGTATGGAGTCTTGATTGTAGGCGGTCACGTCTATATTGGAGATCCCAATCCGCTGTCTGGACCCGGAACGATCACATTCTATAACGTCAATTTCGATGCCAAAGGCGACGCGATCGCGCTGTTCAGCCCGGATATCAATCCCACCCTGCCAGTGGAGCTGAGCAGCTTCACCGCCACACTGACTGCCGAGATGTTTGTCCAAATCGCCTGGGTGGCCCAATCCGAGACTAATCATCTGGGCTATAACATCCTGCGCGGAGAGTCCGGGGATGCAGAAGATGCCCTCAAACTGAATGACTCGATCATTTCCGAGGGAACCGCTCTGGGCTCCCAGATCAGCTATAGCTATCTGGACAGTGAGGTGGAGATGGAAACCACCTATTACTATTGGCTGGAAAGCGTGGACTTGGGCGGAACCTCAGCTCTGCATGGCCCGATCACGGTGCTGGTGAGCGGAGAACCCGGCGATCCCGGCATCCCGCCGCTACCGCCCACCGTAACCCAACTGCTGCCGGCATTCCCCAACCCCTTCAATCCCAGCACGAACATCCGCTATTCGCTGGTGGAACCGGCGAAGGTCAAGATCGAGATCTTCAACGTGAAGGGCCAGCTGATGCGTGTGTTTGAGAACACCTACGAAATCCCCGGCTACTATCAGATCAGCTGGGACGGCATGGATTCCAACGGCAGGAAAGCCGCCAGCGGAGTCTATCTCTATCGCATGACTGCCGGCAAGTATTCTTCCTACAAGAAGATGGTGCTGGCGAAGTAAGTTCAACAGCTGAACAGATAAACAGATTAACGGAAGACCCGGTGGAAACGCCGGGTCTTCTTTCGTGATACAGCATGCCATAGATGTGGAAGGGTGATTGGATGCCGGTTTCCCATCCTTTCAGAAATCCTGCGTGAAGAAGTGTGAATTTCAACCACAGAGAAAAGCAGAGTGAAAGCAGAGGCTGGCATTCAAAACAGAGGAACAGAGAGACAGAGGTTTTTCCGTTACAAGACAGGAAGAAAACGAGAGGAGTATAAGGAAAGATCGCTGTCAGGCGAAGTCTTTGAACCCGATCCTGGCAGCGGAACGAAAAATCTGCTTGACAAATATAAGGTTTGGCAATCCTGTAGCGAGAAGGAAAGGTGTGCAAAGCATCGGTCTTGTTTTCCGGGGATCAGAAGAGAAGAATTGCCTGCGCTGAACTGACATGATCCTGCGCAAAGCCCTTTTCCCCCAAGCGATTGAACACATAATGACAGATAGATGGAGTCCTTTATGAGAAATGCATTGATTATTCTGGCGGTGGTGATCACAGCGCTGGTTCTGGGCTGCTCGAAATCCACATCGGTGCAGCAGATGCCCACACCCACGATCACGGGAGTTCTGAGTGCGGACAGCACCTTTTGGGAAGTCCAGATGAATGGTGCCGAGGATTTTGAGGATGCCGAGATCCGCTATACGATTGACGGTTCGGAGCCCAACGAGAATTCCACCCTGTTTTCGAACAAGATCACGATCACCCAGAGCACGATGTTCAAAGCCAAGATCTTTTCTTATGGCAACCTACCCAGCATCACGGCAAGGTCGTTCTTTCCCATTAAATACAACCTGCCTTACACTCTGGTGGCAGTAGCTGGCGGCACCTTCAACAACGGCAGCTCCAATGTAACGGTATCAGGTTTCGAGATCGACAAATATGAAGTTACCCAAAGCTACTACCGTGCCATCATGGGGATCGCACCTTCGTTTTTCGTGACCCAGAATGTGAATAATCGGCCGGTGGAGCAGGTCAGCTGGATGAATGCGATCGAATTTTGCAACCGTCGCAGCATTCGGGAGGGATTTACCCCCTGTTACACCTATACGGGCTTCGGCACCGATCCCGACCAGTGGCCCGTGGATTGGGAGCTGGGCAGCAACCATGGCAATATCAGCTGCAATTGGGATGCCAATGGCTTCCGCCTGCCCACCGAAATGGAATGGATGTTCGCCGCCAAAGGAGGCACCCTGTCCCTGAACTATACCTATAGCGGGGGCGACACCCTGAACTATGTGGGCTGGCATCATGGAAATTCCGGTTTGGAGACCAAGCAGTGCGGACTGCTGGAAGCCAATGAACTGGGTCTCCATGACATGAGCGGCAATATATCGGAATGGGTGTGGGATATCCATGCCAACTATCCCACCAGCAACCAGACCGACCCGCGGGGGCCCAATTCCGGCTCCACCAGAGTAATCAGAGGCGGCGACTGGGGCTTGAGCGATATCTATGCCAAAGTGGATGCCCGCCTGTCCTACGCTCCCGGATACAAGAACCGGCACATCGGATTCCGGGTCTGCCGCAAAGTGTGAGGAAGTTCCGTCATAAGATTGTTGATCTCCCAGCCCAGTGCTGACAAGGGCGAAATACCATAGCGATGGGTGGTTAGCGAAAAGAATCCCTCGTCAATACCGTGGGATTGATATTGACGATGTTTATAGGGAGTATCCCAGGCCAAGCCCTGCCAAGGGCGATATACCATAGCGATGGGCGTGGAGCGAAGCGGAACCCCTCGTCTGTGGTACCAAAGAAACCAATGAGCCCTTTATGGGCGACATAATCGATACACATCCGTATGTAGGGAGATATGGAATATAAAAACCGGTTTTCAACCGGTGCAGGACAATAGGCGTGGTGCTTTAGCCCACGTGCGAAGGACACGACAAACCTCCCATTAAACCGGTTTTTAACCGGTGCAGGACTTTGATTTTGGCTCACCATCATTCAAATAGAGGAAATCGCCCTGTTCGGGTAAGTCCTGCACCCATTGAAATGGGTTTATCTGATACCGGGATTGGTGGCTCCGCTATACGTGGGTTAAAACGCCACGCCTGTTGTCCTGCACCCATTGAAATGGGTTTCTCCTATCTTGGGGATTGCGGGCTTCGTTGCACATGGGTTAAAACGCCACGCCTATTGTCCTGCATCCATTGAAATGGGTTTATCTGATACCGGGGTTGGTGGCTCCGCTATACGTGGGTTAAAACACCACGCCTGTTGTCCTGCACCCATTGAAATGGGTTTGTCTCATACCGATATTTGCGGACTTCGTCATTGAAAGGTTTGTCCCCCCCAGCCAGCCCTGCCAAGGGCGAAACACCATAGCGATGGGTGGATAGCGACACGGAACCTTATGTCCCCTGTTTTTGGAACTGAGGGAATTATGGGAAGATACCCGTGGTTCGTTATCCGCCGCTGATCAGATGATAGACCGAAACTTCCGCTTCCGGGGGGACAAGGGTGTGGTCCCAGTCCTCTTTTTTCACCAGTTTGCCATTGACCCGGATCACCAGCATACGGAAGGTGTAGTTCATCTTGTGCAGCACCCGGCGGACAGTCATCCCTTCTTCCCACTCCACAACGTTGCCATTCACAATAATGGACGGCATCAGAGCACCTCCAGGCGTGCCAACAGCTCCAGGCAGAGATTAGCCTGCATATTGGCCACCACTGCCACGCGGGCGGAAATGGGGGAGATGCCTTCCGTCAGCTCAGAAACACCGTCTCCGATGATGAAAAGCCGGCCAAAGCGTTCAGTGTGAATCAGCTCATTTTTTCCCACTCCTGCCAGTCCGGAAGCGGCAATGATATAGCGGTCCGGATACAAGGCCTGCCAGGTTTCGATCAACATCTGTTTTTCCTCCGCCAGATCGAAGGCTTCGATCAGGATGTCGGCAGAGCCATAGAATTGTGCCAGGTTAAACGGGGTTATGCGCTCGGGGCAGGTAATGACTTCCACAAAAGGATTGCTGCGTCCCAGAGTTTCCTTCAGCGCTTCCACTTTCAGCCGGCCCACCTGCTCCAGGAAATACTGCTGGCGGTTGAGATTGGTGGTGGCAACCACATCGAAATCGGCTATGATCAGCTTTCCCACTCCGGCGCGAGTGAGGGCAAGGGCGACATTCGATCCCAAACCACCCGCACCGGCGATGCCCACAGTGGCTTTTTGCCACTTGGCCAAAAGCTCTGGATCGTGCCCGCCAAACAAGTCCTGATATAGGATGTGCCGGTTCATCGCTTGAGCTCGATGCGCAGATCGGCATCAGGACTGATATCCTTCAGATTGTTCACGATCGCCAGGATGCTGTCTCGTAAAATATTCTGCACAAAGGGGACGATACTCACGGGCTGCCCGCCAGCGATCAGACTGATGCCTGGTGATGAATCCATTACGCAGTCGCTGCGCTCAGCCCGGCCCTGGACAATATCCCCAACCAGTTGATAGCAGCTTTTTCCGCAGGCATTACAACACTCCGGATCGGCTTGGGGGAGTATATCAAAGGCAATTTCCTCTACTCTGGCAAGCAATTCCTCTGGTTGCCGCTCGAGGGAGAAAGCCGGAAGCTGAAGGTAGCCGGATAATTCCTCTGCCACAGCACCGCTAATGGCAAACACCGTATCATCAATCAGTTTATCCAGTTGATCACGATTGTTGGCACACAATATCTTGGGCACGGCGGCGGATTTCAGTCCCTCGATGATCAGAAAATCGGCCCGTAAAAGACTGATCATTTGGTTCAGGTCAGGGGTGGGAGTGAGCACCAGCGCTGCGTCATGCAGACCATGGGCAAAGACCTGCGAGGCTCCGGCCCGGGCATGGCGCCAGGAATTGCTGCCACTCCGGTCCGCCCGGTAAACTTCATTGTGGATGTCCTTGATGGTGGCCACTTGAAAGCCTTTGGTGGAGAGAGCCCTGATCAGCACCTCCGCCACAGAGGTTTTTCCGGTGTGGTGATAGCCGATAATGCCGATGGCTTTCATAGTTTTTTAAGCATTGCCACACAGTAGGCGGAGATGCCGGCACCAGCTCCGGAAACACCCAACCCCTCTTCAGTGGTGGCTTTCACGGAGATGCAATCCAGCGGGCAATCCAGATCCGTTGCCAGATTCCGGCGCAGATCCGGGATGTAGGGTTGCAATTTGGGAGCCTCAGCACAGATGGTGCAATCAAGATTCTGGAGGGTGTAACCTTGTTGGCTGATGAGGCCATAGGTTTGACGGAGGAGGATGCGGCTGTCGATATCCTGATAGGCGGGATCATGATCCGGAAAATGCGCACCGATATCACCCACAGCCAAGGTACCCAGCAAGGCGTCGATGATGGCATGGATCAGCACATCGGCATCGGAATGCCCGGCCAGACCTTTGCCAAAGGGGATTTCCACTCCGCCCAGGATCAATTTCCGGCCTGGAACCAGGCGATGGACATCATAGCCAAATCCGATGCGATACATGCTCAATCCACGGTAATGGACTTGGAGACGTTCTTGGGAACATCCGGATGCACGCCATGGTCCGGCATGTTCAAACGATCCAGTTTCTTCATCTTGCGCACGCTCATGCGCAGTGCCAGCAGCTGCAACACCACCGTGGCAGAAAAACAGGTGAGCAGGGAATCTCCTGTCTTGGGCAGCATCACATAGCCCCAGCCGTAATACTGGCCTTCGTTGGGATTGGTGCTGGCATTCTTGAGCAGTTTGTCGTTTTCCTCTGCCACTACAAAGGTATTGGCGCCACGGATCTTGTGGGTGTTGATCTGGGAGATGGTGAGGTTCACATCCCGTTCGTCGGGACCGGTCACATAGATCAGGGGATAGTTGCGATAGAGCGGTTCGAAGAAATCCCGATCGGTGATCACTTCCTGAAAGAGCCTCACTGCCGGTGGGGAAAGGTTGAAGGGCAGATTGCCGGTGAAGATGTAATTGACCAGTGCTTTGTAGATCTCCCTGGTCTCGGCGCGGGGGATATTGCCGATCTGGGAACTGTCGTCGATGTGGTCGATCAATTCCACAAAACTGCGCAGAAAGTTGCGCACATGCTTGATTCCGAACACGGTGTTCTTGCCCAGAATGGTATTGGGCCCATGCTTAAATTCCGAGGCTTCGCGTCCTTCGGCATGGTTGAGCACGGTTTCCCTGATCTTGAGAGCGCCTTCCATGGCCACACCGCTGATCTTGGTGGCCAGGATGTGCAGCGAAGGTTCCATATAGATCTTGGCAGCGATGGAATCGATGGTGTCCACGGTGTTGTCAATGGTTTCCAGCAGCAGGGAGGGAATGCTGGCCAGGCTCTGTTCCCGCCGCTGGAGTTTGACCAGAGCTTCCTGGCGTTGCTGCTCATCAAAGCCATTCTGCATTTCCTGCAGTTTCATCCGGGCAATACGGATGGCCAGGTAATAGAAGAGCGTGATCTGGTTCATGAAGCTCTTGGTGGCAGGCACGGCTATCTCCGGGCCGCAGAGGATGGGGATCGCCACATCGCTCTTTTCCTGTCCCAGGGTGGAATTCATGTTGTTCACCAGCACCACCTTATGCACATCCAGGT
>Ga0209609_10001704_pt1 | contig 12701 bp, 16 predicted proteins | sample LakKivw325mmetaG_FD_184136 | JGI IMG/M metagenome (GOLD analysis project Ga0209609, IMG submission 184136) | Anoxic lake water microbial communities from Lake Kivu, Rwanda to study Microbial Dark Matter (Phase II) - Lake Kivu water 325m metaG... | ecosystem: Environmental > Aquatic > Freshwater...
GGCACCATCAAAGCATACCAGCTTGATATAGAAAGAGGGCTAATCCCTTTCCTGCATCAGCGCGGTAAATTTGAGGTAGGGAAAGTTACCAGGGATGATATTCGAGCCCATCTGGACTATCTGGCTACCACCAGGGGTAACTCCAACGCCACCAGAGCACGGAAGCTGGCGGCGGCAAAGTCATTCTTCAACTATCTGGTGGAAAACGAAGGACTGCAGGTAAACGTGGCAGCCTCAATAAGGAGCCCCAGGATTCCACAGAAAGAGCCCGTGTACCTAACTGACGAGGAGTCTATCCGCCTCTTACAAACAATCGCCCATAAGGCCAATCGACAGACTCGTGAAAGGGACGTCGCCATGGTTGTCCTTTTCATGCATGCTGGATTAAGGGTATCGGAGCTGGTCAATTTGAAGCTAGCGCACGTTGACCTTAAGGCGCAGCAGATAAAGATAACCCGGAAGGGAAATAAGGAGCAGTACCTGCATTTAAATGGGGAGACGGTGAAGGCACTGGCTAATTACCTCGCCAGCCGTCCACCGGCCCGCAACGGCAATTTCTTCGTGACAGGCAACGGGGACTGCCTGAAACGCGTCTACGTGTATGAACTGGTACGAAAGTACCTGGAGTTGGCTGGCATCAACAAGGAGAAGCGAGGTCCCCACATCCTGAGGCACACCTTCTGCACCAGGCTGCATCAGAAGGGGGTGGAGCCATTCACCATAAAGGACCTGGCAGGGCATAAAAGCCTTAACACCACGATGAGGTACGTCAGGATCGAGAGTAAAGAGCAGACTGAAGCCGTTGACAAGCTGGAGTTCGGGATTTTCTAGTGCCTGCCCCCGTGGAAGGACGGGAGGCACTTGGACTAACTACCAGAGAATATCACAAAGGCTTGCGTTTGTGGTGATGATAGCGGTGGCTTTGAATACCACGCTAAAGGGAAGCCTGAACGTAGTGCCGGGATTTAGCCCGATGCCAAAATAGCTTACTGCCATCTGTCGTCTGAGCCATGAATATTAGTCGCTCCGGTCTCCTTTGAGCTGCTAGATGATTTATCAATGTCAGAGAGAAACTCGGCAAAACGCATCAGCAGCTTGAGCTGGGGCTCGCAAAGCCGACACGCCACATCCATCAATCGAGCAAGAGGCTGGCTGAGGTTCTGCACCTCGGGGCGTGGCGTTCTATAGCCGGCAAGAAGAAGCAGCTTGTCTTCCAATGCCAGCCTTTCATAGCCCTTTCCCGCAAAGCACTCAGCCAGCTTCCTAATGGTTTCTGGAGATGGATGAGTGCCTTTGATAATATCGGCAATGGTGCCGTGGCTCAGGTTAGTCCGGGCGGCAACCTGCCTTAGCGACAAACCCTGCTTCTTACATATTTCCTTCATCCAGTCGCCCAAAGGGGTGGGTGGCCCCTTCACTCGATTATCTCTTGTTTTCATCTATCCAGCTCGCGCGGCATCGCGCAAATTTTCCCGTGATCTTATCCCACCGGACTGCTGCGTGAATGGTAGCACACGTGAGACTGAGTGTCAAGCTACACTTGAGTATTTGCTCAAGTTATCAATCAAATATTACGCTTTATTCCGATAGAAAGTGAGGTAGCCTAAAAAGTGAGCTTAGGAGAGAGGGTATTAGAAAGAAGGCAAGCTCTGCACATTACCCAGCAAGATTTGGCTCGATCTGTCGGAGTTACACCGCAGCACATTTCGCTTATTGAGCAAAATAAAGTAACTCCTTCCCTGGCATTGCTTGCCGGGCTCGCGACAGAGTTGGGAGTCAGCGTCGACTATCTTGTGTCCGGCAAGGAGGGAATAATCACGGATACGATACCGGCCATAAAAGCCGATAAGAGACTGAAAATCAAAGCGAAGAAAGCCCTAATAGCTATGGTAGAGGAACTTTATGCTGCAAGCGACATAGTCCGTGCCACAAGTCCGTCGCGCGACAGCGGTGAACCGAAGAAGTAACGAATCTTGCTCGGTGGGGCAAGGCTGACCACGTAGGTCAGACATATAGCTTGATAGGGAGACAGCCTAATCCCTTCTAATCGCTGTAAAAATGCGACCTTAGTTGCTCTTCGGGAATATATCTCAGGGCCTGTCTGAAAACAGCCCTCAACGTACCTTTATCGATGTCTTCATGCCGGGGAATGGTGAGGGTTTGTTTCGTTCCGTCAGACAAAACTCTCCTCAGCTTGGCATGACTTCCTCTCTGGGAGACAACTTCGAAATTAAACCAGGAGAGGATTCTGATAACGTCGTCACCGGTCAGGCTTTTAAGCTTGGGCATGGGCCGGCTCAAGTTCCAGGCTGGCTAAGATGGAAAAATCCGGAAGGATATCCCAGTCCTTAAGATCCTCTCCTTCCAGATGGAGGTCAATAGCTTGCCTGATATTTTCTGCTGCCTCGTCCAGGGTCTTACCCTGAGTAACTACGGGCAGGTCGACGCATTCGGCGACGTAGTACTTCTCCCCTTTATAGATCTTGACCAGAATAATCTTCTTCATAGACTCGCTCCTATCTCATTTATAGGTCTTTGGGGAAGTAATGTCAAGGACAAGGCAAGGAAGGGAAAGACCGGGTCACTTCCCCCTGTTTGCATCTTCCCGTCTGGACTTGACCAGCGCTTCGACCAGGGACGTCTTGCCCCGCAGCATGCCCCGGCCGGACCGGGTCGGCGCTGGCGAAGCCGGCACGATAGAGAGCACACCACCGTAGTCAATGACATGAACCCGGTCGCCTTTCTTTAGACCATAGCGCTCTCGCAGTTTCTTTGGTATGACCACCCACCCCTTTCCTGAAAGTGTCGACGTATTCATAATCACCTCAGTTTATACTCACTTATTTCCAGTATATAACAAAACAGCAAAATGTATACTACTGGTGAGATGGCATAAAATCTTGCCAGGCGTACCAAAGAAAAGGACTTGACACCCCTTCACCGGACGGGCCTCTCTTGCTCCCGGCCCCAGCCGTAGCCCCTCCGGTCGTGGTTTTGCCCCCGGTAGAGCCGGTCCAGGGGGTCGAACTGGTCATGCTGGGCCAGTGCCCTCCTGACGTCGACATACCTTGAGTATTTAAGCACCATGTCCAGGGTGGCGTGTCCCAGGAGCAGCCTCAAGCTATTGAGGTCGCCCCCGGCCTCCAGGTAGCGGGTGGCGAAGTAGTGGCGGAAGCGGTGGGCGCCGCCGCCGCTGGCCACCCCGGCGCGGTGCTTCAGGCGCCTGACCATGGTCCTCACGCCGTAGAAGGTCATCGGCTCCCCTTCATCGGTCAGCCACAGCGCCTCCCCCCGCTGTGGTCTGAATTCCAAGTAGCGCCGCAGCGCTTTCCTGGCCTCCCCGTTGATGGGCACCACCCTCACCTTGCGCCCCTTGCCCAGCACCTGGAGCTGCTGCAGCCTGGGGTCGAAGTCGCTCAGGCCGACATTGCTGAGCTCTTCCAGCCGGAGGCCGGTGGAGATGAACATGGAGATGACGGCCTTGTTGCGGATGCCGAGGTAGCGGTAGCCGAAGCTGATGTCATCCTCGCAGACCTCGAGCATGGCCCTGACCTCATCATCGGTGTAGGGGCGGACCTCCTTGTAGTGGGGAGGCCGCACCTTGAGCCGGGCCACCGGGTTCTGGGGGAGGTACTCCTCGGCTTCGGCCCAGTTGAACAGCGTTTTTACCGCCTTGGTGTAATGATAGACGGTGGCCGGGGCGGCCGCCTTGTAGGTGCCGCGCCCCGCCTGGGGCCAGCGGTGCTTCTCGGTGGCCACATAGTCGACGAAGTCCCGGACATGGTCCCGGGTGATGCCCGCAGCTTCAGGCCAGCCATGCTTGCGGGAAAACCAGTCCAGTTTAGAAAAGATATTCTGGTAGTAGGCTCGACCCTTTGGGGAGAGGTCCTGCCGGGCCAGGAATCGGGCGATGATGCCGCCCAGGGTTGTGGTTTCGGTTTTGAGTACCATTTCTCATTTTTGCCCATCCTCCGGAAATACACAAGAAGTGTACTTTTTTAATTTCGTGCCCGAAATCAGCCAGTTTCTGGGGTAGCGGTTGGAAGGCAGGGACTCTGCCAACTGAGTTACTCCCGCCTAATCACATTTATTCTAGCCTGAAAAACTGGCTTTGTAAAGGAGAGGCTTTTCCACGCCACCAATCGGGGAATCCACCGGGGTTGATAAAACCATTTGGCTATTGTAAGATAGGTAAACAGTTACCTATTACCTAAGCTATCATGGTCGGCTTTGAAACACCAGAGGTTGAGAGAAAGGCGCTTTCTATCCTGAAAGTTCTGAGTGAGTCTCAGCAACCGCTCGGAGCCAGGGTTATTGCCCGCTGCTTGAAAAGCCTGGGGGTGGAATTGAGTGAAAGAGCAGTGCGCTACCACCTCAAGCTGATGGACGAGCGCGGGCTAACCCGGACTGTAGGCAGAGACGGGAGACAAATCACCGACTCAGGGATTGAGGAGCTAAGGAGTGCCCTAGTCAGGGATAAGGTCGGCTTTGCTATCTCACGGATTGAGCTTCTTGCCTTCCGCACCGGTTTGGTTCCGGTAAATGTTCCCTTTTTCCCAAGAGAGAAGTTTGCCCAGGCACTCCAAACCATGAAGCCAGCTTTCGCCGCCGGGCTTTGCATCAGTGACCTAGTGGCAGTAGTCAGAAACTAGTTAAGTTTTGGGAGCTGTGACATGAAAAAAGAGGTAAGAGTTATACCCTGCCTTGATGTTAAGGATGGGAGGGTGGTCAAAGGGGTAAAATTTGTTCGCCTTCGGGATGCCCGTGACCCCGTGGAAGCAGCCAAGGCCTACTCTCAGGAGGGGGCTGATGAGCTTGTCTTCCTGGATATCTTCGCTACCGTAGAGAATAGAAGGACAAGGTTGGAATGGGTCAAAAAGGTCTGTGATGTTGTTACCATACCCTTCACCGTCGGTGGCGGTATCGGAAGCATTGAGGATATGGAGGCACTAATTAACCTTGGTGTGGGCAAGATTTCAATAAATACCGCCGCAGTGAAGAACCCGGAACTCGTCAAGGAGGCTGCCAGGCAGTTTGGCAAGAAGAGGCTGGTTGTGGCTATTGATGGCAGGAAGAATCCACCGGGGAGTAACCTTCCCCGACTTGAGGTAGTCATTAAAAGCGGCACCGAGCCCACCGGGCTAGACATTGTGAAATGGGCGAGGCGGGTGGAAAAGCTGGGTGCCGGGGAAATACTGCTCACCAGCAAGGATGCCGACGGAACAAAGGCAGGTTACGACCTGGAGATGACACGGGCGGTGGCTGAAGCAGTATCCATACCGGTTATCGCTTCTGGTGGAGCCGGCAAACTGGAGCACCTTTATCAGGCAGTAACCACGGGTAAGGCGGCAGCCGTTTTAGCTGCTTCCATCTTCCATTTTGGTGAAATTTCAATCTCCGAGGCAAAACAATACCTCAAAGAAAAGGGAATACGAGTAAGAATATAGGGAGGCAAAAAATATCCTTGAGCAAGCCAAATGCAAGTGCTGCCACTCAAAGGTGTCCCTGAGTATGCCATAGAAGAACTTGGGGGTGAGGGTATTTAGATAAAGTGGGAGCAGGGTGCCAAATCCATCGACGGGGAGGTTAAGCTACCAACTTTGGAACGGGCGCTTATAGAGCGCCGGACTTAGCCCGGGCGGTGAAATTCACCTCAGAAGCCAAAATAGACCTGCTGACCGTGGACGGAGTTGGTGGTGGGACGGCAATGAGCCGATGGCGGATGATGAATGAATGGGGTATACTTACGGTATATCTGGAAAGCCTTCTTTATAGGTTCCTGAAGAGGCTGGATGAAAAAGGGGAGTTCATTCCCAGTTGCGCCATTGCTGGCAGGATTAGCCTTGAAGACCACCTTTTCAAGGCAATAGCCCCTGGAGCACCTTATATAAAGGCAGCCTGTATAGGGCGGGCCACCCTTACCGCAGCTATGGTGGGAAAGACACATTCAAACCCTCGTGTTCCACCGTTTGGTCACCTTGCCTCTCCACGCCTATGACTAATCCAAGTCGCCCCTGGTCATTAGCTATGAGCCTCAAACATGCTTCAGACTTGTCGGTGTTAGCAGGCGGAACTTTGACTTGTCAGATTAAACCTGACTCCTCAAGAGAATCTTCAAACAGCCAAGTGATCTAGTATCTTCGCCGTTTTCCTCCTTAAAACTCACCACCTCTCCTGCCACCACTGCTATCAGAGCGAGGTCGCGCCACATCAACAGTAAGCGTCCGGTCCTTTAGAGTTTTCCCATTGAGAGCAGTGATTGCCGCTTGACCTTCAGACACTGATGGCATTTCAACAAATGCGAATCCTTTTGGCCGTCCACTATACTTGTCCGTTATGATACTTACAGATTCAACCTCCCCAAAAGCGAGAAATTCTTGGCGTAATTCCTCCTCAGTGACATCATAAGATAAGTTGCCCACATATATCTTCATATTAATGCTCCTTTCATTAGGTTATGGCTAGCACTAATCAGTTGCCTCTTGCTTTGAGTCGCGATGCCTGTCCCTTAGACAGAAAATAACGGTGAGCCTTTACCTCACGCATGATTCCACTCACCTGTACCATCATTTGAAAGCGCCGCAATAGCGAGTCTTGTGATTCACCTTCACGTATCGAAACTTCTAACGACATAACATACCAACACATTCTACCTGGAGCATACATAGGCTCGATATCCCGGCCTATGTATGCTCTCAAGATTTGAGACGGAACTATCTACTCGGTCTGGCTTTACGGTAGCAATCACTGCAATACACCGGTCTACCACTGCGAGGTTCAAAGGGTACTTCGGTATCTTTGCCGCACTCAGCGCATACTGCAGGGAACATCCGGCGTCGGGACCCGTAGCTATTGCCGCTACTTCCGTAGCGCTCTGATTTCCTTGCCTGGCGGCACGAGGGACAGCGCTTGGGCTCATTGGTGTAGCCCCTAGATTGGAAAAGCTCTTGCTCCTCAGCGCTGAAGGTGAAGGTAGCCCCACAATCGGAACATTGGAGCGACTTGTCCTCAAAACTCATTGGATGACCTCCTCTCTTTGAAATAGTTGGTTAGAGTTCCGGTCATCCAACACTTGAGCGAATCCTAAGATGTTTATCTAGTAGGAGCTTTGAAGTAAGTAATGACCTAAACCAAAACCACTGGATATAGTATAACACTTAGGAGCCACTTTGTAAATCTGAACGAGATCGATCAGTTATTTGTCAATTCAAGCACTTATAGGCAAATAAAGGTTTCATGTCACAAAACCAGCATGGCATCGCCAAAGCTATAAAAACGATACCTTCGAGCTATTGCTTCCTCATAGGCGCGAGAAATAAAATCTTTACCAGCAAAGGCGGTAACCAGCATCAGCGGGGTTGACCGAGGTAGATGAAAATTGGTTATCAGGGCATCAACCATATGGAACTGGTAGCCGGGTAAAATGAACAGGCTTACCCAGCCCTCAAATGGCAGTAAGATAGATGGTTTACTGGCTTGAGCTGCTGCCTCCGTAATTCTTACTGTGGTAGTGCCAACACAGATGACTCTCCGTCCATCCATCTTAGCCTGGGATAATTGATTGGCTACCTCTTGAGTTAACCTACCATATTCCCTGTGAATAGGATGCCTTAGCGGGTCATCCTCTCTAACCAGTCGAAAGGTGTCCAGCCCTACGTGGAGGGTAACAAACAGGCAACGAGCTCCTTTCCGCTCTATCTTACCGAGCAGCTCAGGAGTGAAATGCAACCCAGCGGTAGGCGCGGCTACACTGCCCGGTGCCCGGGCATAGACTGTCTGATACCGCTCTGGGTCGGTCAAAGGGGTGTGTATATATGGTGGCAGAGGAGTACTGCCGAGTTGCGGTAATAGCGCTTCGTCAGAAAAGGTTATCACCTTTATTCCGTCCTGCCCCAGCCCGGTTATTTCAGCCAAAACCTTAGCCTTATTACTGCTGGTTGTGGAATTGTCCGTTATCTCAACCTTGGCGCCGATATTGAGCCGTTTACTTGGCTTGACCAGTGCCTCCCAGATAGCGGTATCAAGCTGATGCAGTAGCAGGACTTCCACCCTGCCACCGGTATCCACCTTTCGCCCAATGAGCCGGGCTGGGATAACCCGGCTATCGTTAAACACTAAAACGTCGCCGGCTTGCAGATAATCGGCTATTTCAAAAAACCGGTGGTGGTTTATAGAACCATGACTGCGGTTCAACACCATAAGCCGTGATTGGTCTCTCGGCTCAACAGGGGTCTGAGCAATAAGTTCACTGGGAAGGTGGTAACTGAAATCGCTGGTTTTCATACCTATCCCCTCAAATCCTAGCATGTCAGGAATAGTATAGCAATACTATAGCCGAGAAAGCAATTCAATGTCTCCACGCCTTGATGCCACCCCTCACCTATGATAAAATGGCTAGCACTTTACTCCTCCAGAGGCTCAGATGAGACAAGAGTCGGAATGGGAACCTAAGCTGGTTGGCTTTCTCTGCAAGTGGTGTAGCTACGCCGGTGCCGATTTAGCCGGGACCAGCCGCAGGAAATACCCAGCCAACATCAGGATAATAAAGGTCCCCTGTTCAGGGAGAGTAGAGCCACTGTTCCTTCTCAAGGCTTTGCGCTTAGGTTTTGATGGCGTACTGGTTTCAGGCTGCCACCCCGGTGAGTGCCACTACCAAACGGGAAACTACCGCGCCCGAAGGCGAATAGCCATAACTAAGAAATTCCTCGAGTGGGTAGGCGTTGAACCCCAGAGGATTCAAGCTAGTTGGGTTTCAGCCTCAGAAGGGGGCAAATTCGCCGAGGTAGTGGCTGATGTGACCAGAGGGCTAAAGGGAATCGGGCCCAACCAACTATTTTCCCAAGAAAGAAAGGAAGATGGAGCAAAAGCTAAAGCAAGAGGCTAAGTCGCTGCTAGAGCAGGGTAAAGTTGACTGGATTATCGGCTTTGAACCAGGGAGCCTGAAATTTACCACCACCCCGCTAATAACTAAAGATAAGAACGATGCCGACCGCTTGGTAATCAATCCCTTTATCGTCAACAATTTAGCCAATTTCCTCACTGAGGTGAAGGGTCGGGTTGGCATCGTGGCTAAGGGCTGCGATAGCCGCTCCATCGTCAGCCTGATACAGGATAATAAGGTAGTTAGAGAGAATGTGGTAATTCTTGGCGTCCCCTGCCCGGGAATTATTGACCTCGGTAAGGTAGAACGGCTGGTGGGCAAAGATAGAGACGAGCTGGATGATATCATCAGGGAGGGGGACAAAGTAATCATAAAGGTTAATGGTGAGAAAAAGGAGTTTCCTGCCACTGAAGCCCTGTTCGACAACTGCCTTGCCTGTGAATTCCCCACCCCCCAGGAATATGACATCCTCCTCGGTGAGCCTAAGCCAGGAGCGCTTAACCTAGCACAAAGCAGGGGAAATATAGAAAAGCTGGAAGGGCTGACCCCGGAGCAGAGGTGGGATTTCTGGAAGAAGGAGTTAAGTCGCTGCATCCGATGCTATGCCTGCCGGAATGTCTGTCCGGCTTGCTTCTGCCAGCGGTGCTTTGTTGAGGAGACCGAACCACAATGGGCACTGCCGGTACCACGGTGGCAGGATAACCTCATCTTCCAAATAGTTAGAAATATCCATGTGGCGGGAAGGTGCACCGACTGTGGTGAGTGCGAGCGGGTCTGCCCGGTGAATATCCCGCTGAGAAGTCTGACCCGAGAGATGTATGACATAGTGGATGAGCTGTTCCACTTCAAGGCTGGCATGGATAAGGATGCCCTCCCGCTAATGACCCATTATGAACAGGAAGAGGCTGAGGAGTTCTTCAGGTAGAAGCGGTGAAGAATGACTAGTAAGAAAATAGATAAAAAGGACATAGCCAAGCTCCTCGGTCAGTGGAGTCGGCAGTTTGCTGTATTAGCTCCGTCAAAGGCAAGCGGTGTGGCTGAGATGGCAGAGTGGGATGGCACGGATACCAGCTTTTTGGGCTGGTACCGAAATACAGTCATTCCCCCCAAGGCTAGCTTCTTTCCTCCTATGGAGGAAATGTTCCGCTTCCAAAAAGATAGGGAGGGCTACCATATAGAACTGCCGCCCACGAATGAACATAAGCAGTTGATTTTTGGCATCCGTCCGTGTGATGCCAGAGCCCTGGCTATATTAGATATGACCTTTAAGGAGGCTTATGAAGACCCCTACTATCTTCCTAAAAGGAGTAGTGCAGTATTGGTCGGGCTTGGCTGCACTAACCCCTACGATAGCTGCTTCTGCACCTCCCTCGGTATCAGCCCGGCACAGTCAACCGATGTTGACCTGATGCTAACCGATACTGGTGATGAGTTTCTGATTGAAGAAGTTACTGACAAGGGTAAGGGGCTAATCGCCAAGACCAGCGGCTTAAAAGAGACAACTGAAGACGATGAAGCCAAAGCTAAAGAAGCCAAAGAGACATCCCATAACAAGGTAACTAGAAAGATAGATACCGAGGGTATCGGCGACAGGCTATTAGCCTTCTTTGATGACGAAGATTACTGGGAGAAGATAGCCGCCAAGTGCATAAGCTGTGGCATCTGTACTCTTCTCTGTCCCACCTGCTATTGTTTTGACATCAACGATGAGCTGGTCAGGCAGCAGGGGACGAGATTCAGGAGCTGGGATAGCTGCGCTTTCCCCCTCTATACCAAGATGCCGATGGAGAACCCAAGGCTGGAGAAGTGGCGGCGGGTGAGGCAGAAGGTATGCCATAAATATGAGTTCTACCCCATGACCTTTAATGTCATCGCTTGCACTGGCTGCGGCAGGTGCATTCGCCTGTGTCCGGTGAACTGGGATATAACCCAGACGCTGGCTAATTTGCCAGTCAAAACAGAGGCAAAAAGAGGCAAAGCCTCAAATATATTATAGGGTGTTTAAGAGGGGCTTCGTCCCTCTTCAGAAATTACTTCCCCTTCCCCTTGTCAAGGGGAAGGGGATAAAGGGGATAGGGTTCTAAAAATGACAGCTACCGATATTAGCCAGCGTCAAAAGTTCTTTGCCCAGGGCAATGTTTACCTGCCACATATAGTGGTAATAGAGAAGATAATTGAGGAGACGCCGGGCGTCAGAACCTTTCATTTCAACTTCAAGGACGAAAAGCTGTGGAAAGAGTTCACCTTTGAGTCGGGGCAATTTGCCCAGTACTCCGTCTTGGGTATCGGCGAAGCTCCCTTCTGCATTTCCTCCAGCCCCACCCGGGGCGACCACCTGGAGTTTGCCGTACAGCGGGTAGGCAGGGTAACCAACGCCCTGCACTGGCTCGGTGTCGGTGCTGAGATAGGCTTTAGAGGACCTTACGGCAATAGCTTCCCCATTGATTTTTTGCACGGCAAGAACCTTGTTTTTGTTGGCGGTGGCATCGGCTTAGCCCCGCTACGGTCTCTAATCTGGAATGTGATTGACAATCGGAATAAATATAAAAAGATAGATATTATCTATGGCGCCCGCAGTCCCGCTGACCTGTGCTTCAAGTATGACCTTGATGCCTGGGACAAAGACAAAACGGTAAATATGGTAACCACCGTAGACAGAGGCAATGACACCTGGACAGGGAGAGTAGGTCTGGTGCCTAAGGTACTGGAGAAGGTAGCCCCCTCAGCCAGGGATGCGGTGGCTATCGTCTGTGGACCGCCAATCATGATACGGTTTACCTTCCCGGTGCTGGAAAAACTGGGCTTCACCCCCGAACAGATGCTCACCACCCTGGAGAAGAGGATGAAGTGCGGCATAGGTAAGTGCGGGCGATGTAATATTGGCAGCGTTTATGTCTGCCGCGACGGACCGGTGTTCAGCTATGCCCAGATTAAAAACTTCGTCTCCAGCGAGTATTAGACTATTGTAACCTCACCCCCTTTTCACCCTAAAAAATCTGTGATTTTTCAGGGAACCCGAAATTCATATGGTGACCTCACCCCCTGTATCCCCCTCTCCTTAAGAAAGGAGAGGGGGAAGAAATTTTTAGAGAGGGGCTGACGCCCCCTCTTAGACGCCCCAAAAGTAAGAGAGTTAAAGAGGGGCGAGGCCTCTCTTAATTAAATATTTCCCCCTTCCCTTAATAAGGAAAGGGGGTTAGGGGGATAGGTTACTTAGCAACCCTGATGGCATATAATCCTTTGATAAACGACCTCTATTAGGTGGCACACTATATAAGCGCCCCCTCCATCTCAGCCACGATTTGTTCATTGGTGAAGTGGTTAAGGCTCATAGCATCACTGAGGCAGGCAGGTACACAGGCGCCACAGCCCTTGCACAGGGCTTCGTTAACCCGACATACCCCCTTCTTATCATCAAAGTCAATGGCATTATAGGGGCAAACAAGTTTGCAAGCCTGACAGCCAGAGCAGATTCTTTCATCAACCACCGCAGTGGCAGCCTCAATCTCCACCTTCCCCTTGCTAATCATAGCCAGAACCCCAGCCGCCGCCGCTGAAGCCTGAGCTACGGTGTCAGGTATATCCTTGGGACTCTGACAGCAGCCAACTATAAATATCCCGTCGGTCATGGTAGCTACCGGGTCGAGCTTGGGGTGCCTCTCCAGGAAAAAGCCATCGGCGCTGCGGTTGATATTAAATAAACGGGCAGTAGCATCAGCATCCGACTGCGGCTCCAGGGCACAACTGAGGACGACTATATCTACCGGCAATCGGCGTTGGAGTCCGACCAGGGTATCCTCAAACTGGACTACCAGTTTCC
>Ga0209609_10001706_pt1 | contig 12697 bp, 10 predicted proteins | sample LakKivw325mmetaG_FD_184136 | JGI IMG/M metagenome (GOLD analysis project Ga0209609, IMG submission 184136) | Anoxic lake water microbial communities from Lake Kivu, Rwanda to study Microbial Dark Matter (Phase II) - Lake Kivu water 325m metaG... | ecosystem: Environmental > Aquatic > Freshwater...
ATCGTATCTGCTGAAGCCCGTCAGGGATATAGCAGCTTGCATAAGGGACATCCCGGAGATAAAAATTGACAGGCCTGCGCATGGAGAATGCTTCGTTATACATCCCGGAAGTGGAAGCCTCCATAAGAACTGGCCAAGAGAAAAATTTGCTGGAGTATATGCACGCCTGTCGGAGGAGAAAGAAGGCTATGTGCTTCTCGGTCATGTTGAAAGCTATATGAGAAGCTTCTGGCTTAAGAAGGTTCCCTCAAATAAAATTATAGACTGTCCTGACATGAAATCCCTGATGAACCTTGTAGGAAAAACCGGATTATATATAGGAAATGATTCGGGTATTTCGCACCTTTTTACCGCCGCGGGTGTTACATCAACCGTCATTTTCGGGCCGACATCCCCTTCTATATGGTCGCCGAGAGGTAAAAATGTTAGAATAGTGTATAAGAAGACTGACTGCAGTCCGTGCGATGCAATTCGCAGAAAACTCTGCAAAGAAAAGAATTGTCTCGGTTCAATAACCATTTCAGATGTCATTGGAGTCGCAGGAGAGTTCTATGGAAACAAGCGTAACGATTAAAAGCGGAAGATATAATCTTTCAGGTGTTTTGCATGTTCCAGCTAAAGGGAAGGCTCCATATCCATCAGTTGTGATGTTCCATGGACTTGGCGGGAACAAGGCCGAAAGCCATTTTATCTTTACGAAAATCGCGCGATTTCTTGCGGGAAAGGGAATCGCTGTGTTGAGATTTGATTTTATGGGATCGGGAGACAGCGAGGGAAAATTTGAGAGCATGACGCCTCGCACAGAAATGAATGATGGAAGAAGAATTCTTGAATTCATTATTCGGGATGGGAGATTCAGTAATGACAGGATCGGAGTTCTCGGCCTTTCAATGGGAGCGGTAACAGCCTCATTTGTTGCGTCTGAATACGGGACCAGGTCTCTGGTTTTGTGGTCTCCTCTGGCGTACCCGAAAATACTTGAGAAGAGAGCTCTGACAAGGAAATTGAGGAGAGAACTTGCAGAAAAGGGCAGGGTGTATTTGCTTGGAGCGGGTCAATATGTCAACAGGAAATTTTTTGATTCCCTTGATAACGTGTGTCCTCTTGATTATGCAAAATCCTACAGGGGAAACGTGCTGATAGTTCATGCCAAAGACGATGCAACGCTTCCGCTGGAACACTCATTTGCCTACTTTGAGTCATTCCATGGAAGCGCCGTTTTGCCCCGCATTATCGTACTTGAGGATGGCGGGCACACTTTCACCACGGAATTCTCCGAGACAACGGTTATTGAGGAAACTGCCGAATTCTTTGCGGAAACCCTCTTCTGACCATCCCTTGACATTTTCCATTTTTGAGGTATATTTTATATCCTGTCATATGGAGGGATGCAATGCCGACTTATCAATACGAATGCAAGAAATGCGGACACGGTTTTGAAAGATTTCAAAAAATGACGGATGACCCGGTGTCAAAATGTCCGGAATGCAAGGGAAAGGTATCCAGGATCATAGGCCTGGGCGGAGGTGTCATATTCAAGGGCCCGGGTTTTTACACGACGGAATACAGGAGCGAGGAATATAAAAAACGGGAAAGGGAAGATAAACAGCCGGTGAGTTCAGGGAGTTCTTCTTCGTCTTCCTGTTCGTCCTGCCATGCATCGTCTTCGGCGTGTGCCACCTGCAAAAAATAAGTTGCTTTTGAGGTGCAAATCTGCTATACTTGACTGGTTCATTCACAATTTAATTCCGGCGTAGCTCAATGGTGGAGCAAGCGGCTGTAAAGGAGGTATGGACCTTGAAAAAGGATAGAAGGTGTTACAGCGACCGCAGAGAGTATTTGATTGAAGCTGTCAGGAAACGAAGAAAAAGGATCCGACAGATGGCAATTGAATACAAGGGTAGTAAGTGTCAAATCTGTGGTTACGACCGATGCGCAGAGGCAATGGAATTCCATCACCTTGACTTTTCCGGCAAGGATTTTGGCATTTCAGAGAAAGGATATACCCGGGGATGGAAGAAGGTGAAGGAAGAATTGAGTAAATGTGTAATGCTTTGCGCAAATTGTCATAGAGAGGTTCATGCCGGGTTGCAGCTTCCGCGAGAAATCGCGGTTGAAAAATCGGGTGAATTCAGGGAAATCCATCATATTGCAGAAACAATGGTGGACAATCCTGAGCCAAGCCATCTGGTTTAGACAGATGGAAGGTGCAGAGACTATCCAGAAATGGAGTACTCAATACCAGCAATAGGTATAGAGGAAGCGCCCGACATCCTCATCAAAGCAAGGAAAGGATGAAGAGATAGTCCAAGCCTCGAAGTAATTCGGGGGTACTTGTAACCGCAAGGTTGTAGGTTCGAATCCTACCGCCGGAGCTTGAAGTTTTTACCTGTAAGGTAGGATTCGAATAGAGCGAAGTCAGAGATTGCGATGAGAAAGAGCAATCTCAGCGACTGGCCGACCCGAGGCGTTTCGGGAGCCGAGCGGCGCCGATTCCCGTACCCCGCTTTGCCCCGAACTCTTCCTTGATATGCTTGAAGAGGTGAGGGGCTTTGATTTCATTGCACCCCCACCGCACCCATCTTTCAGATGAGTGTCTGCCTCCCCCCTCAAGGAGGGAGGCGAACAAGGTGCGGAATCCTGAATTGAAACTTGGCAGGATAGATTGCATCTAACCAATGTTGACTACTGGAGAGAATAATGATTACGGAAGTTGTTGAAAAATCTGAACTGGGCAGAGAAATTTCTTTTGAGGTGGACAGGGAAACCGTTGAAAAAGAGCGTCTTTCAATCATAAGAGAGATAAGGGAGAATGCTGCTGTGGAGGGGTTCAGGAAGGGCAAGGCGCCTGACTCCATGATAGAATCAAAATTTCAGGATACCATAAGAGAAAACATCCTGAAGAGGGTAGTTCCGGAAGTCTATTTCAACGGTCTCAAGGAGAAGGGCTTTTCTCCTGCGGTTGAGCCGGATGTTTACGCGGTGAATTTTGAAGATGGCGGTCTGAAGTTCAAGGCCTACTTTGAGCTCAAACCGCAGGTCAACCTGCCGAAGTACAAGGGTATCCCCGTGAAACAGCGAACCCCGGAGCCTGTGACCGAGAAAAACATAAGTGACGTACTGGCGGAATGGGAAAAGAAACCCGAGTTTGCGTCGTCAATCATTGACCCGGGAAAGAGAAATGCCTGGCGTGAGAGAATAAAACAGCAACTTGAGGATTACAACTCCATGAGGGCGCGGATGGAAGAGGAAAAGGAACTGTGGAGCGAGATTTTCAAGGGCACCTCATTCCCAGTCCCGGAAAAGATGGTGAACGAACAGGCGATAAGATACACTGAAGATTATTTGAGCCGGATGGACTTGAGGAACAAGCCCCAGGAGGAGAAAGAGAAGCTTGCAAAGGAAGTTTTTGACAGGGTGAAACCGGAAGCAGAGACAAGCGTTAAGAGATATTTTATTCTTGACAGCATAGCCGGGGCTGAAAAGATTGAGGTAAGCGAAGAAGAGGTAAAGGCGAAGATTACGGAGTTGAGCCGCACCGTGGGCGAGTCTTTTGACCAGATCAGGGAGAAGCTGGAGAAATCAGGCAAGATGCACGACCTGAAGGATGAGATAAGAATCCAGAAGGCGTTCAAGGTTCTCACGGACAACATACAATCCATCAAGAGAGTCATTCTGCCGGGAGAAGAGAAAAAACTGGAGATGATAAAATGAAAAACCTCTCACTATTCCCTCGCCCCTTGTGGGAGAGGGACAGGGTGAGGGGAAACTGGGAGATCCCAAAATGAAAAACCAGTTGATTCCGTACGTAATAGAATCCTCAGAAAGAGGGGAGCGGGCGTATGATATCTACTCCCGGCTTCTGAAGGACAGGATTATCTTCATCGGTTCGGCAATAACTGACCATCTCGCAAACGTCGTGATCGCCGAGTTTCTGTTCCTGCAGAACGAGGACTCGGAGAAGGACATTCACCTTTACCTGAATACCCCGGGTGGCTCAATAACTGCGGGACTTGCCATTTACGACACCATGCAGTTTGTCTCCTGCGATGTCTCAACCTACTGCATAGGACAGGCATCCAGCATGGGTGCGCTTCTGCTTGCCGGCGGCACGAAAGGCAAAAGGTATCTCCTGCCTAACAGCAGGGTTCTGATACACCAGCCGTGGGGCGGGGTTGAAGGCACCACCAAGGATGTCAGCATACAAACGAAGGAAATGGTGCGGTTGAAGGGGATTATCAACGGTATCCTCGCCCTCCATACCGGCAAGCCGGTAAAAAGAATTGAAAAGGATACGGACAGGGATTATTTCATGAATGCGGAAGAGTCTTTGAAGTACGGACTCGGAGACAGGATAATACAATCCACAAAGGTTTCATTACTGAAAAAAAATGGCTATACTGAAAAAAAGTGACCGGACTTTGAAAAAAGTCCTGCCGGCTCTGCCTTTAAGAGACCTTTTAATATTTCCCAACATGGTTGTTCCCCTTCTTGTCGGGAGGAACCGATCGGTAAATGCGGTGGAAGAGGCGCTTGCAAACGAAGAAGAGCTCCTCATAGTCTTCCAGACCGACCAGCAGGTTGAAGACCCGGAAATGAAAGATCTCTACTCCGTGGGTGTTACCTCTAAGATCATCCAGAGCGTAAGGGAGCAGAGCGGGGTGATGAAGATTCTGGTGGAGGTTCTCGGCAGGGCTGTGATAAAGGATTTCTCAAAGGACAAGAAGATTTTCGTGGGCAGGATTGAAAGAATAACGGAAAAGCCCGAAGAGACAAAGAACAAGGAAAACGAAGCGCTTTCCAGGCTCGTGCTGGAACTTCTTGAGAAATACCTGAGTTTGAACACATCCGTTCCAAAGGAACTTTACAGCACTATATCCACCATTGAGGATTTTTCTCGCCTGTGCGACACAATTGCCGGCTACCTGCCCCTCAAGCTCAAGGATAAAGGCGTAATAATGGAGACCATGCCGGTTGCCGAGCGCCTGAAGTTGCTCATAAACATATTGAACAGCGAGATAGGAGTTCTTGAGGTGCAGAAGAAGATCCAGAGCCAGGTGATAAAAAAGATAGAGGATACCCAGAAACAGTATTTCTTGAGCGAACAGCTCAAGGAAATCCAGAAAGAACTCGGCAAGGAAGGGGAGAGTGACGAGATAAACCAGTTGAGGGAGAAGATAAAGAAGGCGAAGATGCCCAAGTCCGCCGAGTCCAAGTCAATGGAAGAGCTTTCACGCCTCTCCAAAACGATGCCTCTTTCTCCGGAAGCGACAGTTATAAGGACATACCTTGACTGGCTGATAAGTCTTCCGTGGGACGTGCAGACACCGGACAACCTTGACATAAAACACGCGGAAGATATTCTGAACGAAGATCATTATGGCCTGGAAAAGGTGAAGGAAAGGATAGTGGAATATCTTGCAGTCCGGAAAAGGTCCGAGGGACTGAAAGGGCCCATCCTTTGTTTCGTGGGTCCTCCGGGCGTCGGCAAGACGTCGCTGGGAAAATCCGTGGCGAGGGCGATTGGCAGGAAATTCATAAGAGTATCTCTCGGCGGAATGCGGGACGAGGCGGAGATCAGGGGTCACAGGAAAACCTATATAGGCTCCCTGCCTGGCAGGATAATACAGTCGCTCAAGAAGGCGGGCGTCAGCAACCCCGTATTTCTACTTGACGAGATTGACAAGCTGGGGAAGGATTTCAGGGGGGATCCCTCAAGCGCGCTCCTTGAGGTCCTTGACCCGGAGCAGAACAACACTTTTTCCGACCACTACCTTGAGGTTGAGTTTGACCTGTCAAAGATACTTTTCATAACGACCGCGAATACGGAATTTTCCATACCGCCGGCCCTCCTTGACAGGATGGAGATAATATCCCTGCCCGGATACACGATGTGGGAAAAAAAAGAGATTGCGCAGAGGCATCTTATTCCCAAGCAGCTCAAGGAGCACGGGCTTACGGCCGAAAACCTGAAATTCTCGGATGATGCAATATTTCATATCATAAGAAACTACACGCGTGAAGCCGGGGTAAGGAACCTTGAAAGAGAAATCGCCAACATCTGCAGAAAGGTAACGAAGAAGATTGTGGAAACGAAAAAAGAGGGTCCGTTTACCATCAATGTAAAGAGTATAGAAAAGTACCTTGGACCCGAGAAATTCTCGCCGCTTGAAGGCGAAAAGGAGAACAAGGTTGGCGTTGCCACGGGTATGGCATGGACTGAATACGGAGGCGAGATCCTTTTTACCGAGGTTCTCACGATGAAGGGCAAGGCGAGTCTTATGCTGACCGGCCAGCTTGGCGAGGTCATGAAAGAATCTGCGCAGGCCGCGTTGAGCTACGTGAGGGCGCACTCTTCCGAACTGGGGATTAAGCCGGATTTCTACAAGAACCTGGATATACACATACATGTGCCCGAAGGGGCAATACCTAAAGACGGCCCCTCGGCCGGCATAACCATTGCCACGGCTCTTATCTCCTGTCTCACCGGGAAGCCGGTCAATGCAAGCATCGCGATGACCGGAGAGATAACCCTGCAGGGAAAGGTTCTCAAGATTGGAGGGTTGAAGTCCAAACTGCTTGCCGCCCACCGTTCAGGCATAAAGAAAGTGATTATACCTGCGGAAAACGAAAAGGATCTCAAGGAGATACCGAAAAAAGTTCATGAAGAGCTGGAAGTGATAACCGTGAAGAACATAAGTGAAGTAATCCAACACGCCATCATTGATTGGCAAAAGCAACAGATTGAAAAACAAAACCGAGATTCCGCACCGCTTGTCATTGCGAGGAACGGAGTGACGAAGCAATCTCATGAGATTGCCGCGCCGGAAGACGGCTCGCAATGACGAGATGATCGGGGTAAAGGAGACGCAATGTTAAGGAATAGACTTTTTACGCCGGGACCGACCTCGGTTCCCGAGCAGGTTCTGCTTGAAATGGCAGAGCCGGTTATCCATCACAGGACTGAAGAGTTTATAAAAATTGCCTCGGAGACACTTGAGGATTTGAAATACGTGTTCTGTACAAAGAACGACGTATTCATACTCGCCTCGTCCGGTACAGGCGCCATGGAGGCGGCCGTGGTCAATTTCCTGTCAACCGGAGACAAGGTTGTGGTTATCTCCGGCGGCAAGTTCGGAGAACGGTTCAAAGAGATTTGCGCCGCCTACAAGCTGGAAGTCATTCCCATTGAGCTTGAATGGGGAAAGAAGCTTGAGGCGGAAAAGGCGAGGGAAGTCCTTGCCGCCAACAAAGGCGTGAAAGCGGTCTTTGGTACCCTCTGCGAAACCTCCACCGGGACGCACTTTGACATTGAGAAGATAGGGGCGGTCATTGCGGGTTTTGAAGACACAATTTTCGTCGTGGACGCAGTCAGCGCAATGGGTGCGGTGCCCTGTCTTACCGATGAATGGAAGATAGACATCGTGGTTACCGGCTCGCAGAAAGCGTTGATGCTGCCGCCCGGCCTGGCGTTCATGTCCGTGAGTGAAAAGGCATGGAAGAAAGTGGAGACTTCCAACCTGCCCAAGTATTATTTCAACCTGAAGAAATACAAGAAAGCGCTTGCCAAGAGCGATTTCCCCTTCACCATTCCGGTTTCTCTTGTGGTGGGCTTGAGAAAATCCCTGGCGATGATAAAGAACGCCGGCATTGAGAAGGTATGGGAAGAACATCACAAGAGAGCGGAAGCCACAAGGCAGGCATTCCAGGCAGCAGGGCTCAAGCTCCTTTCGGAATCGCCTTCCGATGCCGTGACTGCGGTGCTCCTGCCCGAAGGCGTGGACGGTGATAAGCTTGTGAAGAGTTTGAGGGTAAAATACGGCATATCTGTTGCAGGCGGACAGGACCATATGAAGGGCAAAATCGTGAGGATCTCGCATCTCGGATGGCAGGACGAATTTGATGTCCTGACTGCCATAACCGCTGTGGGCGTGGGACTCAAGCAGGCGGGATGCAGCATTGACGTGGAAAAGGGCGTCTCCGTAGTCCAAGATCTTCTCTTCTGAAGGAGAGGATTCAAATGGCGAAAGAGATTGGGGTAGGTGTAATTGGATTGAGGATGGGCAGGGCGCATCTCGTCGGCTATCAGAAGAACCCCAATACAAAAATCCTTGGTATCTGCGATACTGACGGGGAGATTCTTGAAAAGACAAAGGAAGAATTCAGCGTGTCGCTGGCCGTGAAGGATTACAGGGCGCTTCTTGATAAGAAAGAGATAGGGATTATCTCGGTCGCTTCCCCTGATTTCGTACACGCACGGCAGGCGATAGACTCACTGGAAGCGGGTAAGGACGTGCTGTGTGAAAAGCCCATGACCGCTTCGGTGGAGGAAGCGAAAGAAACCATCGCGGCTGTGAAGGGAACCGGCAGGCGATTTATGGTGGGCCAGGTCTGCCGGTATGCACCCGGTTTCATGCTGGCGAAAAAAATGGTTGCGGAAGGAGATGTGGGCGAGTTGTTCCTGGTTGAAAGCGAATACGCCCACAGCTATGCGAAAATTCAAGGGGTCGGCAACTGGCGAAAGGATCCGCGCCGCGAGCCGTTTCTCGGAGGCGGATGCCATGCCGTGGATCTGCTCCGCTGGATAGCCGGAGACGCAAAGGAGGTATTTGCGTATTCCAACCACAAGTGCCTTACAGACTGGCCTGTTGACGACTGTACCATTGCTGTATACAAGTTTCCGAAAAACGTGGTGGGAAAGGTGATGGTTTCCATAGGCTGCATCAGACCCTATACCATGAGGACGGTACTTTACGGTACGAAAGGTACCATCATATGCGATAACACCAGTTCACAGATACAACTCTGCAAACAGGGAAACTTTCGGAACTCGCCTTCCTTTGCGTCCTTTCCGGTTGAGATTGAAAGCCACAATGTATCTGATGAAATAGCCGAGTTCGTTGAATGTATCTTAAATGACAGGCCGGTGCTGACAAACGAATTTGAGGGTGCAAAGACCGTTGCCACGTGCCTTGCGGCAGTGGAGTCGGCGAAGACCGGCAAGCCGGTCAAGATAGAAAAGGTAGAATGAATAACACCTTTTCCTCCCCCTTGAGGGGGGAGGATTAAGGTGGGGGTGACAATGATGCAAGCAGGATTTTTTACTACCGACATAACTTCTTCGTTGGGCATGGAAGGTCCCGGCGGATACGGCAAGAGATATACAGAATCCATACATGATACTCTCAAGGCAAGGGCTGCGGTAATATCCGACGGCAGAGAACGTACCGCAATAGTTGGCATAGACAGCCTGGTTGTACGTTCGTCAGAAGACGTCCGGGAAATACGCAGTGAAATTGAGAAACGAACCGGGATAAAGCCGGATGCAATCCTCATAGCCGCATCGCATACCCATTCAGGAGGTCCTTACTTCGGAATGCTGGAAGAAGAGTATGAAGATGCGCCCGCATTGATAAAAACTCTGATAAAGGAACACTCCACCATCCCCGATCCGCTCTATTGCGAGCACATGAAGAAGCAGATAGTCACTGCCGTGTGCGAAGCGGACAGGAGAAAAGTCCCTGCAGTTTTTTCCTCAGGCAGGGGTTTTGAGAACAGCGTTGCCTTCAACAGAAGGTTCAGGATGAAGAACGGGCGCACATACACGCATCCGGGTAAAGGAAATACGGACATACTTGAACCTGCCGGATCGGTTGACCCTGACGTCGGGGTTCTTTCGGCATGGGACGGAAAAGGTAATCTCCTCGGTTGTATCGTTAACTATGCCTGCCATGGTACGACGGGTCCGGGGGGCGTATCAGCAGACTGGATATACTACATGGAGAAGACAATCTGCGGCGCAATGAACAGAGATGCAGTAGTTGTTTTCCTTAACGGTGCCTGCGGAGACGTAACGCAGGTTGACAATCTTTCCTGTTGCGGCAACCAGTATGGAGAGGTATCTGCCCGCTTTGTGGGTACGAGGGTCGGAGCGGAGGCAATAAAGGTCATGGCAGGAACGGAGAAGGGTGAACTTATACCGGTTGCCTTCAAACGGGAAATGCTCAAGGTGAGACGCAGAAAACCCTCTGCAAAAAGGGTTGAGAAAGCTCTGAAGGTTGTGAAAGAGAGACTTGAAAACGGGCAGACCGATAAAACGGAATGGACATTTGCAAAAGAGCTTCTGATAGCTGACTATATTTGCAGAACACAACCTGAAATGAACGTGGAGGTACAGGGTATCCAGATAGGACCTGCAGTCTATCTGGCTAATCCCGCGGAATTCTTCTGCGGACTCGGACTGGAGATCAAAAAAAGCAGTAAGTTCCCCATGACATTTGTTGTTGAGCTGGCAAACGGGTGTGCCGGATACGTTCCCGACGAGGAAGCGTTCAGTCCTTCAGGCGGGGGTTATGAAACCGTGCTGACAAGCTACTCTAACCTGGAGCCGTCGGCAGGCAGGAAAATCGTGGATGTTTCATTGAAGGTTGCCCGCTCTTTCAATCCGGGTACACTGCCGGAAACTCCAAAGATAAAATCCACCTCAACTCTCTGGGACTACGGTATCCTCGGCCCCGACCTCCAATAGTGTGCATTTTTTTCTGATATGAAAATTCAGCGGTTGTGCTGGAGGGTTTCCAGCATGGCGTGGACGTTCGCCGGAGGAGCCTCGGGTGGAACATAATTGGAGATCCCGGCAACAACGCCGTTATATTTCTTCGCCGTTTCCAGGCAGGAAAGGACTTCCCTTGTCACGTCGTCCGATGTTCCCCTGCTCAACGTCCATGAGCTGATGTTACCGATCAGCGTGAGTCCCGGGAATCTCTTCCGGAGTTCTGAGAGGACCATCCCTGCCTTCAGGTCTATTTCAAAATACCCGTCTATTCCGGACTCTCCGAAAAGCGCGTCAGCCACAGGCCAGAGGTTACCGTCGCTTGCAAAAAGATGGTATCCGCCGGCATCGTGGCATATTTCCGAAACCTCCTTGATGCCAGGGAGTATCAGTTCCCTGAAAGAGCGGGGAGAGTAGAGCGGCCCGGCATCGGAAGCGAAGTCACCGCCTCCAAGGAAGAACCGGAATCCCAGGCCGGATAGAAATGCCACGTTTCTCCGTGCATACTCTACTTGCTGTGCGATGCGGGCCCTTACCAGCCCGGGATCGGTGAGCAGTGCTTCAAGCCACAGACCTGCCTGCCCGATACCCACACCAACCCCATGGGCCTCTATGACGTAATCTTTGCCGTATAATTTCTGTGCCCGGATATGGTCGGGAAACATTTCCACGGTGGGTTTATAGCCGGCAACCGCCTTTTCACCTGCGGCCACCTGTTTTCTCGCTGTGTCCGGATCAGGCTTTCGCTGGCGGTATGGGAAGATGCCGGTCTGTTCAATGGCGGGATGAAATCGCATCACCTGCCACTCATCTTCGACTCCCTCTTCAAAGAGGTAGGTATGCTCATCCAGCTTTCTGGTAGGTTTGTGGTTATACCGCCAGTACGCGGGACGTATCATGTCCTGCCCGGTAGCCATCGCCAGGTCAATCGCATCGCGGAAGGAACGCTCCAGGAATTCTTCGTGCCATCCCTCAAAGAGAGAGGTTGCTTCGCGCCAGTACTGTATCCCGCCGCCCACGAATGCTTCCCTTCCCAGAACTAACGATGCAGCCCGCGACGAGAAGCCGCGGTGGTTTACGGGGATGCGGTCGGTTGCCTTCTTGCCAAACGCGGCTTCAATTCTTTCTCTTGATGTCATTGTATGTTTATCAGGCTTCGGGCGGGGTGGTCATCACGACTTCACGGAGGCGCTCCATGAAGTGGCGGTAGTTGGCGAACGTGCAGGTCTTCAGTACAAAGTGGTCTGGTCCGGGTATGAACCTGCCCTTTCTGATTAGCGTGCGAGCTTTCTCTATCTCCCTGTCAATGGCTTCCTTCCCTTCGTACATGCATTCCTTGCGCAGGCCGCCTATGACTCCTACCTTCGGGTAACGGTCAAGTGTACGTGCAACATCGTTGCCTGCAAGGACTTCATATGGATATAGAGCAGTCACTCCGCCCTCAAGCATGAGTTCGGTAAGATCTTCTATGAACCCGTCGGAGTCAACCAGTATGACCTTTATCCCATGTTCTCTTGCGAATGCGGCGATTTTCCTGTAGCATGGTGTCATGAACTCGCGGAAGGTCTTCGGAGAGATAAGTGAACCGTTCTTGGAAGCCATGTCCTCCCAGCACTCAATGAGGTCAAAATCCACGTCCTTAACCATCTTTTTCCAGATGTGGATTGCCATCTCCGTGTAGTAGTTCATTATGTCGTGGACCAGTTCCGGCTTGTCGTAGAATGCGTACGCAAGGTTTTCATCGCCCATTTTCTCCCTGGGAATGCCGTAGACTCCCCTGTGTGTGAGCTGAAGCGGATAGTCCCGTGTCTTATATTCTTTCACAAGCTCGTTCCAGTTTGCCGGGAAACGTGCCGGATCGTCCGGATCAAGATGCTTTTTCTTGTAGGATTCCCAATCTTCTTTTGTTTTTATGGGCCAGCCGACGTTGTGGCGGTTGTAGTCCCCGCTCTTGTATATCTGCCATAGGGTGCCGTCGCCACCGCGGCGCAGTATTATCTCCCCGTCTTCCTTAATGGTGACTTCTTCCTCCAGCCTTGAGGCGTCCATGTTAACCGGAGTCGTTCCCCATCCCCTGTATGTTCCCTCAAATTTCAGCACCTTGTCTATGGATTCTCCTATGCCCGGGTATTCTGCCTCCCACTC
>Ga0209609_10001711_pt1 | contig 12689 bp, 9 predicted proteins | sample LakKivw325mmetaG_FD_184136 | JGI IMG/M metagenome (GOLD analysis project Ga0209609, IMG submission 184136) | Anoxic lake water microbial communities from Lake Kivu, Rwanda to study Microbial Dark Matter (Phase II) - Lake Kivu water 325m metaG... | ecosystem: Environmental > Aquatic > Freshwater...
GCTCGAAGGCGCGGATGTTGCGGCCCTCGCGGCCGATGATGCGGCCCTTCATCTCGTCGCTGGGCAGCGGCACGACCGAGACGGTGGTCTCGGTGGTCTGTTCGACGGCGCAGCGCTGGATGGCCTGGCCGATGATCCAGGAGGCCTTGCGGCGGCCCTCTTCGCGGGCTTCGTGCTCGGCGCGGTTGACGATCACGGCCGTCTCGGTAGCGATCTCCTGCTCGACTTCCTGCAGCAGCGCCTCTCTGGCTTCCTGGGCGGTCAGCGCGGCGACTCGCTCGAGCGCCAGGCGGCGCTCCTTGATCAGGTCCTGGGCTTCCTGCTCTTTGTTCTCCAGGTTGCGCTCGCGGTCATCGAGCTTCTGGGCATGCTTGTCCAGCTCCCGCTTCTTGCGTTCGGCGGCGTCCTCGCGCTCTTCCAGGCGCTTCTTGGCACGGTCAATCTCGACGCGGGCGGACTTGTTGTCCTTCTCGACTTCCGCCTTCAGGCGGATCATTTCTTCCTTGGCGGCCAGCTGCGCCTCCCGGCGCTCGGCCTCAATGGTCTTCTGCAGTTGGCTGCGGAGCTTCTCGGCTTCGTCAATCTTGCTCTGCCAGTCGCCGGCCGCACGTGAGACGCGCGAGCCGAAATACCACCAGGCGACAACGATGGCGATGATGCTAACTGCGGGCACTGCGATGACGAGTATGTTAAGAGCAGGGGACATGTGTCCACCTCCGGGTTTATGCCTCTTGGCTCACCTCCGACGAATCGTCATCCGGTTGGAGTCGCTCGAGGGCTTCGCGAATGGTCTCGACATCGAAGCCGCGGCGCGCCAGGAACATGTGGAGGCGCTGCCGCCGTTGGGGCCAGGGCACACGCTGCAGTTCGGCGTTGCGCTTGTCGGCCAACTCGCGGGCCAGCGCTTCGTCCTGCGCGGTGTCATCCTGGCGCGACCTGATCTCCTCGGCGAGCTCTCCGGGCACCCCTTCGTGCAGTAACGTGTGCACGATTCCCTGGGTGCCCATTCGGCGCTGGCGCAACATCTCCCAGCGCCGCTCGGCGTACTGTTCGTCGTTGAGGTATCCGAGTTCCGCCAGCCATTCCAGCGTGGCCGTGACTGCCGCCTCGGGCAGTTTGCGGCCGAGCAAGCGCCGCCGCAGCTCAGCTTGCGTCAGCGCCCGGCGTCCCAGCATCCGCACCGCCGCCACTCGCGTCTCGTGCCGGGATGCCTGCCGGCGGATCTCGTCCTGCGTTTCGGGCGAGAGGCTACGCCCGACGATCAGCCCTGCTTGTTCGACAAAGGCCCTGGGCAAGTCCAGGACGGGTTCGCCGTCCACCACGACGGCGATGCGGCCCCGCTTGCTGCCTTGCTCCAAAGCGGTGATGACGTGTTCTAACGGCACGCTCACCCCCTCCCTGTGAAGTGGTTAGCCGCCCCGTAGGGCGCTACTCCGACAGCCCCAGCGTTCCGTCGTCGGAACTCTCGGGGGCGTCCTCGGCGGCGTCCTCGGCGGCCGGGGCGTCCGCAGTGGCAATGCCCACCTGCTCGAGAATGGTGCGCTCAATCTCGCGGCGGAGCGCCTGGTTCTCGGCCAGGAAGGCGACGACGTTCTCGCGGCCCTGCCCCAGGCGGTCCTCGCCGTAGTTGAACCACGAGCCGGACTTGGTGACGATGTTGCGCGCCACGGCCTCGTCCAGGATGCAGCCTTCCTTGGAGATGCCCTGGCCGTAGATGATGTCGAACTCGGTCTTCTTGAAGGGGGGCGCGACCTTGTTCTTGACGACCTTGACCGCGCAGCGCCCGCCGATGATGTCGGTGCCGGTCTTGAGCGACTCGGCCCGGCGTAGCTCCAGCCGCACCGAGGACCAGAACTTGAGCGCGCGGCCGCCCGGCGTCGTCTCGGGGTTGCCGAACATGACGCCGATCTTCTCGCGGATCTGGTTGATGAAGATGACGACGCTGCGGGTGTTGGCCACCGAGCCGCCGAGCTTGCGCAGGGCCTGGCTCATCAGGCGGGCTTGCAGGCCGACATGAGAGTCGCCCATCTCGCCCTGCAGTTCGGCGGCGGGCACGAGAGCCGCGACCGAGTCCACGACGATGGCATCCACCGCGCCGCTGCGGACCAGCGTGTCGGTGATCTCCAGGGCCTGCTCGCCGGTATCGGGCTGCGAAACCAGCAGCTCGTCGAGGTTGAGGCCCATGGTCTCGGCCAGCTCGCGCGGGAAGGCGTGCTCGGCGTCAATGAAGGCCACGGTGCCGCCCAGACGCTGGGCCTCGGCCAGCACGCTCAGCGCCAGGGTCGTCTTGCCCGAGCCCTCGTTGCCGTAGATCTCGACGATGCGGCCGCGCGGTAGGCCGCCGACGCCGAGGGCGATGTCGAGGGTCAGCGCCCCGGTGGGGATGATCTCCACCGCGAGCTTGTTGGGCTGCTCGCCCAGGCGCATGACCGCGCCCTCGCCGTGCTGCTTGTGGATCTGTGACAGGGCCAGCTCCAGGGCCTTGCTCTTCTTGTCGCCGTCAGCGGCTGCCATGGGTTTCCCCTCCCGAATGATCTGTCGTGCGATCGCGATGTCGGCGTCTCAGCCGCGCTTGCCCAGCCCGAATTCGGCGAGGACTTCGTAGGTCGGCCCGGACGCCGCTAACTTGCTGCACATCAGTTGGAAATGGTCGCAGCGGAAAGCCTGTGGTGCGAAGTCCGACTCTTTCTGCACCAGTTCAGCCAACTCCCGCAGTCCGTGCGGTTGCTTCACCCGCCCGATCGTGCAGTGCGGGTGGAAGGGCCTGGTATCGCCGCCAGCAATCATCTCCTGCTCGAGCTTCTCGTTAAGACGCTTGCCCAGGTGCGTGAACGGCTCGAGGCCCTGCCCGACCGCAATCCACAGCGCCTGGGGGCGGGCCAGCTTGGGGAAGGCGCCCAGCCCCTGTAGCTGCGCTTCCCAGGGCGACAGATCCGCCGCCAGCTTGTGCCCGACGAGCTTGAGGTCGCGCAACGCGAGGGCCGGCAACTCGCCCAGGAATTTCAGCGTCACGTGCAAGTTCTCGGGCTCGACCCACTTGATGCGCACGCCGCTGGCCGCCAGGCGCTGCTGCAGCGCCGCCACTTCCTGCTGCACTTCCGGCGGCAACAGCACCCCGTAGAATAGCCTCAGGATGTCGTCAGGCTTGTGGTCCATGCCCACCTCGCCTTACTCGATCCCCAGTATCCTCTTGCGCAACATGCCCAGCGCCATCTGTGATACGCGCTGCTTGAACTGCTCACGCGTGCCCGGCCAGAACTGCCTGTTCACGACGGTCCCGCGTTCGTCCGCGAGGCTGATGTACACGAGCCCCACCGGCTTCTCGTCCGTGCCACCGGTCGGGCCGGCGATGCCCGTCGTGGCGAGGGCGTAGTCGGCCCCGGCCACGCGGCGGATGCCCTCGGCCATCGCGCGGGCGCATGCCTCGCTCACGGCGCCATGCTCGGTGATGATCTCCGCGGGCACGCCCAGGAGGGCGATCTTGGCCTCATTCGCATAGGACACGACGCCCGCGAGGAAGACATCGGAGGCGCCGGCAATGTCGGTGATGCGGCTGGCGAGCAGGCCCCCGGTGCAGCTTTCGGCCACGGCCAGCGTCTGGGCGCGCTCGCGCAGGAGTTCCTCGACGACCTCGGCCATCGTCTGGCTGTCCCGGCCGAAGACATGGGGCCCGAGGATCTCCCGAATCTTCGCCTCGAGCGGCGCGAACTTCGCCTCCGCGGCGGCCTGGTCCGGGGCCTTGGTGGCCATGCGGATGCGCACATTGGCGGGGGCGGCATAGAGGGCCAGCGTCGGGTCGGTCTGGTGGGAGATGATGTCCCCCAGCAGGTCGGCGACCTGCGACTCGCCGATGTCCGCCAGTTGCAGCGACCGCGTGAAGAGCTGGTGGGTCTCGCCGAGGGCCTCCCGGAGGAGGGGCAGGATGCTGCGCTCGGTCATCTCCCGCAACTCCGTCGGGGGGCCGGGCGCGGCGAAGATGAGCTTGCCCTGCCGGCGCATGAAGACGCCCGGGGCGGTGCCGCAGACATTCTCCATGTGGACGGCGCCGGTCGGGGCGTCGGCCTGCTTGAGGTTGCTGTCGGCGAGGGGACGGTTGCGCGCGGCGAAGAACTCGCGCAGGCGCTGCTCGGACGCGGGGACGCGGACAAGAGGCTGCCCGGTGGCCGCCGCGATCGCCTCACGGGTCAGATCGTCCTCGGTGGGGCCGAGGCCGCCCGTGAGCAATACCACATCCGCCCGGCCAAGGGCAGTAGCGATGACTTCCGTCAGACGTGCGAGATTGTCGCCTACCGTATGGCGATAATGGACATCAATTCCCAGTTCCGCCAGTTTCTGCGACAGGTAGGAGGCATTGGTATCAACAATCTCGCCCAGCAGAAGCTCGGTTCCGACTGAGACGATTTCTGCTTTCAAGGGAATACTGCCTGATTGGATAGCTGCGGTGAGTTGTGCGAACAAATGTACGAAACAGGACGTGCAAAGACGCCCAATCACAAGGACCTGTTAACGAACCGCTAACGCACGGATTGTAGTTGAAGGCGGGGTTGCCGTCAAGGGCGGCGCTCTGGACAGGATGGGCTCGGTTCAGTAGATGCCACCGCGGGGACCGACATCAACAACTCTGATGGTCATCTCGCTGTGGCTGATTACCAGAATCGCCCGGTAGTCGCCGACGCGAAGCCGACTCTCGCCCTCGTGCTGCCCATGCAGCTTCTGGACGTCGCCATCGCGAGGGTCGGCGGCCAAGCGATCTATCGCAGCCGCAATCCGGTCGCGGATGGCCTCGGGAAGAGCGCGCAAGGCTTTGCGCGCCTTTCCCCGCACGAGAACTGAGTACCTCACTCGCCCCGGCGCTCGTGCGACTCGGCCTTGACCTGTTCCCAGGGAATCTCCTCCTGGTTCTCCGGGTCGCAGTAAGCCCTGTCGGCCACGATGGCGTCCAGCACGTCCTCCACTTCGTCCTCGTGCAGTGCGTGCAGCAGGACGTAGTGCAGCATCTCCTCGCGACTCACGCGGACGTGGTGTGCGGCCTGGTCGAGCCTGGCAAGCAAACCTGGCTCGACCGCTATGCTTATCGTGCGACGCTGCTCGCGAGTGGCAACAGACACCATGCTCACCTTCTTTGCCTCATGGTACCAGCGCTATCGGGGCATGTCAAACGCCGTGGCCTCGTTCCCCCGTCCGGAGGAACTCCTCCCACCGCCGCCGGTACTCCGCCTTGTAGTCGGCCACGGCCTGGTCGTGGCTGTAGGTCGGGGTATCGGGCCTAAGGTGGCCCTCCAGATGCAGGACCTGTGCGCCCTCCGGCATGGCGATGGCGTTGCCCTCGGGGGCTACGGGCTTCCCGTCCACGGCCGCGGCGGTCAGCTCCCAGAACCACGGCACGCGCACTAACACCTGCCGGGGGGCGTTGCGGAAGCTCTGCGGCAGTTCCAGCGTCAGCGCCCCCGTCTCCGCTGTGAGCTTGAGGCTGACCGGGCCGAAGGCGGAGGGCTCATCTTCGACGGTGATCGTCCGCCCCGGTCGCACCCATTCCGGCGACAGCGCCGACAGCAGGATCAGGTCCTCCCCCTGCTCCCGCACCAGCATGTTGCGCAGGGCCTGGATGAGCTTCGCCGCCGACGTGCCCTGGGGGATGAGGTTGTAGACGTGGCTGCAGTCGCGCGTGCTCCACGGGATCGTCCCGAACTCCCCGATCATGTGCGTCGAGGAGCTGTGCAGGAGCATGGCGTAGACCTCGCGCACGGCCCATTCCTGGTCCTCGGGCGTGCCGCGCGCCAGCGCCGTCTGTGTCTGGTTGGGCGTCTGCCAGTAGTGCAAGCCGGGCTGCTCGTTGAAGGTGAAGTCCCCGTCCTCGAAGCCAACCGCGCAGGGCCACGTGTAGCCCAGGACGCCTTCCTGGTACTTGCCGCGGACGACCTCCAGCGTCTTCGCGACACGTTCATCCATGGGGTCGAAGAGCGGCTCGGGGTAGCACAGGAGCAGGTTGTCCCAGTCGTTGCCCGCGGTGGTGCGTTCCAGCGCGGGGGGAATGTAGCCGCCCGTCTGTGCCGTCTGCTGGTCGAGCAGCCGGTCGAAGGCGGCGCGGAAGCGGTCGTGTTGGCCCTGGAAGCGGGCCTCGTCCTCGCCGTTCGCGACGGCCCCGGCTAGCTTGACGGCACTTCGCAGTCCGATCAGCCCCCACATGCACTGCCCCGTCTGGCGGCAGTTCTTGAGGTAGGCGTCATCGGCGATGGTCGCGGGCGGCCAGAGGCCCTCGGCGTCCTGGCTGACGATCTCGGCCTGCCAGGCCATCGCGCGGACGGCCACGGGGTAGACCTGCCGCAGGAAATCCTCGTCGCGCGTCAACTCATAGTGGCGCCAGAAGCCCCAGAGGTTGTAGCCCCACATCTCCCACCACATGCCCTCGGGGTAGAACTCGAGGCGGAAGCTGCCGTCGGGCTTCTGCTGGCGGGCGAGGAAGAGCAGGCCCTCGCGGCACAGGTCGGCCTGGCCCATGATCTCCAGCGCCCGCATGATGTCATTGACGTTCCCGCCACCGTAGAAGCTGTGGTACTGGAACTTGTTGACATTGGGGTAGAAGTCGTCGCCGACCTGGTCGCAGGCCAGCAGGTTCGTGATCGTGTTGGCGACGAGGTATTCCTGAACCTTGGCCTCCGGGAAGTGCAGGGGCGCCTTGCGGACGACGAAGTCGTCCCAGAAGTCCACGGTCTGCTGCAGCAGGGAGTCGTAGTCGGCCTCGGCCAGGAGTTGAGCGGCCTCCGAGCCCGGTTCGACGGGCAGCATGGGCAGCTTGTAGGTCAGCGTGGCGCTTTGGCCGGGCTGCAAGTGGAGCGCATGAACGACGATGCCGACGGGCTCGTCGGGACTGGGGCGATGGACGGGATGGGCGTCGCCCTCGACCTCGCCGGAGAAGTACCGCCGCATGCGCAGGCCGGTGTCCATCAAGGCGACCGACTTCCAATGCGGCCGGGGTGAGGCGGGGAAGACGTAGACGATCTTGTCGTTGCGCAGGACGGCGCCATCGCCGAAGCTGTAGCGCAGTTCGGCCGTGGGGCCGTCGTAGCTGTCGAGCAGTTCCTTGGGGATGTGGCGCGTGCCGGAGCCGACGCGGAAGTCCCCCGCGCCGTAGGCCGTGTTCGACGGCCCGTTGTAGCGACAGGCTGTCCCGGCGAAGGCGGTGCGGTCTTCGTCGCTCTCGTTCGTGACGGTCACACGGGCGAAGTTGACGGGCATGCCGGCGAGCGCCCCGCCCAGGTCCGCTGCGAAGAGCTGATAGGCATGGCGCACGCCCTGGCGTGTGAAGTCGTACTCGACGACGGGCATGACGCCCTGGTGAAGGGTCTTAATGCGGCAGTTGACCGGCTCGGGCGGATTGCCGACCAGGAACATCAGCTCCCCGAAGCCCGTGTAGATGTACCCCTCAGGTGTGACCTCGCTGCCGTTGGGCGCGTACATGGCCCCGATGGGGTCGGTCGGGTGGGCGTAGTACGAGAACGGCCTGTCGTCCGGGTCGGTCTCGGTCGGGTTGAGCATGCCGTCGGGGATGATCATGGCGGTTCTCCGGGCACCGATTCGAGGTCAAGTGGCAGCCAGTGCCGCCAGCCAGTCAGGGCCTGACCAGGCCCTCGGCCACGGCCATGATGCCAAAGGAAGCCCAACACGCCTTGGCGAGAGCTTGCCCACGGACGGGCCATGCTGCATTGATCACCTTGAGGCCCTTCTCCTGCAGTCGCTCGACGCAGGGGACCATGTCCTCGTCAGACGATACGAGCACAGCCACATCAAAGGCCCCCTCCCAGGCGAGCGAGAGAAGATCGGTCGCAATGGCCGTGTCCACGCCCTTCTCACGGCTCCGGACGAGGGGTGCTGAGCATGATGGGCAGCTGCCGAACTCCGTCTGGCATGCCCGACAGCGGAATGTCGCGGGCTTGTCCTTCCTCTGCTTGGCGAACACGCGGAAGCTCGGCTGACGGTCCAGGAAGTTGCTGAGCCAGCCCTTCAGCTTGGTGTCCTCGGCTCGCGCCGGATTGTACGAAGCATAGACGCGGGTCTCCTCCAATTGCAGCCCTTCATCTATGCCGGCGCTCTTGATCGCCGACTGCGCCTCCGCCACGAAGCATGCAGGAAGCCGTGGCCAGTCACATTGCTTCCCGGGCGAGAGGTGATCGTTCCACTGCAGCTGGAAGTTCCAGAAGTCAACAAACAGCCTCACTCGGTAGGCCAACACCAATCCCTCCCCATAACGCAATACGGGGACCCCTTCTCAGGAGTCCCCGGCAGTACCATACGAGCCCCGGAGGGCTCGGCGGCGTATTTCGTGACGCCCGAAGGCCTGTCACGGCAGTGTATTAGCTCAATTATGGGCCATTCTGGGGCAGAAGTCAATGCCCTTCTCTGGTGCAGGGGCGGCGGCAACCGCGGCGAATGGGGACAGTCGGCCAGGGCGGCCCGGCCGCTTGGCCGTTCAAGGCAGGAGGAGAGACGATGCGCTATCTGACAGTCGTGGGGCTGGTCGTGCTGTGCGTGACGCAGGGCCTGGCGGGGGAGATGCTGTGCGACTTCGAGAGCCTGGAGGGCTTCAAGGTGGCGCAGCAGCCGGCGACGTTCGCCCCGGCGCCGGACGCCCACCAGGGGGCCGGGGCCATCAAGGTCACGATGCCGGGCCAGGTGTCGGCCGTGATCCGCGCCGACGATCCCCCGGAGGAGTGGGACAAGTGCGCCGGGGTGAGCTTCTGGGCCAAGGGGGACGGTTCGAGCCAGTGGGGCAGCATCGCCATCGGAGGCACCGGGTCCAACCACGGCTACCAGTACGTCTACTTCTTTCCGCTCAACTCCACCGAGTGGCAGCAGTACACCGTGCCGTGGCGCGATTGGGTGCCCGAAGGGCCGGTGGACGGCATCGGGCAGCCGGGGGCGCTGCCGCCGTGCGGGATCCAGTCCCTGCGACTGGGCACGCGCTGGAACATCACGCACAACAACGCCAAGATCCCGCCACACAGCTACGCGGTGGACGAGGTCGAACTCGTGGCGACGGTGCCGCCGCCCTCGCCGCCCCACAAGCCGCGCCCGCTGAAGGAAGTCATCGCCAAGCTGCGCGACCGCGGGCCGCTGCGGATCATCTGCATGGGGGACTCGATCACCGCCGGCACCGGGCTGAAGAGCGCCGATACCGAGCGCTACGCCGTGGTGCTGCAGGAGAAGCTGCGCCGGGCCATGGACGCCCCTCAGATCACGTGCGAGAGCCGGGCCGTGGGCGGGGCGCGGCTCACCGACGCCCGCGCCTGGGTCAGGCGCGACTTCCAGGGCGAGGCCCCGGACCTGGTGACGATGCTCTACGGGTACAACGACAAGAGCGGCCAGTGGAGCACCGCGCAGTTCGCCGCATCGCTCGAGGACTACATCCAGCGCGTCGCCGACGCCACCGGCGGGAAGGCGGCCATCGTGCCGATCGCGACGATCCCCGGGCGGGGGCCCCGCTACAGCATGATGGACAACTTCGCCCAGGTCGTGCGCGACGTGAGTGGCAAGATGGGCCTGGAGTGCTGCGACATGCCCGAGCGCCTGAAGTTCCAGGGCCGCGAGGGCCTCGTCCAGTACATGGGCGACATGGCCCACCCCAACGCCGAGGGGCATGTGCTGATGGCCCAGGTGCTGACGGACTGGCTGGTGGCGAAGGCGATCGGGCTGTAGCCGGCAATACTGAAGTTCAGGGCCGCCGGGGCCTGACGAACTCTTGAGCAGGGCGTGAGGGGGGGATTACCGGGATCGGGGATAATGAGAACGGCGAGTGGTGTCGTCTCACGGCCGTATTCGCAGCACACGGCCGCCTGGGAGAGAGGTGTCGCCGATGGTCTCCCCTACCGGTCTGCCATGTCGTAACCGCCGCGGCAGCGTCATCGTCACCGCCGCCGTGGCGCTGGTGGCGATGCTGGGTGCGCCGCACTGGCGATTGACTATGGCGTCTACGCCATGGCGCGGCAGCAGTTACAAACGGCCGTGGATGCCGCGGCCCTCGCCGGGGCGGGTCGTCTCCAGTACGGCATTGATTGCGAGGCCGCACGCGCGGTCATCAATCAGACCGCCAACGCCAACCTGATCCTGGGCACGCCGCTGCACCTGAACGCCGCGGACATCGAGATCGGCGCCCTGGCCTCAGATGGCCACACTATCGTGCCCTGGTCCGCGGCCTCCACCAAGGCGGTTTGCCGCGTGTCCGGCCGCCGCACGATGGACTCGCCCGACGGGCCCATCCCCTTCTACTTCGCCCGGGTCTTTGGCTTGCAGAACGCTCAGATCACGGCGACAGCGGCTGCCGGCGCCCTCGTGTCCGCCAACCCGCGCCGCCCCGTCGAGATCTGCGTCATACAGGATGGCTCGGGCTCCTTTGCCGACGAGTGGGGCCAGGCGATCAACGCGGGCTTCGAGCTCTACGCGCTGGTCAACGGCGTGGCCATTGACGGCGACAAGCTCTCTTTCGTTGCCTTCGACAACGCCCTGTCGCAGAAGGTGACCTACACGTGGGTCTACAACTACTGGCTGCACCGTTGGGAGTGGCAACCGAGCTACACGCCGCTCAACAAGCACATGACCGACTATGGCAGCAGTCGCACCTCTCTGCCCAGCGCCTGGCAGACCTTCAAGACCACCTGCCTCAGCCACACCCCCAGCGGCTACACCAACCCGGCAGTCGGCTTCCAGTGGGCCAAGGACGACTACGCCAGCACCGGCGACGCGTCGGCCCACCAGCAGTCCATCGTGCTGGTCAGTGACGGGATGCCCTACGGCCCGACGGCCGAGGAGACTCAGGCGCGACGCGATGCCACCGTGGCCCGGGTCAACGAACTGGCGGCCCTGGGGGTGCGCATCCACACCGTTACGCTGACCGCAGAAGCGGACGCCGCCCCGTACGGCACCGGCGGCGCCGACTTCGAGTTCAACGAATCCCTGGTGCGCAACGGCGGTGTCGCCTTCCGCACCGCCGACCCTGCGGCCCTGCGCGACGTACTCATCGCCGTGGGCACGATCGAAGTCGGCAAGCCGAGTCTGTTCGAGTAGCCCTCGTCGGGTGCCCACGCCCCGGCACTGCCGCGACGTCAGTTCGGCAGCGGCTTGAAGTTCGGGCTCACCTCGTTCCCGACCGGCCAACTGGCGCGCAGCGGGTGCCGATAGAGGCCGATCTCCTCGACCGGGATGCGCCGGAAGACGCTGCTCGCGAACACGGACGACCCGGGCTTGAAGCCGAAGTTGAGCTTGTCGGGGGCCTGGAAGCCGGGGTCCTCGGCCAGCACGACGTTGTCCATCGTCTGCTGGATGCCCCGGTCGCGGGTGAGGAAGCTCCCGCAGTTGACCGCTACGTTGCGCCAGACCATGTTGACGTCCGCGTTCTCGCGGATGCGCAGCAGGTCCGGGTAGCGCTCGGTGTAGGGCGGCTGCAGGGCATTGACTTCATCCAGCCGCTGCTTGCCGTAGCCGGCCAGGACCTCCTCCCACCGCTTCTGCCCCCAGCCCGAGAAGCTGATGCCGTACTTGCAGTCTATGAACACGTTGTTATCGCAGATGTTGTCCTTGCCCCCGTGAATCTGGATGCCCCCGAAGTTGGCCTCCGAGCATCTGTAGAAGACATTGCCGTACATCAGGACGCTGCTGATCGTGTCATCCAGGCGGATGCCGCCCTGTCCGCACGCCACCCCGCTGCCGATGTGGTGCCAGAAGTTGTAGCGGAACACGTTGCCGCGGTAGCTCGGGTTGCCGAAGATGTCCAGCCCCGACTGATCGTCCCCCTCCAGGACGACGCTGTGGACTTCGTTGAACTCGATGACATGGTCGTTGCCCTCGATGCGCAGGGCATGGTGGGGCGACTCGTGCATGAGGTTGTGCGCGAGGCGGTTGCCGACGCCGTTGAGCAGCACGGCCGGTGTGTATGAGCGCTCGATGCGCGAGAAGTCGTGCAGGTCACAGTTCTCGACGAAGTGCCGGCCGGGCGCGAGCGTCTTGCGGTCCCCGCCGGTGATGACGGTGCAGCCGCGGCCGGTCATGCCGATGTCACAGCCGAACACGCCGCAGTCGTGCCCGCCGTCCACGATGACGCCGGTCTGGCCGGGCCGGGTGATCGTGCAGCCGGCGATCAGGTTGTGCTCGCCGTTGCGCATGACGAGGGCGTTGGTCCGTGAGATGTCGAAAGTCAGGCCCTGCAGGATCGTCCAGTGGCAGTCGGTCATCTCGACGAAGGGCTGTTCGAGCAGGGAAAACTCGACCACCGGCTGGGTAGAGCGGGCGTCCTCGCCCGCCGGGGGATAGACGTACAGCATCCCCGTGCCGCGGTCCAGGTACATCTCGCCGGGCTGGTCTATCTCTTCGAGCAGGTTGAGCACGAAGAAGCGCTGGCCCTGGCGGACGCCGTACCCGCCGGGGCTGTTGATGGTGAGTTGCTTGTTGGCGTCATCCACCTTGTTGACCGCCAGACTCCCCTCGGCCCAGTCGTACTTCCAGAAGCCCTCGGCGTAGGGGTCTGGCGCGTTCACCCAGCGGCTGAGGCGGTCGGTGTCCACGCCGAAGGTCGTGGGCTTGTTGCCCTCGCCGCCGGAAGCGACCGGCCCGACACGCAGGTAGCCCTCGTTCGGCCAGCGCCCCAGCCGCAGCGGCTGGCCGTTCCAGAAGACCTCCGTGTACGGCGCCGTCCCCGCGTC
>Ga0209609_10001713_pt1 | contig 12686 bp, 13 predicted proteins | sample LakKivw325mmetaG_FD_184136 | JGI IMG/M metagenome (GOLD analysis project Ga0209609, IMG submission 184136) | Anoxic lake water microbial communities from Lake Kivu, Rwanda to study Microbial Dark Matter (Phase II) - Lake Kivu water 325m metaG... | ecosystem: Environmental > Aquatic > Freshwater...
TGCTGGTGCTTATTTCATGCACCAGTGGTCGCCACTTCTCTGCGATGATCTTGGCGGCGGGGGCTTCGTAGCCGGAAAGTCCGGGAACGGAAAGCAATTCTTTGAGGAAGGGTTGGATGTCGGACATGGTTCGATTGGCAATTGACGGTGAGGGGTTATGGAATTGGCGTGGGCGTATCGCTTGGCGTCGGCGTGTCGGTGAAGGTGGCTGTTGGCGAAGGGGTAAAAGTGAAGGTAGCTGTCGGTGTAGATGTGAAAGTGGGCGTCGCTGTCGGCGTATTCGTGAGCGTGTGGGTTGCTGAGGCCGTCGGGGTGTACGTTGGGGTGGGGGTAAAGGTTGCGGTGGGCGTGGGTGTCAGCGTGCCGGTTGGGGTGTTGACGGGAGTCGGGGTCGAGGTCCCAGTCTGGGCAATGGTCGGGGTGAGTGGTGTCCCAGATGCTGTAACCGTTATGGTCGGCGTCTGGGTCGCTGGGCCGGGGGCAAAGTTCACTGCGATGAAGCCCAGGCAATAACAGGGCAGAGTCGCCAGGACGACGGCGGTCAGGATCAGTCGAGTGCGGGTGCGTTTATCGGCTTGGTTGAACACCCGGCTATGATACCATAGGATTTTGGGTGGCGAATGGCAGATGGCTGAGAGCAGCAAGCTGTACGCCATTCACCATACGCCAGCAGCCAAACGCGAGGTGCAATGATAAAATAGTCTCGTGATCCCTCTCCATCTCAAACTCTCCGGTTTCCTCTCTTACCGCGAGGCCGTCGAAATAGATTTCACCTCCTTCGATCTAGCTTGTATCTCTGGGCCGAATGGCGCGGGCAAATCCTCGCTGCTGGACGCCATCACCTGGGCGCTCTTCGGGCAGGCGCGCAAACGAGACGAGTCGCTGGTCAATCTGCAGGCCAAAGCGGCGGAGGTGGCGTTTACCTTTGGCTACGAGGAAAATATTTATCGTGTCATCCGCAGCCTGCCGCGCGGCAAGACCACAGTGCTCGAGTTCCAGATTTTTCAAGATGGTGGAGAGTGGGGCAAAGGGCGTGGAGGGACGCTCCACGCGTGGAGACCGCTGACCGAACGCACCCTGCGCGACACGCAGTCCCGCATCGAGCAAATCCTTCGTCTCGACTATGACACCTTCGTCAACGCCGCCTTTTTCTTGCAGGGTAAAGCTGACCAATTCGCCCAGCAATCGCCGGGCAAGCGCAAAGAGATTCTGGGCAACATCCTCGGCTTGGAAATCTGGGAGACCTATCGCGAGCGCGCCGCCGAACGGCGCAAATCCATCGAGCGCGAGCTAGATTCGGCGGATGGGCGCATTCAGGAAATTGAGGCCGAACTTGCAGAAGAGGAGCCGCGCAAGCAGAAGTTGAAAGACCTCGAAGCGCAATTGAAGCAGTTGAGCGCGGTGCGCAAAACGCAAGAGACCGCTTTGGAAAATCTCAGGAAGGCTGCCGCTTCACAGCTCGCCGCGGAGAAAGCGAGGTTGGAGGAAGAAAGGCGCGGATTGAAGGAACAGGAAAGAGTAATCAGTGATCAGTTATCAGTAGTCAGTGAATTGAATGTACAAATCGAGAGTGTAAAGAAATCGCTGGTCGAAGCCGAGGAGAATATCGTCAAACGGAACGAGCTTGAAGAAAATCGCAACGCGGCGCGCGAAGGACACGCCAAGTTGAAAGCCGAGAACGAGCTGCTCAAAACCCAGATGGATGAACTCAAAGCGCGCATTGACCAGCTCGAAGCGGCAGAGGGCGCGACCTGTCCCTTGTGTGGACAGGCGTTGAGCGAAGAGCACCGCCGCTCCACGCTGAAGCAGCTCAACGACGAAGGCAAAGAAAAGGGCAACTGTTTCCGCGCCAATCGGTCGAGCCTGGATGATCTCGGAAGGCGGATCGCAGATTTCGAATCGCGGATCGCGAGGTTTGCGAACGCGGAGAGGGAACGTCTGGTTTATTCCAATTCGATCACCCAACTAATGGAGCGAATCGAAACGACAAAGAGCTCGATCAAAAATTGGGAGGCCGTTGGCGCAAAGCGGCTGATGGAGGTCGAAACGATTCTGGCAGGTGAGGAGTACACCGCCGAAGTGCAAAGGCCAATTGCGGATCTCGATGAAGCCGAGCGGACGCTGTTCGACTTGCAGGAGCAGGAGAACCGGCTGAATCAGGAGGTCGGTGCGGCACGGCAAAAAGTGACTGTGCTGGATGACCTGCGAGCGCGCAAGTCGCGACTCGAATCCGAGCGTGCGGGGCTGGCCGTGCAGATTGGTCGCCACAAGTCGTTGGAGCGTGCCTTCGGCAAGGATGGCGTGCCCGCGCTGCTCATCGAGCAGGCCTTGCCCCAGATCGAATCCAAGGCCAATGAGCTGCTCGACCGCTTGAGCGACGGGGTGATGTCGGTGCGTTTCGTCACTCAGGCGGCTTACAAGGACAGGCATCGCGATGATCTGCGTGAGACGCTGGACATCCAAATCAGCGACGGCGCGGGCGCACGTGATTACGAGATGTTCTCCGGCGGCGAGGCTTTCCGGGTCAATTTTGCCATCCGGCTGGCGCTGTCGGAAGTGCTGGCGCAGCGCAAGGGTGCGCGCCTGCAGACGCTGGTCATAGACGAGGGCTTCGGCTCGCAGGATGCTCAGGGCCGCCAGCGGCTGATCGAGGCAATCAACGCTGTACGCGGAGACTTCGCCAAGATACTAGTCATTACCCATCTGGATGAATTGAAAGATTCCTTTCCGACCCGCATCGAGGTCGAGAAGGGGGAGAGAGGGTCAACTGTGAAGGTGATTTAGAAACCACTTCTACGAAGTCGGAAGTCTCCCGACTTCTGTGCAAAATCGGAAGATTTTGCAGAGCGAAAGTCTTGCTATTCTCCCACATCTCTGTAAAGGTTCTATGAAGATCCTGCAAAGACTGGATATGGTTCGCCCGCCCTTTTCATGGCCCCTGTTGATTCGATAGCCCCAAACGGACAAGCCTCCGGGCATGAACCACAATCGTGGCAGCGCTCGACTTCCACGTAGGGCGGCTCACCCGGGTCAATTTGCATGATGGCATGGGTTTTGCAAATTGATACCGCCAAACAACGGCGGCAGGCCTGGCAGTTATCCAGGTTGATGCGAATGCGGATTTGGCGCGCCATGGTTTCTCAAAATACCAATACCTTGTCAGCCGCCATGGTCCATTCGCCTGCCAAATCCAGGTTGCCGGGCTGGACTCCCGCGACGAATTGTCCGGGCTCGATCCCGCGAGCCTCGATACATGTCCCTCTGGTGGCGACTTTGCCCCTCTGGGCAAGCGACTTCAACATGCGCTCGATGTTGTAATAACCTTCCGGGGTTTTCTGCCTGGCGATGGCGCAATTGACGCCGTCACCCATCAGGAAGATGCGGATTTCGTTCTCTGCGTGTTTGACCAAATTCAAGGCCAGGCGCAGGGCGTTATACGGGCGTTCGCTACCGTAGGGCGAATCGTTGATGATGAACAGGTACTTTTTCTTTTCGGGTTCCATCATGGCGTGGTCTCCTTATCCTTTTTCTCGCGCACCGATTTTGCTCCGCTTTCCAGGTGCTCCAGCAGGACCTCCCGCATCAAGTCACAGGCCTGGGCTATTTTGGGATTGCCGAGCCGATAGTAGACATTCAATGCTTCTCGCCGCGTTTGGACGATGCCCTTTTGGCGCATGACGGCTAGGTGCTGGGAAAGGTTAGCCTGGCTGATTTGCATGGCTTCTGCCAGTTGGGTTACAGACCTCTCGCCTTTACGCAGGCGGTCAATGATTTCGAGGCGTTTGGGGTTGGCCAGCGTTTGGCAGATGCCGGCATGGAGAGCATATAACTGAGTTTCGGCCATTCGTTAACCTTGCCTTATTAGAATATTCGAATATTATAATGGCGTGCTCGGGATTGTCAAGATGATTGTTCCCACAAGTTGCCTTTCGTTTTTCGATGTAACCGAAGTCACAATCTTCCTCTTGAAATTGGTGTAAATTAGGAGTACATTATCGGCAGAGGCTTCCCATGAATCGCTCCCTCAACTGGCCGCTCCTGGCTGGGCTTGCAGCATTCATCTTCGCCCTCGGCGTCTTCGCCTGGGCGACCGACGCGCCCGCCTATCTAGGCCACGAGCCGTCCACCTGTAATAACTGTCACGTCATGGACGCCCAATACGAGAACTGGTATCACGGCGCGCACGAACGCTCCACCGACTGTACCGACTGCCACCTGCCGCATCAGAACGTCGTCAGCTACTATCTCTACAAGGGGTATTCGGGGATGAAAGACGTAATCTCCTTCACGTTCAAGACCTACCCGGCGGAAATCCGCGCCACCCAACAGACGGATGAAATCCTCCAGGCCAACTGCATCCGCTGTCACGCGGACACGGTGGATAACATTGTGACGGGGGCGCAGCCGTTCGACCGTTACTGCTGGAATTGTCATCGGGCAGTTGCCCACGGTGAGCGCGGCATCTCGCTTTTACCCTATCCGTATCAGGAGGAAGGCAAATGAAGAAATACACCAACCCTATCTTGGTGGGTATCATCGTCGTACTGGCTGCCGGGCTGACTGGCACGCTACTGTACCTGAAGAATCAACCGCCTCAGGAACGCGGCTTCCAGCCTATCGTCGAGATCGCCTCAATGGAACCGGATTCTTCCAAATGGGGGATAAATTTTCCCAATGAGTACGCGACGCTGCTCAAAACAGCCGATAACAATACCCCCACGACCTACGGCGGCTCGGGAAAATTCTCACACCTCATCGAAGACCCCCGTCAGGTGATCTTGTTTGCCGGTTATTCCTTCAGCAAAGAATACAACGAAGACCGCGGTCACCAGAACAGCCTGACCGACGTGCGCGCCATCAAACGGGTTGACAAAACGACCCACGCCACCTGTTACTCGTGCAAATCCTCGGATAACCCGCGCCTGTGGTCGGAAATGGGCATGGAGGCTTACGATGCCAAGCTGTTCAGTGAAATGACGCCGGAAATCAACAACCCCATCGGCTGCGCCAATTGCCACGAGGCCGGGACGATGCGCCTGATCGTCACCAACCCGGCGCTCGGGACCGCGCTCCAGGCCCAGGGCAAGGATTGGCGAACCTTCACCCGCCAGGAGATGCGCTCGGTCGTTTGCGCCAATTGCCATGTGGAGTATTACTTTGTCGGCGACAATAAAATCTTGACCTTCCCGTGGGCAAATGGCACGCGCGTCGAGGAGATCATCGCATATTACGATAATATCAGTTTTTCAGACTGGAAGCATCCTGGAGCTGAAACGCCGATGCTCAAAGCCCAGCACCCCGATTTCGAGATGTTCACCGCCGACAGCACGCACTACAAGGCTGGTGTCGCTTGCGCTGACTGCCACATGCCCTACCTGCGCGATGGTGCAGCCAAGTATTCCTCCCACGATATCCATAGCCCGCTCTTGAACCCCGAGCAAGCTTGCGGACAGTGTCACACCGACGTGGATTACGTGGTCGGGCGCGTCAAGACCATTCAGGACGAAGTCTACCGGACGAAACTCGCGGCCGAGGACGCCATCGTAGATGCCATCACTGCCATCCAGGCCGCTGCGAAAGTCGCGGACGTGGACCCGATCCTGTTGGACGAGGCGCGCACGCTGCATCGTCATGCGCAGTTCCACTGGGATTTCGTCTCGGCGGAGAACAGCATGGGTTTTCACAACCCCGAAGAGGTGCTGCGTATTCTGGCAGATGCCACCAATCTTGCCCGCCAGGCGCAAATGAAAGCTGCCCAGGCTGCCCATGCGCCAAGTATCCTGGAGACCGGCAGCTACTATACCTTGCCCAGCGTCCCGACGCCAGTGCCGTAAGTTTCCACGAAAACGCGCGAAGGATCACAAAAAGTTCCGCCCGGCTAAATCAACCGGGCGGATAAGTCAATCCCACGGCCCCTGCACCCATTGCTGGAGCACTTGCGAGTCGGCGACAGCGATACACCGGTTCTCGACGCGGATCGCGCCGCTTCGCTCCAGTTCACGCAAGGAACGCGCCACAACCTCGCGCACTGTCCCTAAACGGGCCGCCAGTTGATCCTGTGTCAGGCGCGTGCCTACCGGCCCGGTCAACTCGTTCTCAGGCAACTGGCTGATGAGACGCGCCAGGCGGTGTGTCACTTGATAAAAAGCCATCTCGCTGACTGTACCAACCAGGGCACGCAGGTTCCTGCTTAAGTTGCTGATCACTTTCTGGGCGAAATCGGGATTGACGCCCACCAACCGACGCAGACATTCCGGCGCGACCACCCAAACCTTACTTGCTTCGAGCGCCTCCGCGTTGACCGGGTTCCCGCCGCTGTCGAAGACGGAGACCTCGTTAAAGGTCTCTTTCTCCTGCGGGATACGAACGATGTACTGTCGTCCCTGCGGGGAGAGGCGATAGAGCTTGATGCTTCCCTGCCGGACAATGTGCAGCCCGGCGGAAGCCTCGCCTTCCCAGAAAAGCGTCTCGCCGCGCTCAAATGCCCACAGGAACATGCACTCCGCAATGCTATGCAGGTCTGGATGGTCCAGATGCTCGAAGTAATCGTTTTCTTTCAGCGCCTGGATTTTTTTCGCCAGGTCAACTTTGACGGTGCGCATTGTCCTTTATGGGATGCGGATTAACGCGGACGGGCGCGGATATTCAGTTTTTCTCTCCGCGTTAATCCGCGCTCGTCCACGCCCTATTTGCCCAGCACAGCCGCCAGCGGCGCGGGAGCCTGGACCTGGGTGCTGCTACCGGCAACCTGCGCCTTTTCCGCGTCTCGTGCCCACAGGTACAGGCAGGTGTGGTAAGCAGTGGCCGTGTAAGAGGTGATGACCGTGGCAGCCATGATGAAGATGCCGGCGATGATCACGCCCAGTCCGATGCCGCTCACCAGGCCGACGATCTGTTGTGGGCCGGTCAGCGAGACGATGCCCAGCCCGACGCCCAGGCCGAGGGCGATGCCGGTTGCACCCAGCAGGAAGCCGATTAACCCATTGACGGCCTTCACGCCCACCGTGCTGATACCGACCAGCAGTAGGTTATTCTTGACGATGTGACCGGCGCGCTTCAGACCGTCCTTCAGGTTGATGTCTTCGATGACCATGGCTGGCAGGATCAGGAAGGCGGCCTCGGTTCAGACCGTGTCGAGCAATCCGGCCAACATGTTGCGCCCGGCGGATTTACCCTTGCCCTTGATAGCGTTCTTGAGCAGGTTGACAGCCGTCGAAGCGGCAGACAGGCTCATCAGGTCGAAGAAATCGCGCTTGACGACCGCCCAGGCCTTCGATATGACGCCATCCCCCTCGGCCAGGTAGCCATAGATCAGGTAAACGGTCATGGCCGAGAAGATGTAGCCGACGGTGTACTGGGCGAAGATCATGACCGCGCCCAGGACGAACAGGACAACCTGCCCGATCAGGCTGTTATCGCCCCCGGTCATGAACCCTGCACCGATCATCAGCGGGATGAAGATGACCGAGACGATGAACCCGGCGACCAGGGCATAGATGGACGGCTTGATGAGGTCGTTGTCTTTGAAAGCCATCGTCCAGGCCTCTTTCAGGAATGACCAGCCGCGAGAGAAGGATTGCATAGGAACCTCCGTATTGAGTGAGAAGTGAAAGGCGAGATGATAGGTTGATTATAGCAAAGGGATAGGATAACTTTCAATAAACCCACCTCTTGCATGTCAACGTTCTTTCACGCTGCACCGCAAGAGCGATGCGGCCCAGCCTGGGTTGTGGATGAAGAGTGCGTGAGTTTGTGTCACAATCCCGTCGATACTTGCCGGGTTAAATGACAGGAAGCGAATCCGTGATGAATTTCGCCAAAGTTTCCTTCAGGCGCGCCAGCGATGGGATGTGGATGTACATCATGTGACCAGCCTCGTAGTAGCTCATGGATAGATTGTCTTGCAGGCTGGCGTCCAACCCCAAGTGGCTGAAGGTGTAGCGGGTGGCTAAGTAGGGCGTGGCCAGGTCGTAGTAGCCGTTGGCGACGTGGACTTTGAGATATGGGTTGGCCGTCATCGCCTTGCGCAGCATCTCGGCCACGTTGACGTATTGGTTTTCGTGTTGGGCGAAGCTCCACGGCCAGACCTTTGGGTTGAGAATCTCGTACGGCAGGTCGCTCTCGAACTTCAATTCACCCCGCACGTAGTCGTACAGCGTGGCGGTGTAGGGGCCGGTGATGGCTGCCATGCTGGGGTCGAACTCGAAATTCTCGCCGGCCGCGTCGCGGTCAATGCCCTTGAAGCGCGTATCCAGCCGGCCGACAGTGCGGCGCTGGTCGCGCAGCAGTTCCTTGGTAAAGCGGAAGATCTCGATGCGCAGGTTCGTCCGCTCAATGTAATCCTCCGATAGGCCGGTAAAGCGCGCCAGTTGCGCCGCGATCTGTCGTCGTTCCCGACGGGTCAGCTTCGCGCCTTTTGCCAGCCCCAGCGTGTACTCGTTCGCCGCAAACTTCTCGACTTCTTTCAGGAACGCGGGCAGGGATTTGCGCGTGCGCGCCTTGCGGTGATACCAGGCCGTGGCGGCGTAAGTCGGCAGGAAAAGGATGTAGGGCAGATCGTTGCCCGGGTCGAAGTGCGCCGTCTGGAAATCCAGGATGGACGAGACGAGCATGACCCCGTTCAGGTACATGCCGTGCCGTTCCTGGAGATAGCCTGAAAGGCCGGCGGCGCGCGTCGTGCCGTAGCTCTCGCCGATCAGGAACTTGGGCGAGGTCCAGCGCTGGTTGCGGGTGATGTACAGGCGGATGAAGTCGCCAACCGTCTCGATGTCCTTCTTGAAGTCGTGGAACTCCTTGGCCTTCTGTCCCTCTACCGGGCGGCTGTAGCCGGTGCTGACCGGGTCAATGAAGACCAGGTCGGTGTGGTCGAGCAGCGAGTGCTCGTTATCGGTTAGAAGGAACGGCGGCGGGGGCATCATGCCTCCTTCACCCATGACGACGCGACGCGGGCCGAGAAACCCCAGGTGCAGCCAGACCGAGGAGGAGCCTGGCCCGCCGTTAAAAGAGAATGTCAGGGGACGCCTGGTCTTATCCTCCACTTCGTCTTTGGTGTAAGCGACGAAGAAGAACGCCGCCTTGGGCTTTTCCCCCTCGGACTCTTTCTCCCGATCGGCCGTCTCCTCCTTCATGATCATCGTCCCGGCTGTGGCAGTGTACCTGATCTCCTTCCCGCTGACAGTGACCGTGTGCTGGCTCGTGACGAGGTTGTCCCTGGGTTCAGGCTTGGGTTCTTTCTGCTCGTCTTTGTTTTCTTCTTCGGGTTTCTTGGGTTCTTCAGGCATGAGAAGCTCCTTTGGAATATTTTTCCATTTTCAATACCGTGAACCCGGTATACGGGCCTAGCCTACAGGAAGCTGGTTTTTTGTTTGCGTCACTTCTTGGGCCAAAAGACCCCCAAGACAATCCATGTCCCATACTGAAGAGTTGTTCCTACAAAGAAATGAGTGTCAATCTCTGGAGCACACATTTGCTTAAAGAACTTGTCTTTGACCTTTTCAGTCGCTATTTGCTCATCTCCATATTTATCTCGCATAGTTAGAAATAATTGTCCCACCTCCCAATCCTCTATCATCATCTTATGCTTGCCTGAGCAACAGGGATCATTGCATGCAAATCTATATGAAAACTGAAAAGGTATCTTTTCAAGAGGTTTCTGTTGTGGGCCAAAGAGCCTCTGCTGTATAAAGAGGCTTTCCCATTCTGGTTTCCAGTCTCGGTCAGATTCCTCTATCACGAAATCCAAAATCCTAGATGGACGAACTATGCCTAAAGAGATGTCCTCTGCTTGTTGAAGATCATATAATTCCTCCATCGAATGTGTTCCATGGGCAAGCACATACTTTTTCCGCTCTGCCCATTTATCCTTTGTATCCAAGGGTTCACCTATTGGGCGAAGGGTTTCGAGGATGGGTCGAAAACTTTCCTTTCGCGGATCTCTATCATGTTTTTCTACCTCGACTTCAACCCATTGATACTTTTTATACCATTGCCAGTAGGGCAGGTACCGATAATCAATAGGATAAAGGCGCACGAAAGAACCGTCGGGTTGGACGCCTGCTGTACATACGAGTTCTTGGTAACCCACCGAAGGCAGGGGGTATGTTTTTACAGTGATAAGAGCCCTGATCTTATGAGCCATCCTTCCCCCATCCTAGAGATGAATGATTTCCAAATGGGCGAGCCGCGCTATTTTCGAGGCTAAACGCCCACGGTGGCAATATTCAACATCAGCCTCAAAACACATCAAGGCTGATGCTTCGCTTCTCATCCGCTTGCTCACCTGTTCGCAAGGCTTTTGTCGCCTGGGCAGTATTTCCTGCTCATAGAAATCGAGCAACCCCTGGACATTCGCGTAACGCTCCTGCCTTCTCAGATAACCATCAATACCTAACTCTGGAAAATGTAAGTATCTTATACCCACTTTTGACGCCAGAATCTGCAAACTGTTCTTGGAAAAGCCGTACTTTCGAGACATTGGATAACTTCGGGTGTCTATTAATGTTCTAATTCCCTTTCCTAGAAGTTCATCTAGAAAGCGATCTATAGATTTTCCTTGATAACCAATTGTGTAGATGGCCAAAGGTGCGGGAGGAACCTTCTGAGGCGGTGATGCTAACTCACTTCGGCTCGCATACCAGGGGTAACGTTTATAAACGATCTGGCGAAGTTTACTGGCGCTCAAACTGCCATATTGCTCCAAGAGAGCCACAACGGATCGCCGCGCACCGTGAGGCAAAGCGGTCTCTATTTTCCATGCATCAGCAATGCGGTCATCTGGGATGCACAATTCGCTGTGCTTGAGATACCCCTCCCGCGTCAACTCACCCAGTTCCTTGTAGACTTCAAAGGAGAAAGGGCCATAGCGATAAGGCAGGAAGTCATAAAAAGTACTCCCTTCTTTCAAAGGACTCTCGCGTCGCAACAAAAACAGCCACTTCATGAGTTGTGTCTGGTTTGGCTGCATTTGCGAATGTAGTAGGAGAGAGATAATGATTTTTTTACGTATCCGCATACGAACAACCTGCTGGTTTGGCTGCCGATCAGGCTAGTAAAAGTATATCACACATTTGTTCTAATTTTGATGCTTCTTCATTAACCTTCATAAGATCTTCCACCCGCTCAAGTTCCTCTCGTTGTATTCATACTCGCCGCTATCGTTGTATCGCCAACTTCCGTCCTTGAACGTGACAATGCCGCCCCACAGATTCTTACCTTTTTCGTTTTCCTCCCGAATATACTTTTGCAATCCTTCTGCCCTGGCTTTGGCGGTTTTTGCTGTGATTCCTGTCTTTGTATCAAATAACCCCATTCGACCATCCGTAAATTTTACAATCCAGTCTACATAAAAAGTCTTCGGCTCGCCGTCTTCTTCGTAGGGTATAGCAAAGAAAGTGGCATCCTGTTCGCCATTCTTGAACCACCATTCGACGCCTCCCCACAGGGCATTGAGGTAGAGTGCGAAATCTTTTTCGATTTTGCTGGCATCTTCAGCCTGATAAAACGGTTCGAAGATGGATTTCGACATCTCCCGACGGACATAGCGATTATTGTAATTGTATGCCGGTGGAATTTCCCAATTCTCCTGCTTGTTCAATTGCCGTTCGCGTTGAGCCACGCCCGCCTGGTAGATTTCCTTTGCGCGATTGATGGTGTCCACAAAATGCTGTTGATTCTTGCCTGCCAGCACGACCAGTTGTGCTTTGATGTCCCCATACTTGAACTGCATTGGAAATTTATATTGCAGGAAACGATAAATCGCCTGTTTTACTTTATCTATCGAGCGCGATTCGGGCGCAAATGGAGCAAGGTTATCCAAAACAAATTGGTCAAGGGCGCGCTGTGCTTCCGTGGCTGTCTGTACGCGCTCGACAAAATCGGCAGAATAAATGCCCTTGCCTCCTTTTTGGCTGATGTGAAATTCTTTGTCTATATCCTCGATAATGCCGTCACTGATGAGCGCGGCGCGAGCATCGGCAACGTGAATGTCAACCTTATCTTTCAGTTTCAGCTCATCGGCAGCCTGGATAAAATCATGGATAAATTGCGGCGAGAGGCGGGTCAACTCGCGGTGGCGCTCGGCATAGACCGACCGCAGCACTATTGGCTGGTAAATTTCCCTCCGGTGGGCGTGCTGGATAGTGAGAAAATCACCTGTTAAATCTTCTTGCAGGGCAAAATCACTGAGATTGGTAAAGACGTAGCCGGTGTTGAGCTCGTCGTCGGCGTAATGCTTTAGTTCGGGCATACGCAGGATGCGGCCCAAGGTTTGGATGGAAAAGGTGAAACTGCGCCAGTCGCGAAAGAGTGCCAGGATGGCGGCGCGCGGACAATCCCAACCGAGGGCAATTGCTTGCTTGAAAATCATCACCTCGGATTCGTCGTCGTTGCGGGTGATGTTTTCCAGATTGGCCTTGTCTTCTGAGAGGTAAACGGCCAACCTGCCGTTCGCGATGGTGACGCCATGATTTTTTGCCAGGATTTGAATGATTTCGTCTTTGATGTCTGCCAAACCCTGACGGGCGTCGGGGAGTTGGATGAGCAGCAGTGGGTTGACCTTCGAACCGACCGCTTTCAGTTTTTCCGCCAACTGTTAAGTGGATAAGGAAATTTAGAGTTGAAAACGGGCATAATTAAGGTGTACTTTCAGGAGAAAACACCATGCCCAAGAGAAAGAACTTCACAGCCGC
>Ga0209609_10001714_pt1 | contig 12685 bp, 14 predicted proteins | sample LakKivw325mmetaG_FD_184136 | JGI IMG/M metagenome (GOLD analysis project Ga0209609, IMG submission 184136) | Anoxic lake water microbial communities from Lake Kivu, Rwanda to study Microbial Dark Matter (Phase II) - Lake Kivu water 325m metaG... | ecosystem: Environmental > Aquatic > Freshwater...
GAAGTTCACTTCCTCTGAGCGGTCCGGCTTCGAGTCCGCGAAGGCTGTGTCGCAGACTTCGAACTTCCCTTTCTCCCTACTCGTCGTTTTCCCTGTCAGTTTGCCTGTCTTCCTGCCTCGCGGTCTCCAGGTGAGGTTTCGGTTCACTCCTCGGCAGCGACTCGGACAGAAGAATAACCACCAAGGACACCAAGAGAGGACCAGCATGTCACCCTGAGCGAGCGAAGCGTGCTGCGTCCGACGCAGTGCATGTCGAAGGGTCTCTCAGGCGAGATTCTTCGACTCCGGCGTGCTGCGCTCCGCGCAGTTTCTGAACGCCTACGCTCAGAATGACGACACCGACTAGGTGACAGCGTCAGCCATTGCTGGTCGGGCGAGCACGCGGAGCTGATCAGGTTCCCTGTTGGGGCTTGGGCTGTGGCGTCCGGGTTGACCTGACGGAGAGATGCGCTAGAGTCGAATGGTGCAACGGCTCTTCGCCCTGACCGCGCTGCTTGCCCTTTCCTGTTGCTACACCGGGCCGGGGTCGCGTTACGGGCATCAAGGACAGGCTGCCGGGCCTGAGCCGGTCGTCAGGGTCAGGCTCGTCGCGTTCACCGAGTCAGCCGAGCTGAGTTGCGCGGGCCGGGCCAAGCTGAGCGTCGGGCAGAAGAGCCGTGACCTCGCTCCGGGCCAGCGCGTGAGCGTCGGGCCTGAAGGCGTACTGGTCGACGGCACGAAGTGGACTGGGTTCTCTGATACGCTGCGGCTTGAGCCGGACGGCGCAGACCTGGTGAAGGCCGGAGAACGCACCTATCGCGGGAGTCTGATGGCGTTCACCGACGCATCGGGCAAGCTCGCGGTCGTCAATGTGCTGGGGCTTGAGGACTACCTGCAGGGCGTGGTGCCGTGCGAAATCGGGCCGACAAAGCCTGAGACATATGCGGCCCTCGCGGCCCAGGCGGTATGTGCGCGCAGCTTCACTCTCACTAGACTGGACAAGCGGCCGGGGCTCGGGCACCAGTTGTTCGACACCTATGCGCGGGACCAGGAGTATCGCGGGGTCGGGTCAGAGCTCGAGCTGACGAACAAGGCGGTGGCCGAGACACGGGGCGAGGTGCTCTTGTACCAGGGCCGGCCGGCCGAGGCGCTGTATCATGGGAACTGCGGCGGCATCACCGGCCAAGGCAGCCAGCCGTATCTTGTGCCGGTGCGCGACGGCCGGGGCACGCCGTTCTGCGCTCACGGCAAGTATCACAAGTGGCAGGCCGAGTTCTCGCCGGCGCAATATGAGACAACGCTCGCCCGCCTGGCCGGTATGAAAGGCAGGCTTGTCGGCGCGAGCCTGGAGAAAGAGCCGGTCTCAGGCCGGGTGAAGAAGCTGAGGCTCGTGACCGATTCCGGCACTTTCCCGGTCAACGGCAGCGACTTCCGGATGGCGCTGGGGTTGCGCTCGACGATGTTCGAGCTGGCGGTCGGCCGTGACGGGCACCTGAAGTTCTCAGGCAAAGGCTGGGGTCACGGCTCAGGCCTGTGCCAGGACGGCGCTATCGGCATGGCGCGGCAGCGCTACGACTACCGCCGTATCCTCGGCCACTACTATCCAAGGTTGAAACTCGGGCGCTGGTACTAGTCTTCGGACTTGGGCGCCCAGTTGTCGGTCACGAGCACCGCGGCCGACACGACGCTGGTCCAGCCACCGCGCTTGTCGCCGATGGCCGACTGGGTGATGTTCTGCGTGCGGACGATTTCGTTGGATATCTTCCAGATTTCTTTTCGCTCGTCGTAGCTCGTGTCCGGGTTGAATTGCACCCCGAGCGTGGTGGCGAGCATCTGGGCCGCGAGGTCTTCGGCGATGTCGCCGGCTTTGTCCTCGTTCTCGCCGAAGGAGTGGTACTCCGAAAGATACCCGAACTTGTCCCGGTCCTTGGGGATGGCGATGCCGATGGAAGATGACAGCAGCCGGTGCGGCTCATTGGTGGCGTTGTCGCTGATGACACAGAACACCACTTGTCCGGGTGCGAGCATCGAGAGCCCGCGCTGGCGGGAGATGATTTTGCAGTGGGGCGGGAAAATCGAGGACACCCGGACGATGTTGAACGAAGCGATGCCGGCGTCGCGCAGGGCCGCCTCGAAGCTCGCGAGTTTCTCGCGATGGTGGCCGACGCCCTTGGTCAGGAAAACGTACTTGGGCATGATGGTCATCAGGCCTCCCTACGTCCGGGCGGAAATGGAGCAGACCGGAGTTGAACCGGCGACCTCCAGAGTGCGATTCTGGCGCTCTCCCAACTGAGCTACTGCCCCAACCGAATCTACGATTTGCGATCTCCGATTTTCGAATTCCCGGCGCGTCACTGCTGCACGGGCGGCGTTTCGGCAGCAGGCTCGGCTGCCGGCGACGGAGATGCGGGGACGGACTCGACCTTCGGTTCGGCCGGAGGCGCGGCCGGTCTGGCCGGCTCGGGCTTGACGCGCTCGACGCGCACCGGGATGCCGTGCCGCTCGCGCCGGACAAGGTGGAAGTCCTGCCGGTTGAACTTGAACGAGCCGATGACCTCGACCGGGCTGGCGCTGACCGGCTGCGCGTCGGTGCTGCGCGGCGTACGGCCGAAGTACAGGCACAGGTCCGGGCCTTCGGGCCAGTACGCGATGTCGCCGACGTTCACCTTTGTCACCGGCTGGCTGATGTCGGTCTGGAGCTCGATGGGAAAATAGACCTGCTCGCCCCAGGTTTCTCCGGTCTCCTCATACGGCAGCAGGCGCCAGATTCGGTCGGTCAGCGGCGAATCGTTGAGCGTGCCGGCTATCTCAACGCCGCCGATTATCAGTTTTATGAGTTTCACGTGCGAGGGATTGTAGGAAAGACCGTGCCGAAGTCAAGGGTTACGCACAACCCAAGAACCAAGATAGAAACCGCTCGCCCCGGACAATGCACTCGACTGAGCACCATAAGCGCCAGCACCTGATGGGTGTTGTCATTCTGAGCGCAGGCGTTCTCGCCGGAGTCGAAGAATCTCGCCTGAGAGACCCTTCGACTCGCTGCGCTCGCTCAGGGTGACAGAACAGCTTTCTGTCGGTGCTCGGGCACAACCAGCTACCGCAAAGGCGCAGAGGGCCGTGCGCCGAAGAACAAGCTCCTATGTTCGTTCCTGCGGCGGTTCGACCCGGATGCGCCAGGTCACCGGGCAGGACTTACGCAGCATCGCGGATACCGAGCAGTATTTCTCCTGCGACAACTCGACCGCGCGTTTCAGCTTCTCCTCCTCAAGGTCGCGGCCGGTGAACACGTATTCGACCTCAATGCTCTTGTAGGCCTTCGGGTGTTCCTCGGCCCGCTCGGCCAGGATGTTCACTTCCATTCCGTCTAACCTGACCCGCATCTTCTCCAAGAGCGGTACTACGTCCATGCCGGTGCAGCCGCCCAGGGCAACGAGCAACAGCTCGACGGGCTTGGTTGCGGATGAGTCGCCGCCGAATTCGGACGACGTGTCCATCGGCACGAGATGGTTGGTGCCGGCCCGGCCGACGAAGGTCATCCGGCCGGCCCAGCGGACGGTCGCTTCGTATTTCAGCTTCTCCTCCTTGAGAATGGGCCGTTCCTCAAGCGGGTTCAGTCCTGGTCAATTGTCCTTTGCGCCCTTGTTTATCCAGTTGCGGACAAGGGCAATCTTGGTCTGGTCAAGCGCGGGTGAGTTCTTCGGCATCAGGCCCTGGTCGAGTTTCTGGAACAGGAGGCTCGAATCGGCCGAGCCGGCGCAGACATTGGGGACGGTGTCCGAGCCGTTGCCGAGGCAGCCGGCACGGCTCGAAAGGTCGTAGCTGCCTGAGGGCGTTGAGCCGGAGTGGCAGGCGACGCAACTCGCGGTGAATATCGGCTGGATGTCATCTTTGTATGACGGGTCGGGGTTGACCGGCGCGCCCTGGTCGCAGCCGGAGAGCAGAAGGATCAGTCCGCAGACAATCAGTAGACGCATCACACTCCTTTTCCAGATGCTTGAGATTATCGGCATAAGGAAGGGGGTGTCAACAGGGGCAGGGCCGATGTCAGATAGCAGATGTGAGATGTGAGATGTCAGATGTCAGAGACTCGAACTTGCTCACTCCCATCGCCGGCGACATCTTGAGCCCTGCATCTCACACCCCGCGTCTCGCGGCACCCTGCTGTTGCTGGAATCCGGCTGCGGCCGGCCGCCGGAAGGCGACCGGCCGCAGCTTGAGCCCGGAAAGGACGGGTCGGGCTCAGGAGGCGGGCTGTCGGACGAAATCCAGCATCAGGCGCAGGTCCCTGACCTCGATGACCTTGTCCGCCGCCAGCCGCGCGGTGTTGCTGGTCGGACAGAACGCGATTCCGATGCCGGCGTACCGGAGCATGCAGGCGTCGTATTCGCTGTCGCCGACCGCGACGACATTCTCAAGAGAGATTTCGCGCTCCCGAGAGAGATGCAGCATGACGTTGCTCTTGCAAAAGCTGTGGCCGCAGATGCTCCGCGAGGTCCGCGCAAAGACCAAGGGCACCCTTACTTCGCCGGTGGCTACAGCGCTTGAGAACTCCAGCTCGTTGGCGATTGAGAAGTCCGCGCCGAGTTCGACCGCGGCCTGGCGCGCGACGAAGTCGTACCCGTCGCTGACAATACCCACCTGGTACCCGCGGCGCTTGAGCTCGGTGACCGTCTCGACCGCGCCATCGGCATAGGTCATGGCCCTGGCAATGCTCAGGAGTTGGGCATGGTCCAGACCTTTGAGCAGCCGCGCGACCAACTTGGTTATCAGGAACGACTCCCTGTTCGCGGCCACGATTTCGGTCAATTCCGCGCCGAAGTTGTGGGCCGCGGCCAGCCGGTCAATGAACCGGCCCACGAAGAGAGTGTTGTCGAGGTCGAAGAGCACCATCTTTCTCGAATCCCGAAGGCCCTCACGCAAGGCATGTTCGACCTGGTCAATGACCTGGCCGGTCAATTGCGGCGACTCCGGGGTGTACCTCGGCAGCAGCCGCGCCCGCTTGAGCGCCGCGGCCGCGACCTCCCGCGCCATCGGGCTGAGCTGGTTCCACTGTTTCATACGATGACTGATCTGTCCGATGTCCACTTCGACGACCCGGCCGCCCATCGCCAGCGCGTCGAGCAGCAGGCCGATGTCCACGCCGTAGTCGTTCTCGAACCGCAGCTTGAGCAGAAACTCCTTCCTGCCGGCGATGATTCCCGACAGCGGCTGGGTGAAGCGCAGCGCTTCGGGATACAATAGACTCAGGAGCGGCTTGGCGACAAGCTCGGTTACCCGGCCGGCCACGCGGCCAAAGGTGCTCTTGACGAAATCCGCCTTGCCTGCGAGCAGCGGCGCGGCTAGCCGCTCGATTATGTCGGGAACGTAGTTGCCGATGTCGCCGTCGAGGAAGACCACGGCGTCATTCTTTGACACCAGCAGACCTTCATACATTGACATCCCTTTGCCCCGCTTCGCGCTGAAGATGACGCTCGCACCGGCGGAGCGTGCCAGAGCCGCTGTGTCATCTTGAGAAACGTCATCCACCACTATCACTTCGTCAACGACAGGCGAACGGCGAACCAGCTCTACGATGTCGCCAATCGTCTGGGCTTCGTTGAGTGTTGGGATGACGGCGGAGGCTCTCATGGCTCTGGCACGCTCAGATCACTCCTCGCCGGCTGAGTGGCCGAACGCGCCGCCGGTATTCACGGGTTCATTCCATCCCGGCGCTAGCGCCTTGACAACCACATCAGGAAGTGGACGACCGCCCAGCCACATCCGGAGATGATGACCAGAAGCCTGGCATACTTTACCCAGTCCCGCATCGTCGCGGGCCCGGAATCATCGCCCGTTCCGTGCAGCCACCGGATGTCCGCGTAGCGGATGAAGAGCAGCGCGGCGACGACCGCCCAGTACACGATGTCAAGGGACGAGAATGTTCGCTTCTGGACGATGAAGGCCAGCGATATGAGAAGCACGAAGTTCCCGGCAGCTATCCAGATGAGACGAGCGATGATGCCGAGGCACCCGGCCTGGGCCGGGCGTTGCGGCTGCGAAGCAGGAGTCCTGTCAGGACCCGGCATGGACACCTCCAGAATGTCGTCTGTTTCCAGACATCTGGCGTAACTCGGGGTAAGCCGGTTACGCGTTCACTCCGGATGGCGGCCCGACCACCCGCTTCGCCTGCAACGGATTCTTGAGTTCCGCCGCACCCTTTATCAGGCCGAGGCAGAACTCACGCGTCCTGCGTCAACCAGCCAGTTTCACCCGGCCCGACGGTTCATGCTAGCGGATGCAGTCCGAAAGTCAACCTTCCGCCGCGCGAAGGTTCTGAAGGTTCTGAAGGTTCTGAATACTCGTTTGACAGCCCGCTGTCCGGTTCTATAATGGCGAACTGCGGGCGATTAGCTCAGTTGGCTAGAGCGCCTCCCTTACAAGGAGGAGGTCATCTGTTCAATTCAGATATCGCCCAGTGGAACGTCCCGAAAGAACGTTAGTTAGGTACAGGCAGGGCGGCGGCAGCCGGTCCGGGCGGCGAATCCCCGCGGCTGGTCAGAGTGTCTAAAGACAGCGAGAGTCTGAAAAAGAGGGCATTTCCCGTTTGGACACGTCCGGCGCCAGAAGCAACAATCGCAGCATCGGCCCGCGTGAGTTATCGGCGCCAGATGAGGAAAACCCGCGCAAGGCAGGATAGGCTATTAGGAGGAAAAGTGAAAGTAAAACCGCTACAGGACCGGATTCTCGTCGAGAGAATCGAAGAAGAAGTGAAGAAAGGTGGAATCATCATTCCGGATTCCGCCAAGGAAAAGCCCCAGCAGGGCAAGGTGATTGCCGTCGGGTCGGGCCGCGTTGATGACTCGGGCAAGAAAATCCCGATGGAAGTCAAGAAGGGCGACATCATCCTCTTCGGCAAGTACTCGGGCAACGAAATCCGCATCGGCGAGGAAGAGCACCTCATCATGCGCGAAGAGGACGTCCTGGCAATCATCGAGAAGGAATAAGGAGGAACGATGCCGGCGAAAGACCTAAGATTCGAAGAAGAAGCAAGGCGAGTAATCCTGCGCGGGGCCGAGAAGCTGTCCCACGCGGTCAAGGTGACGCTCGGGCCGCGCGGCCACAACGTCATCATTGACAAGAAGTGGGGCGCGCCGACCGTGACCAAGGACGGCGTGACCGTGGCCAAGGAAGTCGAACTCGACGACAAGTTCGAGAACATGGGCGCCCAGATGATCAAGGAAGTGGCGTCCAAGACCTCGGACGTGGCCGGCGACGGCACGACGACGGCGACGGTGCTGGCCGAGGCCATCTACCGCGAAGGCCTGAAGAACGTCACCGCGGGCGCGAACTCGATGGCCCTGAAGCGGGGCGTGGACAAGGCGGTCGAGACCGCGGTCGCCGAGCTCAAGAAGATTTCCAAGAAGACCGCGGGCCGCGAGGAGATCATGCAGGTAGCGGCCATCTCGGCCAACAACGACAAGGAAATCGGCAAGCTCATCGCCGACGCGATGGAGAAGGTCGGCAAAGAAGGCGTCATCACCGTTGAGGAAGCCAAGGCGGTGGACACGACGCTCGAAGTGGTCGAAGGCATGCAGTTCGACCGCGGCTACCTGTCGCCCTACTTCGCGCTCGAGCCGGGTACGACCACCCCGCAGAACCAGAAGATGGAAGCCATCCTCGAGGACGCGATGGTCCTCTTGTACGAGAAGAAGGTCTCCTCGATGCGCGACCTGCTGCCGGTGCTCGAAAAGGTCGCCCAGAAGGGCCGGCCGATACTCGTCATCGCCGAAGAGGTCGAGGGCGAAGCGCTCGCCGGCCTCGTGGTCAACCACATCAAGGGCACGCTGCGCTGCTGCGCGGTCAAGGCCCCGGGCTACGGCGACCGCCGCCGGGCGATGCTCGAGGACATCGGCGTGCTGACCGGCGGCAAGCTGATTTCCGAAGACTTAGGCATCAAGCTCGAGAACGTCCAGGTTTCGGACCTGGGCGTGGCCAAGCGCGTGGTGATTGACAAGGAAAACACCACCATCGTCGAGGGCTCGGGCAAGAAGGCGGACATTACCGCCCGCATCGACCAGATCCGCAAGCAGGTGGAAGAGACCAAGTCCGACTACGACAAAGAGAAGCTGCAGGAGCGGCTGGCCAAGCTCGCCGGCGGCGTCGCGGTCATCAACGTCGGCGCCTCGACCGAAGTCGAGATGAAGGCCAAGAAGGCGCTGGTCGAGGACGCGCTGCACGCCACCCGCGCCGCGGTCGAAGAGGGCGTGGTCCCGGGCGGCGGCGTCGCGCTAGTGCGCTGTATCCCGGCCATCGAGAAGATGAAGCTCGAAGGCGACGAGCAAATCGGCTCCACCATCGTCAAGAAGGCGCTCGAAGAGCCCATCCGCCAGCTCGCCGAGAACGCGGGCGTGGACGGCTCAATCGTGTTCGAGAAGGTCAAGGGCGAGAAGTCAAACATCGGCTTCAACTGCGAGACGCTCGAATACGAGGACATGTTCGCCTCCGGCGTCATTGACCCGACCAAGGTCACCCGCGTGGCGCTGCAGAACGCGGCGTCGGTCTCGGGCCTGATGATTACGACCGAGTGCGCGATTGCCGAGCTGCCTGAGAAAGAGAAGACTCCGCCGATGCCTCCAGGCGGCGGCGGGATGGACTACTAGACCGACGAGAAGGATTCGAGGGTTCAAGGGTTCCAGAGTTCGAGCATCGAACGCTGGCCTCTTGAACCCTCGCCCTCTTGACCCCTCGGACCCTTGACCCCTTGAACCCTTCCTGAGATGCCTACCTACGAATACCAGTGCCAGAAGTGCGGGCACCGGTTCGAGGAGTTCCAGCGCATTGTGGACCCGCCCATCAAGAACTGCCCGAAGTGCAAGAAAAAGAACTGCGTCGAGCAGCTCATCTCGGGCGGCTCGGGGCTGATATTCAAGGGCTCGGGGTTCTACTGCACCGACTACGGCCGCAAGTCGTCGTCCTTCTCCGATTCCAAGTCGTCTGAGTCCAAGTCCGACTCGTCGCCCTCGAAGTCCGACTCCGGCACCGGCAAATCGGACTCCGGCTCCACCAAGAAAGACAATTAGGCCGGTCGCTCCGCGGTCAGCCTGGCTTGCGTGTCCCCGTCCCGAGCTTACTGGCTCGAAGTGCGTTCCGGAAAGGACGTCTCCGGCCGTAAAGACCGAACAGCCTGATAGCCCGACAGCCAAAGAGACGGACAGCCTGACAGACGGATAGTGAGCAGTCGCACAGGGGCAGGCTGGTCAGCAATTCACGTCGGCAGGTGAGGCTGCTGCCAGCCGTTGCGGTGGATGCGGTCCGGCTTGAGACGGTCCTGCCGCGGCGGCACCTTGTCCGGGTATCCGAGCACCACGAACGAGAACGGCATGACCTGGTCCGGGAGATTGAGGAGCGCCCGAAAACCGAGCATCCGCTCCTCTCTCGGGTAAACCGCGGTCCAGACCGCGCCGAGCCCGAGCTCGTGCGCGGCCAGGAGCAGGTTCTCGGTCGCAGCCGAGCAATCCTGGACCCACAGACCCTGGTGTTTCTCAAGCGCCAAGTCGGCGCAGACCAGGATTCCAAGCGGCGCCCGGGCGCACATCGCCGCGTATGGGCTGAAGCTCGGAACCTCCTTGAGCATCACCGGGTCGTCAACCACGATAAAGCACCATGGCTGCTGGTTGCCCGCGGACGGCGCGTGCATGGCCGCGGCCAGCAGCTTGTTGACCACCTCTTCATCCACGCTCCGGGCCGTGTAGTTCCTGACGCTCCGCCGGGTCATAATGGCCTCAATCGTGTTCATGCTCCTCCTCGCGTCTCATGCAGGACCGGCAAATCCGCCCTCACGCGCGGCTCGTGGTTCATGGGTCGGTATGCTTCGTGGTTTCGTGCCTTCGTGGCTCATTCCGTCCTGCCGGCCGCACGGAAAACTCGCAGCCGCAGTAGTTCTGCCGGTACATGCCCAGCTCCCTAGCCAGTTCCGCGCTATGCTTCGCCCCGTCCTTCTTCTTCCAGTCTGCCTCAAGAAACGTCACACCATGCTGCGCGCAGGCGGCCCGGCCCAGCAGGTTGATGACATCCGCGCGCTTGTTCCGCCCAATGGTCAGGGTTGTAGCAAGAACCGTGCAACCGTGCGACTCGGCTGCCGCAGCCGCGGCGTTCAGCCTGAACGCGAAGCAGACCTGACAGCGCCTGCCTCCCTCTGGTTCAGATTCCATCCCCTGCACCGCCTCAAGGAACCGGCGATGGTCATAGGCCGGCGCGTCCACCAGCACGTGCCAGAGCGCAGACAGCCGCTCGACCTCGGCGAACCGGCGGTAGTACTCCTCAGTCGGGGCGATGTTCGGGTTGCAGAAGTACCCGACCACCTCATATTCCTCCTTGAGCCTGAGCACCACCGACGTGGCGCACGGCCCGCAGCAGATGTGCAGCAGCAGCTTGGGCTTCACATCCAGAGACTAGTCATGACGCGGCGTCGGTCAACCCGAGACAGAACGAAGTCGGAAGCTGCCCAGTTCCGCGCAGGCAATGGGCCGGGGGCATCACCCTCACCCTCTCCCTCCCCCTTCAAGGGGGAGGGAATGAAAGGGAAGGCGTGCATTCCATTGTCTGTGCGCAGGGCAGCAGAAGTACAGGTGTTCCAAGCTGTGATTCCGAATCGTCCGGACTTTGTGTCTTTGTGTTCAGGTCTGCGGTCTAGCTGACCCCGGACTGGGCGACTTCTTTGAGCGCCTTGAGCTCGTTGACCATCTGCGTCGCCTCGTGGGTATTCGTCGCCTTGAGCAGCAGCGCGCCCGGAGTCTCCTTGTTCTCCATCCTGGGCAGAGAAGCCAGGAACTCCTCGATTTCCTGCTGGGTGATGTTGAGCCAGCCGGCCACGTGCTCCTGCCCGGTTCGAACCACGACGACGACCTCCTCTGGCCCCGGAAACGGCCAGCGGCCCGGGTCAACCGAAACGACAATCGTACCTTCGGCCTGCTCCTTCTGCCCGGGCTTGGAGAGGAAGTACTCCATCCCCCGCCGGATGAGCTTGAGTTCGTCAAGTTGCAGCAGCTTCTCAAGAATCTCGACCTGCACGTCCGTAGCCTGCTCGGCGCCGAACGGTATGCGGAACCCGTCCGGAGTGGGACGCGCCTCCGGCTCGGGTCTGGGCTCAGGCGCTGGCCGGGGCGCCGGCCTCGGCTCTGGTTTGGGCTGGGGCGCGGGCCTGGGCTGGGGTGCGGGCTGCGGCTCAGTTACCGGCTCGGCGCGAGCCGCGCGCTCGCCGAGCGCCACGGGCGTAACCGTCTCCACCGCGCCGCCCGAAGCGAAACTGTAGCCCAGCACCTGGACGTTCAGGTTCATGTTCGCCAGGTACCCCAGCGTGTCCTGAATGGGCTTCGTCATCTCGCGGACGACAATCGTTATCGGAAATCGGCCCTGGTTCAGCCTCTGCTCGACCGCGGCCTTGAAGCTGTCCGCCGGCCAGCCGGCGACGGCGCGCCGTCCGACCCGGTCCGCCAGGCTGCCGCCCGCCTGTTCGAAAACCGCGGCCAGGGTTGCGTACGGCTGGTGCCAGAACCGTCCGCCGGTTGAGAGCAGGTCGCCCATCACGACCGACATCTGCGACGTGTCCTTCGGGTCCGGGCAGGCAACGAGCCTCAGGCCGCCCTTCTCATCAACCGCGACCAGCACCCGGCCCGAAGCCGAATTCGGCACCAGAGCCGCGGCCCTGGGCATCGGCTGGTCCGGTTCCAGCAGACCGAGAAACTCCGGGGCCTCGGCCACCAGCTTGACCATGTCCGGCGCCTCGCCGCCGGGCCGGACGGCCAACGGGTGCCATTTCCCATCAGGCTGAACCAGGCGCAATACACAGGGGTTCATCGTTTGAACCACCTTCTGTCATCCGGCTTGCGGCGCTGGTCCTGCGGCGGCGGACGCTTCCCGGCCGCGGGCTGCTGGGGCGCCGGCCGGGTCTGGCCCGGCTGAAGAGTCTTGACCGATGTGGTGGGCGCGGCCGCTTCGATGCCCGCGCTCTGGAATGTGTCAACGCCTAGGACCTTGACGTCCATGTTCATCGAGCGCAGGTATGCGATGGCGTCATTCGCCTCGGGCGCCAGCGCCGGGACCACGACGTATACCGGGAACCGGCCCTGCCGCAACCTGGCCTCAACGTTCTGGGCAAACGCCTGAGCCTGGAACCCCGCGCCCGCCCGTCGCTGAATAGCCGCGGCCGGCTCGCTGCCGAGCGCCTGCTGAAACTCGGCGGCGAAGGTCTGGTAGTCGCGGCGCCAGAGCCGGCCGCCGATGGTCAAAAGGTCCGCGACCATCGCGGTGTACGCTTCGGCCCCGCTCTCCTGCGGGCAGGCCACGAGCGCCACCTTACCGTCCTCGGCCAGCGCCACCAGCACCTGTCCGGGCTGCTGGGCCGGGAACTCGGCCCTCATCGCGGCGCGGAAATGCGGCCCGGGCCCGGTCATGCTCAGGAACTCCGGCACGCCAATCAGTAGTTCGGGGATGTCTACCGGAACGTCGGCCGCGACCGGCAGAAACGGCTGCCAACCGCCCGCTGTCCCGCGGACGCAGAACTGCTCGGACGATTCTGGCCGGTCAGGCACAAGCTATGTTAGCGACCAAGCCAATCCGTGTCAATCTTGCGGTTTGCCTCAGAAATAATCTGCCCGAAACGAAACTGTTGCCTCAGAATTCATCTGCCCGAATTTGGAGATAGAGATACGCTGCCAGCGCTGATGCT
>Ga0209609_10001715_pt1 | contig 12681 bp, 14 predicted proteins | sample LakKivw325mmetaG_FD_184136 | JGI IMG/M metagenome (GOLD analysis project Ga0209609, IMG submission 184136) | Anoxic lake water microbial communities from Lake Kivu, Rwanda to study Microbial Dark Matter (Phase II) - Lake Kivu water 325m metaG... | ecosystem: Environmental > Aquatic > Freshwater...
TCTGGCGCAAATAGGTGATGTAAAGCCAGAGATATTGGTCCTCATTTCGGTACTCGTAGCCCCAGACTTTTCTGAGAAGTGTCTCATGAGTGACAACGCGACCGGCATTGCTCACCAGATGGTAGAGAAGACGGTATTCGGTGGGCCTGAGGTGGATTTCCTTGCCTCTTACTATGACCTTATGGCGGCTGAAGTCAACAGAAAGGTCGTCATCTACTCTTATCTCCGTCTTGCTCACCGGGCCGGGTATTTGGGCACGGCGTAGCGCCGCCTTGACCCGCGAGACGAGCTCCTTTGGGCCAAACGGCTTGGTGACATAGTCGTCGGCTCCCAGTTCAAGGCCCTTGACCTTGTCCGCTTCTGCACCTTTCACCGTAAGCATAATGACCGGAACATTTGAGATTTCCCGAATCCTTCTCAGTGTTTCAAAGCCGTCCATATCCGGCATCATTACATCCAGAATAACAAGATCGGGTAACTCTTCGGTGATTTTCCTCAGTGCCTCCTGACCGTCGCTGGCAACTAAGACTTGGTAGCCATCCAGCTCCAGGTTCATGGTCACGGCTTCGGCGATGCGCGGCTCGTCATCTACGACCAGGATTGTTTTGCTTTGCCTTTCCGCAAATACCATATTTACGCAACCTATATCGCATTCAATCATTAGTCTTTGAATGGCAGGCTGAAGGTGACACGGGTTCCCTTCCCCAGTTCACTGTCTACCCAGATTTGGCCGCCATGAGCTTCAATAAGGGTCTTACAAATGTAGAGCCCTAACCCGGTACCCTTAACTTTCCTTGCTGCGCCATACTCCACTCTGTAGAAAGGAGTAAAAACGTAATCGTGGTCACGCAGCGGGATACCGATGCCCCCATCGGCGACAGTTACCAGGACCCGGTTGTCTGAAACCTCGCCTTTGATGGTGATTGTTCCGCCATCTGGCGAGAACTTTATCGAGTTCTCAACGAGGTTGGTCAATACCTCTTCAATTTTTTCGGGGTCGGCAAAGACAGGAGGGAAGTCCGGCTGGAAGCTGGTTTCCAACTTATGAATCACTGTCCTTCCAGCAAACCTCTTGACCACTTTTCGCGCTTGTTCGGGCAGGTCGAGTAATAACCTATTGAGAGAAAACTCGCCAGCTTCCAGCCGGGAAGTATAGAGCAGTTTGTCGACCATGCTGCTGAGTCGGTCGCTTTCCTCCTCGATAGCTAGCAGCTTATCCCGTAAGGTTTTCTCATCCCAGTGGGCATCCGATCGAGCAAGGGTACCGGCATAAGCCTTGATAATCGAAATCGGGGTCTGAAGTTCGTGGGAAACCCGGGCCAGCAGCATGGAACCTAAGCCCTCCATTCGGAGAAGGCGGCTGACGTCCCGGATATTCAGCACCGCGGCCAAGAGCTCCCCACCGGACGAGCGCGCCAGAGAATAGCTCACGGTCACATCAACCTTTTGGCCGTCCTTGCTGGTGATTACGCCGTCAAAGCTGGAGAAGCCCTCTGCCCCTTTAGCTATGGGGCATATTGTCTGGCACAGATTCACCCCTTTATCATCAGATATTCTTAAGACATCAAAACAATGTCTCCCCACTACTTCACCTTTCCTCCAGCCGGTGAGTTTTTCCATGCTGGCATTAAAGCTTATTATGCGACGCTCAGGGTCAATGGTCATGATACCATCGCCGCTCATTGCCAGGACGGCATCAATCTTGAACTGCTTTTCGGCAAGCTGGTGCAGCAGCATAGAGTTATGTATTGATGCAGATAACAGGAGGGCAAAAGAAGAGAGCAAACGCTGGTTACTCGCCTTGAAAGGTTCACCAAGACAGGGGCGGAGTACTGAGATGAGGCCAACCATTTTCTGGTCAATCTCAAGCGGCGCTGCTATGATAGGGTCATATTTCTGTGTTGCGGCCATTCCTTGAGCCTCAGGAACAAGCTGCGAAAGCTGCCCGAAGTTCTGTCGGCTACAAGCCAGGTCTGGAATAGCTTCCTGAAGAAGTGGCCGCAACCAGTCTTTATCGTAAGAATCCAGCCCGTAACTGACCTCTTCAATAAAGAGCTTCTCTTCTTCATGCCACAGGGCTACGAGTCCCGCGTTACCGCCCAATAAGTCCACGGCATAATAGAGCATCACGAAGATTTTTTCCCGGAGGACTGCTTCGTTCGCGAGCGTTGTGGGTGGTTCAAACCTCTCCAGGCTTGGTGTTTTAGCTGGCTCTGCCAGCTTGTCCGTTTCCACCATAATATTTCTGCCCTGCGATTCCAAGGAAAATCTAATGATTTCCTATTGTAACTCTAATGCAACTCTAGGTGTTTTTAACAATATTTTAACACAGGCTACGTTAATATACATAGTAGAGTAGTGAAATAGCACAGGTTTAACTTTTGGTGAGACGATGGAGATGAGAATGACAAAGCGCTGCCCCAGATGTGGCGGCAATATCTATCTTGAAGAAGACTGCTTCGGCTCTTATGAACATTGCTTGCAGTGTGGCTATGATGGCGACACAGAAAATATTACTGAGTCGCCAGAAACACATGTACTATCTGAGCAGGGCAGCCCATTGACTCAAAATATCAATGAGCAAGCTGAGCAAAAGGTGATGCCAGACTTAGTACAGGGAAATCTGGTGGCAGAACTTCAGCAGGGTTAGCACGAAAGCTCGTATTGTGTCTGTAAAAGGTTGGAAAGACAGGTAAGGAGGAACAACGTGGAAACACTGACTGTTGGGACTCAAGAGGAGTTGTATCGTTTTTTAGAAGAGCACGGGAACAACCGGGTAAAAAGGGAACTTCTCAATTTCTGGGGCAGGCACCCCGACGCTAGATTCTCCAGATATGCCATCTGTTTCGCTCTGGATTGTGGCAAATTGGAAGCAGAAAAGGCGCTCAGAGCAATGGTTGACGCTGGGCTGGTGGATAATCACAAAAACAATGGGTTGACTCTATACTCGCTAACGAAGAACGAAGAGAAGCGCCGCCGGGTACTGGAGCTGGCAGCCGTCGGCTGGGACCAGTGGAATATTATGATTAAGCGCATGGAGCAGGGGTAGAGAATAGCCAAGCTAATACGTAGATAAGAACAGGACTAAAACACCGGAATTTGAGGGAGAGAGGAACAGAATGACTCGTATACCGGCTATGGAGATAAGCGACAGACTAAACCTGTGGCAGCAACTGGCTGCCAGCGAGGTGAGGCAGCGCAGGGTCAAGTTCGTTTTCTGCTCCAGCTGCCGGCGCTATTGCTGGGGCGAAATCTTGAACGACCACCGCTACCAGTGCCTGGAATGTGGTTGCTTGGTGGAGGAAAAAGGAGGTTGCCCCGGCAGGTAGCTGCGAAAAACAGGCAGCTGGTCAGGAGATGCCATGCAAAAGGGTGTTATCCGATGGTTGGTCAAAGACCGTGGTTTTGGCGTCATCAGAATCAATGGCATTCAAGACGTCTATTTTCACCGCAGCGATGTTCAGGGTGTGCCGTTTGACCTATTAAAGGAAGGACAAAGTGTCGGCTTCAGGGTCAGCCTCGGGCCTAGAGGACTGAGAGCAACGAAGATAAGGGTGGCAGAGCGAAATGGGTAAAAATCCTATGCGGGAGTGGTCATTTCTGACTGATCATGCCGTAGTGCTTGCTTGTATCGCTCGGCAACCCGGGAGCACCGTTGGCCAGATTGCATCAGTCACGGCTGTCTCCGAGAGGGCACTACGTAGAGTAATTGTTGACCTGAATAATGCTGGCTACATCGCTAGAAAACAAGAGGGTAGAGAGTCCCGGTACAGTATCAGCCCTGACCTTACGTTATACAATGACCGGTCTCTGGAAAGCGCCCTTGCGGGCTTCCTTGAGGCTCTTGGATGGTAAGGGAGCAGAGGAAGCAGGAGAAAATATATGGCAAAAGAACCTGAGCAAAGTCATCCTATCTTAAGTAAGCCTCTTCCAGTTATTCTGGATGAGATTGAGGCGGCTACCGCTGATGCCAGAAAAGCCGCGGATGAAGCCAGAACGGCTGGGGAAAAGGCCGCCGAGGAAGTTATGAAAAGATTGAGAAAGCTATTCTTAACGATGGCTAAGGACATCACGCAGGAACTGGGCGAGGGGAAGAAATAAAAACTCGCTCTGGCCAGAACGCTGGCTAATACCTGATGTTTTCTGGTTTGTCCCCCCTTTCGAGTGGTGATAGAGCTGATGATGCCTGAGAGAAGAGGCTTGGCAGCTATCTGCGGTTTGGGTTGTCCCTGATGTTTCGTCCTGGGAATTCGTCGGTTACAGGTGCGGGTCATGAACGCAGGACAGAATGCAGAAAAACTAAAGAAGGAAAAGAGTTCTAGATACTTCCACGCTGAAGCAGCAACGGTAGGCACGGAAGATGCGGTGGCTGCCTTTCAGGCCCCTTCTCTAATAGCCAGCGGGGCTGAAGCCCAGGAGGTATCAATACTGAGTGCTTTACTCAACCTGCCAATAGCCTTTCTGTACACCAGGGTGCCTTCAATCATAAAAAGAATGGGCTCAAGGAAGAGAGCCGTCATTTTCCTGGCTATCGTGGATGCCTTGACATGGCTCCCACTCATCGCCGTTTTGTATTTTCTCGGCTCCGTTGCTCCCTTCTGGCTGATTGTTCTGTGGGTTATTAACTTAATCCCCGGAATATTATTGCTTCCTGCCCGCGATGCTTGGTTAGCTGATGCGATTCCTGCAAGCGTAATGGGAAGGCACCTCGCTATACGCACCGCCGTATCAGCCACTGTATACCTGGGCATGTTTTACCTCATGGGACATATGCTGGACATTCTTACCGGGCAACTGTTTAGGGGCTTTGCCATCATCTTTCTGGTTGCTTTTGGTGCTACGCTGATTAGGGCTATCCTTTACAGCCGGATACACGACTCTGCCAGTGTCGTTCAGAGCCAGACTGAGCTCAGCCTCAGCGACTTTCTGGAAGAGACAAAAGGTGAAGGTTTGCGGAGATTCGTCCTTTACACCTCTTTACTTAACTTCGCTGTGTATCTGTGTAGCCCCCTTTTTGCCGTGTATATGGTGAAGTACCTTGGACTGAGCTACGCGACATTTGCCATAGTGTTGTCCAGTGAGTCTATCGCCAGGGTTATCAGTGCTCCATTTTGGGGAAAGTATGCCGATAGATTCGGCAGCCTGCCCATCGTAAGAAGGGTGTCCTACCTGATTCCACTCGTTCCCATCCTCTGGCTAGCATCGTCAAACGTTGTTTATCTGGTATTTGTGCAGCTGTTCTCTGGCACGGTTTGGGCGGGATTTGATATCTGTAGCCGTGGCTTGATTTACAAGGCGGCAGCACCAGAAAAAAGGGCGGGGTACATAGTTTATGAGAAAAGCCTTATCGCGTTGTGTCAGGCCTGCGGGGCATTGGTTGGCGCTGGACTTCTCAGCTTTATGTTTCCCGTTTTGGGCAACAAAATACTGGGGCTGTTTCTGCTCTCGGGTGTTCTGCGGTTCATAGTAGCCAAAGCCGTGTTTCCCAACACAAGGGAAATAGGAGAGGACGTAACAACACCGATACGCACCGATGTTGATCCGCCTCCTCAACTCCTCATTAGCGAGGGAATTAACACTCAAAGTGCTGCGCTAGTAAAGCCCTCGCCTAAGCCTGCCGACAGGGCGCACTACCTCAGGCGTTTAGCGCCTGAAGCTACTAATGCTAAAAGCAATGTCTCGATAACCTGTGGGCGAGGGCTCTATTACCGCCTGCAGGATTGTGGAGATTTTACCAAGCAGCCTGCCAGTGCAGATGCTGTCACTAAAGCATACATCAAAGCAGTTGAATCCAGACGCGGCCTTTTCTACAGACCTCAGGATTGGGCAGACTACATCAGACAGAAGGCTCCCGAAGCCACGAGCAGTGGAAAGAAGGGCAGCGAAGATGAAGATGCTGTCACTAAAGCGTACATCATGGCAGTTGAATCCAGACGCGGCCTTTTCTACAGACCTCAGGATTGGGCAGACTACATCAGACAGAAGGCTCCTGAAGCCACGAACAGTGAAAAAAGGGACAGCAGAACTATAAGACCCCAAAGAAGATTCTTTTCTCCACTACGCTACGTCTCAGGCATGGACAGAATGCAACTTTGCCCTGCAATCGTAGGAACTGGTCAAGTGTAGGCTCACTGTGGTCTCGATAATAGTGCTACTCGGTGTATTTGTGCTGATTGCCGTAAGGCAAATCGGGCGGGTGAAGTTTCAAATATGGCAGGTGATGCTGCTGGGCGCATTAGCCGTTTTGATAGCAGGACAGATATCACCATCAGCAGCCCTACACGCCATCAATCTTGATGTCATGCTTTTCCTGTTCGGTATGTTCATCGTCGGGCAAGCCCTGGGCGAGAGTGGTTACCTTTCACAGTTGTCCTACCGATTCTTTAGTAGAGCCAGGTCTTTGGACCACCTGATACTCGCGGTTCTCTTTGGTATGGGTATACTGTCGGCGTTTCTAATGAATGACACGCTGGCGATAATTGGCACACCGATCATGCTCCTCCTTGCCCAAAAGACTGGTGCCCCGGCTAAGGTCCTGCTGCTCTCACTGGCTTTTGCTATAACCATAGGCAGCGTCATGAGTCCGATAGGAAACCCACAAAATCTGTTGATTGCCATCAATGGCAATCTCTCCAGCCCTTTCATTACCTTTTTCAGATATTTGTTGATACCGACCCTGATAAACCTTTTCCTGGCCTATCTTTTGTTGCGGCTCTTCTACAGAAACCATTTTCAGGCTGAATTACTAAACAATTCAAGGGAGCAAATAACGGACCAGCGGCTGGCGACGCTCTCCAAGATTTCCCTGATTTTGCTGGTTGTCCTGATACTGGCTAAGATTGTCACCGTGTTTCTCGGCCTGAAGATTGATTTCAGATTAACCTATATTGCGTTGGCATCTGCCTTTCCCATCGTCCTACTAAGTCCAAGAAGGTTAAGCATAATCAGAAGAATAGACTGGCATACGTTAATCTTCTTTGCGGCGATGTTTGTCTTGATGGAAAGCGTCTGGGACTCTGGCTTTTTCCAATCAGTGCTGAACGCCGCACATTTGACTCTAACTTCAACCAGTGTAGTCTTGGGCATAAGCGTTCTCTTGAGTCAACTAATTTCTAACGTGCCTTTCGTTGCCCTCTATCTGCCCTTGCTGTTTCAACTGGGAGCTTCGGCAAAAGGAATGATGACGCTGGCAGCAGGAAGCACTATTGCCGGTAACTTCTCCATCCTCGGGGCAGCGAGCAATGTGATAATAATTCAGAATGCCGAGAAGAATTCCAGAGAGACTTTGACATTCATGGATTTTATGAAGGTTGGTGTGCCTGTGACGGTCACTAATATTGCCGTTTACTGGTTGTTTCTTGATGTAATTTTCAAGGAATGACTCACTCGGCAAGTTAAAGGAGTACAAAAATTTCGGGACAATGTGAATCACTCTTGACGTTCCGCGATGTAAGGGCTACTATTTATTCTGTTAAGGGCAAAAGAGGTAATCAGATGGGAGCATACTGTGTGAAATGCCGAGCCAAAAGGGAAATAAAAGACCCAAAGAGCATAACCATGAAGAATGGTAAGCCAGCAACCCAAGGCGTGTGCCCGGTATGTGGGACAAAGATATTTAGAATAGGGAAGAGCTAAAAGCTGATGCTTTAAGAACGTCTCAAGGACTGCTGGTGTGCTGTATCGGAATGTATATGACTGAAGCCTGGGGGTTCTTTAGTGCCTGTCTCGATTTGACTGTAGTGACAGATGCGAGTAGGAGGTGATGTTTAAATGGTAATCAAACTTGGTGAACTTGAGACTACGATGTCCGCTGATATTAAGAAGACGGACGAGGTAAAGGTGCGTCTAAAGGTGGGCTGGTCAAACAGACTTGAGGCCGCCAAGTTCAAACCTTCTGAAGACCTCAAGAAGGGGGACAAAGTAAAGATTACATTTGAAAAGCTTTGAAGACTCTATCCATAGAACAATGGTAAAACCAGCGTCCTTGAGCATTGAGCAGGGCAATGGACTATATTTCAAGTGGCAGCGCTGCAAAACCAATCGCTGTCTGAAGCAAGCGAGACCCGAAAGGCATGTGGCTCCATGAGGCTGTTTGACCCAGGATTCAGGCAATTCATAGGCCACTATGTGATACAAAGCCTTATGGCAGCGCTCGTGTTGCTTATTATTCTCGCTACTTTGGAAATACAAGCACACTTAGTCGTGATCGCCGCTGTGGGCTCTAGCACGTTTGTGGTCTTCGCAATGCCTCAAGCGGTCCAAGCTCGTCCACGTTCCCTCATCGGTGGACACCTGGTAGGGTTGTTCAGTGGAGCTATCTGTTATTTGCCATTCTTTTGGCTTGCTTCTCGGCAGCAGTTGATAGCCACGGAATTATTATTAGCGTTGACCTGTGCCCTAGCAGTTGGGCTAGCTATTTTCTTGATGACTATCACTAACACAGAGCACGCTCCGGCAGCAGGCACCGCGCTTGGCATCACCGTCCAGAGCTTCTCCTGGACCGCGGTTGTCTTTGTCGTTGCCTCAGTAGTTGGTCTTTCTCTAGCGAGGTGGTTACTGAGAGATTGGCTCCGAAATCTGGTGTAGAATCAACCGAAGTGATAACGTGAGCGGATACCAGCGAGTGTCCACACAAGAGGGCAATGTGAACAAAAAGTTTTGCTGGTCGGCTTGTCAGCAAAGCTCCAAACGGCCATATACCAAAAATTTTTGACCTGCGCCCTTCTTATTTCTTCTCCCTTATCTTGTCTTCAATGATAGAAGAGAAGGCACCACGTAGAGCAATCAATTCTCTCTTGCTCATCTCATCTAGTCTGGATAGCTTTTTCTGAATTTCATCTATCGCCGGGTCTATGCTAGTCTCTGACTTTTTAGCCGCCAAGAAGGCCGCCAGGTTGGCAATCAAAATACCCCAGGTTATCAGCCCGGAGATAATCATGACAAGACCGGAGATTCGCCCGCTGGCAGTTATGGGAACGATATCGCCGTAGCCGGGGGTCGTCCACGTTACCAGGGAGCCGTAAAGCGCATCCCAGTAGGTCTGCACTTTGTCGTTCACCGGGTGTTCAAAGAAATAGAACAACCCGGAATCAATCAGCATGATAAGGGTGAAAGCCAGGATTGCCCACTGTAACCCATTCATCTTGCCGAATTTGGCTAGATTTATTCCCAGGTTATCTAGTGAATTCAGCACCCGTACCATGCGAGCCAATCTCAGGAGCCGGAGGACTCGGGTGATTCTCGCTACTCTCAGCCAGCGCACCGTCGGGATGATAGCGATTAAATCAATCCAATGGCCTCTCAAGTATTTCTTTTTTGAGGAACAGACCACGATACGGACGGCAAATTCTAGGACGAAGAAGCCGGTCAAGCCCCAGTCAATGTCTTCCAAAACAGGAATACCTATCGATTCCTGTAAAGAGTCCGGCAAAAAGCCGATGGTGACAAAAATGACCGCCAGAATAATCATGAATATTTCCCAACTGGCTTCATACTTATCAAAAAATCTTTGTATACGTACACCAACACTCATAAGCGCTCCTTTCTCTGCTGCAGGCACGTTCAATAGAGCCCACCAGGAGAGGAAGTTAATCTTTCTCCGACAACAATTGTAATAGTTAGTTCCCTTAAGGGCAAGACAGACAGACATAGCACCTCTATTTTGGGCTATGTGGGGAAATTGCCGAAACAATTCTGGTCATAAGAACCCTAGAGGAAAGTAAACTCGTACCGCACGAGGCTAAGGCTTGCGCACATGCTTGACTTAGCGGGCCGGACATTAAACCCCGCCTTTGACCAAAGGGATGCTACGCCCCTTTGGAAACCCAGTATAAGGTTCCCCCCAGCAGAGCTGAGAGAGTATCAAATAAGGAATGAAGCATAGCTACACGAATGTCAGGTTTGTATTCAACGATAACCGGGGTCATTACTCAGCGCGCCATATGATTATTACCCGTATGATAGCTGGTATATGGATAACCCCCGAACGGGAGACACGCAACAAAAGGAAAAAGCCTCCACTCAGATAGTAGAGGCCATGGAATATTTCCTATGTGGAGGTGAGTTGTAGACGGAAGATTCCTACTATAGACTCATGAATTATCTACTGACAGGCCAGCATATTTGGCTTTCTAGCGGTAATAGGCGGCACCGCTGACACCGTGCCCGGTAGAGTCAGCTAGCTTGGTTATGGTACAACCATTTTCATGCATGGGGGAGGTTTTTTCTCTGGTACACATATTGCCGCGGGAACTATTTGTGTAGGTTTCCTTCCTGCATTACCAAAGTAATTGATAGTAGTATGGATTTCCCTCCTCGTTTCTTTTACCGGCTCTATACAGCTGAATGGGGATATCGCCAAGAAAACCCTGTCCAGAGTCGGGTTTAGCCATTGAAAGCCTGTGCACAGACTTGTCATAAACGCCGTCAATAGAGCTTCCCTCCGAGTTGCGCCTACTTCACGCACAGCTTGGAGAGTCCACAAAGCTAGCAAGCAAATAATAAAAGCCACTGCAAAGAGCAAATGATAACCGGTCAGTTGTATGGAGTCTAACTTAACGGACCGGAAAAGGCTGGACCAGGATGAATCAAGAGTGAGTGTGCGTTCGGCTAACAATTCAGCTAGGGAACCCCCCGCAAGCGCACCAAGACCGCTACCCGCGCTATCGGCTAGGGATGCGCCGGTGAGGTAAGAGGTTGCCTGGTCTTGGGGAGCCATCTTGAAGCTCAAAGTGCCTACCGTAAGGGTGATACCCGCCACCGCAATTCCCGTGAAAATATGCAGGACAATAAGCAGCGGAACTATTAGAGGGTGGCCTCCAGTAATAACGGTAAAAGCCCACGCCATAAGAACTAGTAAAAATAGAGAGGTGCTAAAATTCAAAACTGTTTTGCTACCAAATCTATCAGCTAGAGGCCCCCAAAGGCGAAGAGAAAGAACCGTAAACACCTCGCTTAGCATGGTGACCGCAATAACCGTAAATATGGGCAGGTTTAGCTGCTGCAGCATAAATACCGCGAAGAAAGGGATAGCCATGTTTGAGGCGAACCCCCACAACATAAGGAATTTTAGGAACTTCCAGTAATTTTGCTCTCTCAGCGGCATGGTGATAGCATGTATAAAAGAAGTCCGAGGTGCAGCTGCCGGCGGCATCATCGGTTCCGGAATAGACGCCATTAGCACCGGACTGACCAGTCCGAAAAAGACCAGCCCGATGAGAAGAACGCAGGAGTAGCCGATAATCCCGCCTTCTCCCGAATTCCAGTAATCAAGGAGATAACCAGCGCTTAGGCCCAAGATCACCCCGACCGCTGTTGCCAGTGATAATCGCCTCGCAAAGTAACTACCAAGCATGTTCTGAGGGACTAGGTCACGTTTCCAGCTGCTCCAGCCGCAGTTGGCCAAGGCGTTGAGTATGCCCCGAACCGCCATTAATCCCAGCAGCATGGAAATCGCTCCGGCACTAGGTATCTCCACAACGATGGGGATAAACGCAATGGGAATCCACAATAGCTGTGAAATAAACCAGGTGATTATGACAATAACTTTACGCCGCCGAAGTCTCTCAATAACCCACACGGCGGGTATCTGGAATAGGTCAGTAACAAAAGGAAGGCTCGCCATTACGCCTATCTGAAAGTTGTTAGCACCCAGTGCCAGCGCAAAGGCGACCAAGAAAGTGCTGGTAGTTAGGCTGGAGAAGCCGGTAGAGGCAATACCCTCCCAGGTAAGCGCGCGCAGGCCGCGCGTTACTTCGTCGCGGGAAAGTATTGTTCTCGGTTGAAAAGTATTCCGTAGCCTCATGATCAATTTCCACCGACATCTCTTTACTATTACCTCTTAAGTTGCCAGCTCCCGAGTAAACAAGGTGCTTTATGTCCCTGCGCCGTTCAATCACCCTGCATAACAGCAAACTATACATAATCGGCTTTATCGTATTCTGTTGCCGATACCGATGGACTACTGTCCATCGCCAAAGCAAAAGCCGACGAAGGTGCTCCACAGTATGCTCAGCGTACCACCAACTGCGGTGATTGCCTTTAAGATGATATACTTGGTCCGGAGGTTCATCCTCACACCTCAGGCAATTAGGCTTGCGCACCTTTTCATCCTGCTCAGGGTTATTCTTAGCTAACCTTGGCTGTAGCCACATAGACACCTTCCTATATCTTGCTAAACTACTGTCCGTAAAAAGAAAACCGGCCTGATGAAGCCACCAGGCCGGCTGCTTGGTCACTTTTCACCAGTTCTTTTTATGTATCCGCCTTCAACACGCTTAACATACAAAAACATTTTAGCATTTATTCTAAGTTATTGTCAATACATAAGCTCTATTTTATGTGGTGCGGGAAAACGTGAAAAAATTACGGTGGTAACGACCCCAAGCAGAAGTCTAAAGGGAAGAAGGTCTTACCAGCATGGCCAAGCCCCAAAAAATGGTGTCACAATCCTACTCAGACTTAAAGATTACAAAATAGGGGAGTTACAGGGAGGGGAAGAGAAGGGGCCGTTGAGTATTACCTAGGCTAGGGTAGTTTCTTCAGAATTTGGGTATGAATGTCATCTGAGCTTGAGGCCCATACCTCCTGTGTAATGTTATCGGCGTCCTCAATATATGAGTTAAATATCTGTTTCTTCTTTTGCAGGGCTCCTCTCCCTTTATTCTTAGGATAAAATATAGA
>Ga0209609_10001716_pt1 | contig 12680 bp, 11 predicted proteins | sample LakKivw325mmetaG_FD_184136 | JGI IMG/M metagenome (GOLD analysis project Ga0209609, IMG submission 184136) | Anoxic lake water microbial communities from Lake Kivu, Rwanda to study Microbial Dark Matter (Phase II) - Lake Kivu water 325m metaG... | ecosystem: Environmental > Aquatic > Freshwater...
AAGCAGATCAGTTCTACCTGCTGACGGGCAAAGTCGGCCAGCATACACAGATGGGCACGCAGAACAACCAACTGCTACACAAGTATGAAGATTATCCCCGCCTGTGGATGAACCCCGAGGCTGCGAATAAATTGGGTTTGAAAGACTGGGATCTGGTCGAGGCGACCAGCCAGGTCGGCTCGGTGAAAGCGCCACTACACGTCACGCCAGCCATCCGCACGGATTGCGTCTACCTGACCCCCGGCTACGGGCATCTCTCCAAGGGCCTGCGCACCGCCTATGGCGACGGCGTGAGCGACTCGGTCCTCCACGTCACCTATGTGGACCCGGTCAGCGGCAGCCAAGCGCTCAGCCAGACGTTCGTCACGGTCAAGAAAGCGTAGGAGGTGCAACATGGCTGACAAGAAACGCTACGGCTTCGTGATTGACATCTCGCGCTGCATTGACTGCCGAGCCTGCCAAGCGGCTTGCAGCGTGGAAAACCGCGTCCCGATGAACCACACCCGCATCTGGATCCATGACCAGGGCGTGCAGGGCACATTCCCCGAACTATCCCGCACCTTTGTCCCCTACAACTGCATGCACTGCGACAAGCCACCCTGCATCGAAGTGTGCGTCAGCGGGGCGACTTACAAAAACCCTGACAACGGCCTAGTGCTGGTTGACCAGGAGGCCTGCATCGGCTGCGGTTTCTGCGTAGAAGCCTGTCCCTACGAAGCGCGCTACCTGGATGAAAAACGGGGCGTGGTGGACAAATGCAACGGCTGCATCCAGCGCGTCGAGATCGGCCAGAAGCCGGCCTGCGTCGCGACCTGTCTCGGCGGCTCACGCCATTTCGGCGATTTGAACGATCCCAACTCGGATGCCTCCATCGCGCTCAAGAATGCTAAATCCGCCTTCCGCCTGGACATCGAAGGCAAGGACATTGACACCGACCCGAATATCTACTTCATCAACGCCCCTGAGAGCCTGACCAGCCTGGTCACCAGCGACGCGTTCGAACAGCAAGGCCAAGCCGTGCCGCGAGAGCCGAAATACACCATTTCCGAAGAAGGCTGGAAGAAGGTGCTCGTCCCAGTCATTGCGGCCGGAATCGGCGCTTCGTTCCTGGTGCAGGCGACCTATTTCACCAAGCAATTGATCGAGGGCGAGAAGGAGTTTGACGAATGAGCAGCCACAAGAATACTTCCATCGCCGAGCGCCGCCGCTTGCGCGAGAAGAAATACAAGAAACACAACCTGGCCAACATCCTGACCCACTGGTTCAACGTCGCCATGTGGGCGCTGCTCTTGCCGACCGGCATCGCCATCATCTCTTCGTCGCGCCTGGGCCTCAGCCCGCTGTGGATGCAGGCGCTCTTCCGCAATATGTTCGGCGGCACAGCCAATCTGATCAAGTTCCACTACGCTATCGGTTTCCTATGGATCTTCGTCCTGCTCTTCAACGTCCTGCTCGGCTTCCGCAAGTATTTCGTCCCCTTTGCTGCCAAACGCATGTTGCTGGACAAGGATGACATCGAATGGCTGAAGACCAAGCCGCTGCAAATGCTCGGCTTTATGAAAGACAAGCTCCTGCCTCCGCAGGACGCCTATAACGCCGGACAAAAGCTCTACATGTACGTGGTGATCCTGGGCACGCTCGGTATCATGGTCAGCGGTCCAGTGATGGCGCTCAAAACGCTGTTCCCGCCCATCGTCAAGCAGATCGCCCAGCCGCTGCACTGGCTCTCGGTCTTCGCCATCGTGGCCGGGGTGATCATCCACGTCTACATGGGCGCCATCTTCCCCGAAGAGAAGGAGGCTTTCTTCTCCATGTTCAGCGGAAAAGTCTCGGCTTGGTACGCCCGTGCCCACCACGAGAAATGGTACTGGGAAAAGGTCCAGGAGGAGATGGATTGGGAAGAGGAAGTGGCTCACGAGATAGAAAGCGCGTAGTTCGATCCTTCTGGCATTTCTCCTCCCCCAAATTCCGGGGTTTGGAAAATTCTCCTCAATAAGAAGGAGAAGAAAGATGGGGGATGTGCGGCGGCTTCGCACTCTTCGGGTATGCTTCGCGACCGCCCGCACATCCCCCGCCCCCCAGTTTATTGAGATGATACAAAAACCTCTCCCCCCGGGTTGGGGGAAAGGCAAATAACAGGCAGGGACACGTTATCGTCGCTCCGAACACACAAGTGCAACAACGCCTGACCCTGGCCAATCGCCAGGATGGGGCGGATAAGAACGACAAAACCAGCGCGTGGTTGTGTTTTCGAAAATAACCCTTGCAAAGGTTTAGCCACTGCCTGAAATAAAATCCAATCGGCAATTTGGTTTGAGCCGGAGGTCCGGCTGAGAAGCAAACTTTGCAAGGGTTTATAATTCCGCTATGAAACACATCGCGGGTCACTACTACCATGTCTACAACCGAGGTGTCGAAAAACGGAACATTTTCGCCAGCGAAGCGAATTATCTTTTTCTGTTACGACGCATCAGAAAATACTTGCCATCTTATGCTGTTTCTCTAGTCGCCTATTGCTTGATGCCAAATCATTACCACTTGCTCATTTATGTAGAGCAGGATAATGCCCTCGGTTCGTTTTTACAACGGCTATTCACTATTCAATAGTTATGCTCAAGCCTTCAACCTTCAGCAAAGACGGAGTGGAACTTTATTCGAGGGACGCGCCAAGAGCAAAATGATTTTCGAGGACGATTATTTATTCCACATCATCCGTTATATCCACTTGAATCCAGTTCGCGCTGGCCTAGTCAACAGACCGGAAGACTGGGATTTCAGCAATTACAGAGAGTTCATCGGATTGCGCAAGGGGTCTTTATTCGACGCGGAATTCCTGGAAATGCAGTTCGGTTCACCACAGGAATATCGCGCGTTCGTAGAGGCGGAAATCCCGGCAGAAATGGAAAAACGGTTGGAAAAGTATTATTTCGATTGATACCACCCTTGCGAAGGCTTTGCCCGCCATCCAAAGGTTTCAAACCGAATCGGCAGTTCTGCCAGGATGATAGCCAATAAGCAACCTTCGCAAGGGTTTATAAAAAACCTCTCCCCCGGATTGGGGGAGAGGCAAATAACAGGGATGGTTAGGTCATGCTGCGCAGGACACAGCCGTTATGGTCGTGCAGAACGCGACCGTTACTGGATCGCCACTTGTACAGCGCGGATGATCACGCGGTACTTGTAGGTATTGGTGGCGGCGTCGTAGTCTTTGCAGGTGACGAGCGTCAGCCAGGGAAGGTCCTCGTGCTTGGTGAGCCAGTAGCTGTTGCTCGGCGAGACGAGCTTCACTGCACGCACTTCGTAGATATATCGCTGCCCAAAGGCGTGAACGATGATCTGATCGCCATACCACAACCAGTTCAGATGAGCGAAGGGCCCGTCGTTCCCATTGACATCAACCACGTGAGCGGTCAGCACGCTGTTGCCAGCCCAGGTCGGGAAGGCCGTGCCAGCCAACCAACCAGCATCACTGCCCAGCCAGGAGACGTCCCAGCCATCCGTGCTCGCCGGTATGCCGACGATGGGAATCTGCACGCCCAGGCGCGGAATCTCCAGCCACAGGTCGCCCAGCGCACTGTAGGCCTTTTCCGCAGGCTGCGCAGGCAGGACAATCATCATGCCCGGCGCGAAGCCAGTCTCAGGCAGTTTCGGCGGGACGATATTGAATGTATAGCGGGTATCGTCCAGACCACCGTTCAACTTGACGCCGTTCGCATTCTTGATCGAGGTCGTGCCGCAGGCGAACAAGCGGTAGTACCCGACAGGCAGGTTGTTCCCGTTGTTCACGTTGAGCGTAGCGGTGAATGTAGCGGCATTATAGGAGGCGACACTGTTGATGGGGATATTCCTATCGTCAATCTCGACCCCGCCCCAGCAGGTCAGGGTGTCGAAGTCTCCGTTATTGCCGGCTTCCACCAGTAGATAGTTGGCCGGGTTGAGCGCCGAGAAGGCCCAGTTGGGATCCGCGTTGCCACCGTGCATTACGTCCATGTTGAAGGTGACCTGCAATTGATTGGGGCCGTCCCCGGTCATTTCAGCGCCATTCGCAGGGACACTGAATGGCGCCTGCGGCAGGTCGGTGCCAACGAAGGCGAAACTGCCAAAGTAGGTAATCGGGCCGCACGGCGTGGTGACCACGATATCCACCGTTCCGGCCGCGTGCGCCGGCGTGTAAACCATCATATCCGTGTTGGAAAACACTGCTGAGATGTCAGGCGAAGCAACGCCGCCGAAGGTGACCGCCGTGACGCCGGTAAAGCACGTGCCATGAATGTACACTCTCGTACCGCCCGCGATCGGCCCATAGTTGGGATAGACATCCGCATAGGACGAAGGCGGGACGAAGGTGAAGCTGTTCGGGAAAGCCGCTGGCGTGCCGCCGGTGACATTGACATTCACCAGTCCAGCATCGTGCGGCGGTGTGACTGCGGTGATCTGTGTCGGGCCGTCAATGTGGAAGGAAGCCGCCGCAATGCCATCGAAGGTGACGGCGGTGGCGCCAGTGAAATTGGTGCCAGTGATGGTCACGGTCGTGCCACCCGTCGTCGGGCCGGAATTCGGCGCGACGCCAGCAACTGCCGGAGGAACGAAGGTGAAGCTCTCTGGATAGTGTGTCCAGGTTCCACCCCGGTTGAGGGCGACCTCCACCAGCCCAGCCGCATGAGCGGGTGTGGTGCAGACGATCTGGGTGGCTGTCGGCGGGTTGCAGACTGCGGCTGTTCCGCCAAACTGGACACCCGTGACCGTGTTAATATCCTCGCCGGTGATGGTGACCACCGTGCCGCCAGCCGTTGGACCAAAGTTCGGCTCGACCGCGAAGTAGGACTGCTGCACGTAGTTGAACGCGCCCACTGTCGGAGATCCCACAAGATTGGTTGCAGTGCCGCCGGGTGTAGTAGCCGCGACATCCACCTGGCCAGCTACGTGTGGTGGGGTGGTGCTGTCAATCTGCGTCGGCGATAATGGATTGTAAAATGCTGCATCCGTGCCGCCGAATTTGAGCGCGTCGGTCGTCCAGGTAAGGCCGTGGGCGCCAAGCGGGCCGCCTCTGAAGTTGGTGCCGGTCAACACCACGGGCGAGCCGCCGGTCGTCGGGCCGACGTCGAGGGATAGATGGGTGATGGTCGGCGGGGGAACGTAGAGATAGAGATCGTTGAATATTCCGGCATCGCCTCCTGGCGTGACGACTCTTACATCTAATACGTAGGGCGCGGCAGCATGATAAGGATCAGCCGGCGTCTGGCAGGTCAATTGCGTAGCCGAGTCCACCGTGCAGGTGCCGAATTTGCTATTGTCGCCTCCAAACATGACGTTCGTGGTCGTCCAGTTGGCGCCCGTGGGGTAGGTGCTCTTGAAGTTCGTGCCGATGATCTTCACCCACTGATTGCCTCCAAGCGGCCCGGCATTGTTGTCGTAGTCGGTGGCAGCGGTATACGCAGGCGTATCCACGTCCGTCACCGTCGGCGCAGGAGCATAAACATAGCTAAGGGGCAGATCCGCCGTGCCTCCCGGTGTGTAGACGAGCACATCCACCTGCCGCTCAGTACTCGGAGCGTCGGGCTTCGAGGGGGCAATCACGGTGATATGCGTACCATCATTCGTGAGGATACCGGTAACCTTGGGGCCAGGTGCATCAGCAAAGCTGTCGAATTCAACCTTTGTGGCTGTACAACCAGGATTGTCGAAATTGGTTCCCGTGATGGTAACGAGATTGCCGCCAGCATCATCATCAGCATTCGGGCTGACGCTGGTGATGGTCGGCGCAGGACAAACATAAGTGTAACTGTTATATGTCGCCGTGCTACCCCCAACGGTGACAACTACAGGCACTGCGCCGGGAAGATGGGCGGGCGTGGTGCAAACGAGAGAGGTAGCTGTGTTCGGACCCGGGCAGGTCGCGGCAGTGCCACCGAATGTGACCGATGTGAAGCCAGTGAAACCAGTGCCAGTGATGGTCACGCTCGTGCCACCCAACGTTGTTCCGGATTTAGGATTGATATCGGAGATCGAGAGACACTGAGCCAGGATATCCACGTTCTGCGTGTCAATAACGGTTCCATCGAGCTTGGTCTCGATATCGAACGTGTAGTGCACTCCCTGGGGCGTGCCAGCGGGTGGACCAACCTGGAGATTGAAATCATAGCTCCCGCCACCGGAAGGAACGATGTAGGATTGTGGACTGCCCGTGATCCAAGAACTGTAGGAGGAAGGATTTGCAACTACCTCCAACTTCCTGCCAGCGGCGCCCTCGATCAGGGCAACGATATCGTCTACAAAGGTACTGGCATTATATGCGATGGCCTTTCCTTTTGGCCCGGTCTGCGGTGCCCATCCCTCCCACTGAGATAGAGAGCCACTTGCAACAAATAGCAGCGTGACTCCATTGGCATTCATCTCGGAGAGGATGGTTGCAAACGATTTACCAGTGTGAGGGTCTGGATCGTGGGGGGTCGTATCACCAAACATGACAACGAATTTCTGATGACCGCCGACCCAACCAGTGGCCCCGTCAGTGTAACTATTGTACAGGGCCCAAGCATATGCTTCTGAGAAGTCACCACCGCCGCCAGCATTTACTGTGTTGATTGCAGCAGTGACGGCTGCCTGATTGAGGGTGATGGATTGTTTAAGTTGGTAAGGGCCAGGACCCGCATCGCCATCATCCCTAAAGTCTACGACCCCGAACTGCGAGCCAGGGATATCGGCGAAGACCCTAGTCATGATTTCATTCGCACCGGACTTGGCTGAATCAATCACTCCTCCCATGCTGCCAGTCGAGTCAAACGAGAAGAGTACATCTGGCACGCCCGAGGGTCCGCCTACCGGGGCAACATCATAATGCAAGTTTAGCGGCGTTGTCTCGGTAGGTGGGCAAAGCGTAGCTGTTAAGGGAGCTTCTGCTGGTTTGGCAAGACTTTCCCTTGCCGGCAGCCCACTGACAACCAACATTGCGATCATCAGCGCGGCAAAGGTTTTGAATATTGTGTGTGCTTTCATGATCTCTCCTTTCAAGAATTGTTGAGCTGAGGGAAATAGAGCCTGGCGATTGGTGTCAATGATCTCTCCTTTTCCAAGATTAGTATTGGCGACTTCGCGAAGCACCCTGGAAGGGTTAGTCGTTATCTGGTCGAACGACTGAAGTCGTTACTACATTTTCAAAATAAGGTAATCCCGGCGCGGTAAGGCCGCACCTCTTTAATCTCTCTCTAAATAATACTCAAACCTTGCCTCTTGTAAAGTGTTTCACGCACTCAAAACGGCAAGCTGTGTCGGGGTCTCCTGACCCCGACTTCGCACCCCTTCGGGTGTGCTGCGCGAGAATCCCGCCCTACCGAATTGACCGCAAGGTGAGCCGGGCTTATAATCTAGCCAGACTAGATAGGAGGCTGCGATGAACGGCACCTGGCAACTCCAAGAAGCAAAGAACAAACTGAGTGAGGTGATCGAACTGGCCCTCAAGCAAGGCCCCCAACTGATCACCCGGCGTGGACAAAAGACCGCCGTCGTCATGTCATATCAGGAATATGCCAAAACGAAGAAACCAACAGGGACGCTTTCCGAATTTTTCCGCTTCTCACCCCTGGCTGATATTGAATTGGAACGCGATAAGAGCCTGCCGCGCGAAGAGGAGAAATTATGAGGTACATACTCGATACCTGTGTCCTCTCGGAATTGCGCAAATCAAAACCAAATTCGCACGTAGTGGAGCATATTGACGCCATTGACGAAGAAGATATTTTCCTAAGCGTTATCACCATTGGAGAGATCGTCAAAGGTATCGAGAAATTACCCGAGTCGCCGCGCAAAGCAATTTTACAGAATTGGCTGGAGGAAGAGCTGCTGGTTCGATTTCGAGACAAGTTGCTGCCGCTGGACGCGGCTACGCTGATGACATGGGGCAAGCTGACTGCCAAGCTGGAGACTGAAGGCCGGATAATTCCCGCGATTGACTCCCTCCTCGCCGCTAGCGCATTGAATGGCGGCTTTATACTGGTCACGCGCAACGAGGCAGATTTTGATGGCACGGGCGTCAATCTGCATAATCCATGGAAGTAGATGGAAATGCCCACTCTCTACCTCACCCCCGCCTCCATCAGTTATCTGTCGCAGTTCATCCTGTCGCTGGTCATCACCGGCTACCTGCTCTTCCTGTCCCTGCGGCCCGGCTTGCATGCCAAAAAATCGCCGCATACCGTGCTGCTGGCCAGTTTCTTCGCCTGCATCACCCTGCTCATCCTGCTGCTCTTCCTGGAGACCTCCTTCCTGCCTGGCGACCGGCTGTTTCCCCTCTTCTGGGAGACCGTGGCCGTGGCGTTGGGGCTGGTCTTCTTGAATTATTTTGCCTATTCCTTTCCCAACTTCAGCCCGCGTCAGAAATGGGAACGGCGCACCGTGACCGGCCTGATCATCCTGTATGCCCTCTTTGAGGCCGGTTACGCCCTCTACCGCCTGGATTTGCTGCTGACGGTGGGCGAAGTCCACTGGCGGCCGTCATGGGCCGATTACGCCCTGGTGGCCTGTTTCCTGTGGGCGCCGCTGACCCTGGCGCGCCAGTCCGTGCGCGCCTCTGCGGCCACTGCCATTACGAGCGCTGGTCGAGTAGGCGGCGGGTTTCGATACGCAAAAAACGCTACTCAACCATCGCCGCCGTATCGAGACCAAGCGCAGCAAACCCCTATGTCGGGGTCTCCCGACCCGGCTGTGTCAGGGTCTCCCGACCCCGACACGCTGCCGACCGAAGGTCTCCAACATTCCGAGTCCGGACAAGCGAGACCTGCGGTCAAACCCTCGACGGGGACAGGAGTCCCTCGCCGAGCCGCGGCCATGCTCCCGGTCAGAACGTGGCTGCGCTACCTCTGGAAGCCCCAGGGAAAGGAGGCGCGCTCCGCCCGCGCCCTGGCCCTAGTCTATCTTTTACCACTTGCCATGAGCGTGATCCTGCTGCTGAACACGCTGTGGGTCCTCCCTGCCAGCACCAACAGCGCCCTGTTCTCGCTAGGAGTCCTGTTCAGCCTCTTTGTATTTGCATTGGTCTATCTCAACAGCCTGGCAGAAACGACCACTTTCATGGTGCGGGTGACCGGCGTGGCCATGATGAGTATCCTGGCTGTGCTGAGCGTGACCGGATGGTGGCTCGGTCCCTTGTTCATCGCGCAATACACTCCTGACTCACCGCCCAATCAGCAAACCCTGCGTTTCGTACCCAACGGGAACGAAGGTTACGATGTGGTCTCGGTCCCCTTCCACCTCGATCCCCCCGGCGAGACCTGGCAGCCTTACCAGTTGCACAGACTTTACGCCCGCCTGCCCCTGCCCTTCGATTTTCCATTCTACAATCGGACATACCAGCAGGTTTACATATCCATCTTCGGCGGGGTGACGTTTGGACGAGAACGGGTCTACCAGGATTTCGAATACCGCTATGGGCAGATACCAGCCATCCTGCTGCTCTACCCCAAAGTGGCTATCCAGCCGGTGGACTACGGTCAGCCTTATATCCAGACCGCAGCCGACAAAGTGACCATTACCTGGCAAGTGCCGCTTTCCTACACCTCCACGCAACTTGCCTATACCCTACAGTTGACCCTATATCCGGGGGGCAGCTTCGACATCAGCTATGCTGACATGAACGTGCTCGATCCACGCACTTTCTGGACGATGGGCGTGCTTCCCGGGGATACAGCGAACCGACCCTTGACAATCGAACCGGCTGAAGAGCTGCCCTTCAGCGGCGGCGCGGAGGGTCTCGTCCATGATGATTACGCCATCTACCGGCAATACCTGCACAAGTCTATGCTGCCGCTGGCCAAGCTTATTTTTGGCAGCCTGGCGCTGATTGTCATCGCCTTACCCTGGTTCCTGCGCGCCAACGTGGTCCGCCCCCTCGAAAACCTGCTGGCGGGTATCCGCCGCGTGGAGGCAGGCGACCTATCGGTAAGAACGCCTGTGGCTTCTCACGATGAGATTGGCTCAATCACCCATTCTTTCAACGATATGACCGCGCAGATGCAAACCCTGGTGGCCGGGCTTGAGTCGCAGGTGGCGGCGCGCACCGCAGAATTGGCACAGAGCGAGTCCCGCTATCGCGGGCTTGTGGAGCGCCTGGACGCAGCGATCTTCCGTCTGGCGCTACCAGATGGGACACACGAATACCTCAGCCCGGTCGCCGAAAAGGTTTTCGGCCATCCACAGGAAACCATCCGAGCCACACCCCGCTTCACGCATTGGGCTGCCCATCCCGATTCAGTCAAGGCGGTGGACGGATGGTGGAGTGGACTGGATAAAGGCGTAGCGGCGCCTGCCCTCGAATACGAAATTCGGGAGCGGCTAGGGCTGATCAATCGCGCTGGGCTGGTCGAATATGCGATCCGCACCCATTTGGTGAAAGGGCAAATGTAGAGGGAGTCCCCTTTACGCTGTTATACTTGCCCCATGCTCGCCATCATCCCCTCCCTCGCCCTCGATGAGAGCGAGATCCAGCTTGAGTTCGTGCGCGCCTCGGGGCCGGGCGGCCAAAACGTGAACAAGGTAGCGACGGCAGCCCAGCTTCGCTTCGACGTGCGCGGCTCCCTCTCCCTGCCAGAGGAGGTGAAGGCGCGCCTGATCAAGCTGGCAGGGAGACGGATGAGCGCGGATGGCAGCCTGGTCATCACCGCCAGGCGCTACCGCACCCAAGAGCAGAACCGCGCCGACGCCATCCAAAGGCTGGTGAAAATGATCCAGAAAGCCGCGACCAGGCCCCAGGTCCGCAAAGCGACCCGGCCAAGCCCCGGTGCAAAGGCTGCCCGGTTGGACAAGAAGAAGCGGCGCGGCGAGGTCAAGCGCGGGCGCAGTCGAAAATGGGACGCGGATTAACGCGGAAATAAAAAAAACAAACCCGCGTTTATCCGCGCTCGTCCGCGTCCCATCATTTCCCCCATCGCCAGTCTGATATAATCCACCCACGGAGAAATTGACATGGATGAATTGACTTGGGAACTGCTCGACGAAGTTTACGGCTTTCTGGAAGCAGATGCCATCAAAAGCCTGTTGGAAGCCGAGGGCATTGGCGTGCAGATCTTCCAGGAATCGGTCGGACGGCATGCCTATCCCGTCACCGTGGATGGGTTTGGGCGCGTACAGATTTTCGTACCCAAAGATAGGGTGTCCGAGGCGCGGGAATGGTTGAAAGTTTACCGCGAAGGAATAGAGCAGGATTCGGGTCAAGAACAAAACGGACAAACAGAGGAAAAACCATGAACACATCCACCACCATGGCAACGAATACGGTCATCCTAGTCCCCAACAACGGCATGGGCAAGGCTGAAGTAGAGTTACAGCGAACCCTGATCGGCAAATACCTGGTGCTGCTCAATCAACACACGGAACTGCCCAACGCCATCTGCTTCTTTACCGAGGGCATTAAGCTGGTCGTGGAAGGCTCGCCCGTGCTGGAGCAACTCCACGCCCTGGAAACGAAGGGGGTGCGCCTGATCGTCTGCTCTACTTGCTTGAATTACTTTGGTTTACAGGATAAAGTCAAGGTTGGCATCGTAGGGGGCATGGGCGATATCCTCGAGGCACAACTGAAAGCGGAAAAAGTCATCACACTTTAGTCGCAATGCGCCCCTCCTTCTTTCATCATCTCCACCCGCCAACCGTCCCCGCCAAACAAGCACGCTTCCGCTATACACTGGCCGCAGGAGGTTTGGCGGTTTTTCTGATGTTGATCCTGCTGGCCACCGGAATCCTGGAGATGTTCTATTACGTCCCGACGCCGGACGAAGCGGCCCTCTCGATCCAGACCCTTTCCTTCCTCGTCCCTTATGGCGGACTGGTGCGTAACCTGCACTACTGGTCAGCACAACTGCTGCTGGTCGTCACCGCTGTTCACCTCTTGCGCGTTATCTTCACCGGCGCTTACGCGCCGCCGCGCCGCTTCAATTACTTGCTTGGGTTGTTTCTGTTTGTCTTCACTGTGTTGCTGGATTTCACCGGCTACATCTTGCGCTGGGACGAGGGCGTCCATTGGGCGTTGGTGACGGGGATCAACCTGGTCAAATCCATTCCACTGCTCGGCAAGGTGCTATACGGCATCCTGGTCGGCGGAAGCCAGCCGGGCGCGGCAACGCTGATCCGTTTCTACGGCTGGCATATTTTCGGCCTGACACTCGCAGCGATCATCCTGGGATTCTGGCATATCTTCTGCCTGCGCCGGGGCGGGGGCATCGCTCTCCCGCCGCCGGCCTTGCGCGCAGATCATGAGCGCATCACGCGCTTCGAGCTGGTCCGCCGCGAAGGTTTGGCCATGCTGCTGACAGGATCAGCGCTGCTTATCCTTTCGACCTTCGCCCCCGCTCCACTGGCCGCGCCCATCACAAGTACAACAACGGTGACAGAGGCAGTGCGTGCCCCCTGGTTCTTTCTGTGGGTGCAACAACTGCTCAAGCTGGGAAACCCTTTTCTTTTGGGCGTGCTGGTTCCATTAGTAATTCTCACCCTGCTGGCATTGATCCCTTATGTCTTCCCAAAACCCGCGCCGGCCGAATTGGGGCGCTGGTTCCCGAAATCCAACCGCGCCGCGCAAATCCTGGTCGCTACCCTCGCCCTTGCCATCCTTTCCCTGATCGTGCTTGCCCTGCTCTCTAATCCCTGACCTCTGCTCCCGGGTTTCACTTTCCCATGCGCCGTTCCCTTCTTGC
>Ga0209609_10001718_pt1 | contig 12678 bp, 13 predicted proteins | sample LakKivw325mmetaG_FD_184136 | JGI IMG/M metagenome (GOLD analysis project Ga0209609, IMG submission 184136) | Anoxic lake water microbial communities from Lake Kivu, Rwanda to study Microbial Dark Matter (Phase II) - Lake Kivu water 325m metaG... | ecosystem: Environmental > Aquatic > Freshwater...
GCGTATAAGGGGATAGGCGGCTTCGATCCAGGGGTGAACTTGGGGGCCGACACCGAACTGGGGCTGCGGCTGCGGCGCCTGGGGCGGGTGATGATAGACCGATGCCTGGTAGCCAGCACCTCCGGCCGGCGGATCCAGTATGCTCTCTGGCAAACGTTGTGGATGTACCTGCTAAATGATCTATGGCTGGTCTTCTTCGGCCACCCTCGTTTCCACGATTTCCCGGACATTCGCGTCCTGCCGCGTAGGTACTTCCCTGTTCGGCGGCTGTCAAGCGTTGGAATTCTGTTAGTGGTGCTGAGCCTGGTCATCTTGGCTGCGACTAACCCCAGCCTTCAGATCTTCGGCCCAGTACTGGCTCACGGCCAGACTGACCAGGCGGTAATTGCCCTGACCTTTGACGATGGTCCCAGCCCCTATACGGCGGAAGTCCTGAACATCTTGGCCCGCTACCAGGTGAAGGCGACTTTCTTCTTGATCGGCCAGAACGTAGAGCGGCACCCCGACCTGGCCCAGCGCATCGTCGCCGAAGGACATGCCATTGGCAACCATACCTACAGCCATCCGCTGTGGGAAGCGGTTGCCAACCCGGGGAAAGCAGCACAGGAATTGAGCAAGGGTGCAGCAGCTATCCAAACAGCTACAGGGGTTTCTCCCACACTGTTTCGGCCACCTCGCGGCTGGCGGAGTCCTTGGATGATGCGCCTGGCACGTAGAACAGGGTACCTAGTGGTGACCTGGAGTGTCTCACCGGACGACTGGCGGGGACCGCCCCCCGAGGTGATTGCCGAGCGGGTTCTGCGGCAGGTCCGGCCCGGTGCTATCATCCTGTTGCACGACGGCCTGGGAACTCAGGTGGACCCGCACATGCAGAACACGGTGATCGCTTTGCCGACCATCATCGAGGGACTACAGGTCCGGGGATACCGCTTCGTGACCGTCCCGGAATTCACAACGGCAGAAACGCCGGAATCCTTCATCCCATCCCCGGCGATGGTTGAGAGTAACTTGCCAAACTCGTCGAGCTCGCTATAATTATGAACAGATCAATACGAGGTGATGAGGCTCGCCTCAGGCACCACGAGGGCCTGCCGTAACCGTCAGATTCCTGACTGATAGCCTCTACCAATATGGTAGAGGCTCTTTTTGTTGGGCTAATATGAACAAGCACACACTCTATTACAATCTGCGTGACGCCTTCGCCGAGGAGGGATGTCCTATCTGCCGCCTGTGCTCTCAAGCCGTGGATCGCTATCTCAGCCACCTGCTCTATGAAAGCGTGAATGACCCAGGGGTGAGGTGGGATATACGTCGAAGCCAGGGCTTCTGTAAGGAGCACGCCTGGCAACTGCAGCGAAAGGGCGATGTCCTGGGCATCGCCATCATTCACCAAGATGTGATCGCAGCCATCTCGCGAATCTTGAGGAGAGAAGGAGGGTATAAGCTGTGTCTTTCCCCCACCTATTGGCTGAGGAAAGTGCTACCTGGAGCGGTTTCTGAGGCTGCACGTCAATTGGCCAAAGGGCTGGCTCCCACAGGAGTATGCCCTGCATGTCGGCAGAGAACTGAGGTGGAACTCGCGTATCTCGAAACTCTGCTTCAGCACTATACAGATCCTGAACTGCAGGCACTCTGGCGTACATCAGGTGGTCTGTGCTGGCCCCATCTCCAGCGTGCACTTCCGTTGGTCCGAGATGAGGCGCCCCTCCGCCTGTTGATAGAGATGGAGTTGCCCCACTTTGAGAAGCTATGCGATGAGCTCAGTGAGTTCATTCGCCGTCACGACTACCGTTTTGGAAGCAAAGGCTTTGGCTCGGAGAGCGACTCCTGGATTCGGGCCATCGCCAAGATCTCCGGTTGGCATGGTCAGCCTTGAAGGTGGGTGGTATTGTGGCATGGAGTTGAATGTGGAAAAGGTCATCTCCTTCGTGCTGTCCAGGGAAACAGCCGAGGGAGGGTTCAGCTTCGCTCAAACCACACCTCGAACGCTGGATGACACCTACTATGCTCTCAGGACCCTCGAGCTCCTTGGCTATGACTATCAGTCACAGAAGACCTTGGAGTACATCAAGGGCATCTGGATAGACAGATTCACTCCCGCAAAGATCGTGTATCAGGCCACTTATCTATTCCGTCTTTTGCACACAGACTGCCACAGCCGCCTGGCCGATCTGATAGCTCTGAAGCTTTCCTCCTCAGACTACTCTTTGAAAGACCTCTATTTCCTGCTCTCCTCTCTGCGCTACCTCCATTCTGCACCTGAGATCAACCCCATGCTTCGATCCCAAATAACCCGCCTATCCATCTTGGATCTGAGGACAATGGACAATGTGCTCAGACAATTGCTCCTGATGCATCAACTGCACATCCCCTTTGATAGGACTACGTATGTGGAATGGATCAAGCGTTCCCAGAATGGCGATGGTGGCTTTGGTTTTTACCCCGGCACTAGCTCATTCCTGGAGAACACATACTACGCTTTGAAAGCGCTGTCGGTGCTGGGATCGGAGCCGGTTGACCTTCAGGGATGTAGGGAGTTTGTCCGGAGCTGTCAGGCATCCAATGGTGGTTTCGGAAGACAGAGCATTACTGTGCCTCGACTGGACAGCACATACCATGCTGTGTTCAGTCTGCTCAGATTGGAAAAGTATGGAACGTCAAGGTGCACTTGACCAGGAGCTTAAGGGGGGCTATAATTAGCGTCAGTGATGGGCGCTGGAAAGCTCGTCAATAGAGGGAGCTAGAGTGGGCAAGCGGTCGCGCAAACGGGTCAGCGCACGGCGGGAAGCACGTCGCGCTGCACAACGGCGTTCCGTCCCGGAGTTGCAGCCCGTGGTGCAACAGGAGGTGGATTTTCGCGAGGAGTACCGCTATGTGCTGGCTGACCTCAAGCGCATTGGGGTGTTGGCTGCAGTGATGGTGGCGCTGCTGGTAGGGTTATCCTTGTTCCTGCACTAGAGGACAGCAACGGGAGAGCGAAGGCCAGCGGGCATGCATCGCAGGGTGCGCGCCCGCTGGTTTGCGTCAGGGAAAGGCTGAAGGGCGCAATCAAAAAAGCCCCGCTTGCACGGGGCACTTAAACCAGATGGGCGAGACAGGACTTGAACCTGTGACCTTACGGATGTGAACCGTATGCTCTAACCAACTGAGCTACTCGCCCTTACGCCGATAATTATAGCACATCTCTTTGGAGAAAGCAAATCGGCATTCCTCCTCCCCGCCCCACTGCTTGATCTTAGTGGTATAATAAAACCATGCACGAACTCCCTGTCACCGAAAGCATCCTGGAGATCATACAAGAGAAGGCAGCCCAGGCCGGTGCCTCGCGCATCACCCGCATCAACCTGGTGCTGGGTGCCTGGTCGGGTTTGGTGGATGATTGTATTCAGTTCTACTTCGACATCCTGAGCGAGGGAACTCCAGCCGAGGGAGCAACGCTGTCCTTCCAGCGTATTCCAGCCTGCTTCCGCTGCCGCTCCTGTGGGGTGGAGTTTGAACCCCCTGAGTACGACTGGAGCTGCCCCCAATGTGGCAGCCTGGGCGGAGAGCTGATCGCCGGGCGGGAGTTCTACGTGGAAAGCATCGAGGTGGAGTGAGTACAGGCGAAATGCAAGAGGGAAGATACAAGATCCCCGTCGTTGAAAAGATACTGAGCACCAACGATCAACTGGCAGAGGAGAACGCCCGCCGCTTTGACCGCTTGGGCGTGACGGCGGTGAACATCATGGCTGCGCCAGGAGGGGGCAAGACCTGTCTCATCCTGCGCACCATTGAGGCGCTGCGGGGGAAACGACGGATCGGTGCGATCGAAGGGGATGTGGCCTCCCAGGTGGATTCGCAGCGAATTGCCGCAGCAGGGGTACCTGTGGTGCAGATCAACACCGGGGGCCAGTGCCACCTGGACGCCAACCTGATCCGCGGCGCGCTGGACTGCCTGCCCCTGGAGGAGGTGGACCTACTACTGATTGAGAATGTGGGGAACCTCATCTGCCCCGTGGAGTTCAAGCTGGGCGAGCATAAAAGGGTGGCCATCACCAGTGTACCCGAAGGGGATGACAAACCCTACAAATACCCGGCCATCTTCCAGGCCATGGATGCGGTGGTGATCAACAAGTTGGACCTTCTGCCCTATCTGGATTTCGACCTCAGCGCTTTTCGAGAGTTGGTCCGGGCCCTGAACCCCGATGTGGCCCTTTTCGACCTGTCCTGCAAGACGGGCCAGGGCATCGAGGAATGGGCCGCTTGGCTAATGGATGCGGATGTTTGATAGTGAGACGAGGGAAATCACCGGCATCGTCTTGGCCGGTGGGGAGGGTCGGCGGCTGGGGGGGAACAAGGCCCTGCTGGAGTTAAGGGGTTGCTCCCTGTTGGCGCGAGTTGTGGCTAGGGTGCGTCCTCTGTGCGCAGAGGTCATGGTGGTGGGTGAACTCAGCACCGCCGATCCAATCCTGGGGACCCGCTCTGTGGCCGACATCCATCCTGGCCACGGTGCGCTGGGAGGCATCCACGCCGGGCTGCAGGCCGCACGCACTGAGTACAGCCTGGTCGTGGGATGCGACATGCCCTTCCTGAACCGTGACCTCCTGCGTTATATGATCGGACAGATAGAGGGATACGATGTGATCATCCCCCGGCTGAAGGGGCTCACCGAACCCCTGCACACCCTCTACTCCCACAACTGCCTGGAGCCCATCGAGCATCTTCTGACCCAGGGCGGAGGCCGGATCACCTCCTTCTTTCCCCAGGTCAGAGTGCGATATGTTGAGGAGGCGGAAGTGGATCGCTTTGACCCACAACACCTCTCCTTCTTCAATATTAACACCGCGGAGGACTTGCGATGGGCTCAGCGCTGGATATCGGAGGAAGGATGAATGCGGGCGGTGTCAGTTAAACAGCCCGGTGGCACCCTCCTGGTTCCGTTTTCTGATGTGGCTGTGTTCATTGCCCCAGTCATTCCGCTCATCCGATGTCTTGACGAAAGTTGCGGCCGGCCACCATCTCCTGGGACGATGTGGAATTGCTGCCCGGCGATCAGCCGATGCGCTTAAAAGTCCCTGGCGACAAGATCGCCGAACTGCACCCGGCCGATCTGGCCGAGATCATCACTGACCTCAGCCGCGCTGAGAGCAGCCAGTTCCTGGAATCACTGGATGTGAAAACAGTGGCCGACACCCTGGAAGAAGTCGAGCCTGACTTCCAGGCCAGCCTGGTCGAGGTGATGCCCGATGAGAGCGTCGGCCTGCTTGACAGCCAGGACAAGGTGGCGCAGGTCGTCGCCAAGTACGACCTGTTGGCCGTGCCTGTTGTGGACAAGGGAGGGCGACTCAGGGCATCGTCACGATGGATGACGCGCTGGACAAGATTATCCCGGCCAAATGGAAGAAACGCCTGCCCCATCTGTACCATTGAGGCCTTACGATAGCCGTTTGACAGTGGTTCAAGCCTCCCCAGGTCTACTCGCTGATATGGCTGGCTGTGGCTAGGTGACCTCTGGTTCACCAATCCGGCTAGCACCGTAGGGGGTGATGAGCATGACATTGAAGCATGGGGTCAAACGAGCTGCACGTTGGCTGCTTTTTTACCTGGCGATCATCGGGCCAGGACTGATTACCGCTAGCGCCGACAACGATGCATCAGGCATCGCCACCTACTCGATGGCCGGTTCGACCTACGGCTATGCCTTCCTGTGGATGATCCTGGTGGTCACGCTGGGCGAGGTGGTCGTGCAGGAGATGGCAGCACGCATGGGAGCCGTGACGGGCAAGGGACTGGCCGACTTGATCCGCGAACGGTTTGGCGTCAGGGTGACCGCTTTCGCGATGTTCTGCTTACTACTGGCCAACTTTGGCACCACCGTGGCCCAATTTGCCGGCGTTGCGGCTGGCATGGAACTGCTAGGTGTCTCGCGCTACCTGGCAGTGCCTCTCACTGCGTTTTTGCTGTGGGTGCTCATCACCCGCGGCTCCTACTCACGGGTGGAGAAGTTCTTCTTGACCCTTTGCATGGCCTCTCTGAGTTACATCGTCTGCGCCTTTCTAGTACGGCCTCCGTGGGGCGAGATATTACGGCAGGCGGTCACGCCTGTCTTCCGCCTCGATAAGACCTACGTACTGGCCCTGCTGGCGACGCTCGGCACGACTATCACTCCCTGGGGTTGCGTCTATTTGCAGGCGACTGTGGTGGACAAGGGAGTGACACCGCAGGAATACCGCTACACCCGCCTGGACGTGATGACAGGCGCAGTCTTTGGCAATATCATCTCCTCCTTCATTATCATCTGCACTGCGGCAACGCTCTTCGTCCACGGCATCCATGTGGAGACGGCGGAACAGGCAGCCTTGGCTTTGGCTCCCCTGGCTGGACCGTGGGCCAAATACCTGTTCTCCATAGGACTGATGGGCGCTACGCTGCTGGCCGCGTCGGTGCTGCCGCTGGCGACGACCTACGCTGTCTGTGAGGCATTTGGCTGGGAACGAGGCATAGATAATCAGCCCAAGGAAGCGCCAGCTTTCTACGGAATTTACACTGCCCTGGTTGCGTTGAGCGCGGCTGTGGTGCTGCTGCCGAACTTGCCGCTTTTTCCGCTGATGTGGATTTCGCAGGCGCTCAATGCCATCTTCCTGCCTGTAGTATTGGTGCTGATGCTGCGATTGGCCAACGACGCGCAATTGATGGGAGAGTACCAAAACGGCCGTCTGGTTAACATCTTGGCCTGGGGAATGACTGCGCTGATTGTGGTGATCACCCTGGTCCTATTCACAGTGTCACTGTGGCAGGCTGGCGCAAGTTGACTGTCGCGGCGCTGATCGCAGCGACGGCGATCCTGTTGATCACGAATCTCTGGAGAATGGCGAATCGCGAATGGCGAATGAGAATCCGGGGCTGAAAGGCAAATTCATCTCCGTGCGTGGCGTGGTGCAAGGAGTGGGCTTCCGTCCCTTCGTATATCAGCTGGCCCACAAGCATGGACTGACCGGCTGGGTGCTTAATCACTCGGGCGGGGTGGACATTGAGGTGGAGGGCCTTCTCTCATCGCTGACATCCCCTACGATCGGCCTAACACCACCATGGGTAAGTTCCAGATGTGCCCCGACTGTCAGCGAGAATATGATGACCCGCTGGACCGGCGATTCCATGCGCAACCCAACGCCTGCTCGGTGTGTGGGCCGCAGGTGTGGTTGGTCGTTCCACGTTTCACGTTTAAGCGGAGATGCGATCTCGCAGGCTGCCGAGTTGCTTCGCGAGGGGGCGATTGTGGCCCTGAAGGGTCTGGGCGGTTTTCACTTGGCCTGCGACGCGACGAACGCCGAAGTGGTGGCCCGCCTGCGGGAGCGAAAGGGGCGTCCCCATAAGTCACTGGCGGTGATGATGGCTACGCTGGAGGAGATTCAGCACCACTGTCAGGTCTCAGAAGCTGAGGAGGAACTGCTCACCTCCCGCGAGTGCCCCATCGTGCTGTTGCCCTGGCGCGAGGAGTCGGATGTGGCCCGCAATGTCGCGCCCGGCTACCGCCACCTGGGCGTGATGTTGCCCTACACCCCTCTGCACCACGTGCTGCTGCGGGATGTGGGGCGGCCGCTGGTGATGACCAGCGGCAACCTTTCCGAGGAGCCCATCTGCCAGACCAATGAGGAGGCCCTGGAGCGGCTGGCCCATATCGCCGACACCTTTCTGCTCCACAACCGTGACATCTACGCCCGCTACGATGACTCGGTGTAGGCGGTGTTTCAAACTGCAAGTTGCTTTCCCCAGCCTATACGTCGCTCGCGGGGCTATGCTCCCTACCCCATCACTCTACCCTTCGAGACCAGACCCACGCTGGCTGTCGGGGCAGAGCTGAAGAACACCTTCTGTCTCACTCGCGACCGCTACGCCTTCCTCCTAGGATCGAATTTATGCACCGTTGTACTAAGACGCTACTTGAAGAAGAGGTCTGGCGAAGATGCAAACCAAGCTTCTTGGCAGCGAACAAGCTCTAGCCTGCGGCGCCTGGGCCGCCGGCGTCCGTGTGGTCACCAGCTATCCCGGCTCGCCCAGCAGCGGTGTGGTGGAGCACCTGCTGGCTATCAGCGCTCCGGACGAGGTGCACATCCAGTGGTCGGCCAACGAGAAGGTGGCCTTTGAGACGGCACTGGGCGCATCGCTGGCCAGGCAGCAGACGCTGGTGTGCATGAAGAGTGTGGGCTTCAACATCGCCCTCGATCCGGTGATGACCGCTAACCTGACCGGCGTGCCGGGCGGGCTGGTAATCCTGGTGGGCGACGACCCCGGGGCCTGGGCCTCACAGAATGAACAGGACTCCCGTGTCCTGGCCGCCTTCGCAGAATTGCCGCTGCTGGAACCGGCGTCGCCTGCTGAGGGGGCAGCGATGATGGGCGCCGCCTTCGAGCTTTCGGAAGAGATGGGACTTCCCGTCGTGGTGCGGGAGACGCGCGATTTCTCCCAGCAGCGCGGAAGGGTGCCCTCCCTTTCACGCACTCCCTCTCGGCCCCCCACTTTTGTCGCTCAGGGGCTAGAGTGGGTCTCGCTCCCCTTCAATGTGGTCCCCAACCACCGCCGATTGCATGAGCGGCTGAGGGAAGTGGCCGCCCGCTTCGACCATTCTCCTTTCAACGCGGTGGAAGGCCAGGGCTCACTGGGGATCGTGGCCGCTGGCTTCGCTCACACCAAGCTGCTCCAGGCCCTGCCGGAGGGAATCCCGGCCCATGTGAACGTGCTCAAGCTGGGCACCCTCTACCCCCTTCCTGAGGAACTGCTGACCACTTTCCTGACCGGAAAGCGAAGGGTGTTGGTGCTCGAAGAGGGGGGGGCTTTCCTGGAGGAGCGATTGCGGGCTCTGGCCCAGCGCCGGGGCCTGGCCCTCGACATCCAGGGCCAGGAGACGGGGCACCTGCCCCGCGAGGGGGCATTGACGGAGGAGCAGATCGAGGCTGCCCTAGCACAACTGCGAGGGGAGTTTCCCTCGTCATCCATTGAAATCGCCGGCCAGAAAGCCCCCCGCCCTTCCCAGCAGGGGCTATGTGAGGGCTGCTTCTACATCCCCCTCTTCGAGGCCTTGCGGGACACGCTGGCCGAGCTGCAGCAGCAGGCGGTGATCTGCGCCGACCCCGGCTGCAGTATCCGCATCCACCAGTCCCCCTTCGAGATGCTGCACGTGAAGTACTCCATGGGCTCGGCCATCGGCCTGGCCTCGGGGCTGTGGCTGGCTGGTGTGGATGAGCTGCCCGTTGCACTGGTAGGCGACTCCTCTTTCTTCCACACGGGATTGAATGGCCTGCTCAGCGCGGTGGCCAGTGGAGCTCATATCCTGGTGCTGATCCTGGACAACGGCTCGGCAGCCTTGACGGGAGGCCAGCCCCATCCGGGCAGCGGGTGGAATGCGCGAGGGAATGAGGTCCGGGCTGTGCAGCTTGAAGGGCTCCTGTGCGCCTGTGGTGTAGACCACCTGGTCGCCATTGACCCCACCGATCGTCCAGCTACCGAGAAAGTGATACGTGATGCGCTGTGGGCTCAGGGCTTGCGGGTGGTCATCGCCCGCGGAGAGTGCCTTCGGGTAAATCGGCCTTGACAAGCACTTGGCCTTACAATATAATCACCACGAGAGACAGCGAGATGGCGGACGAGTGGCAGGTCCCACTCGTCCCCACTTTGTAATCCATACCTCAGGAGGACGATGTGTACGAGATTGTGGCCCAGGAGGAACTGGCGCCGGTCACTAAGCTGATCGAGGTACGCGCCCCGGAGATCGCTCGCAAGGCCCGTGCCGGGCAGTTCGCCATCCTGCGCGTGACGGAAGAGGGAGAGCGGATCCCCCTCACCTTTGCCGATTTCGACCGGGAGAAAGGGACCGTTACTCTCATCTTCCAGGAGGTGGGAAAGACCACCTACCACCTGGGCACGCTGGAGGTGGGCGACAGGCTAGCCAGCCTCACCGGCCCGCTGGGCAACCCCACTGAGGTCGAGCGCTACGGCACGGTGCTGTGCATCGGTGGGGGTGTGGGCATCGCCGCTATCCACCCCATCGCGCGGGCGCTGCATGAGGCAGGCAATCACATTATCTCCATCATCGGCGCCCGCAATAAGGGACTCCTCTTCTGGGAGGACCGCATGGAGGAGGCGAGCGACGAGCTCATCGTCTGCACCGACGATGGCTCCTACAAGCGCAAGGCATTGGTGACCCTGCCAGAGAAGGAACTTCTGGAGAGTGGCAGGGAGATCCATCGCATTTGGGCTGTGGGGCCAGCCATTATGATGAAGTTTGCCAGCCTCACCTCTCAGCCCTTCAGGGTCAAGACCATCGTCAGCCTCAACCCCATCATGATAGATGGCACCGGCATGTGCGGCGGCTGCCGGGTGGAGGTGGGTGGAGAGACCTTCTTCGCCTGCGTTGACGGCCCGGAGTTCGATGGCCATCAGGTGGACTGGGACCTCCTGATGGCCCGCCAGCGTATCTACCTGGAACAGGAGAAGAGATCCCTGGAGCGTTTCCAACAGGGCCAGTCAGAGTAGGAGGAAGAGGAGTCGTGGGGCTGATCAAGAAAGAACTCGTGATCTGGGGCAGCGAGGCCCAGAAAAAAACTTGAAACCCTCTTCGACACCGAAGCATCGGCCTGCTTCGTCCGAGAGGATGTGGCCCAAGAGATGGGCCCCATCCTGGAAACTCCTTTCCCGCTGAGCTTCACGCTGGCAATGGAGAGGTGTTGAGGGTCGAAAAGACGGCTGACCTCTTCCTTCAGTTGAAAGGACACAACATCTACCACATATTCCTGGTGGTCCCCCAACTGCCCTACCCCCTCATCATCGGCGCCGATTTCCTCCAACGGTGGAAGATCCAGCTCGACCCGGTCACGGAGGAGTTCATCGTAGATGAGAGGGATTTGGAGATCATCCTTGTCTAAGCTCAAACCATTGGAGGCCAAGGAAAACTGCTATGGCGAAAGTGATACCTGAACGCATCGAGATGCCCCGGCAGGCCCCTGAGGTCCGCCGTCACAACTTCAACGAAGTGGCTTTGGGCTTCTCCCTGGAGCAGGCCCAGGCGGAGGCAGCGCGCTGCCTGCAGTGCAAGAAACCCCTTTGTATCTCCGGCTGTCCGGTGGCTGTTCAGATACCCGATTTCATCCGCGCCCTGCAGGAGGGAGACCTCCCCCAGGCGGTGGAGATCCTCAAGAAGGACAACAACTTGCCCGCTATCTGCGGCCGGGTGTGCCCCCAGGAAACCCAATGCGAAGCGGTGTGCGTCATGGGCAAGAAGTATGAGCCTGTGGCCATCGGCCGGCTGGAGCGGTTCGTGGCCGACTGGGCCCTGGCCCACCCAAACGACGCGCCTCAGCTTCCATCGCCCACCGGCCATCGGGTCGCCGTCATCGGCGCCGGGCCGGCCGGGCTCACCTGCGCCGCCGACCTGGCCCGCATGGGACACCAAGTCACCATTTTCGAGTCGCTGCACCAGGCGGGTGGCGTGCTCATCTACGGCATCCCCGAGTTCCGGCTGCCCAAGGATATCGTCCAGGCTGAGGTAGATTATGTCAAGTCTTTGGGCGTAGAGCTCAGGCTCAACAGCGTGATCGGCAGGCTGTATACCATTGACGAGCTCCTGGGCGAGCAGGGGTATGATGCCCTATTTCTGGGCACCGGGGCCGGGCTACCCAACTTCCTGGGCATCCCCGGCGAGAACTACGATGGGGTGCTGTCGGCCAATGAGTTTCTGACCCGCACCAATCTGATGAAGGCCTACCAGTTCCCGGCGTATGATACCCCCATCCTCATCGGCCAGCGGGTGGCGGTCATCGGGGCGGGAAATGTGGCCATGGACTCCGCCCGCTGCGCCTTACGGCTAGGAGCGGAAGAGGTGACCATCGTCTACCGCCGCTCGCGAACCGAGATGCCAGCCCGGGCTGAGGAGGTGGAGAACGCCGAGGCAGAGGGCATCCGCTTCGAGCTGCTCACCAACCCGGTGGAGATCTACGGGAATGAGGAGGGGTGGGTCACGGGCATGAGGTGCATTCGCATGGAGCTGGGCGAGCCGGACGCGAGCGGTCGGCGGCGGCCCATTCCCATTCCCGGCTCGGAATTCGACATGGAGGTGGATGTGGTCATCGTGGCCATCGGCACCAGCCCCAACCCGCTGATTTTCACCGATGCGCGGGGGCTGGAGCGGACAAGGTGGGGGACGGTGGTGGCCGATGAGGAGACAGGACGCACCACCAAGGAACGGGTGTGGGCTGGTGGGGACATCGTCACCGGTGCGGCGACAGTCATCAGCGCCATGGGGGCTGGCAAGCGCGCCGCAGCCGACATGGACCGTTCTCTGCGCGATCCGCAGGTCCGTTGGACGCTGGAGGAGAGGGAATAAATCCTCAGCAGCGATAAGGCCCCAGCAAAGCGAGCCCTCGTTCCTTGTGAGTGAGGAACGGGGGCTCGTCTTGTGTATGAAGATGGGCTAGTAGCGCCTCCGGTTGCCTCTGTCAGTTCTTCAGGACCAGGGGCAGGTAGACGACATACCCGTTTACGATGACCACATCGGTGTTATTGGCTGGCGTGCTGTCCTCTGGGTCCCAGATCGTGGCCCAGTTGACCATGATGAAATCCGACGGCAAGTCAGGGCTGATCCAGCCCGTGATGGTGATCACCCCCCTCCTCCCTACATCCAGCGGTTCAACATCCCATACGTAGCGG
>Ga0209609_10001720_pt1 | contig 12673 bp, 10 predicted proteins | sample LakKivw325mmetaG_FD_184136 | JGI IMG/M metagenome (GOLD analysis project Ga0209609, IMG submission 184136) | Anoxic lake water microbial communities from Lake Kivu, Rwanda to study Microbial Dark Matter (Phase II) - Lake Kivu water 325m metaG... | ecosystem: Environmental > Aquatic > Freshwater...
TCCACATACCGGTTACTAGCAAAAAGACCGCCACGAAGAGTGGCGCCGAGAACAAGGCCTCGAATTGCTCCTCCAGCAAGATGCCCATGAGTGCGGCAGGGATAGTGGCCAGGAGCAAGCACCAGGCCAACCGTGCATCCGTCGTATCCACCCTGCGCGCGATCACGCTTGCGAACCAAGCCTTGATGAGCGCCCACAACTCCTTCCAGAAGACCAGAATCACAGCTAGGAGCGTGCCTAGGTGCAGCATTGTATCGAATGCCAAGCCCGGCTCTGGCCAGCCCAGCAGCCAGGGGACAATCACCAGATGCGCGGAACTGCTCACCGGCACGAATTCTGTGGCCCCCTGAACAATGCCCAGCAGGATGGCTTGGAACACATTGGTCATCGTCACTCTCCCTGTGTTGAGGCTTTCCGCGTTCGCCTGCGGGCCAGACTCCTCGCCCTCTGGCGGTCCTGATCCGGGACCGGAATGTAACGACTTGAGAAATCGGCGCGCAGCGCCGCGAAGCTGCCATCCAGGATCGCCGAACGGATGCGTCGCATCGTGTCCAGCAGAAAATGCAGGTTGTGGATCGTGTTCAAGCGCAACCCCAGGATCTCCCCTGCCTTGAAGAGGTGCTGGAGGTAGGCACGTGAGAAGTTGCGGCAGGTGTAGCAGGTACAGCTCTGCTCGATGGGAGCAGGGTCATACTTAAACTCGGCTTTGCGCAGGTTGATGCGTCCCTCGGCTGTGAACAGTGCTCCGTTGCGTGCCAGACGTGTGGGTAGAGCGCAGTCGAATATGTCCACGCCCCGGGCCACGCCTTCGAACAGGTCCTCTGGCGATCCCACACCCATCAGATAGCGCGGCTTCTCGTCTGGAAGCAGTGGCACGGTGCAGTCCACAGTGGCCCAGGTCTGCTGCTTCGATTCACCCACGCTGAGCCCGCCAATGGCATAGCCCGGGAAGTCAAACGAGGTCAGGAAGCGCGCACTTGCGCTGCGCAGATCTGGAAAGACCCCACCCTGCACAATGGCGAAGAGGGCTTGGTCGGTGCGTGTCTGCGCCTTCAGACAGCGTTCGGCCCAGCGATGGGTGCGCGCCAAGGCAGCCTGGTTGTACTCGTAGTTCAGGGGGTCCGGGCACTCATCCAAAGCCATAATGATATCGGCGCCAAGCAACTCCTGGATCTGGATCGATTTCTCAGGCGACAGGAAATGCTCTGAACCATCGATGTGCGAGCGGAATGTGGCACCTTCGTCGGTGACCTTCCGCAGCCCCTCAAGGCTGAAGACCTGAAACCCGCCGCTGTCAGTGAGGATCGGGCCAGACCAGCCCATGAACTGGTGCAAGCCGCCCAGGCGAGCGACCACTTCCGCGCCTGGGCGCAGGTGCAGGTGATAAGTGTTCGCGAGAATGAGCCTGACCTCCAATTCCCGAAGCTCATCAGGGGTCAGCGTCTTGACTGTAGCCTGCGTGCCGACTGGCGCAAAGACGGGCGTAGGAATGTCGCCATGGGGAGTGCGCAGCACGCCTGCCCGAGCCCTGCAGGTCGTGTCGGCCCTCTGTAAAGTAAAGTCGCATGCGGTTACCATGTTCGCGATGCAATCCACTCCGGATAGGCGCAGTGCGGGATCAGGACTCTGATTTAGCGAGGTTCTGTTCCGCGGCCCGAGCAATTGTCCCCTGCTTCACCAGCAGCCTCACCTTTTCGATGTGCGGGTACATGACTTCATCGACAGCAATGAACGGCGCGTGCTGCCGCAAAGCCTGATAGACGGGCAGTGGGGCCGCTCCGCATGCAGCCTCGCGTCAAAGGCGCGCGTTGTGCCGGCCAGAGCCTCCAAGATGAGCGCGGCCGCGATGTCGGCTATCTGCAGCAGGGTCTGGCAGCCGAGAGCGGTCATGAGGCTCGTTCCGTGCACAAGCGCAAGGCAGTCCAGGCGAGGGCAGGCCTCGCACTCCACATGCTTGGCCGCCCATTGCTGGCATACGCAGGCCAAGCGAAAGTGGGGCATCCCGCAACCCTCGCCTTGGCCTGGGCATGTGCTTCGAAGCCACTGTTGGCTATTCTCCACAGAATGTCTTGCTTGTCAAGGATTGCCAGTGGAAGCGCGTGTGCATGACCTCTTGGTTTGTGCCCACCAGGCATACAGGATATAATGCCCCTGCTCCGGATCAGCCAACAAGGGAAGCCGCTGTCCCGGAGATGCGGTTGACGGCGTGAGCTTGCGGCCGTCGCTGCTTCTAGAGAGCGCGCAAGTCATGTCAAGGAGGACACTCAATATGGGTACACTCAAACAGCCGATTCCAGGCTCCCTGTCCAGGGAGTTCGTGAGACGGGACGATGAAGCCATCTCTCCGTCCTACACGCGCACCTATCCTTTTGTCATGGATCACGGCAAAGGCTCCCTGGTCTGGGACGTGGACGGCAATCAGTTCATTGACTTTACCGCGGGCATTGCGGTCACCTCCACTGGGCACAGCCACCCCGAAGTGGTGCAGGCTATCAAAGATCAGGCCGAGAAGTTTATCCACATGTCGGGAACGGACTTTTACTATCCTGTGCAGATCGAGCTGGCCGAGAAGCTTAATAGCCTCGTACCCGGCGAGGAGCCCAAGCAGGTGTTTTTCACCAACTCGGGTGCAGAATCCATCGAGGCCGCCTTCAAACTAGCGCGCTACGCTGAGGGGCGCCCACGCATGATCGCATTCATCGGCGCATTCCACGGGCGCACAATGGGGGCAATGTCCCTTTCGGCCTCGAAATACGTTCACCGGCAGGGTTTCGCGCCGTTGGTACCAGGTGTGACACACGTGCCCTACGCGTACTGCTACCGCTGCGCCTACAACCTGAAGTACCCGTCTTGCGATGTGCACTGCGTCAAGTACATCGAAGACACGCTCTTCACGCGTTTCATCCCCCCTGAGGAAGTGGCGGCCATTTTTGTGGAGCCCATTCAGGGGGAAGGCGGCTACGTGGTGCCACCACCCCTCTACCATGCGCGCCTGCGCGAATTGGCTGACAAGTACGGAATCCTGCTGGTGGATGATGAGATTCAGTCCGGCATGGGACGCACTGGCAAGATGTTCGCCATTGAACACTGGGGCGTAGTGCCAGATATCGTAGCCATCGCCAAGGGCATTGCGTCGGGCCTGCCTCTGGGAGCTATGGTGGCCAGAAGAAGCTTGATGACGTGGCCAAGTGGCGCTCACGCCAACACCTTCGGCGGCAATCCCATCGCCTGTGCCGCTGCCTTGGTCACCATCAGGCTGATCGAGAACGGTTTCATGCAGAATGCTGTGCGCATGGGCGAGCGTTTCATGGAACGACTGAAGAGCATGCAGGCCAACCATCCCTCGATGGGTGATGTGCGCGGGCTGGGCCTCATGGTGGGCGTTGAGCTGGTGATGGATCGGGATACCCGTGAACCAGCGCGCACTCTGCGCGATGCATTGGTGCAAAAGTGCTTTCAGGAAGGCTTGTTGATTCTGAGCTGTGGCCCCAATTCGGTGCGTTTTGTCCCGGCGCTCAATGTCGGCGCAGATTTGGTGGATGAGGGCCTGCGTATCTTCGAGGCAGCATTGACGGCGGTAGAAACGAGCGCGTAGCGCTGATTGGCCTGCAAGACAAACCAAGGCTGGAGTGCACGCACTCCAGCCTTGGTGCGCTTTTCTGCTTGCTTTGCAGGCTATTGCACCGTGATGCTGCCGAGCCCTCCGTTGATATCCAGTTCGAGACGGTTCTCAGCGGTGTTGTAGTTGTCAGTGACATAATCGTTGCCCGAACGGACCATGCGACTGGCAACGCTCACGCTACCCAACCCTCGCGACACATGCAACCTGACGCCGACGTTGCTGGGAATGCGCACTGTGATACTACCAACGCCTGCCTGAATGGATGCCTTGGTCATTCCCGCTGCCTTCGGAAAGGCGATGGTGGTGGAGCCCACGCCGGCATTCACGTCCAGCCGCGTCACCTGCAGATCGGTCAGGTGCAGCGACATCGTGCCGACGCCGCTGTCCACGCTGATCTCAATGGGTACGCGTGGTGTGAAGTTCAGTTCCCAACGCTCGCTGTGGTCGCCAGGGCCCCAGAACTGGCCAGACTTGCTGCGAGCTCTCAGAGTGAACGTGGCGCGCCCGCCGCTCACCGTGTACTGCTTCTCTGCTTGCAGTGAGTACTGGCCGTAGTCGATGCGGCCCTCCACAAAGTTGGGCGAATCGCTCAGAGCATCGACTTGCAGACGCGACACTCCTGGCTTGAGGGTGACGCGGCCACTATCTGCATCCTGCAAGGCCTCGGCCACCGTCTCGCTGCCGGCAGCCGGCCTGCCTGCGGGGACCACGCCGCCCTGAATGACGATGTAGGCGATGCTGCCGCCGATGATGGCGAGAGCAACCAGCAGACCAAGGATGTAAACCAGTGTGGAACGGCTCGCACTGACCAGAATGTCCAGGCCGATCAGTATGAAAACGACCGGCCAGAGGCGCCATAGGGTTGCCCAGATGTCCCAGGGCACTGTGCCCATCTGGTTAAGCAACAACAGGATGCCGATGCCAATGAGAATCAATGGGCCTGCTACGCCCGGACGATGCCTTCTAGTATCCATCACATACCTCCCTCCGAAGTGTTGTCGACTGCATCTCGAACTTTTCGATAGGGCGCATCCGCTGCAGGCTAGTGCCGCAGCGCCCGATTCAGCAAGACCGCGCCGCCGAGGATCAGCACTACTGGCCAAAGCAAATCCAACCGAAACCAGCCGAACAGGGCCAGGCTCTCAGCAAGCAGGGCCAGGCCGAGCAGGAGGACGAATCCGCCCAGCCACATGAGGCGTCTGCTGGGAAGCGTTCCGGAGCCGCCGCCGAAGAGATCCCGCACTTCCTTGCCGAGGCTGCGCGCCTCCGAGCCAATCTCGCGCACGTTCTGCTGTACCGCAGCACTGCGCGTAAGACCCAGCGTGGCCTTGTCCGGCAGGAGGATCCAGAGAATGATGTAGGCGCCCATGCCGGAACCGCTGAGACCCCACAGCGCAAAGATGAAGCGCAGGAGCGCGGGGGATACGCCAAAGTACTCCGACAGACCTGCACATACTCCGCCAACCATGCCCTTGCTCTTGTCACGATAGAGACGATCGCTCATGCCGTGGCCCTCCTTCCTGGACTGCTATAGTACTATACGCGGAAGATGGCACAAGGTTGCGGTTTCGGTGCCATTTCTAGCGCCGGCCGAAGCTCTTCTCCAATTGCGTCGAACTCAGGTGGATCATGGTAGGACGCCCGTGAGGGCAGGTGTAGGGCGAAGTGGTTTTCTCCAGTTGCTGGATCAACTCTCGCGATTCTTCGAGGGTAAGGATCTGACCGGCACGTACGGCGCTGTGGCAGGCGATGATGTCGAGAGCCTCGTACGGCACAGTGGCCTCTGTGCCCTCTCTTGAGAGGTCCAGCAGCTCCGTGATGACGGAACGCACGTGTTCGGGGCTCAGAGCAGACGGAATGGCTCGAATCAAGTACGTATCACCGCCAAAGGATGTCAGGTCAAAGCCAAAGGAAGTCAGCTGTGGCAGCATGGGGTCGATCAGGCCACGTTGCTGCGGAGAGAGCTCCAAGGTGAGCGGCTCGAGCAAGGCTTGCGAGGATACGCTCATCGCCTTCTGCTCCGATTGAAGCTGTTCAAAAAGGATCCTCTCGTGTGCGGCATGTTGATCAATCAAATACAGCCCATCAGGCCCTTCTGCAATGATGTATGTCTGCCTGACCTGGCCCAGCACGCGCAGCATCGGCAGGCGTTCCAGCATGGGCGCGCTGACCACTCCAGGGGGTGCCATGTCGGCCGTACGTTGCGCTTCCAGCGCTATCTGCACTCGGCTTGCACCGAGCGGCAAGGAAACGGTCTGGTGTCTCGCCCACTCCTCCGATACCAGCGGGATTGGTTGGCTGCTGGCCTGTGCCACGGGAGCCTGGCCGATGACTGTGCGCCGAACGACTCTCTGGACTGCGGAGAAGACCTCGCGCGGCTCGCGGAAACGCACCTCGCGTTTGGTGGGATGGACGTTAACGTCCACGTCCGTGGTCGGCATGTGAATGCTGAGCACAGTGACTGGGTGCCGACCAACAGGGAGCAGGGTGCGGTAGGCCTCCTCGGCTGCGAAGCTGAGCGAACGGTCCTGGATCCAACGACGGTTGACAAAGAACATCTGGTAGTTGCGTGTGGCACGATGCAGACTGGGGCTGCCTACAAAGCCCGTGACCACGATGCCTTGGCCGGGCACAGCAGCGCTTGGGGCTCGGTCCGCAGCCGGTTGGTGCTCTAGGGTCTGCGCCTCCAGCATCTGTTCTGCGGTCTCCAGGCCGAATACAGTGATGAGTACGTCGTGCAGTTTGCCGCTGCCGGACGTCTGCAGTACAAGGCGACCGTGGTCTGTCAGATAGAAACTCAGCTCCGGATAGGCCAGCGCGTAGGCGCTGGCCAATTCGACGATGCGGGTGCTCTCTGTGGCCTCTGAACGCAGGAACTTTAGGCGAGCGGGGGTGTTGTAGAAGAGGTTCTCGACCGTGATCACGGTCCCGGTTCTGCCACCGTGCTTTTCGCTGTGCACGATCTCGCCACCCTCCACGCGCAGAAGCGTCCCGCTTTCCTCTCCGCTTGCGTGCGAGATCATGCTAACTTGGGCAACTGCAGCGACGCTTGCGAGTGCCTCGCCCCGGAATCCGAGAGTGGTGACATGGCTCAGATCTTCCTCGCTCGAGATCTTGCTCGTGGCGTGGCGCGCGAAGGCCAGTGCGACCTCTGCCTGCGGAATGCCGCAGCCATTATCGCTGACGCGGATCAGCCGCCGCCCTCCTTGGCGGATCTCGATCCGAATCTCGCTGGCATTGGCATCAATCGCGTTTTCGATCAGCTCCTTGACTACGGACGCTGGTCGCTCTACCACTTCTCCAGCCGAGATCTTGCTCACGACTCGAGGCTGCAGCACCTGGATGGGCATAATGATTGACCTCAATCATCTCTTTGGCGGACAACTTCCGCGGAGTGCAAGCGCTTCATTCTAGCACAGGGCAATCCTCACGGCAAAGACTGACAAGCAAGGATTGACGATTGTGAATTCTGTCACCAGTTGCCTTTTTGCCCGATTTGTGCTACAATGGGTTGGCTTAGGTCTGAAGCGTTCTCTACGGCGTTCTAGCGCCAAGGGAAGCAATGAAGCTTGTAGGGAGAGCGCATTTGGCAGTGTTCCGCATCAACTGCAGGTACACCTCGCAGACGTGAACAACCGGCAAGGGTCATCAGGGGACCATCCCATGACGACGGCCCTTGCCTTTTGTGTTTTTGATACCGGCCACACAAGCAGCGACCAAAATCCACAAAGGAGGTTTCCATGAAGGAAGTCGTCATCGTGGGTGGTGTGCGTACTCCCATTGGGCGTCACGGCGGTGGTCTGAAGGACGTCACCTCGCAGGACCTGGCGGCGCGGACCATGAAGGAGGTGCTCAAGCGCACCCAAATCGACCCAGCCATCATTGATGAGGTGATTGTGGGTTGTTGCGGGCAGCTCAGCGATGCCTCCAACCTGGGCCGCGTAGCGGCCCTCATGGCGGGCATACCCAAGGAAACCACGGGCTACACGGTACAACGCAACTGCGCCTCGGGGCAGGTTGCGATGACAAATGCCTATCAGGCCATCCAGTGTGATGATGGCGAGGTCTTCATGTGCGGTGGCACGGAGAGCATGTCCGGTGCCCCGTACATGGTGCGAGGAGCGCGCTGGGGCCTCAAGCTCCGCCATACGACTTTTATCGACACCCTTTGGGAAGGGCTTACCGACCCCATCTGCAACCAGATCATGGGCCGCACGGCCGAGAACGTGGCAGAGAAGTACGGCATCTCGCGCCAGGAACAGGATGAGTATGCGGTGCAGTCGCACAAGAAGGCCTTCATGGCGACCCGCATGGGCAAGTTCAAGGACGAAATCGTCCCTATTGAGGTGCAGAAGAAGGTGGCTGGCCAGGTGGTGGCGTCGGAATCGGTCAGTCAGGACGAGTGTATCAACCCTACGCTGAGTGTGCAGAAGGCAGCTCTGTACCCCACCGTCTTCAAGGAAAATGGCACGGTCACGCCGGCCAACGCCTGCCCCATTTCCGACGCGGCTGCTATGTGTTTGGTGATGACCGCCGACAAGGCCAAGCAACTTGGCCTGGAGCCCATGGCCTACATCCGCGCCTATGCCTACGCGGGAGTGGATCCGGCGTATATGGGCATTGGCCCGGCCTATGCCATCCCGAAGGCCCTGAAACGGGCTGGTCTCAAGTATACGGATATGCAGTTGGTGGAACTGAATGAGGCATTCGCTGCTCAGGTGCTGGCGGTCGGCAAAATCCTGGCCGAAGACGGTTGGGATTGGGAGAAGACCAACGTCAATGGCGGTGCAATCGCGCTCGGCCACCCGGTGGGTTGCTCTGGCGCCCGCATCGTGGTTACCCTTCTTCATGAGATGGCGCGACGCGGCCTTACAGTGGGCTTGGCCGCAGAGTGCGTTGGTGGCGGGCAGGGCGCTGCGATCATTGTGGAGCGCAAGTAGTCATGGGCCCAGTTTTAAGATGAAGCCAAAGGGAGGAAAGGGATGTACATCTTTAAAGCTGCAGTGGTAGGTGCGGGTTGGATGGGCGGCAGCATCGCGCAGGTCATCACCTTTTCGGGCCTGCCGGTCGTGCTCAAGGACGTGGACCAGAAGATGCTGGACAAAGGCATGGATGCCCTACGTGGAATCTACCAGAAGCGTGTGGATGTCAACAAGATGAGCGCCGGGGAGATGCAGGAGAAGATGAGCCTGGTCACGCCCACGCTCGGATATGAGGATTTTGGCGACGTGGACGTCGTGATAGAGGCCGTGCCCGAGGTGATGAAGATCAAGAAGTCGGTGTTTGCAGAGCTGGACAAGATTTGCCCTGAGCACACCATCTTCGCCTCGAACACGTCCGCTCTGTCCATCTCCGAGATGGGCGCCGCCACCAAACGGCCGCAGAAGATGATCGGGATGCACTTCTTCAGCCCGGCGCACGTGATGAAGCTCGTCGAGATCATTCCTGGACTGGACACGTCGCAGGAGACGATAGATGATATCGTCGCCTTTACCGAGTCCTTGCGCAAGATCCCGGTGGTCGTGCAGGAGTGTCCAGGCTTTCTGGTGAACCGGTTGTTGACGCCCTACCTGAACGAGGCCACTTTGTCTCTGCAGGAAGGGGCGGCCACAGCGGTGCAGGTCGACGAGGAGATGGTCAAGTTCGGCTGGCCGATGGGACCCTTCACCCTTATGGACATGCTTGGCATCGACGTGGTCTACCACACCGCGGAGTACATGGGCAAGGAATACGGCGTCGAGATACCTCCGCTGTTCAAAGCCATGTTCGATGCGGGGCGATTGGGCGAAAAGTCGGGCGCGGGATTCTATGGCTATGGAGATCAGACCGACGAACCGGTCAAGGCCATGATCAAGAAGCTGCAGGACGAGGGCAAGACGCAAAAAAGTACCGAGTTCTCCTGGCAGCGCCTGATGATGCCGATGATCAACGAGGCCGTGCAATGCGTCACTGAGAACATTGCGCCTGCAGACAAGATTGACATGGCTATGATCGCCGGGACAGGCATGAAGTATGGCGAGGAGCGCATGGGCCCACTGCAGTTTGCCGACATCATCGGGCTGGACGCCGTGCTTGAAGAGTTGGAGAAGCTGCGCGCCAAGTACGGCGAGCGCTTCCGCCCCGCGCGCCTGCTGAAGACCAAGGTGCGCGCCGGCCACCTGGGCAAGAAGGTCGGCAAGGGCTTCTTCGAGTACACAACCTGAGTTGGGGCCGACGACTGATTCCTGACTGAAAGCCGAACTTCAAATCACTGATATCAAACGAAAGGAGCTGCGGAGATGGCTGATCTCCAATACGTGAAGATCTCGATCGAGGAGCGAATTGCTGTTCTGACCATTGACCATCCCCCTGCGAACGCATTCAGCGAGCAGACGGTGGCCGACCTGAACACCGCGTTTGACGAGGTGGTGGCTAATCCCGAGGTCAAGGCCATCATCATCACGGGAGCAGGGCAGTTCGCGTTCGTGGCCGGCGCGGATATCAACGAGATCAAGCAACAGATCGACGCTGGTCGCGCGGGCAAGGAGGTCAAGAGGGAGCTGATTGAGAAGGGACAGGCGCTGTTCAACAAGATCGAGAAGAGCACCAAGCCGGTGATTGCCGCGATCAATGCCGTCTGCCTTGGCGGAGGCCAGGAACTGGCTATGGCGTGCCACATGCGCATTGCCTCGGACACAGCACGCTTCGGACAGCCCGAGGTGAGTCTGGGCCTGTTGCCCGCCTGGGGCGGCACCGCGCGCCTTCCACGCATCGTGGGCCGTGGCAAAGCGATTGAGCTGATCCTCACCGGTGACATGGTGCCGGCGCAGGAAGCAGCTCGCCTGGGCCTGGTGAACAAGGTTGTGCCGGCTGGCCAGGTGGTCAAGACAGCCATGGACCTGGCCAAGAAGATCACTTCCAAGGGCGGTCTGGCCACCGCAGCCATTCTGGAAGCCATCAATCACGGCATGGAAGTGGATTTACTCGATGCCCTCAAGCTCGAGGCGGACAAGTTCGTTGCTCTGTGTAGCACAGAGGACGGCTTCGAGGGCGTGAGTGCGTTTCTGTCGAAGCGTCAGCCCAAGTTCCAGGACAAGTAGTACAGCCCAAGGACAGGATCGACTTTTGAGAGGAGCGGGGGCCAGCCTGCCTTGGTTGGCGTATCCTGGTTTGGTGGGCAGGTGCTGAGCGGGACCAGGCCCCCTTCCTCTTTCATATGCCGAATGCGAAAGCGGTGTACAGCATGCCTGTGTGGTGTCTGTCGTGAGCCTGAATCTAGCGCTAGTCCTGGAATCGGGTGCGCTCGATCACCCTGACCGCGTAGCCGTTGTCTCTGACGGGCAACGCATGACGTACGCGCAGCTCAATGCTGCTGCCGCTGCGTTTGCTGGAGGATTGGCGCACCTCGGCGTACAGGCAGGCTCCAAAGCAGCTCTCATGCTGCCTAACTTAGCGGAGTTCATCATCGCCTATTTCGCTGTGCTCAAGCTGGGGGGCTGCGTCGTGCCCATCAACACCCTGCTCAAGTCAGCTGAGATCGCCTACCAACTGGAAGACTCCGATGCTTCCGTGCTGGTCGCAGATGAATCCGTGCTTCCAGAGGCGCGACAGGCAATGCGAGGCGTGGAAACCTGTCGGCACGCTGTCGTGCGCGGCCACAAGGCCCCGTCTGGTTGGCACCGCTTCAGTGAACTGATGGAGTCGGGTGGCGCTTTCGACAATGTCGAGTCCAGGTCGGATGACACCGCGGTGATTCTGTACACTGCGGGTGCCAGCGGGCGCCCAAAAGGCGCCGAGCTGACGCATTTCAACATGTTCTTCAATGCGGCGCTCACGGCGGACCGCCTGTGCAAGCTAACTCCGGACGACGTATCCTTGGCGGTGCTACCCTTGTTTCACGCCATAGGGCAGACCTGTGTGATGAATGCGACTCTGTATGCCGGGGGCAGGCTGCTCCTGCTTCCGCGCTTTGAGCCAGACAAAGTCCTGCAGACCATTCAGCAGGAGCGGGTGAGCGTGCTGATTGGTGTACCCACCCTATTCTGGTATCTTCTGCACTACCCCGCGGCAGACAAGTATGACTGGAGTTCGTTGCGGTTGTGCGCCAGCGGCGGAGCGGCGCTGACAGTCGAACTGGCCAGGCGCTTCGAGGAGCGTTACCATCTTCCGATCTTCGAGGGCTATGGGCTGTCTGAGACCTCGCCCGTAGCATCCTTCAACCCCCTGGACAGACCGCCGAAGCTCGGTTCCATCGGGTTGCCCATCTACGGCGTCCGCATGAGGATCGTGGACGAAAATGACCAAGAGCTGCCCGCGGAGCAGGTGGGCGAGATCGTGATCCGCGGGCACAACGTGATGAAAGGTTACCACAAGCGACCGGGCCCCAGCGCAGAGGCCATGCGTGGCGGTTGGTTTCACAGCGGAGATCTTGGACGCAAGGACGCCGATGGCTACTTCTATGTGGTTGGGCGAAAGAAGGACGTGATCATCCGTGGAGGGTTGAACATCTTCCCTCGCGAGGTAGAGGAGGTACTTCTGGCTCATCCCGCCGTGGCTGAAGCGGCCGTGGTTGGCGTGCCGGATGAAGTCCTGGGTGAAGAGATCAAGGCGTTCGTGGTGTTGGAGCAGGAAGAAGGTGCGGATGCTGAAGATCTCATCGAATACGCTCGCAAGCGCCTGGCGGCATACAAGTATCCACGCAGCATTGAGTTTCGCACCGAACTGCCCAGGGATGCCGCGGGCGGAGTGATCAAGAGGCAACTGCGAGATGCCCTGTAGTGCCGGCTTGGCTCGTGACACCGCTCCCGTGGCAGGTAGCGCCCTACACTAGGTTGCCAGTTGATGCATGCTTTGTCTTGACACCAATTGGCCTCAGCATGACCAGTCCCCCGGAGGACTTGATGTCTTGAGCAGTGTGGCACAACTGAGGCCAATTGGCAACGGAAGAAAAGGAGGAAGCAATGGACTTTACATTCCCGAAGGAGTATGAGCTATTCCGTCGCATGGTCAAGGAATTCGCCCAGAAGGAAGTGGCTCCGATCGCCGAGGAGATCGATCGTGATGAACGCGTGC
>Ga0209609_10001721_pt1 | contig 12672 bp, 14 predicted proteins | sample LakKivw325mmetaG_FD_184136 | JGI IMG/M metagenome (GOLD analysis project Ga0209609, IMG submission 184136) | Anoxic lake water microbial communities from Lake Kivu, Rwanda to study Microbial Dark Matter (Phase II) - Lake Kivu water 325m metaG... | ecosystem: Environmental > Aquatic > Freshwater...
GAATAAAACAACGAAATTCCATGAAAACTTTCATTATTTTAACCTCGTCGGCTGAACATTTTGCCAAAAATTTTTTAAAAAAGGAAAAAGATTTTAAAATCATTTTTCCCGGTTTAAACCGAGACAATAAAAGATATTTCCCCGACGGCGAAGTTTATGTTAAAATCTCGGGGGTTAATAAATTTAAAAATGGCAGAGTCATTGTTTTACACTCCGGAATGCCTAAACCGAACGAAGGGTTGGCGGAGCTTGAATCAATTTTACAAATTCTCAGCGACTGCCGGATAAAGCCCGAAGTCTTTTTTACTTATTTTTCTTACGGAATGCAAGATAAAATTTTTGAAAAAGGAGAAACAAACGTTGCCGAAAATTTGATTAAAAAACTGGTAAATTATTACAAGGTCAGAAAAATCTATATTATTGACCCCCATTTCGGCGGAAGAAAATGGCTTAAAAAATATCCGGTAGTTTCAATCTCGGCAGCGCCCCTTTTAATTAAAAAGGTTAAAAATGATTTCGCCGGGAATATTTTGTTTCTATCGCCCGATGAAGGAGGCCAAAGAAGGACTAAAATTTCAGGCTTTAAAAAAGAAAGGCGAAGTTCTTTTCCAATAAAAATTTCCCCGCTAAAATTTGACTTGAAAGGAAAAATTGTAGCTGTTATTGATGACATAATTGAAACCGGCGACACCCTTTTGAAATTTCATAAATTTACTGAAAAGGCGGGGGCGAAAAAAAATATTGCCTTGGTTACTCACGGAGTAATTCCTTCCGGTGTTTCAAAAATCAGGAAAAAATATTCAAAACTTTATCTAACCAATACCATTGAACAAAAGGAATCAAATATCGATATAACTGATTTAATTTTAAATGCCATCCGAAATTATGATAGAAATTGACGGTTCAACTGGTGAAGCCGGTGGCCAAATATTGAGGACGGCTTGCGCTCTTTCGGCAATTACTAAAAAACCTTGCCGAGTTTTTAATATCAGGAAATCGAGGCCGAAGCCGGGATTAATGCCGCAGCACCTTTTGGGAATTCAGGCCGTAGCTCAGCTTTGTTCAGGTCGTTTAGAAGGAGATTTTCTCGGCTCGGAAGAAATTAAATTCTATCCCGGCCCCATAGGAATGCCTTCGGCATCCTACGGGGTAAAAGAAATTAAGGTTAAAATTGAAACGGCAGGGAGTATCACCCTTGTCTTGCAAACATTAATTCCGCCGGCTTTGTCCGCGTCAGAACCCGTAAAAATCTTTTTTGAGGGCGGAGCAACCGATACTTTCTTTTCGCCGACAACAGATTATTTTCGTTATGCCTTTTTAAAAATTTTAGAAAAAATTGGAGCTAAGGCGGAGGTTGCGATTTTAAGAAGAGGTTACTATTCGGAAGGAGGGGCAAAAGTTGAAGTTAAAGTTTTTCCATCAAAACTGATATCTCTAAATTTAATCGAGAGAGGCCAGTTTAAAAAACTTTTGGTAATCTCCGGCGCCTCGGAAACTCTAAAAGGTAAAAAAGTGGCTGAACGCCAGATTATTGGAGCGAGAGAGATTTTGGGAAAATTAAAACTGCCGGCTGAAGAAAAAATCGAGTATTATGATACCCGTTGTCCGGGAAGCCAGATTTGTTTAGCCGCCGAATTCGATAATACGATTATCGGGGTTGATAACTTAGGAAAGCTCGGTAAAAAAGCGGAAGACGTCGGGAGAGAGGCGGCTTTGGAGTTGCTGGAAGAAGAGAAATCTGGAGCCTGTTCGGATAAATATTCAGCCGACCAAATCCTCCCCTATTTGGCATTAGTTAAAGAAAAAAGTTCCGTAACGGCCTCTAAAATCACCGACCACTGTAAAACCAATATCTGGGTTATTGAAAAATTTCTTGATGGAAAATTCGAAATTAAAGATAATTTGATTTCTTGGCTGCCGGAATAAAAGAAACGCCCCGCCTTCAGGCGGGGCGTTTTGCTATTTAATTTATCTTTGGAATTTTTCAGCTCTCCTTTTTGTCCAACATTCTTTGCAATAAATTGGTCTATCCGGCGAAGGTTCAAACGGAAGTTCAGTTATTTCTTTTCCGCAGTCAGCGCATTTCCAGTTTCCTTGAAACATCTGACGGGGAGGAAAATTCTCCTTCGGCTCAAATTTTTTGAAGACCATAATATATACGTTTAAAACTATTGATAAAAACGACCTTTTTTGACCTTGGTCGCTCTACCTCATTAGAAATAGATACTTCGACTAAACGGTCTCTTATCATTATAAACTAACCTTTTAACAAGTCAAGTGAAATAACCCTATCTCTTTTTTTTGCCTTCCCTCTTCCTCTTCTGACTCTTCTTTCTGGATATTAAAGGTTCTTATTGCCTCTTCCGTTTTATCAATTATCAATCCAATTCCTTTGGAAAGAATTTCTCTTTTAGTTTCTTCATCAACTTTCACCAAACCCGCTTCCCCGGTGCCGATAATAATCGTGTCGGGGGATTCCTCAATCGCTCTTTTTACATCTTCAATACTTACTCGATGACTCTCCTCTCTCCGCCATTCCAAAACATCGCCAGTCCAACGGACTTCGACATCGTAATCATAAGTCTTTCCGTCAATAATAATTGAACCGAATTTGTATTCCTCAATCATAATTTAAACATTATTTACGCTAAGGTTGGACCATTTGCCGCATTTGTCTCCCCACCTGGCGACAATTTTCCCGTCAATCCTGGCCTCAATCACTTCGCAGCGATTCGGACATCCCTGACACTGAAAAGAAGTACATCTGACGTCCTTATCGGAGATCTCAAATCCTAAAAATTTAGTTTTTAATGGCGGGTTTCCCTTGACCAAAAGAGCTGCCCCGAGAGCTCCCGTTACTGTGTTATATGGCGGGATAATAATCTCCTGTCCTAAGGCCTCTTCAAACGCCCTTCTCATCCCGGTATTTTCCGAAACTCCGCCTAAAAAGACGATTGGAGGTTTAATATTTTTCCCCCGAGCAACGTTAGCCAAAAAATTTCTTGCCAGCCCCTGGCAAAGTCCGGCAACAATATCTTCTATCTTGTGGCCAATTTGTTGCTTGTGAATCATATCTGATTCCGCAAAAACCGTGCAGCGGCTAGCGAGTGTAGTCGGTTTTTTTGATTTTAAGGCGATTTCGCCAAACTCCTCAACTGGAATCCCTAATCTAAAGGACTGAGCATCAAGAAACGAGCCCGTGCCGGCGGCGCAGACGGTCTGCATTGCAAAATCTACCACCACTCCATTTTCTAAAATTATAATTTTTGAATCCTGACCGCCGATTTCAATAATTGTCCGGACGTCCGGCACGGAAAAAGCCATCCCTTTAGCATGAGCGGTAATTTCATTCTTGACTAAATCGGCTCCGGTAACTATACCAGCTAAGTAGCGAGCCGAACCTGTTGTTCCTACTCCAGCAATTTCGACGTCTGGGTCGTGAATTTCAATAAAATTTTTCACTTCCTTCAGACCTTTTTGAACAGCCCCGATAGGATTTCCTTCAGTTCGAAAATAGTCCGAATAAAGAACTTCATTTTTTTCATTAATCAAAACGAATTTACAGGTCAGGGAACCGACATCAACGCCTAAATATGTTTTCATATCTCCCCACGAATTTTTACGAATATGCGATTTTTTTGGTGGTGGCAATTTTTAACCACATCGACGAAAGCCTCAAGCCGGGTATCTATTCCAGCTTCGGCCACTTGCTCATCTAAAGATAGCGATAAAAATGGGATGCCGCTTTCCTGGTGAATTTTTTCTAAAATCGGCCTGGCCGTGACTTCCGGCATGCATGCCATAGGTAAAAGATGAATTATACCATCAAAACCTTCTTTTATATATTTCAGCATCTCATAAACAGCATCTCTGCCATGACCGCCGACGGTTGATTTTAAGTAAGGATTGATTTTTCTCTGGATAAACCAGTCTTTTAAAAAAAATTTTTTCTTTAAATGATAGGTCAAATCCATCTCCCGATGAACCTCAATTCCTTGCTGGCCCAATTTTCTCTCAATTTCAGAATTAACGGCTGGGTCAGAAACAGTGTAAATTTCTCCGATAATACCCACTTTGGGAATATTTTGGCTTTTATCAATTTTTATTTCCGAAATTTTTTTAAAAATCTTTTTGGGGAAGGAAGCAAAATCTTTTTCACCATTAATCTTGTCAAGCTCCAAAAAAGTTTCATTTAAGAACTCGTCGGTCATTCCTTTCTTGATTTCTCTCGGTCTTAAATATTGAGCTTTTTTCTCTAATTTCTCAATAAGTCTCAATTTTTTGAAAAAAAATCTTACTGCTTTTAAAATTTGCCAAGATGAAGCCCCGGAAATTTCTTTTATTTTTGAGTAAATATCTTTTGGGTTCTGATCAAAAATAACAAAATCAACGTTATAACCTGAATCTTTTAAAATCTTATCCTCAACAACGGCATAATATCTTAAACGGCAAGAACCTCCCAAAGCAGTGGCCATAAAAATCGTATCCGCTCCTTTTTTAATTGTCTCTAAATAATTGCCAAGATTTACTTTTAAAGGAAAACAATACATTTCCGGGGCAAGCTTTGCTCCCTCGGCGATTGTCTCAGAAGTTGTTTTCTCGGGGGAAATAACTTTCAAGCCCAAACTTTCAAAAAGGGCTTTGAAAGCGATGGTGTAATTCCCCCACCTGGCGAAAGTAATGATAGGTTTTTCCATATTTTAAGATAACGTATCAATAAATGCTTCTAGCCTGGTTTGGAAACCAGCCTCGCCGGTATGTTCTTCAATCACCAAATATAAAAATGGAATTTTATTTTGTTTAAACTCTCTTTCAACAAACTCTTTTATAACGGCGTCGCATCCGCAGCCAAAGGATGAAATTTCAATCGCGCCGGCAATTTTATAACTTAAAACCGCCTCGATTTTTTCCGTTAACTCTTTGCCAAACTCCCAGTGAAACTTCGGCCAATTTTGAATTTTGGATTTTGGGTTTTGGATTTTACTGATTGCTACTTCATCAATAAATATCGGTTCCACCATCAGCTTTTCTAATTTTTCTTTTATTCTTAAATTAACATAATCGTCATATAAATTGTAGGGGTGGGAAATTAAAACGATTTTTTTATTTTCCGATTTAATTTTTTTAAAAAAATCTTCTCTTTGTCTTTCTTTTAATTCTTTTTCTTTCGAAAGTCCGAATTCATAAGCCGCTTTTACCTCCTTTCTGTTTTTCTTCAATTTTTTTCCTAATTTTTCAAAAGTCATTTCGGTTTTTTTCTTTCTCGGGTCAAAAATTTCAGTTAAAATCGGCGTCTTTGTTAAAATTTTTGCCAAATCCGGAGTTCCAAAAAATTTTGGACAATATTCCAACCTTTCTTCGTTAGCTCTCAATCGGGGAATAAAAACGAGGTCGCATTTTCCGTCGAACCATAACAGATGCCCCCAATAAACTTTTTGTGAAAAACAGGTTTCCGGGTCGGAAATCTTCACCCCCATTTCAACAATTTCTTTATTTGTTTTTGGCGAAAGCAAAACCTCAAAACCCAAATTTTCAAAAAAACTTTCCCAAAAATAGGGCCTTTTCCAATAGATAAGCGCTCTTGGAATACCAATAGTCATAAATCAAAAATTTAGAATAGTATGCCTTGTTTCGACAAATTTTTTTGTTCGCCTTTTGAAAAAATTCTGATTTTTCCGTAAACTCCGTCGTAGCCCGGCTCTATAAAAACCCTGCCCTCTCTAACTCTGATTATTCCTTCGGCAATTTCCGGCAGAGTAGCTGTTTCTAAATCTTGTCTGGGGATATCAATCAGAACTTTAAACTCATTTCCAAATTTGTCAATCAGATTTTTATACTCTCTTTCAACTTGTTTCGCGCCGGTCATCATCCCCAAGGTGTCGGCAATTATCTCCTCTAAAGGAATCAGGCTTTTAAAAGGAATGGTATTTTCCGGTTTAAATCCTTCTGGTCTGTCAGCCAGAGAATTAACTCGATTCAAAACCCCGATGGTCAACATTTTCCCGCAATTTGGACAAATATTATTATATCTTTTTGACTCTTGAGGAGATAAACTTATTCCGCAAAGGCGATGGCCGTCGTAATGATATTTCCCTTCCTGAGGAAAAAACTCAATGGTATAAATCAAATTGCAGGTTTTAGGTTCTAAGTTATTAGTTCTTTTTATTGCTTCACTAATTGATTTATAGCTTAACTCATTTCCTTCAAAAACGTTTGCTTCTCTGCCTATTTTTTGGGGACTATGAGCGTCAGAATTGCTTATTAAAGTTATTTTTCGGCCGTCAGGCATTCGCCAAAGCATTTCTGGATTTGCGCTTAAACCAGTCTCACCGGCAAAAATATATTTTGAATATTCTTCAAAACACTCTTCTAAAGAGTTAAAACCAGATTTAGAACCAAATAAAGAAAACCAAGGAGTCATTAAATGAGCCGGCACAACCAAACAATCCCCGGAAATATTTAAGGCAATTTTGGCTAATTCTTTTGCGTCTAATCCTAAAATCGGCCTGCCATCGGATTTTAAATTTCCAATCCATCCCAGATGAACATTAATTTTTTCAACCGCCTCAAAAGTCGGCGCAAAAATTATAATATGGATTTTTCTAATTTTTCCCTTTTTAGAATAAACACAGCTAATTTCGGTGGTCAAAATAAATCGCGTTTCATCAACGAGACCCGGCGACGTTGATTTTAATTTAAAAAGACCAGTCTCGGCTGGTTCCAATTTCTCTTTTAATTCCCTTAACCAGAGATAATGGGTGAAATCTCCCGTGCTTAGAACTTTAATCCCTTTGAGCTTTGCCCATTTATCCAAATTTTCTAAATCCATCTGAGGCGAAGTTGCTCGGGAGTATTTTGAATGCAAATGGAAATCGGCAATGAACATTATTTCCTAAAAATTTTTTCTTCCAATAAACCAAAACCGGCTAAAATTAAAATTGCTAAAAAAGCGGTAAAAATAGCTAAAAAATAAAGTCTGCTTCCTGCTGCGATTCCGATAGCGGCAGTTGCCCAAAGTCCGGCAGCAGTGGTCAGGCCTAAAATGCCCGAGGACTGACGGAAAATTACTCCTGCTCCGATAAAACCAATCCCGATAGCAATAGCCTGAATTATTCTTGAAGGGTCAAAGCTTATCCCAGATTTAAGAAGAAAAGAATCAAATAAGTTAAAGGAAATTATAGTAAAAAGACAAGCGCCCAGGGCTACCAGACTGTAAGTCTGAAGCCCGGCCTCTTTTCTTTTATATTCTCTTTCCAAACCGATTAAAGCGCCTAAAAAGACAGCCAAAAATAATTGACCGATTATTTCAATTTCCATAATAAATTTTTTAATCTAAACCCGGTATATCAACTTTGACAAAGTCCCACTTTAGTATCGCGGAGCGAGTCAAAGTTGTATTACTGGGTAAAGTTTGTATACTTTGTAACCTTCGTGGACGTTTTGAGCTATTTTTAAGCCTATTGACTCTCCGGCTCCGGCTTTTTGAATCTTTTCATGCTCAATCTCCATCGAGTCAACAGTCTGGTTAAAATCGGTTTCTCCGCCAATGATTCTGATAGTATCGCCAACCTTTAAAGTATCGGATAATTCAATCACCGCCACTCCGATTTTTCCAAAATAGTGAGTGATTTTACCAATTAATTTTCCTTCTTCAGGAATAGATACTTCCTCTGACATAGATAATTAATAATTATTAATTATTCCGTCGACCTTTTATATTTAGAATTTAATCTTTTTTCTTTTTTTATCAGCTGGATTAGTTTTTTGACTAATTTCGCAGGATTTTTTTCATAAATAACTTTTTTTACTCCTCGATAAGGACCAGAGGCAATGATTTTTATTTTGTCAGCCGTTCCGCCCGTATTTTCTAAAACCCCGACTGGTTTTTGAATTTCAAAGGCGGTGGCAAATTCATGCAGGGTGCCCATTCGGCCGCAAATAATAATTACTCCATCGGCTGATTTCGTCATAATGATGTTTCTGCCGGCATAATCGGCGCCGGTATAAATCATTACATCAAACGGTTGGAGAGGAAGCTTATAAGTTTTGAAGTGCTCGGCTTCCGAAGTTGCCGGAGAAAAACCAATATTGAATCCGCCCGCCTCTTTGCAACCTAAAGCAGAAAAATAAGGAACGCCGGTAGTAGCCCCGGTAACTAAATTACAATTTTGCCGAGCAATCTCTCGTCCAATCTCTTTAGCAAGTTCTTTGATATTTTTACAGCAATGGCTTATCTGAGCTGCCCCAGAAACCACGATTTCATATTTCTCTTTTTCCATAACAACCTTATTTTAGCACGATTTACCAAACTAAAAAAGAGGGGTGAAATTCTCCTCTTTTTTAGTGAGGGGGCTCAGTTCTTGCTGCTATCGGCCTAAGTTTAAACCTATGTTGGGCATCAATTAGGGACGTCCTCTGACCTCCGGCATCAAAAACTGTTGCCCTACGAGAAAAATCCCGTACCCCCCTCAATCTAATAATAATTTATCAAACTCCCCTGTCAAGACAGCAATTTTTCTTTAAGCCAGTTTTTTAACGATGTGTCCCTGCTCCGACTCGAACGGAGATTCCAGCCTCCGGAGGGCTGTACTTTATCCATTAAGCTACAGGGACGATTTTTCCGCTATTAAATAAATATTAGTTCTTGGGTCCTTGCCTGCCCGCCAGCTTTCTTTTATCTTAAACCCAGTTTCCCTAACCAAATTCTCTAATTTTCTTTTAGTAAAACAGTGAAAATACCTCTCGATTAAAACTTTTCCTTCCGAATCTCTCCAAGGAACAAAAACGTCAAAGAGGTCTATTTTTGATATTCCAATCAATTTCAAAAAAGCATATTTTAGAATTAATTTTGCCGTTACCTTTCTTTTCCAAAAATCCCAGACTCTCAAAATTAAAAATCCTCCCGGTTTCAAAACTCTTTTTGTTTCTTTTAGATATTGTATTTGAAAACTTTTTGAGGGAATATTATGTAAGACGGAAAGACTATAGACTTTATCAAAAAAATCAGACGGAAAGGTTAAATTTAAAGCATCCGCTAATCGAAACTTTGCTTCAGGATAGGCGGACTTAGCGATTTCAATCAATCTCTCCGAGATGTCAACTCCGTAATAATCTATCTTTTTATCTTTTAACATCCTGAAAAGTCTGCCATTCGCGCATCCTGAATCTAAAACTCTTTCCCCGGGAAAAGCATATTTTCCCAAATCTTTTATGTCCTCAGGGATAAAAGCCCTTGTTCTCGCATAATTTTCGGCAATTAAGTTATAATCTTGACGAGTTTTGTCTAAGAGGTATCTGGCGTATTTTAAATCCATATGAACGATAAAATAACAAAGGTAATCGAAGAGTTAGTTAAAAACCGAAAAAATCAGGCTAACTTGGCGACTTTTAAAAGAAATTCTTCCAAAAAATATAAAATCTCTTGTCCGAGCAATATTGAGCTATTAAAAGCTTATCATAAGCTGGTCCAAAATAAAAGAGTAAAACCTTCAGCAATTATTGAAAAACTTTTAAGGACTAGGCCGATTCGTTCTCTTTCGGGTATTGTTAATATTTCAGTTTTAACAAAACCTTATCCTTGTCCCGGGAAGTGTCTTTATTGCCCGACGGAAAAAGGAATTCCAAAAAGTTATGTTTCCGGCGAACCGGCGGTTGAAAGAGCTAAAAGATTAAACTATGACCCTTATTTGCAGGTTAAAAGGAGAATTGAAATGTTAAAAGCCGAAGGCCATCCCACAGACAAGATTGAACTTAGAATAGTCGGTGGAACTTGGAGTTATTATCCAAAAAAATATCAAAGCTGGTTCATAACAAAATGTTTCCAGGCATGTAATGAATCTGGGGACAAAAATCAAAAATTAAGAATAGAACAAAAAATAAATGAGAAAGCGAAACATCGAATTGTGGGGCTTTCAATTGAGACGAGGCCGGATTTTATAAATCCTGAGGAAATTAAGTTTCTGAGAAAATTGGGGGTGACGATGGTGGAAATGGGAGCGCAGTCAATTTATGACGATGTTTTAAAAATAAATTTGCGAGGACATTCAGTTAAAGAAACAATCTTGGCTACAAAATTATTAAAGGATGCTGGCTTTAAAGTTCTATATCAAATGATGCCAAATTTACCGGGTTCTGGTTTGAAACGTGATGAAAAAATGTTTAAAGAACTGTTCTCTGGTCCCAACTTTCAACCAGACCTTTTAAAAATTTATTCCTGCGCCTTATTAAAAGAAGCTCCGCTCTATAGATGGTGGAAAGAAGGAAAATACAAGCCCTACAATCAATTCCAATTAATAAACCTCATTAAGAAAATTAAAAAGGGGATTCCTTTTTATGCCAGAATCCAAAGAATTACCCGAGACATTCCTTCTCAAATTATCGTTGAAGGAGGGGCTAAAATTTCTAACTTACGCCAAATTATAATTGAAAGAATGAAAGATGAGGGCTGGCAATGCAAATGCATAAGATGCCGCGAAGTAAGAGAAAAATATAACTCGAGGGGAAAAATTTATCTATTTCGCCAAAATTACGAGGCTTCCGGAGGAAAAGAAATATTTTTGAGTTTTGAAAGCAGAAATCGAACAAAACTCTATAGTTTGCTTCGTCTGCGTATTACGTCACAAAATACCGCAATTATCCGCGAACTCCACACCTACGGACGGCTTCTTCCAATTCAGAATAATGGAAGCCCGACTTCCATTATTTCTCCCCAGCATAGAGGACTTGGAAAAAAATTAATCAAAGAGGCGGAAAAAATTACTAAAAAAGAATTTGGACTCTCTGAGATTGCCGTGATTTCAGGAGTCGGAGTTAGAGGATATTTTCGCCAGCTTGGATACAGGCTAAAAGATACTTATATGATAAAATTTCTAAAATAGAAAACTTCCCGCTTTGGAGGATAACACCTCATTTTTCCGTTAATTTAAGAATTTCTTTTACTTTGTCTTTTCTTTCCCAGGTGAATTCCGGCTCTTCTCTGCCAAAATGGCCGTAGCAGGCGGTCTTGCGGTAAATCGGGCGCAAGAGGTTTAGCTGACGAATTATCATTCCGGGGCTTAGTTCAAAAACTTTGGAAATAATCTTGGCCAGTTTTTCTTCGTTGATTTTTGGAAATCTTTTTTTATCTATTGAATCAAAGGTATTAACGTTGATAGACAAAGGTTTTGTGCCGCCGATAGCGTAAGCAATTTGGATTTCACATTTGTCGCAAATTCCAGCCGCCACAATATTTTTGGCAACATAGCGAGCCATATAGGCACCTGACCGATCAACTTTAGTCGAGTCCTTCCCGGAATTGTGACAAACAAAACCATTGGCAATAAAAGTATGACGGCCAGGTACAAAAAGGTCGTAAACATGACTAAATGATTCTCCTGTTTTTTTAACCTTGTCATAAAAGTGTCCCATCTGACCGAGTTTTTCAAGAAAACGAAATTCTTTTTTTCTGCCCAATTTATTCTTGTAAAATTTCAAAAATTCTTCTAATTTATTGTAAGTTAATTCTTTAGTTGCTTTGCCTTGCGAAGAATTAGTAAATCTCCTTATCTTCGCATTATCTAGATATCTTTCATGACGAGTTAGTTTCAGCCAGAGACTTTTAATTCTTTCTTTTTGATGAGGAATCAGAAGGTAGTTCTTTTTTTCTTTTAGATTTACCGAATCTAAAATTTTTTGTTTCCTCTTAAGGCTAAACCCTATTTCTTTTTGAAATATTCCACAGGATTTACCTCCCTTAATCCGCAAGCTATATAATGTTCTGCGACTTTTAGCCTTTCTTGTCGGAGTAATTTGAAATTCCCTATTAATAGCTGAGCTGACTTCTCCGATAAACGACACGACGCCAATATTCAATAAAAGTTGTTGGACCTGCTTTATTAGTTCCAGAGAAGTAGAAGATAGCTTGATATCGGGGTAGTTTTTATATCTACCGTGAATCCTAACTCCTCCGTCGGTATCAAAAAGCCCTCGCAAAAAAGCAACTATTATCTTTTTTGATGATTGAAAAATACTCCACGGTACCTCTTTTTCCCAACTTCTTTTATATCCCAACCCTAAATAATCCAAATACGCCCTCATCTTAACTCCTCCCATAAAAGCCCAGTGGCCGAAAATCTTACCTCTTTTCCCAAATAACCTTCGGTATAGATTTTGAACGTTTTCTTTTTGTTCTTTTCCGCAGACACAAATCCAAATTCCTCCTTTATTCATACAATTCCCATCCCCGACAAGTAGTCCCATCAAGTAAGCATAATCTTCTGTTAATTTTTTAGGATAAACAAATTTGTTTATCCTCCCTTTAGCAGTACCTTTTTTATAAGAAAATTTAAAATTGCTTAGATCCACCCCTTTACCAAAAATCCTATCTTTTAATTGGATAGCTACAAAATCATTCTTATTTATCGCGTCTAATCTTCTCCAAGCATAGTTTCCTTTTTTATCGATTGTCCGAATCTTCTGATTTTTAGTGCCCTCTATTTCATAACCAGCTTGGGTTTTTATTCTAATCGTTTTCCTTTGACCGTTGTCGTACCAAATTCCCGCCCTGTGAGGATGAGTATCCGTTTTAACCAAAATATTCTTTCCGACTTCCTTCCCAAGTTTTTTTATTTTAATTAATCCTCTTTCGGTAGAAATATAAGAATCGCCGTGGACGCAAAAGCAGCCGCCGCCGAC
>Ga0209609_10001724_pt1 | contig 12659 bp, 14 predicted proteins | sample LakKivw325mmetaG_FD_184136 | JGI IMG/M metagenome (GOLD analysis project Ga0209609, IMG submission 184136) | Anoxic lake water microbial communities from Lake Kivu, Rwanda to study Microbial Dark Matter (Phase II) - Lake Kivu water 325m metaG... | ecosystem: Environmental > Aquatic > Freshwater...
GTATAAAGTGCGGCATCTGTGTCTCGGCCTGTCCTACCTCAGCCAGCGATAAGTTGTTTCACGGCCCTCAAGCACTAGCCCAGTGTTACCGATATTGCGCCGACAACCGTGACGATGGAGAACCGGAAAGATTCCCAATGGTGTGCACCGACCATGGTGTATGGCACTGCCATCTGGCCGGTGCCTGTTCCGAGTCCTGCCCCAAAGGCGTGGACCCGGCGCTGGCCATCCAGCTGCTGAAGAGGAGACTGGTATCGAGAGGTCTGGGCAGTAAAGGGAGGCCGAAAGCAACTACGGCACCGCCGCCAACGCAATCCAAGCCAAAAGTACCTTATCCCGATTTTACTGTGCAGCAGGACAAGTGAATTCGGTTACGGAGGAACACAATGGCCACTTTAAATATAAAAACACCGCTGGACGAAAAGACGATTAAGAAATTAAAAGCCGGTGACCAGGTTTTTATTACCGGAGTAATTTACACCGCCCGGGACGCCGCCCATAAGCGCCTAATCGAAGCTCTGGATAAGGGAGAGAAGTTGCCTTTCGACCTGACCAACCAGACCGTCTACTATATGGGGCCGTCCCCGGCCAAGCCGGGACAGGTCATAGGTTCGGCCGGACCAACAACGAGCGGCAGAATGGACAGCTATGCACCCCGCCTTATGGCTGCCGGCCTTAAAGGGATGGTCGGCAAGGGCAACCGTTCACAGGCGGTCAAAGATGCTATAAAAAAATACAAGGCGGTTTACTTTGCTGCCATCGGCGGCGCCGGCGCACTTATCTCAAAGAGCATTAAAAAGGCAGAGGTAATCGCTTACGAAGAGTTGGGTGCAGAGGCCATACGGCGGCTCGAGGTGGAGAATTTCCCCGCTACAGTTATCAACGACATTTACGGCGGCGACTTGTACCAGCAGGGCAAGGCCAAATATCAAATTAAATCTTAATCAGCCATTACCTGATAAACAGTAATGCTGCTGTAATAAATTGCCCGCTCGTGGTGAGCTTGTCGAACCATAGCGGGCAAGGAAACTCACCGATTCAAAGCCGTTCGCCCTTCGACAGGCTCAGGGTGAACGGAAACGGATGCATACTCCACATGAGATTGCCACGGTCCCAATTACATCTGGACTCACAATGACAGTAGCGTATGCTACCCGCCCTTCATTCCCAACGACATAACCCTGAGCAGGCCGGCCACACTCTTAGCATCAGCTATCTCACCCGAAGCAATTAGATCAGGAACTTTAGTAAGGGGCACACGAACCACCTCGATTTCATCGGTATCCTCAGCCTCCAATCGACTCGGTATCAGGTACGTGGCCAGATACAGGTGAAGATACTCGGTGCAATAACCGGGAGCTGAATAGAACCCTCCCAGCCTGTCTATCTTATTAGGTAGGTAACCAATTTCTTCCTGTAATTCACGGCGAACGGTGTTTATCGGCTGCTCACCTGGGTCAACGCCGCCGGCTGGAACTTCGAGAAGCTGCTTGCCCACCGCTTTGCGATACTGCCGGACAAGAATAACTCTATCCCTGGAATCGAGGACCACTACCGCCACTGCATCGGCATGCTCAACAATTTCTCTGGTTGTTACCTTACCGTTTGGCTTCCGTACCGTATCGACCCTGAGTTTTACCGCTCGACCTTCATAGACCCGCTGGCTGGATAACGTTCTTTCCATCGGTGACTCCCTCCCCATTTATGTGGGCCCGATTACATACGGATATCTACCCTCTAAATTGTGTTTAATTTAATTCCTGACCTGGAATTTGGGATTTTGAGTTTAAGATTTTTAGGCATGCTTATATCAAGCGCCTGGCACAGTTTTAACTTTTACTCTTCTTAAACTCGAAGACCAAAGCTACCTCGTCGCAATCGGGAAACTTGGGGCAGCGATAGCACTCCGACCAGACTTTCCGCGGCAGTTCCATCTTGTCAACCCGACGGAAATTGTACTTTTCGAAGAAAGTCGGTTTGTAGCTGAGACAAAATATGGTGGGAATGCCCAGTTCTTTGGCTTCGTCCAGGCATGCCTTAATAAGCACGGAGCCCAACCCCTTTGCCTGTTCATCCTCGCTTACGGCAAGCGACTTAATCTCAGCCAGGTCAGCCCAGTTAATATGAAGCGCCACGCAGCCTACTAACTCATCGTTTTTATCCCTGACAACAAAAAAGTCGCGCAGGTTTTCATACACTTCGCTCAGCGCTCTTGGCAGCATCTCTCCCTTATCGGCAAAACTGTTGACCAGTTCATGTATGCGCTGGGCATCATTGATTTTAGCTTTCTCTACCTTCATGGTTTCTTCCCTTTAAGCCTCGACTCCAGATAACTATAAAAATAACCCCTACGGCGAATCCTTAAAAACCGCCCCACGTGAGGACTCTGCTTAACTTTAACCTCGTCGCCGCTGGCTAGCTGCATCTCCACCTGCGCATCGATGCTCAACATGGCCTCGTGTGTTGTAGTTACCTTCAAATGTATTTCGGCTTCCTGAGGTAAAACCACGGTATTATCCGGCGACAGGTGCGGGCAAACTGGCTTAAACACGATTTGCTTTGACTCCGGATAAAGAATGGGGCCGCCGGCTGCCATCAAATAGCCGGTGCTACCGGTAGCCGTCGATACTATAACGCCGTCTGCGCGATGTATCGCCAGAATCTCACCGTCGACTCTCGTCTCAATCTGCACCAGCCTGGCCAGACTCCTCCGCCCGACAAAAACATCGTTCACCGCATGGAAAACCTTACCCTGCGCGGGTAATTCGGCTTGCAGCATTGCCCTTTCTTCAATCCAGCCTTCGCCCCCCAGTAATCGGGGCAGCTTCTCAAAAGCCTCTTCAGCCTTAAGCTCGGTCATGAACCCCAGATTACCCAGGTTAATGCCAACCACCGGCACTTTATCGGGTACGATAGCACGTAAAGCGCGGAGAATGGTACCGTCGCCGCCGATGCTCAGGATTAAATCTGACCCGCCTATCTGCGGTTTAGCCTCAGACTCCTGCCAGGCAGAACAAGTCCAGAATGAGATGTTCTGTTTTTTCAGAAATTTCTCTAGTTCCAGGCTAAAAGCCTTGGCTTTCTCAATCTTTGGATGATATAGAATGCCGACCCGTTTCACAATGAATGTGAGTCTATCATCCGTAGCGAGAGAGTGTCAAATGCGGTTTAAACGATGTCGAAGACCGCGATTAAACACTGCCGTCTATAGCGCGGCCAGGATTTGAGCTGCAGTCTGTGCGATGCCGACAAACCCGCCAGGTATGAGGCCTAAGAGCAGAACAAAGAAACAGCAAAAGCCCAGAGCAAAACGCAGTGCCCAGGTCGATGGCACCTTCTCCTCCGATGCCGGTGCACCGGTCCACATCACTTTCACCACCTTTAGGTAGTAGAAGGCAGAGATAGCGCTGTTTATCACTGCCACGATAACCAGCCAGAGCAAGCCGTTCTGCACCGCTCCACTGAATATGTACACTTTGGCGATAAGGCCGGCAGTTGGAGGCAGGCCAATCAGGGAAATCAAACACAGTGTTAGGGCTGCAGCCAGAAGCGGGGCGCGCTTGCCCATACCGGCAAATTTATTTATTTCATCGCTGTTGATCTTGTTAGTTATGGCAATTATGGCGATAAAGGCTCCCAGATTGGTGACTGCATAGCTCATCAGGAAGAAAATCAGGCCGCTCTGCCCCAGTGCGTCGCTGCCCGACGCCATACCTACCGTAGCCAGACCCACCATAAGGTATCCGGCCTGAGCGATGCTGGAATAACCGAGCAGGCGCTTTATGTTGCTTTGAAGTAAGGCCACCACGTTCCCTACCGTCATGGTAATGGCACTTAAAACCGCGAACATCCAACCCCAGTTAAGGCTTAGCCATTCCGGTGAACCCAGAGCCACGAAGAAAATACGAAGTATAACCGCGAAGCCGGCAGCCTTGCTGGCTACCGAAAGATAGGCGGTAACCGGCGTTGGCGCGCCCTCATAGACGTCGGGTACCCACATCTGGAACGGAAAAGAAGCGATTTTGAAACCGAAGCCGGCAGCCAGTAGCACCATGGCTAGAATAAGCGCCGGATGGCTCAGCAGGCTGGCGCCCGGCATGCCCTGAACATACTCAGCGATGCACATGAGACAGGTCTTTCCGGTGAATCCGAAGGTCAGAGCCATGCCGTACAAAAGAACGGCTGAGGCTACAGCGCCCAGAAGCAGGTACTTCAGTCCGGCCTCGGAGGACTTATTGTCCTTCAGGAAAGCTGTCAGCACATACAGGGAAATGCCCGTCAATTCCAGAGAAACATAAATCGAAATCAGGTCGGTTGCGGCGGCCAGCAGCATCATACCGGCCGCTGAAATCAGAACCAGCGCGTAATATTCGCCCTGAAACCGTCGGAATTTGCTAACGTAGTCTTGCGATGCCAGTATGACCAGCCCCGCGGCCGCTAACGTCAGTAGCTTGAAGAACAGGGCGAAATTGTCTACAGCCAGCATCCGGCCGAAAATGGCTGTGCCGGATTCGCCCCACATGGCCATTGTAAAGCCGGCGGACACAATTACTCCGGCTACGCTGATACCAGCCAGAATTTTCTTCTGCTTGATAAACAGGTCAAGCAGGATAACCAGCAGGGCAAAACCTAGCAGGCTGAGCTCAGGAGTTAAAAAACGAAACTCACTTAAGGGCATGTTAAATCATACCTATCCCGCACCTAATAATCTGGCTATAGGCTCGACCCCGATCTTTATGATATTTGTCAGTATCGCCGGATATATACCGACCAGCATAATGGCCGCCACAAATGAAAAGATGCAGATCTTATCGACGGTGTTGGCATCCGTTACCTTGGCGAACTTTTCCAGTGGCGGTCCGTAAAAAACTCTTTGCAGCATCCATAAAATGTAGCCGGCGGTTAAGACGATACCGAAGACACCTAAAATGGTATAAAGTTGAATATGGTTAACAGCCTGGCTCGAGTAGCTGCCGGCAAAGGTGATGAACTCGGCAGCAAAACCACTGGTGCCGGGCAAGCCAAGAGATGCCAGTCCGGCGATGCTGAAGACCACCACTATAACCGGCATTTGTCGGGCCAGACCGCCCAGATTGTCCAGATTGCGCTCGTGCGACTTATCGTAAACCAGGCCGACCATAGCAAACAGAAGTCCGGTGATAATGCCATGGCTGAACATCTGCAAAACGGCGCCGGTTATACTTATCTGGCTCAAGGCGAAGATACCTAGAAGCACATAACCCATATGGCTGACACTGCTGTACGCAATTAGCCTCTTTAAGTCCTTCTGCCTTAGGGTCACCGCAGCTCCATACAGCACGCTGATAACGGCCAGGACGACCAGTAACGGTGCATACTGCAGGGCCACCTGTGGGAAAATGGAGACGCAGAGGCGAATCATGCCGTAGCCACCCATCTTAAGCAGGGCACCGGCCAGTATAACGCTGGCAGCTGTCGGCGCATCCGTGTGGGCATCTGGAAGCCAGGTATGCAACGGAAACACGGGCAGCTTGATGGCGAAGCCCGTCAACAGCAGGAAGAACATGGCCGCTAGTGGAATAACAGCTTTGGCAGCGGACATGCCAGCCAGCTCCATCATATTCAGACTGCCGGTGGTGAAATATATGCTTAAAATGCCGGCCAGCATCAGTGCGCTGCCGACCAGCGTGTATATAACGTACTTTATGGCCGAATATTCTTTTCTGCCGCCGCCCCAGACCGAGATGAGGAAATACATCGGAAGCAGCTCCAGTTCCCAGAACAGGAAAAAGAGCACCAGGTCAAGTGACATGAAAACACCAAGTATGCTCGTTTCCAGAAGCAGCAGCCAGATGAAATATTCTTTGGGCCTGAGCTGAACATTCCACGATACGAATATTGCCAGTACACCTAGGAAAGTCATTAAAATAACCAGCGGCAGGCTGAGACCGTCGACGCCCAGATGGTAGAAGGCATTGATTGCCGGAATCCAGGAAAGCTTCTCCTCGAATTGCATCTGTCCCATAGCGCCGCTGGAACGGTTGAACAAATAAAAGACGGCCAGCGACAAAATGAAAGAGGCCAGAGTGAATATCAGGGCGGTAATTTTTATCTGTTTCTGCTGTGGCCTGGGCCACAAAGCAATAATTACCAGCCCTACTACCGGCAGGAAGAGAATTGTCGAAAGATATGGAAAACTCAAGTCAAATTACCTCAGCCAAATACATAAAAACATACAGCGATAGCTATGACACCTATGGCTATAGCCACGCCGTAGGCCTGCAACTGCCCGGTCTGCGTCCGCCGTATGGCAGCTCCGGCCTTGGAAGTACCCGTAACCACACCGTTGACGGCGCCGTCGACGACAAGGGAATCGAAAACGCTCAGCAACCAGAAGATTCCGTCAACCAGTACCCGAACCACAATAATCTTCTCGTACAATTCGTCAATCCAATATTTGTGATAAAACAGGTTATAGACCGGTTTGAATACTTTGCCCACAGCTTCGGCAGAAATCCATTTGGCGCTGTACATAGCATAGGCTAGGAATATTCCCAGCAGAGCGACCACCAGTGAAATTAAAGGCAGCGGGTGGGCAAGAATACCGAAGAAACCCTGCATGAAGCCCAAAGCTTCGCCTCCTTCTCCACCCAAAAATCGATTGAAAGAACCAGTGATATTCAACCAGCCTGAAACTATCGATAAGAAGGCCAGAATAGCCATCGGGATAACCATCACCATGGGCGATTCGTGAAGTTTCTTACCGCCGTGCCCGCCGTGGCCTGATGCAGCCCCGCCGCGATACTCGCCGCCGAAGGTAAGAAACACGGCTCGGAACATATAAAACGCCGTCATAAACACGGTTATCATGGCCAGATAGAACAATACCGGATTATTGGTCAGCGCGGTTACCAGTATCTCGTCTTTGCTCCAGAATCCGGCCAGCGGCCATATCCCGGCCAGGCTGATGGCACCAATAAGAAATGTGGCGAATGTCCACGGCATGGCTTTTCGTAAACCACCCATTTCCCGCATGTCGAACGTCCCGGTGCTATGATTTACACTGCCGGCCCCGAGAAAGAGCAGCGCCTTGAAAAAGGCATGATTGAACAGATGGAAGATCCCCACAGCCACCCCACCGACACCCAGACCCAGCATCATATAGCCGAGCTGGCTGATTGTGGAATAGGCCAGCACACGCTTGATATCAGTCATCACCAGCCCCATCGTGGCCGCGAATATGCCGGTAAAGCCACCGATAATGGCTACCGTGGTAATCGCCGTTTGAGAGTGTTCGAACAACGGGAAAAATCTGGCTACCAGGAATACACCGGCCGCTACCATGGTGGCCGCATGAATCAGCGCGCTGACCGGCGTCGGACCTTCCATGGCATCTGGCAGCCAGACGTGCAGCGGGAACTGAGCCGATTTACCCACGGCGCCGGAAAAAATACCGATGGCCGCCCAGGTCAAAGTCGAGCCGGCCAGCGTTCCGGCTATGGCCAGGCTGTGCAACTGCCCGATATCGAAGGTACCCGTGTTATAGAATAGCAACAATATTGCAGCCAGGAAACCGAAATCGCCGAAACGGGTGACGATGAATGCTTTCTTAGCGGCATTGGCCGCAGAGGGTCGGTGAAACCAGAAACCGATGAGCAAATAGGAGCCTAAGCCGACGCCCTCCCAGAACAGAAACAGGAAAACCAGGTTATTGGCCATGACCAAACCCAGCATGCAGGCGGTAAATAGAGACATGAAAGCGAAATAGCGATGATAGCCCGGATCGCCGTGCATGTATCCCTGAGAATATATCTGCACCATCAAGCTGACAAAGCTGACCACGACTACCATGACTGCGGTCAAAGAATCAACAAGCAGCCCGACATGGATGCTGAGGTTGCCAACGACCACCCACTGGAGGTCGGGTATTTGAAGCTGGTGCCCGGGCGTAGCCAGAACTTCTATTAGCACCCACAGAGACAGCAGGAAAGAAGTGCCGATGGCTCCGATAGTTACGTAGCCACCTAATTTAGGACGGTTATTGAAGAAGGGACGAAGAATAAAAGAGATGATGATAAGCGACAGGAAGGGCAGCAGAAGTATCAGCCACGGAATCTGATGAGGCATCACAGTTTCCTAAGGACCTCCTCAGCGACGTGGACCTTCTCCTGCGATACGTAGACGCGGTAGCTGGCACGTTCGCCGCTGTCGGGCTTTTTATCCGGGTCGGGTAGTATACGTGTGGGTATGCCCTCGCCTTCGAAGTATTCTTTCCACATCTCGGCCATTATTAAATTAGGTGCGCTTTTAACTTGAACCCACATATCTTAGTTCACTACCATTTCATTAAGTCGAATTTGTCGATATCAACGGATTCGCGCCTGCGATAAATGGTGATTATTATGGCGATGCCCACAGCAGCTTCAGCAGCAGCCACGGTTATAACGAATATGGCAAATATCTGCCCTGTCAGGAACACCGGTACTACATACCGGGAGAAAGCGACCAGTGCGATATTCACCGCATTTAGCATTATTTCAATGCACATCAGTATGACGACTGCATTTCGTTTTGCCAGAACGCCATAAAGTCCAATGCAGAAAAGTACTGCCGATAATATCAGGTAATGATTTAATCCGACTTCCATTTCTATTTATCCCTTATCAGCACAATGGCGCCGAGTATGGCAGCCAAAAGCAAGACAGCGCTGATTTCAACCGGCATTACATAGCCGCCTTGGCTGAACAAATTGGTACCTATGGCTGCAGTCGTCGGTTGCAGAGGTGGCTCGCTGCTTGTCTCCCATTTGCTGCTGACGACCGTGTAGACCATTGTCCCCAAAAGCAATACGCTGACCACAATGGCGGGAATGCGTAACTTGCCGGGCGGGCTGCCGTGCCAGACGTCACGCGTGAGCATAACCGCCACGATAATCAATATAGAGATAGCGCCAACGTAAATAAGTATCTGTACTACCGCCAGAAAGTCGGCGTAAAGCGTTATATACAGAACCGCTATGGTCAGGAAAAGCAGTACCAGCGACAGTGCTGCCCGAAAAACATCGCGAAGTACGACAACGGCCAGTGCTGCACCCACGGTCACAATTGCCAGCAGCCAAAAAACGATACTAGACACCGCGACCTCTCTTTTTACTGAGACCGAACCAGCTCAGCTTTTGTGCGCCTTCCTTCAAATTCCAGTTAACCAGCAAACTCTGTTTGGGCAAACTTGCTTCAACCAGCGGCCGCGCGTAACCGCTGGGCTGCCTTGTCTCGGATAACTGAAGCTGCTCTTTACTCAGGATAACGTCGCTACGTCGATACTGGGACCTTTCATAGCTCCGCCCCATAGCCAGCGCGTCGTACGGGCAGGCTTCGACGCATAAGCCGCAGAACATGCAGCGCCCGCAATCTACTTCAAATTTATCAACCACGTAGTTATTCCGGCTGCCTACGTGGGTAACAATATCTATATTTCCCTGCGGGCAAGCCTTCGCACATGTAGCGCAGCCGGTGCACCTGTTAAGATACCAGACCAGCTCGTTGCCCCTTATTCGCCGGGAAACGACCAGCCGTTCTTCCGGATACTGGACGGTAATCGGCGGACGGAACAGATGCTTCAGCGTTACGGCCATTCCCTTAGCTATGCCGATTCCGTATCTCTCAAACTTCAACGCGACCGCCTCCGAGAGTAAACAGTCTCGACCATAAAAGCACCAGGACGCCAGCAGCGACAATGTTTACCGCAACCAATATCCATAAATTAATCTGCGGCAGCCACAATACTTCAGCGGCAATCACAAAAAGATTTATTGTGGCCATGGGCAGCAGCCCTTTCCAGGCAAAACCCATCAACTGGTCCACGCGGAGCCTGGGCAGCGTTGCCCGCATCCAGACGATAACACCAAATACAGCGAAGACCTTAATCAAGAACCAGATAATGGGCAGCAGGAAAGGACCTTTCCATCCGGCAAGGAATAGTGTAGTGACGATACAGGAGTAAGCCAGTGCATGGCCGTACTCGCCAAGATAGAACATGGCAAATTTCATACCCGAGTATTCGATATGGTAGCCGGCCACGATTTCAGAGTCAGCCTCCAGCAAGTCGAACGGGCTGCGGTTCATCTCGGCAATCGTCCCCAGGAAAAAGATAACAAAGCCCAGCGGTTGCAAGAAGATGTACGGTATGCTCTGCGATTCCACAATTTTCGTCATCGAAAGTGAGCCTGCCATCAATACCACGCCCAGAATCGCCAGAACCACAGGCAGTTCATAGCTCACCATCTGGGCCACCGTTCTAAAGGCGGCAATCAGGGCGTATTTGTTATTCGACGCCCAGCCTGCCGCATATATACCGACAGCGGATACAGCGCTTACGGCCACCACATAGACAATACCGACATTCAGGTCTGTCAGAATGGCTGTCTGGCCGATGGGGACGACTGCGAAAATCAGTAGCACCGGCACGAAGACGATAACCGGCGCCAGCCAGTGAACTATTTTATCGGCTTTAGCCGGTACAATATCTTCCTTCATCAATATTTTAGCCGCAGTAGCCAGCGGCTGAAAAATTCCTTCGGGGCCGAGCCGATTCGGCCCTAAACGAATTTGAAATCTACCAAGCAATCGCCGTTCAAACCAGATGAAGACGATAACCAAAACCACGACGAATGCTAGAACAACTATGATGCCAACAATGCCCGGCACCAGGTAAGCTGCCCATTCGGGCCAGTTCAGACTGTCTAAAAACAGCCGGAACTGCTCCAGCATAGTCATTACCGGTCTATCTCCCCCAGCACCACGTCTATGCTGCCGAACGTTATTATTAAATCGGCTATCTTCCAGCCGACGGCCATATCTTTCAAAGCCGTCAGGTTAATAAGGGTTGGCGGATGTATATGAAACCTGTAGGGAGCAATCGAGTTATCGCTTACCAGATAGAAGCCGAGCTCCCCCTTGGGCGCCTCAATATGCCCGTAAGCTTCTCCGACCGGTGGACGCAGCAACTGAGGCACGTCAGCGATAACTTCCCCGTTGGGCAGTTGGCCTATCGCCTGTTCCAGGATGCGAACGCTCTGCCTCATTTCCTGCATCCTCACCCAGTACCGGTCGTAGTTGTCACCGCTTGAGCCCACAGGTATATCGAAATCGAAACGGTCATAAATGGAATAGGGGTCAGCCTTACGTGTGTCCCACTTAACGCCGCTGGCCCTCAGTACCGGTCCGCTGGCGGCGATGTTAATGGCGGTTTTTTTAGGCAAAACGCCGACGCCCTTGGCTCTGACCAGCACAATCTCATTTGTGGCCAGCAGCTGGTCGTACTCGTCAAGAAACCGCGGCATTTCAGCCACGAACTTCTTTAGAGCCGGTAAGAATTCCTCAGGTATGTCGTGGCTGACTCCGCCAATACGCATGTAATTGTAAGTAAGCCGCTGGCCGCACACCATTTCGAAGAGGTCGAGCAGCTTCTCTCTTTCCCGCCACATATATAATACCGGAGTCATCATGGCTCCGAGGTCATTAAGAAAGAAGCCGACAGCCATAAGATGGCTGGAAATGCGCATCGCTTCGGCCATGATAATCCTCAGATACTCCGCTCTTTCAGGCACTTTTATATCGGCAAGTTTCTCCACGGCCAGCACATAGGCCAGGTTGTTAGTCAGCGACGCCAGATAATCAAGCCTGTCGGTCAAGGGTATGATCTGCGTGTAAGTTCGGTTCTCCCCCATCTTCTCGATTCCGCGGTGGAGATAACCAATAACTGGTTCGACATCGACCACAACTTCACCATCGAGTGTCACCTTCATACGAAACACGCCGTGGGTCGATGGATGTTGGGGGCCTATATTGAGAATAAATGGCTCGGTCTTGATAACCACTACAGATAATCCCTCCGCAGTGGATGTCCTTCAAAGCCTTCCCAGAGCAATAAACGCTTCAAGTCAGGGTGTCCCTCAAAGATAATGCCCAGCAGGTCATAAGTCTCACGTTCAGGGAAATAGGCAGCGCGCCATAAACTGGTTATCGACGGCACGACCGGCTTTTCCCGGTCATAGCACCTTGTCTTTAAAACCAGGCTATGGTTATGCGTTACAGAAACCAAACGGTAAACGACTTCAAAATAGTCCGTATAATCCACGCCGGCCATGTCACCTAGATAGTCAAAATCCAGGCCCGGTGTATTTTTCAAGAACTCTGCCACTTTGAAAAGCGACTCACTGGTAACTACAACTGCCGCCTTATCGGCAGCTACAACGACGCCGGGAAAAGCTTTATTTATCTTCCTGGCTACTTGCTCAGCGTTCAAAGCGGTGGTCACGCCTTTTTTATGCTCTCCTTAACGATTTTTTGATGCAATCTGGTTATTCCGTAGATCAGTGCCTCAGGCCTAGGCGGGCAGCCGGGCACATAGACGTCAACCGGAACTATGCGATTTATGCCGGGAACGACACTATAAGACTCTCTGAAAGGACCGCCGCTGATGCAGCATTGACCCATGGCTATCACCCATTTGGGTTCAGCCATCTGGTCATAGACTCTCCTGACGGCAGGTGCCATCTTCCAGGTAAGCGTACCGGCAACAATCATCACATCAGCCTGGCGCGGTGACCAGCGGAAAATATCCATGCCGTAGCGGGCAATGTCAAAACGTGAAGTGGCCATACCTATCATCTCAAAAGC
>Ga0209609_10001728_pt1 | contig 12640 bp, 10 predicted proteins | sample LakKivw325mmetaG_FD_184136 | JGI IMG/M metagenome (GOLD analysis project Ga0209609, IMG submission 184136) | Anoxic lake water microbial communities from Lake Kivu, Rwanda to study Microbial Dark Matter (Phase II) - Lake Kivu water 325m metaG... | ecosystem: Environmental > Aquatic > Freshwater...
GACATATATGGTGTTATTGGCCGAATCGTACACAAAGCAACGCGGATCACGCAGCCCGCTGAACGAGTCGGGCAGATAGATTGTCGTCTCCAGCCACTGGGCATGGACGGCTGACAGCGAACAGCTTACGGCTAACAGCACGAACGCGTACTTCGTGATAGCACCTCCGGGACGCATGATTATCGGCCGTTGCCCTGGCTTGTCAAGCACTTGGCGCAAGGCCGACCGGCTGCCGGTTCCGACTTGAACCCGTGAACCCCAGAACCCCTGAACCCTATCTTCCGGGCCGCGGGTCAGGTGGGAATGTCTTGGCGAGGGCTCGGAAGCGGGTGAGCATGACTCCGGCCAGCTTCTGCGCGAGCGCCGTATCAAGACCCAGCCGAATCCAGCGCGGTTCGAGGATGTACTCGTCCAGCTGGCGTTTCTCGCCCGTGCTGCCCGGTTCGAAGTTCAGTGCCGCGGTGCAGCAGGCGCCGACCAGGCCGCGATAGACCGGCCTCCGCTCTTTCGGCACGCTTGCCTCATCCAGCACCGGCTGCGCCTCCTGCCAGACCTGCTCGACCGCTGCCTTGCGTGCGGCATCGTACCGGTTGAACTCGCGCACGTACTCATCGTGCTGCTCCTGCTTGAGCGCCCGCTTGCGGGCCGGGGCCAAAAGCCTTGATTCGTACTCCTCCAGGCCCAGGTCCGGCAGCCAGTCCAGGTCTCCGCTCATCTCCATCTCGCCGAAGTGCCGGCGCACTCCGTCCTCAAGCTTGCGGATTGCATCCAATGGGAATTGGCTCGCCTCAGTGAACCTGGCTTCCGACTCGGCGAGCAGCTTCTCCCTCACGCCGGGCTTGGCTTTGCGCGTCCGATGGAGAATCCGAAACCACTCCAGCCCGTGGTTGAACAGCGGCACGGTTACGGCCATGATGGACGCTAGCCCGGTCTCGTTCACTGCCCTCGACAAGAACCGGCCATAGAGGGCCCGTCGCCGCGCCGCGGCCGTGTTCTTCCTTGCCCGCTCCAACCGTTTCGTCAGGTCGGGCTTCGCCTGCGCCCGAGTCTTGACCGGAACCGACTTCGGAATGTCGATGCGCAGGTCGTACTTCGTCACCTGGGACTGCCACTTCTCGGGAACGCCGGCTGCGACTCTGGCCAGGGCCTTCTTGAATACCTGCCGCTGCGTTGTCGGCAGGCTGGTGTAAAGGTCGAGGATATCGAGGACGTCCTTGAACCCGGCCCGGCACCCGCGCAGGAAATCGGCGACAAGGCCGAGCGACGGATAGCGCTCATCCCCGCGCTCAATTCTCCCCACCAGGTTCCCGGCCTTCTTCCCGACCCGCCCCATGGCCCGGGCCAGCTCCATCTGAGTGAGCCCGGCCTCGAGCCTCAGGCCGCGCAGCCTCTCGCCCAGCTCAGGCGTGAAAACGAAGGTGTCTTCCGGCCGCTTCATCCTCACCCCATCCTACAACTTCGTAGCCCAGAAGTCAAGCCAGAAAAAAGCGCAAGTGACCGGAACGCAGGCCCTTAGTTCATGATTGCTCGAATCTACCCCTGCGTTGGTGGAATGCTTCCCCCAGCTCATGGGTAAGCCCTTCCCCAAGCTCTTCGGTAAGCCCTTCCCCAAGCTCTTCGGTAAGCTCTTCCCCAAACTCTTGGGTAAGCTCTTCCCCAAGCTCTTGGGTAAGCCCTTCCCTAGGCTCTTCGGTAAGCTCTTCCCTCAACTCTTGGGTAATCTCTTCCCCAAGCTCTTGGACAAGCTCTTCCCCCAGCACTTGCCCCTGCTCTCGGAAATAGGGACGCTTCCCATTTCTGATCCGAAGCGCGTCAAGGGCGTTGGCTGGATCCGCAGGCATTTCAGATTGCGGGTTGCGGACTGGTAGCGGCTGCGCCGCGAGTGACCAGTGACCGGTCTGTAGGTTGGAACTAGCGGGCTTCGCCGCAGCTCAGGCGCAAGCGCAGGCCCTCGCCCCGCCGGCTTGAGATTGACGGTTACCGGCCAGCCTAGCCTCGCATATGGCCCTGGCAATCGGTCCGCACCGCTGCCAGCACAGAGCTGGCCGCGTCCAGCGGTCGGTGAACCGGTCACCGCACCTGCGCTTGCGACCCCTTGCTGTGAAACCTCGTCCGCTGAGACCCTCTGCTCCGACGGCGTCCGCTGCCCCGCCAATGTGCGTGCGAGCGTAGACAGGCTGCGACAATAAGCGCGACAATTGATGATTCCTGAAGTCCCTCTTCGTAAGTCACGCAGTTTCAATCTTTGATTCCTTGGCACGGGACGTGCTGTAAGCCCCAGCGTGGACTCCAGGAGTGTTGACCCTCGAAGGACACTGAACCTGAATGACGGTCTCCGAGACGGTGTAGGGCGCCAAGCCAACCCGGCACGCAAGTCCCGGATTCCATCAATGGACGTATCAGACGAGGCGACGCTTGATACGTGGTTGATAGTCACGGTGGCGGCGCCAAAGTCCTGCCATCGAGCAAACCTGCGAGAGTTTGTTGACGGGCCGGACCTGGAGCGCATTTCCGGGGGGCGGGAGCCCCAGACCGCGACTCTGCCTCCGCGCGGTCCTGCGCGCGACGGCCGACGGGCGCTTGGACCGGCTCGGGTCGCAGCGACACCTGCGAGCGCACGGCCCGCAAACGAAGGTGCCGCATGTTTCGTCTGCGGGGACCTGGACGCAGTTGCTTCGCAGCGTCGGGCGGTCGGGAGCGACGCAGTCGGGCAGAGCCGGGCGCAGCCGGGAAGCGCGGCCGGTGCCCTGCGGCAGGAGCCGCGGTTCGGGTTCACTTCCTGTGAGCGGACGGCGAGCTCCGAGGGGGACGCCGCATGGTCCGAGAGCGCAGTAGCTATTTGTCCGACAGGGGTGTCCTCGGGAGCCCTGCCGGGGAAGCAAGCGGCGGTGAGCACGCACTGGCTACTACTTGTGGCCTTGGGCATCGTGTTGAGCGTGGTGATGGCGGTGATTGGCTGAGAGCGGCTGAGCGATAGGGCGGGTACACCCTCACCCGCGAGCTGGCTGAAGTCTGACGGGGCATTTGACTCCAGCGGGCCGGCACGCAACATGACCGCAGTGACGTCCCGGACCGGCTCGATTGTCGTTCTCGTCCTTGTATTCCTGGCCGTGCTCGTGCTCACAAGTCCTCTGGGCGACTTCCCGCTGGACGACGGTGGGTACGTGGTCGCCTTCGACTCCCTCCCGGTTATGCAGGCTGGAAGTCCGCCCGGTCAGGCGCTGGCTTCCTGCGGGCATCATGCGCATCTACGTGCAGAGACGCGGCGGCGCGGCACCGCCCAGCCGGTCCCGTTCGGCCGTTTCCGCGTCTGGCCATTGACTGGTCATTAGGAACGGGAGATTGGGCACTTTCCTCAACTGCCCTCCTCGCTCTTGACTCCGTGACAAGGGGCGCTAAGCTGGCTTGAGCGCATGGCCTTCTACTACGCAACGGCGGGCGCTTCCGATGCGCGTATTGTCATCGTCGGAATGCCGCTCGACCGGACGAGTTCGTTCATTCCGGGGGCCCGGTTCGGCCCGGACACAATCCGCATGGCCGCGGACAATATCGAGTCGTTCAGCCCCTACCAGCGACGCGACGTATCGGCGGTCAGCATCCACGACGCCGGCAACCTCGAGTTCACCTACGCGACCGCGAGTTCTCCCCTGGAGCTGATTGCGGCAACCACCGCCGGGAATCTGGCCCGCGGCATGAAGCAGCTCGCGCTCGGCGGCGAACACACCATCACCCCCACAATCGTCGCGGAACTCGCAAAGAGCCTCCCGGACCTCTGCGTCGTGCAATACGACGCCCACTCGGACTTGCGCCAGGACTTCCTGGGCGAGCGAACCTGCCATGCCACCGCGATGGCGCGCGTGCTGGACGCGATCCCGCGCGAGCGGCTGTTCCAGCTCGGCATCCGCTCTTTTTCCGAGGCGGCTGAGATGTCCGAGCCGAACGTGTTCACGTTCGACGTACTCAGTCCGGTCAAACAGGTGCGAGCCGCAATCGGCGACCGGCCCGTTTACGTAACAGTGGACGTTGACGTCATCGACCCGGGAGCGATGCCCGACGTACAGACGCCTGAGCCGGGTGGGTGCTCATTCCGGGAGCTTGCCTCATCTCTCGCCGGGCTCGGCGGTCTGAGGGTCGTCGGTTGTGACCTCGTCGAAGTCTGCCCGAGGGCGCTTCAACCCTCGACCGGGGCTGTGACCGCTGCCGAGCTGACGCGGGAGCTCTGCCTGCTGCTCGCACGCTCTCAATAACCGGCCCAACATGAACCAGGAACGCCGAGACGGTGGAGACTTGACCTCTCACATCGTCCGGCCGTCCGACTATTCCGTACAGCAATCCGCAAAGGAGGTAACCGCCCATGTGTTGTCGTGCTTGCTCTGGCTACGAGCTTTGCCGGGCCAAGGGCAAACTGTCCGAAGACTGCTGCTCGCAATGCCGCTACTACGATTCGTGCATGGAAGAACCCACCGAGGAGAAGCCTAAGCACAAGGCCGTGCTCCTTCACCGGACAGCCCGGCGTTAGTCCAACCAGCCAGCCTGCGGTCCGGCCCTAGGGACTGACCACCGCTGCGCGCTCGACGCGCACGCCGCGCGGGGTGCTCACGACCAGCAGATAGAGGCCGGTCGCTTGGCCGTGCGGTCGCCAGACCGCCTGGTGGCGGGCCTGCTCGACCGGTAGCTCCGCCACGAGCCGCCCGGCCAGTGTCCTCACCACGACCTTGGTGGCATCATACGGAAGCCCGTCAATCACGACTCCGCCGTGCTTTCCAAGGACGCACGGATTGGGATAGACTCTAAGGTGTTCGGCCGTACTCTCCGGCTCAAGGGAGTACTCGTAGACCGAAAGACCGCGCTGCGTGCCGATGAGCCCGAGCCCGAGCTCGTCGCTGATGGCCAGCGCAGAGTAGAATCCGACTATCCCCTGCGGATTGGCAATCAGGCCGCTGTTCTGAGGCGAGAAGCTGGTCCAGGTCCCGGCGATTTGGTCGTAGATCGACAGTCCGGACTCGGTCAGCAGCCAGACTCGGTCTGAGCCATCGACACGGACCCGGAAGACGTTGTTGGAGATGAGGCCGCTGTTCGCAGTCGTGAAAACCTCGAACGCAGAGCCATCCCACATGGCCGCGCCCGAAGACGTTGCGGCCCACACGTTGTCCTCACGGTCGACGGCGACCGACCTGATCTCGGCTGACGGTAGGCCGCCAACCAGAACGGTATCGAAATCGTCGGACTGGTCGAAGAGAGTCCCGCCGTGGTCGATCAAGACGAGGCCGACATTCAATCCCAGCCAGACCCGGCCGCGCGAATCGAACGCGAACTCGTACAACCCGCCCGGCGGCGGCCCCAGGCCCGGCACTTGGAACACTGCCTGCTGGTATGCGGAGTCGACCGCCACTACGGTTGCCCCGCCGTTGAAAACCCATTTAGTGTCGTTCCGGTCAAGGCCGAAAGCGTCAATGATGTTCCAGGCCGAGAAGGCGCCCCATTGCACCTTCTGCCAGGTGCCGTTGGAGGGGTCGAACACGGACAGCCCGCCGTCGCTCGCGAAGTGCGCAATCCAGAGCCTGTTCTTTGAGTCGACCCGCACCTGAACCGGAACCGGCGAAACGCCCCAGATGAACGATACCTTGCCGGCCGAGTCGATCTTCGACACTGGGCCGCCGGAATGACAGAGGTAGATATCTCCGGTCGTATCCATCGCGCAGTCGGAAATCTGCGCGGACCAGATGCAGTTGCTGTAGTATGAGTTCCAGGACTGGCCCGAAAACGCATAGCGGAGCCCGGAACCGTAGAGCTCACTACCTCCGCACCCGACCCACAAGGCATCGGCAAAGTGGACCGCTCGCGCGTCCTCGTTGAGGATCACCGAGAATCGGGTCGAGTCGGCCTCATCTCCTTCGTAGAGGCCGGCCTGCGTCGCAAGGTAAATCCTCGGTCCGGACACGGCAAGCTCGAAGACCTCGGTCGGCTCGCGGAAGGCGAAGACCGGCCGGAATTCCGTACTCTCCAGCACGGCCAGCCCGGCTTCGGTGGCAATCAACAGGCTGTCATGCCACACCACGACCGACCGCACTGAATCCCCAAACGGCCTCCGATATGACGTCCACGTCTGAAAGCTCCGGTCAACCGCCGCGACGCCCCGGTTCGTGCCTATCCAGTACTGATCAAGCGAGGCGACGCAGAGTATCTGGTCGCTGAGCAGGTCGGGCACCCGGGTCGTGGTGAAACGAACGATGCTGTCGTCGTCGAAGTCGAGCCACGAGCCGCGCGTCTCGATAAGGTACAGCCCCTGGTCTGAACCACAGAGCATCCTCGTTCCATCCCAGGTCAGCGTCCGTATGCGGAGGGCGATATCGCTCGGCCGGTACTGCCGTACCCGACCGCTCTCCGGTTCGATGACAACCAGGCCGCCGCCATCGGTCCCGACCCACAGGTTTGCGGACGCGTCACGGCTGATACATAGGCAGCGATTGGTGGGCAAGCCGTCGGTGTTGACGAACGTCCGCCGCAACCTGGGCGCGTCCGCAATGTCAAGGCAGACGACGCCACCGTAAGTGGCAAGGTAGAGCGTCGAGTCGGTACCCGCCATGCCGTTCACGGAGTTGGTGTTGGTATACGCCCGCCAATCCGGGCTGCCTGAGGTCGCGACCAGCACAACAAACAGGAGATTCATGTTGCCGCTAGACGATACTAGCGCACGGCAGACATGCGTCAACCATTGTCAACTGGCCCCCCGCGCACTGATGACTGCTCGCAGCGTGCGCAGTAATATCGAGAAGTCCATCCAGAGCGACCAATTGCGGATGTAGTACTCATCCAGCGTCAGACGCTCCTTGAACGGAAGCGACGTCCGCCCCGATACCTGCCAGAGCCCGGTCATGCCCGGCCGTACCCGCACGATCGTGTCGAGCGACTCCCCGATCCGGTCCGACTCAACCGGCAGGTACGGTCGTGGTCCGACCAGGGCCATCTCACCCCGGAGCACATTCCAGAGCTGCGGCCACTCATCCAAGCTGAACCGCCTCAAGAACCGCCCCGCTTTGGTGACCCGCGGGTCATTGGGGATCCGGGCGTACTTGAGCCATTCTTCGCGCAGCGCGCCGCCCGAGGCGAGCATCTCCTCCAGCCGCTGCTCAGCGTCGCAATGCATCGTCCTGAACTTCAGGCACTCGAACATCCGGCGGCCGCGGCCGATGCGCTTCTGCCGGAAGAAGACCGGCCCCCGGGATGATGCCTTAACCACAATTGAGAACACCAGGAACGCAGGCGACAGTACGACAAGCAGCAGCAGCGTGCCGGTCAGTTCCACCACGAGCTTTGTGTAGGTGTTGAGGGGGCGAAGCAGGCTGTACCGGTATTTCATGACGAGCGTGCTGCCCACCTGCTCGACCTCGGCCGCCGTGCTCTGAAGCAGAGCGGCAGTCGGAACCACGAGCAATTCCGCAAACCTGCGCTCCGCCAGCCTCAGTACCAGCCGCATCTCATCCGGCGTGAACGAATCCGACACTATCGCAAGGACCGAACCCGGGATTGCTGCTTCAGCCAGCGCGGGCTCCACGTGGCCGGTCCCCGGAGCATGAGGGACCTGACGGGCGACAGAGTAACCGAGCGCGCGACGGCGGACCAGCTCAACCAGGAACTGCTCCGCCGTCGCGCCGCCACCCAGAACCACCAGTCGCTGCCGGCCGAGCCCGAAGACCGCCAGGAGCTTCTTGAGGAGCAGACGGACAAACGGGGCGAGGACCATGCTGAAGAGCAAAGCCAGCAGCACCGCCACCCGAGAGACGATCCATATCCGCCAGAGGAAGAGCAGTATCATGACCGCTGCAGTGGCGATGATGACGCCGCGCACGTAGCGCCGTGCCTCCTCCCACACCACGAGCCGCTTCGTGTACAAACCCTCGTAGGCGAAGACAAACGGGTAGACAGCCAGCACGAACGCCTTCTCGGTGAACATGTGAACTTCGAGGCCCGGCGGAAAGATGTACGGAGTCCCGGTCTGGAACCAGTTGCGGACCAGGTAGCCGAGGGCATAGCTGGCAAAGACGGCCGCGCAATCGCCGAGGACGAGCAGGGTCAAGGCGGCGAGACGTTGCAGGCGACTCATGCTCGATGCATGGCGGACTGCCAGGAGTACTCGAACTCCCTCAGGCCGACGAGCCAGCCTGCCTCGGAGATGAAGAGGTACGCGGCAAAGGCGACCCGCAGCGCCAGCCTGCTCGGCCAAGCCCGGTCGGTGGTGAAGTAGCGCATCAGGGCCTTCAAGCGCTGGTAGTCGCCGAACTGCTGGAATCGGCGCCTGACGCCTCCGTAGAAGTGCTCGACAACAAGGCGCGGCTCCAAATACACGCCCCAGCCCGAACGGCCGATCCGGCGACAGATATCCATATCCTCGGCGTACATGAAGAATCTTTCGTCGAACCCCGCCACCTGGTCCAGAGCGGTGCGACGGAATACAACCAGCGTACCAATGACCGCCTCGACCGGCACCGGCTCCGTCGCCAGGTGTGCGTCCGCATACTGGAAGTCGCGGGCCGCAGAGTAGCGAGGGAACACCCGGGTGAGCGGTGAACGTCGCCCGGCCAGGATGTAGCGCAGCCGGGGCAGACGTCGCGCCGACGGCTGCGGCGTGCCGTCGGGATAGCGCAGTTGTGGTGATACAGCGCCGGCATCCGGGCGCTCATCCATGAATCTAACCAGCCCTGTCATGACCGGTGTCGAAAAGACGATGTCGGGATTGGCGACCGCCACATACCGGCCCGAGGCGTGCCTGTAGCCGCGGTTGAACGCCGCGCCGTAGCCAAGGTTTCGACCCGGCAGCATCAACCTCGCGCCCCGTCGCCGGCAGACGTCAATCAGTTCAGCGCGGTCGCGTGAACCGTTGTCAACGACCAGAGCCTCGAACCGCAGTAACGGCTCGACGTCACGCAACGTGGACAGCGCGCGGTCCAGGAATCCGGCCGAGTTGTAGTTGATGAAAATGATGGTCAGGTCGGGAGACATCAAGGACAGTCTATAGCCGCTGCCCTCCTCTTCAAGACCTATCCGGCCAACTGCCTGACCATCTCGCCGTCGTGGCGCCGTACGTCTATCACAACCGTGGGCCGGCCCAGCGCATGCGAAGCACACGCCATGCATGGGTCATAGGCACGAAAGAACATCTCCACCGTGTTGAGCAGACCGTCGTCGACCTTACCGTTACGGATGAGCGTCTTTGCCGCCTCGCGTACCGATATGCATATCGGGCCGTTGTTGTTCGTCGTCGCGACGATCAAGTTCACCCTCTCAATCAGGCGGTGCTCAGTCAGCTTGTAGTGATGGAACAACGTGCCACGTGCCGCCTCAACTACACCCACCCCCTCGGGCTTCATGTCGAACTTCATGTTGCGAATGTCGGTGCCGGTTATCCCGGGGTCTGTCGCCAGTTCCAGCGCCCGCTCCGCCGCATAGAGTAACTCGACGAGCCTCGCCCAGTGATAGGCAAGCGTCGAGTTGACCGGCTTCGTACCAAAGGTGTCGAACAGGTTTCGGTAGGCCGCGTCGGCCCCGGGTGTAGCCATGCCGTCGGCGGCGTTCAGGCGTCCCAATGGGCCGACCCGGTACAAGCCGGAATCGGGACCGTCAGCCAGCCCCCTGTACCCGACGGCCTTCAAGTAGGTTGCCTTCACGTAACTCCAGTCGAGCACGTGCTCGGCGATATGATTCAGGTAATCGCGGCCCTCGAACTTCACGAACTCACTGCCCTGCTGGTCTGTCACGCGCACCGGGCCGTCGTAGAAACTCACGCGGTTCTCACCGTCTACCATGCCCATGTTGTAGAACGAGTGCCCGAGCTTCGGATTCTGTACGAGCGCCATGTAGGCCGGATTCTTGAGAACGACGTCCTCGAACAACTGCAGCGAGAACTTGGCGAACTCCACGCAGGACCGCGCCATCGTCTCAATCTCCTTGCGCCGCTCCTCGCTCAGCGACTTGGTCTGTCCGCCGGGGACGCCGCTCACCGGATGGGTCGGCTTGCCGCCGAGAATCTCGGTTATCCGCTGGCCGTATGCCCGGTGCTTGATGACCTCCCTGGCGGTGTCCAGGCCGACCTTCTCAATGACGCCGATGATGTTCCGCTTCTCCTTCGGCGCGTCCGGCCCGACCACGAAGTCCGGCCCGCCCAGGAAGTAGAAGTGCAGGATATGGTCGTAGATGATGTAGCCGCAGTAGATCAGCTCGCGGAGCTTGCGCGCGGTTTCAGTCGGCTGGACGCCGAAGGCCGCATCGAGCGCCTTGACCGCGGCGTAGTGGTGTGCGACCGGGCAGACGCCGCAGATGCGGCTGGTGAGCTGGGGCATGTCCTCGGCCTTGCGGCCCACGCAGAACTGCTCGAACCCGCGCAACTCGGGAACCTGCAGATAGGCGTTCTCGACATTGCCCTTCTCGTCAAGGAAGATCTCGATCTTCCCATGTCCTTCGAGCCGGGTAATCGGGTCAATGGTAATCCGCCTGCTCACCTCTGCCTCCGCCAACTGATGGTCGCGCTGGCCAGCCCGTACATGTAGAAAGTTCCGACCGGGTCCTTGACCTGCGCGAGCAGCTTTCCGGCTTCCGGCCCGGTGATGTCTTTCTCGTCATCCACTCTCAGTATTGACGCCAGCGCCGAGATCATCTTGCCGCCCTGGTCCGAGACCTCGGGCGCCGGTCCCATGCAGCCGGTGCACGGCCAGTTGCCATTGATGCACCGCTGGCCGCAGCCGCCGCGAGTGACCGGGCCCATACAGATGATACCCTGCTCCAGAAAACAGATGCCGGGGTCGGCCTGAACTTCCCAAACCCGCTTGATGTCGGGCATCTTCTTGGCCACGTGCCTGTTCCGGTCGCACTCATCGCACAAGGCCTTGGGCGGCCCCAGTACCGAGCCCTTGGCTGGCAGGCTGCCCTCGAAAATCGCGGTCATGGCGTCGATAATCCGCGGGACCGCGGGCGGACATCCCGGCAGGTAGTAATCAACGTCTACGACCCGGTCCAGGGGAGACACCCGGTCATAGAACTCCGGCAGCGTCACGTCGCCTTCCGGAACCTTGCCCCGAGCGAGCGGACGCGCGCCGGCCGGGTTTTCGACCGACGGCTCCTCAATGTAGACGCGCTTCAGTATCTGCTCGCCTTTGTACAGGTTGGCGAGCCCGGGAATGCAGCCATGGTGGGCGCAGGAACCGAACGCGACCAGCACCTTGGATTTCCGCCGCAAGAGGTGCGCGAGCTCCTCCTGCTCCGAATTCCGCACCGACCCGTTGAAGAAGCAGACGTCCAGGTGCCGGTCCGGCATGGCCCTCACTTGGGCGTACTTCGTATCCATGGCCACCGGCCAGAACAGGATGTCGGCCCGCTCAAGCACATCAAGGATCTTCTCGTTGGTGTCGAGAACGGCTATCTCGCAGCCTCCACACGAGGCCGCCCAATAGAAACCGAACTTCAGTTTGTCGGGCAATTAGGTCCTCCGGGGGATTTCAGGGTCGTAGAATAGGACGATTCGACGTCGAAGTCAAGTACCCGCGCCTGCTACGGCGCCTTTCGCCTTGCGCGCGCTACCGGTGAAAACCGTCGCCGCTGCCAGGTAGAAGAACGGCATCGCCGGTACGCGGAACCGACCGTCGGTAAGTGGCAGGGCCACCGCGACGAAGTACAGCCCGATGAGAACCAGCAAGAACTTCTCTGCCCGCCAGCCTCTCAGCCCGAGTGAAACCAGCGCCAGAAGGAACGCACCGATTGCAGTCAGTAGCTCGAACCCGGCCAGCAACCATACCGCGCGCCTCACACGCATGGAAACGTACTTCCGGTTCAGCAGCACGCTCCCCTGTATCGCCGGCACCTTGGCGGCAATCGTGCGCAGGACAAGGTCGTCGGACTTGATGCCAACGACTATCTTCGGTATGCCCCGCAGACACGTCCAGACATATCGAAGTGGGTCACGGAGAATGATGCTCACCGCCCTGCGCGTCATGGTCTCGGCCAACTCCGAGGGGTTGTCGGACGGAATTCTTGCGGCGAAGTCGCGCGCGAGTTCCAGCCTCACGCTATCCCAGGGCACGCGTTGCTCGTGCCCCAGCACCGCCGCGGCATTGGCATAGAGCAGGTTGTACCCGCCGTTCGAGGTCAGGCTGAGTCTGTGGTAGTGATGGTAGTTACGACCAATCCAGGCAGCGGGCAACAGCGAGAACGTAACCAGCATGACGACCAGCCCGCGCCACTCGCGCCGCAACACCAGAGTGATTCCAAACGGCACGAACGCCAAGAGCGCGACCGGCCTCACCAACACCGCGAATCCGAGCGTGAACCCGCCCAGCGCTGCGTGCAGCTTTCCCCTCGGCCTCCTGTCTCCGGTCTCGCGCCCCTCGCCTCCTATCCCTCGCCCCAGCAGGAGCGCCGCAGCCAGCACCACGCAGAAAGTGAAGAGCACTTCGGACATGACCATTCCCGACGAGAATATGCTCGGTATGTCAACTGCAAGCAGCGCAGCGCCGAGCAGGCCGGTCCGTGCGTTGAACAGCCGCAGCCCGACAAGGCCGGTCAGTAACACCGTCAGCCCGGCCAATAGCGCCTGCACCACGACAATCGCCGTCACGTTGTCGTCGAGCAGAGCAAGTAGTAGAGGGTAACC
>Ga0209609_10001732_pt1 | contig 12634 bp, 12 predicted proteins | sample LakKivw325mmetaG_FD_184136 | JGI IMG/M metagenome (GOLD analysis project Ga0209609, IMG submission 184136) | Anoxic lake water microbial communities from Lake Kivu, Rwanda to study Microbial Dark Matter (Phase II) - Lake Kivu water 325m metaG... | ecosystem: Environmental > Aquatic > Freshwater...
CGCCAGTAATTACCGCAGTCTTCCCTTCTAAGCTAAACATACTTAAAATTTCCTTCATTGTTATCTCCTTCCTTGAGTTTACCAGTTTATCAAAAATATCCCCTTTTTATGTAATTGCGAGCTTGCCCAAGGCAAGCGTGGAAATCTCAACGAGATTGCTTCGTTGCTTCACTCCTCGCAATGACAAAATGAAAAAACTTGCAATTCGTACCATCCGAAACTATTAACTTACTACATATTACTCGTTACTAATAACTTATTATTGCATTCTATAAGCTAAACGCTTTACGCTGTCTAATATTATGACTTCTGTCTTCTGTTTCTTTTTTTTCTTTACTATATACTATCGACTATATACTAACTAAAAGTTCCAAATGTCTTCTGATATGATTAGAAAGTTCCCGATAATGCTCCTCTTCATAGCGAAATAAAACCTGATAGATTTTATCTTTAAAGATATATTTTCCTACATTATCCTTTGCCCTTAAAATAGAGCCATAGGTTATATGAATAAGTTGCCGAGAGTCATTCTGTTTGAAAAGATTTACTAATTCATCATCAGAAATTGTATCTATGTTGGGTACACGGGAAAGATCGGTAGTTAAATTATAAGATGCTCTATCTTTTTCAAAATTCTCTAAAGCAAATTGATGAATTTCTCGGTAAAGTGGGGGCTCTCTCATCGCAATCACTTTGACCGCCTCTAACCAACTGGTACCAGCAGTTTTAATATGGCAAAGCCCCTCGGTTTCCTGAGCAAAGATAGGATAAACAGAAAACTTATCACTCCCGGTATGAAGAGACAGCTTATATCCTCCAATCTTCTTAGCAATAGCTGTGTGTAAAGAAAATTCCTTAGCAAACTGTTTTACATCACCTATATATTCTATCCCCTTTTGCCAATCTCCCAAGAAATGGAGGGCGAGATTCTGGAAATCTACTCCTCCTCTTTGAAGTTCAAGTATAATAAATAAATGAGCCAAAGGAGAAGTCACGGTGGGAGTTTCATCAACAGAGATTTCTAAATCAAAATCATTCTTTTTATAACCCTTCAAAAATTCGTAACCTTTCACCACATGGTTTAAGGCTTCAGAATAAGTAAGTACAATTTCTTTTAATGATTTCTCGTCAAATTTTAATTCTTGCCCTTTAATTTTATAGGTCTTATTTAAATATAAACTTTCTATATCTTTTCTTTCAGATATTTGTTCATAAAGATTATTTAGCTCTTTTTTACTTAATTTTGATAAATCTTTTCTAATAAAATCAGAAGGATCTAAAGTAAACATAGTATAACCGCCATCTACTGCATCTTGCAAATCTTTTATCTCTTTTACATGGTCAGCATCTGCCCCAAAGGGGCCTTCATACCCAGCTTCAAAACATCCCCAAATCGCATCGTCTAATACTTTCTGCCAATTTCTTTCAGTCCGAGCCATCTCTCTAACCGATTGCTGAGCTAAAATAGGAAAAATATTTTTATCTTTAAAGGCTTGGAGGTGAGCTGGAGTAGCTATTCCCAAACGATCTCCAGTGCCAAAAGAAGATTGAAGACCACAAAAAGAAGGATTGAGATAAGGAAATATTTCTCGCAGTAGAGTAAGATTATTATGGTTTAAGCTACACAATTTTATTATCGGTTCATTTTTATTTATTTTTTTATTTTCTAAAATATTACCTTCAAATTGCCGACCCATATTATCCCCAGCGATTACTAAAAGATACTTTTTGTTATTATCTTTAACTATAAAAAAAGAATTATTTTTATCTGACTTTATAGAAGAAACATAGACAATATACCTATTTTCATAATGCTTGCTAAAATACCGTAAAATTTCCCCTTTATTCATTAATTTCTCCTTATAAACTAAATAATTTCATTTGGTTTTTATACATCAAAGCTTTTATGGCATTAACTCCACCATTATAAGACATCTGTCCGCTCGAAACAAGATTTCCTACAACTTTGCATATTATCCTATCAAAAACCTCAAACCTGCTTCCTTCAGATAAAATTTTCCTGCCATCACAGACTGGTCCTCCACTAGAAGTAAGGAGAGAAGATCCGGCAGTATGAAGCAGATATTGTTCCATCACATAAGGAGAATCATTATGCCACCAGGGAAACCCAGAATGGACCTTAGGAAAGGCCCTCTCCAACATTATATTAGTATGGGCAAATATTTGATTCATAGGATATAATATTAAATGGCTTTGATTTTCATCTTCCCCGCTAAAAAATCTTGATAATAAGGGCTGCAGATTTTCAATAATATTTACATTTTCAGCTGAAACATCTCCTCCTACAGCCGTTCCCCAATTTTTAAATAGATATTCATTAGCATTTCTAACCGCACCATAATGTATCTGAGTAACCATGCCTTTATCCCGATTCATCTCACAAAATTTATGCATCATATAGGAAATAAATTCCTTTGTTTCAATAGATCTGAGAGCAAATTTTTCCCCTTTATCATAGGCTTGTTGGAAAATCTGCTCAACTCTTTCTTGACCAATCTTAAAGCCATAAGGTTCTAATAAACCATGATCACTTGCCTTTGCTCCCCTTGCAGCAAAATAAGTATGTCTCCTTCTTAAAGCTTCTATAAGACCTTTAAGGGAAGTATCTTGACCGGTTAACTGGCAAATCCTTTCCACATTTGATTTCCAATTATTATCGAAGATATTACAATAAGCATCTGGGCGAAAGGTAGGTAAAAAGGTTATACCTTCTATATTTTTAGCCATCTGATGATAGAGTAAATCATCTATTGGATCATTAGTGGTAAAAATAATCTTTGCTCTAATCTTTTTAAGTATTGCCTGAGGTAGCATTTCTTCTTGTCTCAAATCTTCATTTGCTCTTTCCCATATCTTATCCGCAGTATCTGCACTCAATAATTCCTGAATTCCAAACATCCTCTTTAAATCTAAATGCATCCATTGATGAACATGGTTCCCTTCAAGATTGGGAAAAACTTTACCTAAAGCTACCCACTTATCATAATCTGCAATTTGGGGATCCCTGGCTAAAGCTTGAGAGAAACCGGGAATTTTTGCTGCCAATTGAATAATATAATGATCACAATTTTTATATTCCTCTCTCGTCTCAAGAACTTCAGCCCTCCAAATATTGGAGAAAGGTTTATTTTCTACAATTTGTCTTAAATTATGGTGAGTATGAGTATCAATAATCCCCACTTCTTGCCTAAATGGGATAGCAACATCATGATATAATTTTATGCCTTCAGGATCATCTAATAACCAATTCTTACCTAAAAAATTGTTTTTATCGCTCATAATTATCTACCTCCAGCCAAATAATGAGAAATTATTTTTTCAAATGTCTACTAAATTTTTTAGCAAGCTATAAATATTATAAAAAATTCTTAAAAAGTGCATAAAATATGCCTTCAATTTCGTCTAATAAAGTCTTTTTCTTGCCTCATTTATTTTAACGAAATTAAAGGCAAAAGTAAAATTTTCCTCAATTCCTTCCTGGTTTTGATTGATTTTGACATCATCTTTTTAATAATTTAATACAGAAAAAGAATGCCGGAAAAATTAATAGGATACTTTCTTAAAGACGGCGTCAAAGTTATAATAAATTCCATACTAAGAAACTTATCTATTTCCACTTAACTTCAACTGCCATTTCATCTTGTTTTTCCTTATTACTGTTTATTAATAAACTCATTTATATATAAGTTTTAATCCTTATTCTGTTGAAATTTTTTTACTCGGGTATTATTTCTCTTTAAAAATACATCCAAGCTCTTTAAGTTTCTCCTTAACCCTTGCTAAATCTTTTTCTTTAACCAAAATGTGATCGGTAGAATAAGCAGAAACGACAAATATTGGTATGTTTTCATCTGCAAGTGCTTTAGAAACCTTTGCCAGGAATCCAACCAACTCAAATGGTAAAAGTATATCAAAGGTTAATATTTTCCAATCTTTTTCAATTTCTATTACATCCTCATCATTGTATTTAGACTGTTCAATAATCACCGTTATTTCATTCTTACCAATGACATTCACAAAGGCATCGGGATAAATTTTCCTTGTTTTAATTATGGCAAAAGTTTCTTTCCAGTTATATACTTTACCATTCTTAAAATAATTTTTCTTTGTAATTTGACGCAAAAAATAACTCCTATGTTTTATATTATTCTAATTGGTATAACTTACTACTGACCGTCATGCTGATACTCGGCTCGTAGAGGGAGAGAAGATAGTGCTCCCGCTCCTGCTTAAAGCACTGCAGCGCGGGAGTATAGCAGGCCTCGATCTGCTGCGGTGTGAGCCCTTCTTCCAGGTAGCGGCCGACCTTGTCGGTCCCCATTATCTTATCAAACGTAACAACATTTTTTGAAGCGCTCTTGGGAACCTTAAAATCTCCAAGTATAAAGGCGTAAGCCAGGGCGTAAATACCACTCTTCGCCGGGTTAAAGCAGTACGGATCGCGAATCTCCAGATGGACACCCCCCGCCGTCCCTCGTGCTTCCGGGACAAAGAACACCCCGGGCAGCCCCGCTCCGTTGAGCAGTTCAGCAAAACGAACGGCATCGAGACCTTTCCCGCCAATCCAGAGGAATTTCTCCGCCTGAAAAACACCTGTCCCTTCTCCTAACCCGGTCGCCATGTAGCCATAAACAGAGTTAAGATCGGGAATGTTGGGGGAAGTCTGCACAAAAGGCAGGCCTGTATCATAAAAAGCCATATCCCGATGATAACCTTCCATGGGAATAACGGTCAGGTCAGCGCCGATATGGCGGTTAAAGAAAAGGGCTAGTTCCCCGGCGGTCATGCCATGGGCCATAGGCAGGTTGTCCACTCCCATAAAGGATTTATAAGGGTCTTCTAGCACAGGTCCTTCCACGATCATCCCTCCCAGGGGGTTGGGGCGATCAAGGACGATTAGCGGTTTGTTATACTTCTTCGCCGCTACCAGGCAATACTGCAGAGTGGACATATAGGTATAACTACGGGCGCCGATATCCTGGATATCAAAAAGAAGTACTTCAATTTTCAGCAACATCTCATAAGTAGGCATCCTGGTACTGCCGTAGAGACTGTAAACCGGTATGTCATACCGGGGATGTATATAGGAATCCACCCATGCCCCGGCTCTGTCGGTCCCGTCAATACCGTGCTCGGGAGCATAAAGGGCGATCAGTTTCATGCCCTCCGTGGCGGTTAGAATATCAATAAAACTAATCCCCCGGCTGTCCACTCCCGTTTGATTGGTAACCAATCCCACCTTCTTGCCGCGGATAAGATGGGAATAGCTTTCCAGTAAGACTTCATTACCCAGTTTTACCACCGCTGTTGCACTGCACACCCCTGCCGCAGGAAAGACCAGGATAACAACTACAAGGGATAATAAGCAAAATATCCTACTCATCTTCTCTTTATTTTTACCTAAATTTAACCAGAGTCTATAATTAATTCTATTTTTCGTTAATAACATTTCACTTTCACTGTTGATACTCTTTTTTTTCGGATTTTGCTAACATTAATCCTGTAAACACTCATACCTTTTTTTGGCTTTCAAAATCTGAGAATGCCCAGTAACCTAAAATAATCAAGTTTATCGGCGAAATTAGGGATAGTATCCCAAAAAGAATCGGGTTTTTACCATGCTTGGCTGCTATCTTGCCAAAGCATACCGCAATATAAATACATATAATCGCCATCATCATCCAACCTAAGGTACTCATCTTAGACATCTCCTTTCTTTCAATAAGACCTCATCTAAATTAAACTTCTAATCTCTTCGAATAATGTAACAAAGAACCGTCCCTGTCCCCTGCTATTTTAAATCAAGAGCAAACTTTATAGCTTCCTCAACCTTACCCATTTTTTCTAGAGCAAGATCCGTTATTTTTTCTGTAAGCAACTCCTTTTTAATGGTAATGATGGTATCAAGATTGATGACACACTCTTTAGATAAACCATCCTCGGTTCCGAGATTCACTTCTACAGGTATATTGCGTATTGTAGAAGTAACCTCAGCAACAGTAACAGCATTGCGTACAGAATAAGCCTCATCCCTGGAGAGTAAAACTACCGGCCTTTTACCTATAGGACTCGGTAAATTTGCCCACCAAATTTCACCTTTATGCATATTAAAACTCCTTATCTAAGGTTTCAAACTGAACTTGTTCAAGTTGAGTTATATAATTTGTTTTCTCTGGAATTCTCTTGTAACCATCAATATATTTTTTTATTTTAAATTGCTCATCCTCTTTTACGAAAAAGAATTTAATTATTTCCTGTACTAATGCACTCCTGCTAACACCCTTCTTCTTTTTTTCTTCTTCTATTCTTTTATACTCGTCATGTGGAATAGTAACTGTCAATCTTAATTTTGACATATTTATCTCCTTTGTATAACATTTATTATACTTTTGTTATACTATTATTATACTAATATAAAAAACTATGTCAAGTATTCTTTCATAAATTGCCTAATCCCTTAATGTAATTTTACTTTAAATTGACTTATTGGCTTTAACTTATATTTTAACAGATGTTTCCCTTTAATCCGGGTATTATTTCTCTTCAAGAATACATCCAAGCTCTTTAAGCTTCTCCTTAGCTCTTGCTAAATCTTTTTCTTTAACCAAAATATGATCGGTAGAATAAGCAGAAATGACAAATATTGGTATGTTTTCATCTGCAAGTGCTTGAGAAACCTTTGCCAGGAATCCAACCAACTCAAACGGTAAAACCATATCAAATGTTAATATTTTCCAATCTTTTTCAATTTCTATTACATCCTCATCATTATATTTAGACTGTTCGATAATCACCGTTGTTTCATTTTTATCGACTATATTTGCAAATGCATTGGGATAAACTTTCTTTGATTTAATTATGGCAAAGGTTTCTTTCCAAACATATACTTTGCCATTTTTGAAATAATTTTCTAAATGCATAATTAACTTGAAAATCTCCCAAATATAATGAGTATATAGAAAAAAGGGGAGGGACTGACTGCCTTTCAAAAAACAACTCTCATGTTTTATATATTATCTTACTTAACATAATTTTATGTCAAATGTTGAGATCTAGCCCCATCAATTTTTCTGAAAAGAAAAATAACCAAACCAGAAGAGTTAATCCCTCCAGTAAAACAAAAAGAAGAAATAAAAAGACTACCCAGAGAAGAGGAATTAAAATGGATCAGAAAAATAAGGGAAATTATTTCCAAGTAAAAAATACTATTTTTTCCTTAATTTACGCCGATAAATACCCCAGGTAATACCCCAACAGATTATAGTGCTTATTGGCGTAAAGGTACAATGAGCATAATAACCTAAATAACATGGCTTACTTGCCGAAGTAGGAATTAAGGTAGATATTCCGGCCAAAACTGCAATTATAATTACAACCTTATACCACTTCATCTCACTTTTCCTCCTTTCTGTTTATCGTTAAACTCATTTATATGCAGGTTTCAATCCTTTTCCAATGGCTGACCCTTAAAAATTTTTATAACTCTAAATCTTTCCAATTATTAAAATCATTATTTTTGAGACCGTTACTTTTTCCATCGAAATAAATCCATCTTCCACGATAATTTCTATCCGTATTAATAACTATTCCACCAAAAAGTTTTTTACCTTTTTGATTTTCATTTTTAATATATTCATTTAATCCATCAATTTTTGTTCTGGCTACTTTTTGGGTTATTCCCGCTTTAGTATCAAATAGTCCAATTTTCCCATCTTTCAACCTAACAATAAAATCAACATAAAATGGTTTTTCCTCACCATTCTTATATGACACAGCAAAAAATACTCTATCTCTATCACCATTTTTAAACCACCACTCAACATTTTCCGATTTCTCTAAAAATTCCATAAATACCTTTTCGCTCTTCCATCTCCCATCACTAAAAAATGGCTCCATAATCGATTTTTTATATTCTATCTGATTATAATTTTCGTTATATCTTATATATTCTGGAATATTCCAATCTTTAACAAAAACAAGTTCTGGCTCACGTTTAATTATCTCTTTTTGATATTCTTCTTTTGCTTTATCAATAACATATATAAAATATTGAATATTTTTATCGCTTAAAGTAATCTTAATTGCTTCATCTTCTTCTTCTCCGCGCTTCATCTTAAACTCTAATTCAAAAAATTTATAAATAGCTTCCTTGACACGACCAACTGATCTATCCTCTGGGTAAAATGGGGCTAGGCTTTGCCTGACAAAATAATCAAATAAACGTTGTAAGTCAAGGCTGCCTATAGTAATTACTTTGTCACCAGAAATTGTCTTTCCTGCTAATATATCTATATTCTCTGCCTTCCAGTCATTAAAAACTTTTATATCTAATCTCTTAGCCGTCTTGTCTATTTTCTTTTTCAATCCATAATTTCTTGACTCTTTAAAAAATACTTCAATAAATAAAGGTGATAATCTTGTTTTTTCGCGATGCCGCTTCGAATAACAAGAGAATAAATCAACAGGCTCATAATCTGCAGCTCTTTTGCTTGTATAAACAGTAATATAATCGCGGGCAATATCTTCTTTAATCTCTATATCACTCAGGTTGGTATATACATAACCATAGTTTAAAATATCACTTTGGTAATGACCTTTATCTGGTTCAGGCATTCGCATAATCCTTCCAACGGTTTGAATAGAAAATATCGGACTATGCCACTCTCTAAATAGGGTTAAAATCTGTGCTCGTGGGCAATCCCAGCCCAAGGCAATCGCTTGCTTGAAAATTAAAACTTCAACCTCACTATTATTTTTCTCAACATTTTCTTTGTTAATATGCTCCCCTGAAAGCCAAATAGCTAATTTTCCATTTTCAGTTGAAATACTATATTTATCTTTTATAATTCTTATTACTCTATCCTTCATAGTATCTTCTAATTGTCCAATCCTATCCGGCAGTTGAATCAAAATCAAGGGGTTTATATTTACTTTTTCTTTTTGGAATGCATTTAATAATTCTTTTCTCTTTTTTAATGAGGCGTCAATAACTAACTCTTCGCTTCCACTACTTAATTCAGTCTTGACTTTTCCTACTTTTAAAAGATTAATAAACTTTTCGTTTAAAACCACCGCCCTTTTAATCATCCCCTCGGCTTTTACCTCTTCTAATGGCACATTCACCATTTCATCGGGATTCGTAATCACTGGCGTTGCTGAGACCTCTATAGTTAATTTTGGTTCAATATCTTTAATCAATCTTTGCGAAATTTCACTTGTTGCATGATGGTGCGCCTCGTCAATAATTAAAATAATCTCTCTCCCTTCTTCTATAGTTCTTTCTAATACTTTTGATAAATAAAATTCTTGCTCATTTTCTCTAACAATTGTATTTTTATTTCTTTTATTTACGCTTTCCCAGTTAAAAAATAAAATCTCATTCTCGTCAATTTTTCTATCTTGTAAATCTTCAAAAAAAGAACATTTTATAGCTCGATTTTCATCAAAATATTTTTCTAACTTTTCTCTACTTTGAATATGTAGCTGTCTTGGAGCTGTCCAGATAAAAGAAAGAGATCTCTTTATTTCTCTATCATCAACCAATCTTTTTAGAAATTCCGCCATCACTATAGTTTTTCCCGAACCTGTTGGTGCTTTGAAAACTAATTTTTTCCCATCAGAATGAGCTAAAAGCTTTTTAGCTTTCTCTAATAATTCTTCTATTGCGTTTTCTTGATAAATTTTTAATTGCATATCTTTATTTAAAAATCCTCCGATACACTTTCAAAATTGTTTCAGGTATGGGAGACAATTTAATTTTTTGTTTGATATCAGAAAATTCTTCATCAAAGGTCTCATCGCTTAAAGAAAAAACATAGATACTAAATTTTCCGTTAATATCTTTAATTACTTTTTTAAATTCCGGAATTACTAATTGGTCTAAAATTATTCCTGCATAGTGGTTATTATTTTTAAAAATCTTAAAATGTGTTCGCTCCAAAACTATCTCAAAAGTTCCTTCTTTAATACAAAGCATCTCTATTGCCTGGTCAGTTAATTTCTTTTTATTTTTATCAGTCGGTTCAGCATCAACAAAATCTGTTTTGAAGTATTTTAAATTACCGCCTAAACCTTCAACCCATTCACCTTTCAAATTTTTATATCCTTCAATAACTTTTTTAAGTCGCGGATAACAAATGTCTTCAGCAATTTTATAACTATTCCCATTATTATTTTCATTATTAGTACAAAGAATAAATTGACGATTTCCATCATCTTCTTTATTAAGTTCTAAAACCGCATGGCCAGTTGTTCCAGAGCCTGTAAAAAAATCTAATATAAGAGCATTTTTATTTCTTAAAATAATGGTTTTTAAACTATCAATTACAGCATATAAAGATTTAGGATAATCAAAAATATTTCTTTTCCCCAAAATTTCGGCAATTAAATTAGTACCATGTGCGGAAGAATCATATTTCGGGTCAATCCATAAGGTTTTTGGTTTTCGTCCTAGTTTAATTCTATCTTTTTGAAAAAGTCTAATCCCTGCTCTTCCTTTTTCAGCAATTACATCACAACTCTTTATATATTTCTCACAATTCACTCGTCCTAATTTCCAAACTCTCTCTTCGTTAGATTCATCTATGGGTAGTATTTCTATCCAATCGTTAGACAATTTGGTTAAACTTAATTCTAGATTATTCTTATTTACATAAATAGGATAAAATTGTTTTGGTCTATCATTGTGCCTTGAAGCCGCACCACTTTTTCTAAGCGGTAGTAAACGATAGTAAGAAATTTCATCTTTATGTTTAAATACAGCTATTTGTTCTTCGTTAAGAGGTAGATTTTCAATTTTACACTTTGAAGCATTTTTCCCATAAAATAAATAATACTCATGAGAGGTAGCGAAAAAAGCATTTGAAGTCCTACCTCGAGGATTACTTTCAATTAGCAAAATTGACATTCTATTGTGTTCCCCAAAAATTTCATCCATTAATAATCCTAAAGAATGAATTTCGTAATCATCAATTGTTACAATAATAACTCCATTATCCTTCAATAAATTTCTTGCCAATTTAAGTCGTTTAGACATAAATGAAAGCCACTTACTGTGGCGAAATTCATCTTCGCTATCAATATACTTATTATTATATATCCACTTATTACTACCAGTGTTATACGGTGGATCAATATAAATTACATCAATTTTCTTTTCGTGAGTATAATTTAAAACAGAAAGGGCATGATAATTATCGCCTTCAATTAACAAATTAACTGGCTTATTCTTATCAGTAATTATTTCTTTATTTTTTACCTCTTTTACTACCGGTAACTTTTCTTTGCACATCTCTACTACTTCTTCTGGTTTATCTTCCCAGACTAAACCGTATTTCTTGCGTTTCTTTAATCGCTTGATTTCTTTGATTAACTCTACTTTAGACCAATTTTGATAATCGTTATTTTCCATAGTGTTAAATTAATTTTCTCCTTAAAATTTAAAAACCAATCTCTATAAAACTGTCCAACATCCACCCTTATTTGAACCAATTCGCTCAATAATATTTTTCTGTTTTAATCTTTCTATATGTTTTTGAATTGCTGATGGGTTTATACTTAGTTCCTCAGACAATTCTTTTCTTGATATCTTCGGATTTTCTCTAATTAATTGCAATATTTCTATCTGTCTTTTCGTTAATTCTGACCACCTATTCTGACCACCTTTTCTGATACATCTTCCTCTACCAGCTTTAGATATTCTCTGCTTTGCTTAAAAACAACATAAAAGTGGGTATCAGTATATTTTATCTCTGGATAAGGTGTATTTTTTCTATATAAAATATCCTTCGCCTTCTTTTAGGGTTATGGCAAGTTCTTTTTTATCCATTCTATCTATTTATATTAAATCCTTTTCTTTAAAACTGAAAAAATTATCTTTAGCAACAATTATATGGTCAATTACTTCAATGCCTAAAATCTTACCAGTTTCAATTAATCTTTTAGTAATCTCTAAATCATCTTCTGATGGTGTAGGATCGCCTGAAGGATGATTATGGGCTAAAATTATTTGAGCAGTTAAATTTCTAACAGCAGGTTCAAAAACTTCTCTTGGGTGCACTAAATTAACATTGAGAGAACCAATAGAAATAATCTCTCTTTTGATTTCTTGGTTTCTACTATCAAGGTAAAAAATTACAAAATGCTCTTTCTTATGATTTCTTAAATCTCTTAATTCCTCCCAAATTTCTTTTGGTGTTAAATAGATTTGCGCCTTTTTATCTTTAAGCAATCTCTTACCAAGCTCAAAGCATGCAATAATTTCACAAGCTTTCGCTGGTCCTAATCCAGATATTTCATTTAAATCTTTAAAAATTAAATTAGGTAATTTTTTTGCACCAAATTTTTTTAATATTTTCTCTGCAAGTTCTATAGCATTTATATCTTTATTCCCTGATCTCAGAAGAAGGGCCAAAAGTTCAGAATTAGAAAGTTTTTCTGGGCCATATTGAATTAACTTTTCTCTTGGTCTATCGATTTTTGGAATATTTTTTATTATTTTTTTAACTTTGTTATTCATAATTTAATTTCTAAATTATCAATAAAATTACAATATAAAGTTAAATAAATGTCATCTTCTTTATATTATTATATTTTATATTATAAAAGTTAATAT
>Ga0209609_10001733_pt1 | contig 12614 bp, 13 predicted proteins | sample LakKivw325mmetaG_FD_184136 | JGI IMG/M metagenome (GOLD analysis project Ga0209609, IMG submission 184136) | Anoxic lake water microbial communities from Lake Kivu, Rwanda to study Microbial Dark Matter (Phase II) - Lake Kivu water 325m metaG... | ecosystem: Environmental > Aquatic > Freshwater...
GACAAATAAATTCCATCTATGATAATTACGTTTCCAAACGACAAATCCATATTTAAGACCAATGAACATCTTACCTGCGGCCGATGAAACCCTGGAGACCTTCTTTAATGGAAGGTTAAGGGTGATTCAGAAAAAAAGAGGCTACCGCTTTTCCATTGATACCCTTCTGATCAGCCAATTCATCCGTATCCGAAATAACGAAAGGGTAATCGATCTGGGCACAGGATGTGGAATCCTCCCCCTTATATTATCACGGACGACAAAGGCAGGGTCCTTTGTCGGCGTTGAAATTCAAAAGGGACTGGTTCAATGTGCCAGGAAGAATGTGATGTTGAACCATCTGGATTCCCTCATCTTGATCCTTCATCAAGACTTTAAGAAACTGGACAGGATTTTCCCGGCTGACTCTTTTGATGTGGTCATCTCCAATCCCCCTTACCGGAAATCCCTCTCGGGCAGGTTGAACCCATCGATGGAGAAGGCGATTGCACGTCATGAACTCAAGGGGACGCTGGAAGACCTGATTACTATCTCCTCTTATCTTCTCCATCACAAAGGAAGATGCTACCTCATCTTCCCCGCCTCCAGAGCGATTGATCTCCTGGTGGGTTTAAGAAAGCAAAGCCTGGAGCCCAAACGATTACAGTTTGTCTATCCCCGTCTCGAAGAAACGGCAAAATTCGTCATGGTCGAAGCGATCAAATCGAGCGGCGTGGAACTGAAAATCATCTCTCCTTTGGTTCTTCAATCGCCAAGCCAACCTATCTGAAAAAAGGCGCCATTCATTCGGTTTCTCCTCAACTGTCTGACAATCCTTGAAGATCTTTTCCTCTCGCTCCTTATCGGGCAGGAAGAAAAATTTTTTGACAAGCGTCGACAAATGGGATAATTAAATTAAGAGATGAACACCTCAGGGATATCCATTTTTAATCCGGAGGAAAAGGGTTCTTTCCTGGATCCTGTCCTCAAATGTATCGGAAACGATCTGGAAAGGGTGGACCAAGAGTTTCGTAAAAACTTGAGGTCTGATGTCCCCATCATTTCTGCCATCGGTGAACACCTCTTTCAAAGCGGCGGTAAGAGGCTTCGCCCCATCCTTCTCCTCCTGTCCTCTAAACTCTGCGGATATCAGGGAAACGAACACATCTCCCTGGCAAGCCTCATTGAATTTATCCATACCGCGACATTGCTTCATGATGATGTGGTCGATCGAGCAGAGCTTAGAAGGGGGATGGAGTCCGCCAACTCAAAATGGGGAAATGAAGCCTGTGTGCTGGTCGGGGATTTTCTCTTTACCAAATGCTTCTCCCTGATGGTTGAGAATGGGAATCGAAGGATCCTCCAGACCATCTCAAAGGCCACCACCCTGATGGCGGAAGGAGAACTGGAGGAACTCATCAAGACGAATGACCTCACCTTGACTGAAGAGAATTATCTCTCCGTCATCACCCGGAAGACTGCGGCCCTCTTCTCCGCGGCTACCCGGATCGGGGCCATCCTGGGTGGAGTGACCGAGGAAAAAGAGAGTGCCTTATCCGATTTTGGAATGGATCTCGGGATCGCCTTCCAATTGATTGACGATACTCTCGATTATACCTCAAGAGAAGAGGAGTTCGGGAAGATGATCGGGATTGACCTCGAGGATGGAAAGATCACTCTCCCCCTGATCTTCACGCTGAAGCAATGCGATCAGGAAGAAGCCGCCTTTATTGAGGAGACGGTTGAATCCGATCCGGTCGCAGAGACCTCATTCCTTCAGGTGGTCAGGATCATTGAGAAATATCATGGCCTCAATTATACTTTTGAAAAGGCTAAAAAATACATCGGGATGGCAAAAGGCCACCTTCTTTGCTTTCCCCATTCAATGGAGAAGGAGGCACTTCTCCTTCTTGCCGATTATGTGCTGGAAAGAAGACTGTAATCCATTTCCGGTTGCCGATTGCGGAGTGCGGGATTATAAAATGATGATAAGGAGTGAAAGATGGCGAACGAATCCGCTTTACTGCATGTGAATGATCATAATTTTTCTTCCGAGGTTCTTCAATCCGATATCCCCGTGCTGGTTGATTTCTGGGCCACCTGGTGCGGACCGTGCCGGGCGATCGGCCCGATGGTTGAAGAGCTGGCCAAGGAATTCTCCGGAAGAGTTAAAATAACCAAGCTGAATGTGGACGAAAGCCCGGTCACACCCACCCAGTATGGGGTAAGGGGAATTCCCACCCTTATCCTTTTTAAAGATGGAAAAATTCTGGATCAGATTGTGGGCTCTTTGCCGAAATCCCGCTTAAGAGCCATGGTTGAGAAAGCCCTTTAATACCCACCAGGATCTAAATGTGAAGCTCCCCGCCCACAGGGCGGGGCTTCCCGGAAAGGAAATCTCATTTATATTGTGCCCCTTGACCCCGCCTACAAGGCGGGGATTGCGGGGCACTTGCCGGTCAAAACTGGATCCGAATGGTGGAGCGATTCAATAAATGCCTGATCTCTGCTTCCGCAGGGACGACATCCGGATTACTACTTCTGCAGGAATGACCATTCTGAGATTTAATCTAAGGAAGTGTGAGCACGATACTATGAAACAATTTCTCTTTCGATTTTTTTTCCTCTCCTTATGTGTTTTCGGGTTATTTCTGTTTCCCCGTTGCGCTAAGAAACCGGTAGAACCGGCAACCGCACCTGACTTTATGCTTAAAACCCTCGATGACCAGGAGATGACCCTTTCCGCCCTGAAAGGGAAAGTGGTGCTTCTCGATTTCTGGGCCACCTGGTGTGGACCGTGCAAGGAGTCAATCCCCCATCTCACCCAGATCTACAAGAGCTATCACGATAAAGGGTTTGAGGTGATCGGGATGAGCATGGATCGGGGAGATGTGAACACCGTACGTAATTTCGTTAAATCAATAGATATCCCTTACCCCATCATCATCACCCCGGATGAGGTAGCAAGGAAATATGCAATCACAGGCCTTCCGACCACCTTTCTGATTGATAGGGAAGGGAAGGTCCGTGAGAAGATGGTCGGATTCAATACCACCATTGCTCAACAGATGGTATCCAAAGTTTCGGAGCTCCTCTCGGAGAAACCCTGACAGGGTTACCTCTTTTTTCCTTCCTTCAATAATTGGAGATACCCTTCAATTAACCTTTGGGGATCTAAATGAAGGACCTTCGCATAGGACTTCAGGAATCCCTTCAGATAAACCAGGGGGGGCAGGTGTTTGAGATCTTCTTCCTCAATCCATGTGAGGATTTTAATATTAATCTTTGTCTCTGCTGCAATCGTTTTGAGATCGATGCCCAACCTCTCACGAATCTGCTTCAGCCCCGCACCCCGATAGTCCACTTCCTCGATATTTAAGGCAAGGTCGCTGAAAGAGAGGGGGCTCCCCTTTTCCTGAAATTTTCCCTCAACCTCCGGTAATCTTCCGGGGGATGACTGTTGAATCACCTCCTGATGGGCCTGATCATAACTTTTCCGTAAATCCTCATTCATGAGGACACGATGGGCCTCTTCAATTGCCCCCTGAATCTCCTCGATCTCCTCTTTTGAAAAAAGGGTATAGATGGCCGGCGAATCAACGTGAAAAGTCTCCTTGGCGCGCTCGTAGGCTTTCTCGATCTCTCTGGGGGTCGCCTCCGGACTAACTTCTAAAATTTCATAGTAAGTCTGTTCCTCAATCCGCCTCATCTCACTGTCCGTTCAAAGGAAAATGATCTCTGATGACTGTTGGCCAGTTTGGAGGCAATCTCAGTAATGCACTGGGCAGCCTTGGAACGATCATGTTCGAGGATAAGAGGCCTTCTCTTCCGGATCGAGCTCCCCACCTCCTGGTCGTAAACAATATAGCCCAGATAGTGAAGATGAATGCCGAAATATTTCCGGCAGGCGCTTCTAATTGAAAAGCCGATTTCCACATCCTTCTTCGATTGGACCTGATTTAAAATGAGGTTGGGGCGAAAGGCTTTTACCTCCTCAATCACCCTCTCTCCCTCCTCATGGCTGAGCTGCCTCACCTCCCGGAGGAGGTCATGAGGGTTACGAATCCCCATCTCGTTTTTCCCATCCATCGCAGCATCAATCAAGGACTTGACCAAATGGGAGGAGACCGACTGCCTGAGCTTCCGGTAGAGGGCACTCTTCAGAAAACGGTAAGTATTCTCAATGGAAGTGGGTTCCGGAGTCACGACCAGGATCCCTCCATCCGACATCAGGAAGAAATCCAGAACGCTCACGGCATTCCCTCCCCCCAGATCAACCAGGATATAATCGCCCTCCAGGGCTTTGATGGATCGCAACACCCTTCTCTTTTGAAGATTCTTCGAATCCGCCGCATTGAGAAGATCCTGAGCCCCTGTGATAAGTTGAAGGTTGGGAATCCCTGTCGCGATGAGCACATCCCGGAGATGGGGAATTCTCCTCCTCATGAAATCTGAAAGGGATGGAAAAGGTGGAAGGATCCCTAAAAGGGTATGAAGGTTAGCCCCTCCTAAATCGGCATCAACAAGGATGACCTCAGCCCCTAATCTTGAGAGACAGACCCCAATATTGGCGGCCAGGAAACTCTTTCCGCTTCCCCCTTTTCCGCCCCCTATGGTCCAGAGGATTTGTGGATTTTGATTCCGGGAGGGTTTCACCTGAAAAACCTTCTCCGATTATACCCAAATACCATCAATCCGGGTATGGCAATGGCGACATTCTCCCCCGAGGACATCATTCTTAACCACCCGGAAGCCAATTCTTTCAATAATTCTCTGGCCACACCCCGGGCAGAAAGTATCTTCTCCTTCCTCACCGGGAATATTCCCGCAATAGACATATCGAAGCCCTGTCTTCATCCCTATTTCCCTTGCCCGGTGGAGAGTCGAAGCAGGAGTTCTCGGAAGGTCAAGCATCTTATAAGTGGGATAGAATGCAGAGATGTGCCATGGAACCTCTGCCCCCAGGGAAAGGATGAATCGTGCGATCTGCTCAAACTCCTCATCCGAATCGTTCATGGTGGGAATGACCAGTGTGGTAATCTCCACCCAGATCCCCAATCCCCTCATCAGCTCCAGATTCTCCAGGACGGGTTTGAGTTCGGCTCTGCAGACCTCTTTATAAAATTTCTCCTGAAAGCTCTTCAAATCCACATTGGCCGAATCGAGGTAAGGCTGGATGATCCGGATAGCCTCTTTGGACATATACCCATTGGTCACAAAGATATTTTTTATCCCCTCCTCCCTTGCTAAGACAGAAGTTTCATAGGCATATTCAAAATAGATCGTCGGCTCGGTATAGGTATAGGAGATCGACCGGCATTGGTACTGCCTGGCTAATGAAACGATCTTTGATGGGGAGACCGGAGACCCTTCGATCCGCTTTTCATCCACCGGCATCTGGGAGATCTCATGATTCTGGCACTGAAGACAGCGGAAATTGCAACCCACCGTTGCAATGGAGAAAGAGGTCGAACCCGGAAAGAGGTGGAAGAGGGGTTTCTTTTCCACTGGGTCCACATTCATGGAGATCGCGCGGCCGAAGACGAGGCTTTGGAGTTTCCCGTCACGGTTCTCTCTCACCCCGCAGAGGCCACGTTTTGAAGGGGAGATGATGCATCGGTGATTGCAGAGGGTACACTCAACCTTCCCCTCATCCAATGAACGATAAAACATTGCCTCCTTCATAGCCACTTCCCTTCTGCTTTGAGTGAAGCGTCCAGTTTCAATCGGCAAGGATGTCTATAAATCAAAATGGGGGAGCTGTCTCAGGACGTATTCCCTGATGGCCTGGGGTGTGGGCAGGTCCCAGAGGACCCTCTTCTTCTGAAGGAGGGGATGGAGAAGATCCTGGAAGCGGCCACCGCATGAACATCGGTTCGAACTCTCACCCGACCAGCCCTTATTTCTCCGATAAGGAACCATCTTATCCTGAAAACACCTGGAACACCGGAGGACACTCTTTGAGCCTGACATCTTTCCCCTCTTCGCCAGCGGTTTCCCATCAATCTCGATAATGTCCATGGCAAAATCGATCACCCGGGCATTGGTAATCGAAGTGCCCACTCCGTAGCCATCCACCACAGGGTTAAGATTCAAGATTCGTTTTTCATCCAATCCGCCACTGACAAAGACCTTCACATGACCAAATCCCCTTAGATTCAGCTCCCAGCGAATCTCTTCGATGATTTTCTGAAAATCTCCCCTCCTGGAGCTGGGCGTATCGAGTCTGATGGCAAAAAGTTTCTTTCCCAAGGCCTCAGCCACTCGAATGGCCTCTATCTTTTCGTCATTGAAGGTATCGATCAGCGAGACCCGTTTGACTTTTGGATGGATGACCTCATCGAAAGCCTTTGTGGCTTCAACGGTATCTCCCATCAGTAAGATGAGGGCGTGAGGCATGGTCCCGGAGGGTTCCTCATTGATCATCTCTGCGTTTTTAACCACTGACACTCCGTCGCACCCTCCGACAAAGGCATTTCGCTCTACCATCGGGGCTATGGCCGGATGGATCCGCCTTGCACCAAAGCTCATGACCGTTCGATCCCCTGCCGCCTTCTTGCAACGGGCAGCCTTCGTGGCCACACCCGAAGCCTGGCAGAAAAGCCCTAAAATCGAGGTTTCGTAAAGACCGAACTCCGTGTACATCCCCTCGATCTCCATGACCGGTTCGTAGGCCCTGAAGATCGTACCTTCCTTCATGGACCTCGCATTGACGTTCAGGTCCTTGAGAAGGTAAATAGCCTCCTCAACCCCGGCGAGAACCCCCCAGCCGTACTCCTCGGGAAACCTTTTCGCAATAAATTCCGCCTTCACCCGCCGGTCAATCTTCTTTGCCCTGAGGACCTCCATCGTCCTCGTAAAGTAGACATCCGTATATTTCCCAGCCTTAATATCCTCGGGGTCAGCGATATGAAACATGGTTCTCACTCCATAGGTGGATTTATCATTTTGTCTTATATTACAGAAAATTACTTCCAATGTCTATGAAAATATTGGGCCGGATCACTCCAAATCAGCTTTCAACATCCTCTCCTCCCCTTTTCTCATAGGGACCAGGATAGCGGCCATACAGAGGAGAAGAACCATCACAAATGATCCTGTGATCCAGGCCCACTGAAACAGGGTGAGGTGATCCCTTCGTATCCCTGTCATAAAGATGCTGTAGGTCGGACCTGCTTCGAGAACGATTATCGCCGCAATAAACCCTATGCAGAGGGTCATATAGGTTAATCCACCCAGGCTGGTCACAGACTGCGTGGGGTTTTCAGACTTAAAGTCCGGATAGATGGCACCCAGTCCTATCCCCATGGAAACAATTCCGGGAACCATTAAAAAGATCGTCACGATAGAAATGACCATCATGAAAGGGGTCACATGGAGGAAGAGATTCGTCACGACAATCAATAATTCGGAAAGAAGAAGGAGGGGTAAAAAGTAAACAAAAAACTTGATCCAGAGAAATGTTCGAATTGAGATGGGCGAAGACTTTATAATCCAGAAGGCTTCTCCTTCCAGGCTCACCGCTGGAAAGACAAACCTCGCTGAAACAGCGCTCAGGACAAAGGCGGCCAGTCCCATATTGAGAAAAGAGAGGAGGTTTTGAAGATACTCCAACTTCATAGGGCTTCTCTCGAGAGGGAGGACAGAAAAGTTATAGAGGTAAATCACGATCAGGGCCAGAATGAGAAAAATCTGGGACCACTGGGTCTGGTCACGAAAAAAGGTCCTGATCTCTTTTGAGATAAAAGCCCTTGCCGGACCGGAAAGAATACTCGGGAAAAAACTTTCCCCCGTCTTCCTCAACCCCATGAAGGAAAGAAATCTTTTAGGAGAAGCCTGTGCCTTGGATAGGCCAGGGAAGTAAACGAAACCTGAGACCCACATCGTCACAAAAAGCAGGCTGATGGCACAACTCCAGGAAAGGGCGGTATGGAATAAAGCCTCCCGGATGGACCCTGAAAGGGATGCCTTCAGCGTATCAAAGAACCATGTGGAGGGAAGGAGGGGCGAACTGGGTGATTCCAGGCTTCTCAGATAGAGAAGGAGGGAATGGAATTGCTCCGGGTTGACAAATTTTTCGGGTCTGATCAAGCGGAATGAGAGAACAAGAAGCATAAAGAGACAAAGGCCCAAGAAGACGAAGACGCTTCTGATCCTCCCTGCCGGTAAAAAGAGGGCAGCCAGCATCACCACCAGGGCGCTGATGCTCGAAGCGATAAAGCAGAAAGGCAAGATATTAAAACCCACCATGGCATAATAGAAAGGTCCTGCCTTATAGACCACCGCATAGGAAAGAAAGATCGGGAGGCTATAGATGAAGACCATCCAGGAGCTGTCCGTTGTGGATTCAATCCATCGTGACAGAAAGACCTTTTCCCTTGAGATGGGCATGGAGTGGACAAGAGTCAGATCCCGGGCAAGGTAGAGTTTGGAGAGGGAGGTCAGGATGGCACTAAAAATGAGCAACGAAAAGAAGATGATTAAAGACATGGAGAGAAGTTTATAGGCAAGGATGTCTCCAAAGCCTTCCACCTTCTGAAAATAGTTGAGGATGCGGTAAAAGATGACAAAGGTTCCTCCCCAGAAGGAAAGGCCAATGGAGCCGAAGATGAAAAGTCTCAGCCTTCGACCTCTTGGCCTTCCTGCAACACCTCGATTCCTGAAAGTGAGAAGGCGGGGTCTGATGAGAATGAGAATTTCTCTCACCGGATGGATCCCCCCTCTGTCAGGATTAAAAAGACCTGCTCCAGATCCCCGTTCCTGACCTGAGCCGAGCGTTTTAACTCTTCCAGTGTCCCTATCTTAATCAGTAATCCCTGATGGATAATACCTATTCGATCACAGACATCCTCTGCCACGCTTAAGGAATGGGTGGACATGAAGATGGTTGTCCCTCTCCTCGCAAGATCTTTAAAAAGGTTTTTCACCATCCGGATACCCGAGGGGTCAAGTCCCACCATGGGTTCATCAATCACCAGCACCTTCGGATCATGAAGAATGGCGGCGCAGAGGACCAGCCTCTGTTTCATCCCGTGAGAATAGGATTGAATTAATTCATCTTTCCAGTCATGAAGGGAAAATCTCCTTAAAACCGTTTCGGCCTTGGGCCGGAATTCCCCATCTTTCGTGCCAAAGAGATCCGCAGTAAATCTCAGGAATTCCATTCCGGTCAATTTCTCATAGAGGAAGGGCCTGTCCGGAATGTAGCCAATTCTTCTCTTAGCCTGCTCAGGCCTTTCTGCCATGGGAATACCATCAATGGTGATAGTCCCTTCAGTGGGTAAGAGGACTCCACCCATCATCCGGAGGGTGGTTGTCTTTCCGGCACCATTCGGGCCGATGAACCCGAATATCTCTCCCTTCGATATGGAGAGATTGAGGTGGTTAACCGCTATCACTTCTCCAAATTTCTTTGTCAGGTTCCTTAATTCAATCATCGCTTCTGTAGTCGTCCCCTGCCCTCTCAGGTTAAAATGTCGAAAGGATCTCCAGCCGCACCCTGCCAATCACACCCATCAGATCGATCTGGCCTTCGGTCCCTCGCACAAAACAGAGATGCGTTACGTCCGTGGGAAGCTGTCCCATCACTGAGTCTGCGGTGATCCATCTCCCTAAATAAAGAGCGTTCCAGGCATGATAATAGAACCTTCCATTCTGATAGACAAGCCCTGCTTCCACCTGTGCGGGAATGTGAGAAGCTTTCAACAAAGCTGCCAGCAGGACAGCATGCTCATTACAATCCCCTACCCTATTCTTCAAAGTTTCCAGGGCGTTTGGGACGGAGAGGACAGGCCTTTTCTGGATATGCTGATTCACCCAGACCGCGAGTTTATTCGCCTTCACCCAGTCTGAGTCCCCTGAGGAAACAATCTCTCTCACTTTGGCCCGGATCTCAGGATGGTCAGATTGAATAAAGGGGGTGGGCTCAAGGTATCTTTTTAGAGCGGGGATGATCTTTTCTGTTTTGTTTCTAAAATTTGATGCTGGAACATCTTCTTTTCGAATCGTTAATATTCCATCCTGAAAGGACTGCCTTCCGTCGCCAATAAAAATTTCTTTCTCCCGGATCCCGCTGACCTTCACTTTTAACTCTTTCAGCTGTTCGGGATGGGAGAGGATCTTATTCGAGACAATGGAGGTAGCCTCTGTGAGGTCTTCTCCTCCTGCGGAGATATTCCGAAATGCCTCTTCCTTACTCGTCCGGTCCAAATGAATACCCAGTAGCCCTTCCTCTCTTAAAATAATTCCGTCTTTCCCGATCCAGGCAAATTGAGAGGCGCCCATAAAATGAACCGATGCCTTCAGCGCCATTTCTTGATGGCCATGGATGGAAAGGGGCTCTTCGCCCAATATCATGACCACCGCAGGCCTCATCGCAGCAACGGTTGGATCGAAGACCTCAAAGGTTCTACTCTCCCCCTGTTTCATCTTTTCAAGGATCACCGTTTCAAGGAGGCTCGAAGGAAGATAAATTCCTTTCTCAATCAGAACCTCCGTCTTTCGTTCAAAGCCCGCTGGGCCTGCAAAAATGGTCAGGATATTGCCCGTAACACCACCCCGGGCTTTAAAACGAAAAAGGCTCGACTGGAGGTCGAAATTGAAGGTGGAGAGGGTAAAATCAATAAGTAAATCGGCAATGGTCCTGAAACGAATATCCTGAACCATCCCCAATGTGTTCACTCGCATGAAGACCGACTCCTGAGAGCGGTATCCCTTTTCTGTTTTCGAAAATTGTCGATGGACATAACCGATCTTCCGGTCCTTCTGGAATATGTTCATCCATAGATCCCGATCCGCCTGTTTCAGAGAAGGGGAGGCAGGATTGGCTTGCCGATCGACTTTCTTCCCCCCGAAGAGATCAAGCCTCACCATGAGAAGGAATGCGAAGAGGCAGGTCGATAGAATTCCAATCACCCAGCTCAATTTTATTCGGTGTAAGGCCATTTCCTTATGGATAAAATATATCATATTTCCGAAAAGGTTTAAATGAAGCAACGACAAAGGCGGGAGGTAATGTGTGACCGGCAAGTGCCCCGTAAGCCCCGCCTTGTAGGCGGGGTCAAGGGGCACAATATAAATGAGATTTCCTTTCCGGGAAGCCCCGCCCTGTGAGCGGGGAGCTTCACTTTATAGAAGTTATTCTTATCGATCCGCCAGGAATGTCAGATTTTCCTGCTCGAATGAGGCATTGCGACCGGGGTTGATTTTTTATCGGACTTTGTGCAAGGATAGGTAATGATGGAAAAGAATGAAATCCAGGGATATGCCTATATCCTGACCGGAGCGAGCCTCTGGGGAATATCCAGTGTGGTCGCGAAATCCCTTTTTAACATTGGCCTTCCTCCCGGGGAACTGGTTCTTGTCAGGCTCACCCTTGCCACATTCACCCTTGGGCTTATCCTCGCCTTCTTTGACCGGCGAAGTCTCTTCATTTCATATAAGGACTTGCCTTATTTCATCGTCTTCGGTTGCGTAGGGGTCAGCGGAATGCAATTTACCTATTACTATACCATCAGCAAGATTAATGTCGGGCCAGCCATTCTCCTCCAATACCTGCAACCCGTCTGGGTATCGATTTATGCCTTTCTCTTTCAGAATGAACCCGTCTCCAGAAGGAAGGTCACTGCCCTGTGCTTAGCGCTCCTGGGATGTTACCTCCTCGTAGGAGGATATCAAACCGATCTGCTCAAACTGAATAAGGTCGGGATACTGAGTGGTGTGATCGCTTCCTTTTTCTTCACCTTCTATGCCCTTTATGGGGAGAGAGGGCTGAAAAAGTACGGTCCATGGACGCTCATCTTCTATGGTTTTGGATGGGGTGCCATCCTTTATTTGATTCTGATTCCACCCATCAGGGTAATTGCGGGAGGGCACTCTTTAAAAGTCTGGATAGCCTTTCTCTATATTGCCATTTTCTCAACCCTGCTCCCATTCGGTTTCTACTTCAAAGGGATCGAACGGATCAGGGCAACCCGGGCAAGCATCACGGCGACCTGGGAACCTGTGATCGCTGGGTTCACAGCCTATTTTATCTTGGGCGAAATTCTTCACCCCTTACAGGTTTTAGGGGGGGTCGGGGTCATTGCGGCCGTTATCCTTCTTCAGCTGGCAAAGGAAAGGGCCTCCCCTTACCCTCCTTTGAAAATCCGCCAGCCCCTCACCCCTCCCCTCTCTTCCCGAAAGGAAGAGGGATGAGGGAAGAATCAGATTAAAAATGCCTTACAGGATTCTTGCAGACGTTGTCCTGTTCATCCATTTCCTCTGGATCATCTTTCTCTTTGCAGGGGCCCTCTGGGGAAGCCGATACAGGAGCATCAAAATATTTCATCTCTCAGGTCTTGCCTTCGCCTTCCTCATCCAGATCTTCGACTGGATCTGTCCCCTCACCCATCTGGAGGTCTGGCTGAGGGCAAAACATGATCCCGGTCTCGTCTACGCAGGGTCATTCATCATCCACTATGTTGAGCGGATCGTTTACCTGGAGATCTCCCGTGCGGTCATTCTGGTGGTCACCCTCTTTCTGGGCGGGGCCAACGCCTGGATTTATCTCAGAAAATAAGTAAAGCTCCCCGCCCACAGGGCGGGGCTTTCGGGTTAAGGTAGTTTCATTAATATTGTCGGCTTCCATCCCCGCC
>Ga0209609_10001739_pt1 | contig 12590 bp, 11 predicted proteins | sample LakKivw325mmetaG_FD_184136 | JGI IMG/M metagenome (GOLD analysis project Ga0209609, IMG submission 184136) | Anoxic lake water microbial communities from Lake Kivu, Rwanda to study Microbial Dark Matter (Phase II) - Lake Kivu water 325m metaG... | ecosystem: Environmental > Aquatic > Freshwater...
GGATGCGCATGACGCCTTAGTCCCGAAGATCGTATTATCCGGCGATGTGCCCAAGCCGATACGAACCAATATAAAAGAGCCGGGTTTTGAATCATACGATATACGGGGAATCGGCGAGATAGGCGTATACGTCGAGCTCACCGTGGGAACGACGAAAGACGGAGCAACGTTAGCCACCATCATCCAGAAGCTGGAGCCGGCGATGACGTTCTCCTCAACGACCGAAGAAATCCAGGATGCGGAGAGCGAGCTAGCGCGGAATCTGGAGGATGCACGGGGCAAGCTGGGCGAGACCGATCTGGCAGAGGATATACGGCGCTTAGCGGAAGAAGGGCATCCGGGCTGGGCATCGCAGCTATCCGAGCATTATAAAGAGCTGTCGGTCCAGGCGGAGCCGCCACCACTGACGCTGTATGTCCTCCTCGCGGTACTCCTGGGCCTGATCGTGGGTGCGGCCTTTGTCTACGTCTATGTTTCGCGTGGCGGCGGTAAAGGCGTGGACGTGAGCCAGATCTCCACGGAGTTGCAGGATACTTCGGGGCGACTGGAGGAGAAGTCGGGCTCGCTCACCGCGATCTCGACGAAGTTTGCGCGGAGTGAGGATGATGAGAAACGGAGCGCTGCGCGCGATCTACTCAAGCTCCGGGCGAGTTTGAATGAGCTTTCAAACGAGATACGGACGATAGCAGATCGGCTCAAAGGCGTGCGCTAGCTCCTGCCCCGAGCACGCGCACTGCGTACCCACCATCTCGTGCAGGCGACAGCGAAGCACGTGAGTGAGCAGAGTACCACACCAGAGGTGGCCATGCAAGATGATGGACGCTTTGGAATGGGATGAGTGCGTGGAGAAGAACGGTACGTTAGCGATGAAACGCTGCAGCGCTCGGCATGTACTGGGTAGCGGCATGCCCTGTGTTAACCATACGTGCGTACAGTGCTGTCTCGAAACGCAGATGCTCCTTTCACCAGATGACCTGAGAAGAATCGTGAGGTTAGGCTATGACCTCGACGATTTTGCAGTACAAGTAGATGATGGCTGGAGTCTCAAGAACGTTTCAGGACACTGCGTCTTCCTCGCGAAAGACGGCTGCACGATCTACCCGAATAGACCAGAAGGCTGCCAGTTATACCCGTTAATTTACGATGAAACCCGCCATCAAGCCATACTGGATTATCTCTGTCCCTATAGCAGCGAGTTCAGGGTTACGACGGGTGACCTTACAACCCTGAAGAACCTTCTTGTCAGATTAAAGAACTGAGTTATTTTTTTTAGGCCGCGCCTTCCCCCTCGTGCACCGCTCCCGGACCTTCCCTACGTTTACGCACATTCACGCGTTTCAAAGTCACGTACTTATTCACCGCATCGTTATTATGTACGGCGATCAGCTGCTTGAATAGGAAATCGAATTTTATCTCGAGTTCAGCCGCAATGGCATCGCGTACCTCTCCGGGCAGACTCATAATCTCTTTTTTAAATGGGCCGAGCGCTTTTTTACGCGTTTTATACAGAAACTGCTCCTCGGTCTCACCGGCCCTGGCTTCATTGGCTGGGTTAGTTGTGAGCCAGGCATACATCTTTGCCTTGAGTTCAGCCGGAAAATGCTTGGACTCATAGATCATATTCTGGAATTCCGTGGCCAAATGCACCTCGGCGGTTTCGCATTCCGGGAATTTATGAAATGCCTCTGCCGGTAACGTGGATGCGCCGTGCTGTACTGCACCGGCCAGACCGTAATCGTTGCGTGCAATCTCGGATAAAGTCTTCAAGGTAGTAAAATCCAGGTTTATCTGAGCGATCGATCCGTCCGGTAAGACTACCCCGCCATGCGACGTCCCCGTTTGAACGGAGATCTTGCTGATACCGGTTAAGCCTTTGCGCAGGCTTTCGTTATACCCGGCCATAAATGCATGAAGCTCTTCAGGCGTGGAATTCTGCTGCCCCACCTCGCCTATTTCGCCGCCAAGAGAAACCGTAACTCCGCGCGGCTGAATTCGCCTGATAAACTGGGTGAGTTTTGCGCATACTTCATAATTATCCTTCTGCTGGTCCTTTACATCCGGCTTGGATAAATCCACGAGTGTTGATGAATCGATATCGATATTGTAGAACCCTGCACCTATCGCCTCGGCGATCAAGGCCTGCAGACCTTCCACTTCTTTCTCGGGATTCTCCTTAAATGTAGTAGCATTTACCTGAAAATGATCCCCCTGAATAAAAACCGGACCCGTGTAATCTTCTTTGATCGCCGCGGCCAGAACCACGGCGGCATATTCACTCGGCGGCTGGGCAGTATAACCAATCTCCGACCTGGCAATCTCGAAGATGAATGCCCCGCACTCATTCCTCGTGGCTACCCTGAATATGGCGCGCGCCAAATCATAGGTCATACTCCTCAGATTTATTGCCGGCACGGTAAAACCGCTCAGTTCCCCCCTCCCCCGCGCCATATAGAACTCATGAATACTGGCGGGAAAAATCCCATTTTTATACGCGCTATCAAAAATCCTTGTGGCTAGCCTCTTCTTGGTTTCAACAGTATCAGCCATGATGATGTCCCGAGCAATCTGCTCGATATCCCGCGGGTTTCCACCCATGCCCTTTCTCCACCCCTACGTCAGAATACGAATCAGATTGTACATACCTTCCACATCCAGCGCCTTGTGCTGAATAGCCAGCTCAAAATTTACCGTAACAAGCTTATTGCCACAGATCCCCACGGCCTTATCGTGCTCTCCCGCTAACAGGCGATTTACTGCTTCCCAGCCCAACCGCAAGGCCAACTCACGGCTGCATGCCGTTGGCCTGCCGCCCCTCTGGATATGCCCAAAAACCACATGCCGCGTTTCCCGTGAGGTCTTCTCAGTGATTTTACGGGCAATCTCTGCTGCGGACGCGGCACCCTCGGCAACCACGATAATCCAGCTGGCTTTGCCTCGTGCATTGCCCTGGGCAATGTCCTGGCAGATGGCTTCAAGATCGTACGTTCTCTCGGGAATAATTACTTCCTCGCAACCGCCAGCCAGAGCTACGGTGAGCGCGATATACCCGGTATTCCTGCCCATTACTTCGATCACAAAAATCCGCTCCATGCTGGTCGAGGTATCGCGGATATTGTCGATGGCACGCAAAGCGGTATTTACTGCAGTATCGACACCAAACGTCATATCGATGCCGTTGATATCATTATCAATGGACGCCGGGACACCGATGCAGGGCACGTGGTATCGTTTAAAAAATTCGTGTGCCCCGGCAAAACTTCCGTTTCCGCCGATGACGACCATACCGTCAATAGCATGTTTTTTAACCGTCTCAAACGCCCTCTGCTTCCCCTCTTCGGTATGAAACTCCTGGCAGCGCGCGGTCTTTAACATCGTCCCACCCTGATTGATGATTCCAGAAACTGCGCGACGGTCCAATAGTTTTAATTCCCCATTGATCAAGCCCCACCAACCGTGAAAAACACCCAGTACCTCGACGTTATGATAGGTGGCGGTGCGTACTACCGACCGTATGGCGGCATTCATTCCCGGCGCATCTCCGCCGGTGGTTAAAACGGCAATTCTCTTCATGATGTTCCCAGCTCCCCACTCTCTGGATATTTATCTGTTGCAACCTCGTGATATGCTTACCTACCTACCTACCTATCTATCTCATTGGGCTGGGCACCCTATCAGGTTTTGATCGAACCGCCTGGGGCTTCACCAGCCGTCACCCAGCTCACGCCCGCCTCGTCCTCCTGTACCCGTAGCACGTACTCCATGTAATCCCGCACGTCCTCGATGTGCGTGATCAACAAGATCTGCCGGTACTTCTTCGAGAGCGCATTCAGCGCTTGCATGATGTTCCGTTTGCGATATGCGTCCTGAGAGCCGAAGATCTCATCGAGGATGATGAAGTTCGTCTGGATCGCGCTCCGTTCGGTCACCACCGCGGAGATCGCTAACCGGAGACAGAGATTTGCCAGATCCTCCTCGCCGCCCGAGAACCGGTTCAGCTCGTACGCGGTCCCTTCGTCGTAGACGAAGATATCATAGTTCTCATCCAGCTCCATCGTGCTGTATTTACCGTCTGTCAGCCGGCGGAGCAGCTCGGATGCGTACTCCGAGAGCATCGGCCGTATCCGCCCAACCATATAGAGCTTAAAATCATTCAGCAGCTTCTCCAGCTCGCTCAGGTACATGATCTCTCGCTCCTCCTTCTCCTTCTCCACCTGCAGCCGCTGCTGCTCCACGATCTCCGCCAGGAGACGCTCGGTATCCCGGTGAATGGCCTCCCACTCGCTTCGCTTCCCTGCGAGCTTGAGCTTCAACTCGGTCAGTTCTTCTTGCTCGCGCTCATAGCTCGCCTTCGTCTCTTCGTACTCACGCTTCTCAAAGGCCAGCGCTGCGATCTGCCGCTCGACTTCACGGATGTCCGCGGCGACGGTCAGTTCCAGCTCGTGGAGTGTCTGAAGGTTTTTTCTCACCTCTTCTAGCCGCGCAGTCTCAGCCCGGAGGCCGAGTATCTCGTGATAGGCCGCTTCAAGGTTCGCGAGGGAGGCAATGACCGCTTTATACGCCGCGGGATCGAATGCGATGTCCCGTAGGGACTCCAGATCGGTTTGTACTGCGGCTAATTCCTCGCGCCACTGCGCGACCTCGTGCTCTTCATGAGCGATCTGCGAATCCAGCGCGCGCATCGCGGTGATTCGCTGCTCCAGTGCGGCATTCTGCTGCGTGAGCACCGCCTCATCCCCCTGGATCGAGCTGAGCCGCTCTTTTTCACCCTTGTACTCCTTGAAGACCGACTGAAGCTCGTGACTCCTGCGGTCGAGCTCCTCCTGGAGCTTGGCGAGCAAGATCTCGTAGTGTGCGCCCAGTACCCGATCACAAAGCGGGCAGTCGCTCTCAGGCCCGAGGTCCTCTATCCGCGCCTTTTTCTTGGTCTGCTCGTCGATCTCCTTCTTCGACTGCAGCACCTGCGATTTCAATGAGCCGAGCGAGGTGTGCAGGTGATCCTTTTGCCGCTGCACCGCTTCTAGTTCTCGTTTCACCGCAGCCAGTTGCTCCTCCGTGCCCTCGAATTCCGGCCGCTGCGCTCGCACCGTGATGAGCTTCTCGGTCCGCTTCTGCAGTTCCGTGACGATCCTGGCTGCCTGCCGCTCCAGCTCGCTCTTCCGCTGATACTGTTCACGCAGCTGATCAAGCTCATCTTTCTTCGCTCTCTGCTGGTAATAGGTCCGCTCTTGATCCGCGATCGTCTCCAGTCGCTGCTGCTTGCGGAGCAACGCCGCGAGCTCCTGCTCCTTCTCCTCGCGTCGCTTCACGGTGTTCGCCACATCGCGCCTTCGCTCGCTGAGCTGGGTGTTCAGTGCAACGTACTGCTCGTAGACCCGCGTGGCGGCCTCCCAAGCGGCTCTCGCGGCCGTTACTTGCACCTCCTTCCGCGCCGTCACCGCCACCAGCTCCCGAATGATCGGCTCGAGCGCCTGCTGAGTCCGCTCCAGATCGGTCTGCGCGGTCAACAGCACGTCGATCTTCTTCCTACCAGCCTGGTCTACCGTTGCGGCCTTAATACCCTCGATCAGCTTCTCTTTACCGCGTTTGTCCTCTCTAATCGCCTGGATGCCCTGCTCGATCCGCTCGATCCCGAGCATTCGCAACACGAGCTTCTTCCGTTCCGCGGCCTTCATTACGGAGAGCGCATTGAGCTCTTTCTGGCGTGCGAAGACGGAGGTAAAGAAGGCGAGGTGGTCCATCCCGATCTTCTCCTGAATGGCCGCGGAGACCTCGTCGGCATTAGTCGTGATCAGTTTCCCGTTGACCATGAGACTTGCCTTTGGCACCAGGTTCTTGCCCGTCATCTCGCGTACCACGCTGTACCGATCACCTTCCAGCTCGAAGTCCAGAGCAACACTGCAGGGCTCATGAGCCGACGCGCCTTCACGTTTGATCAATTCCTTCGTGGTGCGTGCCGCAACGTGCCCGAAGAGGACCCACCCGATCGCCTCGACCAGCGTGGTCTTCCCAACTCCGTTCAACCCGATGATCCCGATCACACCGTCCGGGAACTCGATGAAGGCCTCCTTGTACTTCCGATAATTCCGCAGCGCGAGCGTTTTCAAGAGCATCGTAGTCACTCACGAGCTCGACCCGCGTCCCTTCTTCTGCCGCGCCTTATTTCTCCGCATAGAGGTTGATCCTCCGAAACCGCTCGAAATGACGGCCATCAGGCTGTCTCGTCCGCTCCAGCACCAGCTCGAGTACCGTCTCGCGAAACGACTGCTTGAGCGCCTCCGGGAGCTGTACGAGGAAGGGCACGAGCCCGGGCTCATCGATCATCCGTATAAATGCTTCTTTGTCCTGGAAATACCGGTCCTTCTGCTCTTCCCAGATCCGATAGTGCTTGAAGTCAGAACGCACAACTAACTGCTCGTACTCCTCGGGCTGCGGGAAGTACCACGGCCAGCGGAAGTGTTCGAACCAGCACGCGTACACCGGCTCATCCATAACGTGCCGCAGCACCTCAATCAGGGTCACGAGGTTGCCCGCGGCGCCAAATTGTAGCCGCAGAAACCCGCCAGGTGTTAACGCGCGATAGAGCTTCTTCACGAGCTGCTCGTGGTCCGCAATCCAGTGGAGCGTCGCATTGGAGAAGATCACCTCGAACTCCGCCTCGAACGGCAACTCGGTAATGTCGAGCAGTGCGAATGCCAGGTTCGTGCGTGTATGGGCGCTCGCGACCTCAAGCATCGATCGTGAGTTATCGATCCCCAGCACGAAGCCACGCGGCACGCGATCCGCGAGTGCACGGGTGACCACGCCGGTCCCGCAGCCGAGATCGAGGATGCGCTCGTCACCCCGTAATGGCAGTGCCTCGACGATCTCGATGCCCCATTCCTGCTGGCACTGTGATGCTTGCTCGTACTTCTTACCATCAAAGGGATAGCCTGTGCTCATCCTTAGCCTGCCGATGCACGTTACCGCGGACGAACTCGTTTACCAGCGCACCACCGGCCCTCTGCTCTTCGCCCTGCTGCCGAGCTCCTCCTCGATCCTGAGCAGCTGATTGTACTTGCAGGTTCGTTCGCTCCGGGCCGGTGCGCCCGTCTTGATCAGATCCGCGTTGATAGCGACGGCGAAATCGGCAATGAGCGAATCCTCAGTCTCGCCTGACCGATGGCTCACCACTTTCCGGTACCCGTGCTCGGAAGCGAGCCGAATCGTGCTCAGCGCTTCTGAGATCGTTCCGATCTGGTTCAGCTTCAGGAGAATTGCATTCGCCGCCTTCTGTGCAATCCCCATTTCCAGGCGCTTGACATTGGTGACGAAGAGGTCATCGCCAATGATGAGCTTCTGGGGGAGTTGTGCGGTGAGTGCCGCGAAGAGCGCGAAGGACTCCTCCTCGAACGGGTCCTCGAGCGAGGCGATCGGGTAGCTCGTGACCAGATCGCGGTAAACCTCGAGGAGTTCCGCGCCCTCGAGCAAGGTCCCGTCCAGCCGGTACTTCTTCGTGCGGGCGTCGAAGAATGCAGAAGCGGCAGCGTCCAGCCCGAGCTGAATCTCCTTCTCCGAATAGCCCGCTTCGCTGATCGCTTTGGTAATCGCCTCGAGCGGCTGCGCGGTCAACCGCATAGGAGGAGCGTAGCCGCCCTCGTCGCCTACATTCGTCGCGCTGGGCCCGTATTTCTCTGTTAAGACTCGCTTGAGGATGTGATAGGTCTCTACGCCCGCGCGTAAACTCTCGGAGTACCGCTGGAAGCCGACGGGCAGAATGAGAAATTCCTGAATGCTCAGCTCGTTGCCCGCATGCTTGCCGCCATTGATCACGTTCAGCATCGGTACAGGCAGCTCAGCGGTGTGGCCCATGCCAGCAACGTCCTCGCGGATATACGCGTAGAGCGGCTTACCGAGTGAGTTGGCCGCGGCTTTGCAAACCGCCATAGAGACACCGAGCAGCGCATTGGCGCCGAACCTCGACTTGTTCTCCGTACCGTCCAGCTCGATCAGCAGCTGATCAATCTCCTGCTGCTCGAGCGCATTCATCAAGAGCAACCGCTTCCGAATCACGGTATTGACCGCGTCGACCGCTTGCAGCACGCCCTTGCCGTGGTACCGCTTCGTATCACCATCACGCCGTTCCACCGCCTCTTTCAGCCCGGTTGACGCCCCGGAAGGGACACTCGCTCTCCCAAATCCGGTCGTCGTCACCGCGTCGACCTCGATGGTAGGGTTGCCGCGCGAATCCAGAATCTCACGCGCTCGTAACGCCTTGAGCTTTAGTTCGGTCATCATGCATCACCTCGTGGTGCAGTCACCGCGACCTTGAATCTTCCCAGTCACCTCGCGGTGCAGTCACCGTGACCTTAAATATATCTTCCCGTGCTTTATATGTGCTGTACGCTAACCAAAGATAAACCAACGGAGGAGCAAGGGGGATGGAGTCGAGCCAGCGTGGCGCTGAAGGTCGGAAACGGGTGATTATCACCGATGATCTCTCCGAAGAGGGTATACGGAAGTTGCGCGAGTTCGCCGACGTCGAGGTTGCCCTGAATTTGAGCAAAGAAGAATTGCAGGCGCGTATCGCCGACTACGATGCCCTGGTTATCCGGAGCGGCACGAAAGTAACGAAGGAGATCATCGACGCAGGCAGTACCGGCCGGCTTAAAGTGATCGGCCGTGCGGGCGTCGGTGTGGATAACGTCGCGGTGGACGCCGCGACGGAAAAGGGGATTATCGTGGTGAACGCGCCTGAGGCCAATACCATCTCCGCCGCAGAACATACGATCGCGATGATGCTCAGCCTCGCACGGCAAATTCCGTCCGCTAATCGTTCGCTCAAGTCCGGTAAGTGGGACCGGAAGAAGCACATGGGTGTGGAAGTGAACGGCAAAGTCCTGGGCATCGTCGGCCTGGGTCGCGTGGGGAGCGAGGTAGCGAAACGAGCAAAAGGGCTGGGCATGAAGATCGTGGCCTATGATCCCTTCATTACGGAAGAGAAGGCGAAAGAGCTCGGCATCACGCTTACCACCCTGCAGGAGACACTCAAGCTCGCGGATTTCATCACGCTCCACACGCCGCTGACGAAGGACACGCGCCATCTCATTGGCGAGAAGGAGTTCGCGCTCATGAGGGACGGCGTTCGCGTCATTAACTGTGCGCGGGGCGGCATCCTCGACGAGAAAGCGCTGCATGTCGCGATGAAGTGCGGTAAAGTGGCGGGCGCGGCGCTCGACGTCTTCGAGCAAGAGCCTCCGGAAGATCGTGAGTTGGTGGAGCTGGAGTGCGTGGTTGTTACGCCGCACCTGGGCGCCTCGACGACGGAAGCGCAAGAGGCCGCGGCACTCGTGATCGCCGAGGAGGTAATCGCTGCACTGCAGAATAGACTGGTAAAGAACGCCGTGAATATGTTTTATATCGAGGAAGGTATCTTCGATGTAATCAAGCCCTATCTGGGCCTTGGTGAGAAATTAGGGCTCCTGAGTGCCCAGCTCGTGCCCAAACCGGGCAGGATCGAGGAATTCGAGGTCTCCTACGAGGGTGAACTGGGCCTCGCGGAGGTTGGGATCGGGAAGAACACGAGAATGATCACCCGCGCGATCTTGAAGAGCTTCCTCTCGCTCTACACCGATGGCGTGAACTATGTCAATGCCGAGGCGCTAGCGCGGAAGTTCGGGATAAAGGTCGCGGAACGGAAGACGGTGGAGATCGCGAATTTCTGCTCGCTCATCAGCATCACCACTACGACACGTACCAATGGCGGCATGAAAAAGCGCACGGTCGCCGGGACGCTCTTCGGGAAGGACGATCCGCGGATCGTGCAGCTGAACGGGTACCGGGTGGATGCAGTGCCTGCGGGCTACATGCTCATCTGCTCCTTCATCGATAAACCCCGGGTGATCGGGCCTGTCTGCATGATCCTGGGCAATAAGGGGATCAATATCGCGGGCATGCAGGTGGGCCGAGCGAAGGTGGGCGGCGATGCGGTCATGGTGATCAATGTTGACAGCCCGGTCGATGAGCAGAGCATGGCGGAGATACGACACGTCGAGCATATCGCGGACGTGACGCTCGTGAAGCTATAGGGGTACTTCCACGCGTAGATCACGACTAAGGTTCTTTAGTACAACTTCCCCTATAGATTGGGTGGCACGATGAACCGGAGAAGAATAACGTTCGAACGATACGGCTGGCATAAGAAGAAGAAACTGAGCACGAGCTGGCGAAGGCCGCGCGGCCATGATAACAAGATGCGGGAGCATATCGCGGCGAAGGGTGCGATGGTGAAGGTCGGATACCGGCGGAAGCGAGACGAACGGGGTTTACATCCGTCGGGCGTGCGTGAAGTGCTTGTGCACAACCCCGCGGAGCTCGCGCAGACCGAGCGTTCGGGCTCGGGCTCTGGCTCGGGCTCGGGCGATAACTTTGCCGTCCGGATAGCGGCCACCGTGGGCCGGCGGAAGCGCGAGGAGATTGAAGCAGCCGCGGCGAAGCTCGGGATTCGCGTGCTCAACCCCGCACTGAGCTGAGCTGAGCTAACTTCAGGGTGCTCACTCGGAGATCTCGGTGCCCTGATGCCGCCCGTGGACCGCGTCGATAATGCTCCGTGGATTCTGGCCGTTGATCACGAGCGTCTTTAGCCCGCTCCGTTCGATGATCTTCGCGGCCACCGGATCGATCACGATTCGCGAGCCCGCTTTTAAGAGCCCCTTCATGGTGAGCGCGACCAGATCCCTGGGCGAGAGCTTATCATATTTCTTCGCGCCCGGCACGGTCCGTGGGTCAGCATCGTAGACGCCATCGACCGAGGTGACATCGATGAAGAGATCCGCATTGAGGTATTCGGCGAGCATTGCCGCGACGGCATCGGTGGTATACCCGGGGCTCACCCCGCCCATTACCGCGATCCGTCCCTGAGCACCGCTCGCTCTCGCCATGGCGACCTCCCGGTAGTCGCGGAACGGCTCGGGATACGCCTTCTTCAGTGCGGCAATGAGTAATGTCGCATTGATCCGGGTCTGTGCGATGCCGAGATAATCACAGAGCGTTTCGTTCGCACCGAGCGCGCGCGCGATCGCGATATATTCCCGCGCCCGTTCGCCGCCGCCGGTGACGACGCAGAGCTCGCAGGATTCCGCAAGCTCGTCCAAGACTGCAGCGACGTTCTTTATCTTCTCACTGTCTGAGTAGAAGATACCACCCAACGAGATAACGACCTTCATGGTGGCTAGCTAACCCCCGTCTTCACTCTCCGGTTCCTTTCCTGCCTGCCTGTACGAAGGTGCTTTCGAGGTTAAATAAGATAGATGGCTCTTGGAGCACACGTGAGAACGCGAGTGGTAACTTGAGCGCCCTTATCCGCGTTCCACGGAAGAGAAAAATCTGTATGGTTTGGGTTCAAAAGGTGAGATAGTACACAATATTTTTATACCCCCACATCCCTTAAGTACACGGTGGAAATGGATGATCAATTGGTGAAGGAAGCGCACATCCTCATGCATCCGATCCGGTTTAAGATCGTGGAACTGCTCGCTGCCCAGCCGATGCATATCAACGCGATCAGCAAGGCGCTGGAAGAGAAGAAGAAGAAGCTCGTCTCCTACCACTTGAATATTCTGGAAGCCTACGGGTTCGTGGACTGCAGGTATGAGATCTCGGAGCTGCCGAAGTCGAAGGGTAAAGCGCTGAAGAAGTACTGGGTGACTGAGAAGGTGAATGCAGTGCTCTCAGAGCTGAAGAAGTTACGAATCGCCGAATCGGGGCGATAGCAGAGTCCCACTCACTCCACCGGGGTGGCGTAACCGGTGGCGACGGGATAGGAGCTCGTAAATCACCTGAGCTTGAGGGAACGCGTAAGAAGCGATACGCGCATCACTGCAGGATCGTTAAAAAAGAAAAGAGAGGGGTACTGCGGTATCCCCCCTTCCTCTACTTTTCGCTCGGTTATTCGATCGCCTGCCGGATGTCCTCTGCCTTGACCGTCTTTCTGCCGGCGTGCTTCGCGAGGCTTACCGCTTTCCGCGCTACTTTCTCGCCGTACTCCTCGAGCAGCCGTACCAACGCTTCACTCGCGTCTTCGCTCACTCGCTCTGCCCCAGCATTCCTTACTAACCTTGCGACAGGTGCTACAGGTAGTTCAGCCATGTTTCTTTCTCACCAGGGGTACGTACGGTGCTGGTATATATAAGCTTTTCGGTGCTCCACCCCCCTTAACGGGCTTAAATTGTATGCCGCTGCTTCTTCTGCCTCGCTTCTTCAAACGATGAGATCTCATGGCGAAGAAGAGGCAGCGGCACCCGTACCGCACGCTCACCCCGTGGTATGCCCGTACCTTAACGTTTGCAGATGCGACGTGCGCGGACCGGACTACACTGCTTCTTGTTGCGCGAGCGCTGAAGGAGCCTAGTGTCATGGCCATTTAATTACGGAACGTAATATTTAGACAGTTTCCTATCCGCCTTCTCCCTCGTAAATTTCCAGTTGATCCTCTTTTTCTGGTCATTCCTTCTCGCAGTCCATGCAGCTACCTCCCGGGCCAAAATCTCCTTGCTCCCGATTCGGTCGCCCGTGCATTCGATATCCATCACATTGATCTCGATTTCCGCAGCATT
>Ga0209609_10001740_pt1 | contig 12587 bp, 8 predicted proteins | sample LakKivw325mmetaG_FD_184136 | JGI IMG/M metagenome (GOLD analysis project Ga0209609, IMG submission 184136) | Anoxic lake water microbial communities from Lake Kivu, Rwanda to study Microbial Dark Matter (Phase II) - Lake Kivu water 325m metaG... | ecosystem: Environmental > Aquatic > Freshwater...
GGTCCCGTTCATCGGCACCGAATTCATGCCCAGCCAGGAGCACTTCTTCCACGAACTCACGGCCGAAATGCCCATCGGCACCAGCTTCGAGACGACCGACTCCGCGGTCGGCGTGGTAGAGAAGTACGTCCTGGAGAACTGGAAGGACGACGTGGATGGCGTCACGGTCCAGGTCGGCACGGCGAGCGGGAGCAGCATGGGGGGATTTGCCGCCATCTTCGGCGGCGCGAGCAACAACGTCGCCGAGCTCGGCCTGATCCTGAAGCCCAAGCGGCAGCGCAAGCACTCAGTTGACCAGATTGACCAAGCAATCCGCGCCAAGGCAAGCGAAGTCCCGGGTCTCAAGGTCTTTGCCGCGGCCGACATGCGCTCGGCCCTGATGGGCATGGGCACCAGCATCGAGGTTGACATCCTCGGCCACGACCTGGCCACCGCCGATTCGCTGATGTCCTACAGCGGCTTTGTGGCGGAGGAGGTGGAGGGCAGCATGGTGAAATACTATTCGGACTTCAATCCTCTGATTGATGCGGTGGTGCTGTTTGTGAATCCGGAAACCGAGATTCTGGTGGGTTGGTTCGTGAAATATAGCTCCAACAACACCGAGGAACAGGATCACTATGTGGTTGACCGGCTGAGCGGGATGCACGGCGAAGCCACCCACTTCGATCCCGAGACCCAGCAACTGATCTGGATCTTCTCCCCCTCGCGCAGCCTGCATGTGCTGTATGTGGACCCCAAAAATCTCACCGCCCTCTATCGGGATTCGGACTATGAGGAGCTATTCAAGGTGAAACCACCGCTGCAGCCCCGGCCGGCGGTTACTCCGGAAGAACCTGTTGAACAGAGATAGAGGGGAGGGGCTTTCAACCAGGATCAAGGGTTTGTGAGGCTCTGAAGCAGAGTTTTTTATGCCATAAGACAACAGCCGGTGGCGGTATCGCACACCGGCTATTGCATATTATCTGAGGTTGTTTCCCGAGTAGGCTCAGCAGCCCAGGGTGGCCACCATCACGGCTTTGATGGTGTGCATGCGGTTTTCTGCCTCGTCAAAGACCACGGAATTGGGTGATTCGAACACCTCATCGGTTACTTCCATGGCGGTGAGCCCGTATTTCTCGTGGATTTGCTTTCCGATCGCGGTCTTGAGGTCGTGGAAGGAAGGCAGGCAGTGCATGAAGAGGGTTCCCGGCTTGCCAGTCTTCTTCATCATGGCTTTGTTCACCTGGAAAGGTTTGAGCAGTTTGATGCGGGATTCCCACACGCTTTCCGGCTCGCCCATGGACACCCAGACATCGGTGTAGATCACATCGGCGTTTTTCACGCCTTCGGCGATGTCGTCGGTGATGGTGATGCTGGCGCCGACCTCTTTGACCACGTCCTTGCATTTCTTCAGCAGCTTGGCGTCCGGGAACAGCTCTTTGGGGCTCACGATGCGAAAGTCCATTCCGGTCTTGGCGGCTCCGATCATCAGGGCGTTGGCCACATTGTTGCGTCCGTCTCCGACATAGACGAAGACCATTTCATGCAGCGGTTTGTTCAGATGTTCAATGGCAGTTAAAAAATCCGCCAGCACCTGGGTGGGATGGTCCTGGTCGGTAAGCCCGTTCCACACCGGCACTCCGGCATACCTGGCCAGTTCTTCCACGATTTCCTGCCCATAGCCGCGATATTCGATGCCGTCATACATTCTGCCCAGCACGCGGGCGGTGTCGGCAATGGATTCCTTTTTGCCCATCTGGCTGCCGGTGGGTCCCAGATAGGTTACATGGGCACCCTGGTCCAAGGCGGCGACCTCAAAGGCGCAGCGGGTGCGGGTGCTGTCCTTTTCAAAGATGAGGGCTATGTTCTTGCCGGTCAGGCGGGGCTGCTCGATGCCGGCATACTTGGCTTTCTTCAGCTGCAGGGAAAGCTCCAGCAGGAAATTGATCTCCTGGGTGCTGAAATCCATCAGCGTGAGGAAGTGGCGGTTCCTGAGATTGAAGGACATGATCTCTCCTTTTTGGTTTGTTTTCTCTTTGATGCCAATTTTCCGGAGGGCGGATTCCCGGCAAGGATTTTCCTTGTTAAAATCCCGACCTTGGCAAAATTGTCTTCCGCTGTGCTTTGCCTGTCCATAAAATGAGAAAAAAGTGCAGGACTGGCACCGCTGAGGGGTATCAATTAGTGAATCCGGAACCTCAACAGTGCTTGATGAATATGATAAAAATATCCGCAAACAGAGGAGATATGAAACACAGTTTACTTGTGATCCTGCTATTGCCGCTGGCGCTTGTGGCGCAACAGTATACACTGGACGAGCTGATCGAACATGGCCTCAAACATAGTTGGACGATGCAGCGCTCGACCCTCAGTTACCAAAGTAGTGCCTCCAACCTCAGTACCGCCCGGTGGAACCTGTTACCGGATGCCGATCTGGGGTTCAAAGCAGGCTATGACCTACATAATACCGCCGTTCCCAAGGTTTCCGACCTGAGCAGCTCCGCCGGCATCACCATCAGCAAAAATGTCAGCCTGAACGATGCCTCCTGGTTCAACTACCGCTTTGCCACCCTGGACGAAAGCAAAGCCCGGTTGGAACTGGAACGCAGCGCCACCGGCTATGCCTATGAGGTGTTCAGCGCCTATCTGGCGGTGCTCAGTGCCCAGAAGCAATTGGCCTCGCTCACCGAAAACCTTGCCATCCAGACCCGGGTGTGGGAACAAAGCAAGGTGCTGCTGCAATTGGGCAAGGTAACCTCCTTTGAGGTGAAGCAAAACGAGATCGCCGTGATGAATTCCAACATCTCCATCATCAAGCTGCAGAACACGATCTCCACCAACCGCCAGAAGCTGTTCGGCCTTGTCTTGGTCGATGACCAGGGCTTTGAATTGGCCGATCTGGAGCCGGACAAGGACTTTCTGCTGCCCGAGCCCGACACGGAACAGATCTCCGAAGTGCAACTCCTGAAGGCGGACATCAAGCGCAGCGAACTGAGCCGGACCCAGGATTGGCTGAACTATTTCCCCCGCGTGAATCTGGCCTACAATTTCTCCCGCAACGTGGGTGGCGAGGATTTCGACTTCGACCGCTACACCACCTCTCACACGGTTTCCCTGAATCTCAGCTATTCCTTGTGGAACCACTTCAAGCAGAGCCAGTCCGCCAAACGCGCCAATTTCAGCCTGCGCCTGGCAGAGCTGAACCTGAATGACCGCATCGATGAGATCAACCGCCAATATCGCATCCTGAAACAGGAACTGGAATATCTGCAGCGCCTCGACCAGCTCTATGAGGAAAAACTGAACCAATCCCGCCAGCAGATCAGGATCGCCGAGGAACGCTATCGCCTGGGCTTGATCGAACTGCTGGAACTGGACAAGACCCGCACCGACTACATCGATGCCGATATCGCTTTCAACACCAACCGTTACGACATCATCGCCAAGCAGCAGGCGATCAACTATCTGCTCTCGCGGTCCCTGCTGGGCAAGTGGTAACATTTCCAAGGAATTATCATGAGAAAATACCTTAAATACATCATCATCGTGCTTTTGATCGCCGCCGCTGTGGTGGTCTGGGGTCAGATCAGAAAGAAGAAAAGTCGCCCCGAATGGCGCACCGATACACCTTCCACTGGTTTCATCCGCGAGGTGGTGACCGCCACCGGCTCGCTCAATCCTTATGTGCTGGTGGAGGTGGGCACCGAGGTTTCCGGCAAGATCGAAAAGCTCTACAAGGACTTCAACGACCGTGTGCGTAAAGGTGAACTGCTGGCCAAGCTGGACACCGAGATCCTGCGCACCAATCTGGAATCCGCCAAAGCCGATCTGGACAAAGCCACCATCTCCGCCAACGAGGCCAGGTTGGATTATGACCTGCTGCAGGAATTGGTGAGAAAGGACATGGCCCCGGAATATGACATGAAGAAGGCGCAGTTCAAATATGAGCAGGCGCAGCAAACCCTTGCCACGGCGAGGCTTAATCTGCAGCGGGCGCAGAAAAACCTGGACAATGCCTACATCACTTCACCCATCGATGGCGTGATCGTTGCCCGCAGCGTGGATGAAGGGCAGACCGTGGCAGCCAGCCTGAATGCCCCCACCCTGTTCAAGATCGCCAACAACCTGGACCAGATGCAGATCAGGGCCAATGTGGACGAAGCCGATATCGGCAAGGTCAAGCTCGACCAGCCGGTGGAATTCAGCGTGGACGCCTATCCCAATCAGCAATTCACCGGCTTTGTCAAACAGATCCGCCTCAATCCCACCACCGAGCAGAACGTGGTGAGCTACAGCGTGATCATCGACGCCGCCAATCCCGAGCGCAAGCTGCTGCCAGGCATGACCACCAATGTAACCATCATCATCCAGGCCAAGCAGGGCGTACTCCGGATTCCTGAAACCGCCACCCGCTTCCGCCCCAGCAAGGAGATCTGGGAGCAGTTTGGCCTGAAATGGGAGGACGACCTGATCGCCAATGCCCGTAAGAAAGCGATGGAAGCTGCCATGGCAAAGGCTGATCCCGCTGCCGTTCCTGCTGCAACGGGGAAATCAGCCTCTCCACCTACTACGCAGGCTCCGGCCCAGCGATCCAACCAGCCTGCCCGTCCCGATTCTGCCACTGTGAGAGGGCAACGGCGCTTTCCGGGACCTCCGGCTGGCGGGGCAAATCCCTTTGCGGCAATGATGTCCGGTGGAGGAGGGGGTAGGATCAGCAGTGCCACGGTGTGGGTGCTGAAGGATAAAACCCCCGAATTGGTGATGGTGCGCACCGGGGTCTCCGACGGCGCTTTCGTGGAAGTACTGGACGGGCTTCAACCCGGAGATACCATCATCACCGGCGTGATCCTCAAAGACAACAAACAGGCTGCTTCCAACACCTTTCAGGGTCCCGGCATGAGAAGGTTCTGAGCATGGCGGAAGGCATGCTGATCAACACCCGCGGGCTCACCAAGACCTATCAGATGGGCGACATCCAGGTGCATGCCCTGCGCGGGATCGATCTGGACATCCAACAGGGTGAATTCATCGCCATCATGGGCGCCAGCGGCTCGGGCAAGACCACTTTCATGAACCTGTTGGGCTGCCTGGACAAACCCAGTTCCGGCACCTACACCCTGGATGGCATCAAAGTGCATGAAATGGACGAATCTGCCATCACCCAAGTGCGCAACCGCAAGATCGGTTATGTGTTCCAATCCTTCTATCTGTTGCCTCGAACCACTGCGCTGGAGAATGTGGAGCTTCCCTTGCTTTACAGCCGGCACATCAGTTTGAAGGAACGCCACGAAAAGTCCCTGCAGGCATTGAAGACGGTTAGTTTGGACGACCGGGCGCGCCACTTTCCCAATCAGCTTTCCGGCGGGCAGCAACAGCGTGTGGCCATCGCCCGCGCCATTGTCAACGATCCCGTGTTCCTGCTGGCGGATGAACCCACCGGCAATCTGGACACCCGCACCAGCATTGAGGTAATGGCGGTGTTCCAGCAATTGCACCAGCAGGGCAAGACCATCATCCTGGTCACCCATGAACGGGACATCTCCCAATATGCCGATCGCATCGTGATCTTCCGCGACGGCAGGGTGGTGTCCGATCAGCCCAATTCCCGCCGCCATGTGGCAGCCGAGGACTTGGAAAAACTGCCCCAGCCCGATCCGGAAGAGGAGGTCTGACATGTCCATCCTGGGAATCATCCGCATTGCCCTCAAATCCCTCACCCGCAACAAGACCCGCACCTTTCTGACCATGCTGGGCATCATCATCGGCGTGGCGGCGGTGATCACCATGCTCGCCATCGGCCAGGGCGCCAAAAAGATCGTGGACGACCAGATCAGCGCCATGGGCACCAATGTGATCATGGTAACCTCCAATTTTTCGAACACCCAAAGCACCGTCCGGCAGCAGGCTGGCTCCGGAAACACCCTCGAGGAAGCCGATGTGGATGCCATCCGGGACCAGGTGGACGGAGTGCTCTATGCCTCCCCCATCTACACCACCTGGGGGCAGCTCAAATTCGATAAGAACAACTGGCGGGGCAGCATCATGGGCGTGGATGTGGACTATTTCCTGATCCGCGACCTCCGCATCGCCAGTGGCGATTTCTTCCACAGCTCCGAAGTGGATAACGGCGCTAAGGTGTGCGTGATCGGCAAAACCATCGCGGACAACCTCTTTGGCGATATTGACCCCGTGGACAAGATCATCCGCATCCGCAACATCCCCTTCACCGTGAAGGGCGTGCTCAGCCCCAAGGGACAGAATGTGATGGGGATGGATCAGGACGACATCGTGCTGGCGCCCTATACCACTGTGAGCACACGATTAATGGGGCATCGCTGGCGTTTTCTGATGATCATGGTCTCCGCCGAGTCCAAAGAACGCATCCCCCGGGTGCAGAGTGAGATCCTGAACCTGATGCAAGCCCGCCATCGCGGCACCACCAGTCAGGATTTCATGGTCAATTCCCAGACCGATGTGGCTCAGGCCGCGAGCAGCGTGTCCAACACCATGACCATCCTGCTGGCCAGCATCGCCAGCATCTCCCTGCTGGTGGGCGGGATCGGCATCATGAACATCATGCTGGTCTCGGTAACCGAACGCATCAAGGAGATCGGCATCCGCATGGCAGTGGGCGCCGGAAAACGCGATGTCCTGCTCCAATTCATCATCGAGGCTGTAACGATCAGCATTTTGGGTGGACTGGCAGGCATCCTGCTCGGCTTCGGTGCCGCCCGCATCGTGGGCCAATCCATGAAGTGGAGCATTGCCGTAACTCCTTGGTCGGTATTCCTGGCGGTGGGTTTTTCCTGCGCCATCGGCATCTTCTTTGGCTGGTATCCCGCCAAGAAAGCCGCCAATCTGAATCTGATCGACGCCCTGCGCTACGAGTAAATCCAGCATCAAACCCTGATTTGCAGCCTGGCCTGTATCTGCTGCCGAGGTTGTGAAAAGCCGGTTCCGGCACCCTTTTTCCCTTCCTCTCCAAGAGTCATGCTACCGGGGCGGATCGGCGTCCGCCCTTACATCCCTCCCGTTACCAATACGGAATCATTACGGAGTCATTACGGAGTTAATCCGTAATGACTCCGTAATGATTCCGTAATGCTAATGGGAGCGGCAGGAAATTGGGCAGCGAAAGTTGTTGACAAAAAACCATCTTTTCCTGCAAATGGACAGATTAAGCAACGCAAGAGGAATTATGGCACGCCTGTTCAGCAAGGACTATCATGAGCGTTCGGCCTCATGGTATTTCAATCATGCAGTGATCGGACTGGACAAGGGCGATCTGCAACATTGGAAATCGGTGGATGAAATGGGCTGTTTTCACCTGCATTTCTTCCCGGTGCCGGACAAGGCTGAGTATTTCAGCGATTGGGTGGACATCGTGTATGATCCCTCCAGCCAGTCCATCCGCAGCCATGTGTGCCATGATTGCGGCGAAGACGAAACCTGCCGGCATTACCTTTCCATCCTGCGTTATGCCTATCTGTATCTGCGCACGGACATCTTCGACTATCCGGTGGTGGAAATCTGCAATGGCACAGCCCTGCGGGCGGATGAGCACTGGCAGGCGGTGTTGGAACACGCCGTCATCAGCTTGGAAGGCATCTACAATCCCGATACAGACAAGATACGCTTCTACCACGAAACCTACCATCCGCTGGACCTGCCGGCGCTGCTCCGCATCCTCGACGGGGAGGAACCCGAGGGCATTCCGGCCAAGCTGGCGGAGGAATACCGCTCCAATCAAGAACTGATCAGCGATTACGAGATCAACCTGTTCCGCTGGCTCTCCCGCCACAAGGCGGCCTACAGCGCCAAAGGCAGGTTCTATTCGCTATATAAGAAGGATTTTACCCAGGCGCTGGCGTTGCTGATGCCCCTGGGTGAAAAGGTGGTGGTGCGGGAAACCGGCGAGGCGCTGCGTTTCGTGAACCAGCCCTATCCGCTCAGTCTGCGGATCGCCCCCGCTGGGAAGCAAAACTATGTGGTGCAGCCGATTATCGTGGAGGAGCTGTCCGTGGTCTATGCCGGATATCCCACCTGGCTGTTCTTCCGCAATGAAGTCCACCGCGTCTTTCTGCCACTGAGCGATGAAACCATCCGCCGCCTGTTCGACCGGGATCTGATCCTGAGCGCCAAAGACCTGGTCTACTATCGCACCATCGTCTATCAACAGCTCAGAAAACAGGAGATCTATCTGGATTTCGATCCCGGCATCGTCCTGCCCAGGATCATCGATTCTCCACCCCGCATCCGGCTGCAGATCACCAAACAGCAAGAGCAGTATCTGATCGAGGGCAGCCTGTCCTATGCCGCGCCACCGGAATACGGAAGCGGCGCCCGGTTGCTGGTTCCGCTTTCCGTGGTGAGGTTCCAGGCGCCGCTGATCCGCAGCGATTTCAGTTGCGAAGAGCAGAGCGGAAACGCCTGGTTCTACATTCCGCCCCGGGTCTTCGCTCAGGTGAAGACGCTGCTGGACACCCTGCCGGAAGCGGAATTGAGCCGGCTGGAGCAGTTCTCGCAACTGGTCTTTGAGGGGGAGGATATCCTCAAGCGCTTGCGGCAGAGTATATTTGAACTCAGTGGGGAGGATTGGGACATCGAGATGGCCCCTGAGCTGAGCGGTGAATTCGTGCACAAGGTCACGCTGCAGGTGGAACTGACCGCTCGCCAGTCAGATGAGATCGACTGGTTCAGCTATGACATTCAATACCGTTACAAGGATCTGGGTTTCACCCATGAGGAGCTGGGCAGATTCTTCCGTTCCCACGAACAGTTTCTGCACACCCAGGATGGCCGGATCATCTTCATCGCCAATCCGGAGGTGTTTCAGGAAACTGAACGCCTGCTGGCACGCAGCGAACGGCTGGCCGATTCCACCTATCGTGCCCGTATCCTCAATCTGCCCTATTATCAGAGGTTGATCCAGGAAAACCCCTCCTTTCATCTGAGCACCGACAACTGGCTGCAGAAGATGTCCTCCGACCTGCTGCGCGGCCACCTGGAGCGCACCGATCCGCTGCCGCTGTATCTGCAGACCGTGCTGCGGGGCTACCAGAAAGCAGGTTATGCCTGGCTGAAGCTGCTGCAGCACTATCGGTTGGGTGGTGTGCTGGCGGATGAGATGGGTCTGGGGAAAACGATCCAGGCTCTCTCCGCCATCCTGAATAGCAGTTCCCCCAAACCCAGCTTGGTGGTGTGTCCCAAAACGCTGCTCTACAACTGGGCGGCGGAGATCGAGAAATTCCACACCAACATCCCCTGCCAGATCGTGGAAGGGGACAAGAACACCCGACTGGAACTGCTGACCAATCCCAATGCCCGGCTCTTCATCATCTCCTACACGGTGGTGCTGAACGATATCGCCCGGCTGAGGGAAATGGAATTCGAATGGTTGGTGCTGGATGAGGCGCAAAACATCAAAAACGTTGGTGCCCTGCGCACCCACGCCATCAAGAAACTGAACGCGGAGCACCGCCTAGCGCTGTCCGGAACCCCGGTGGAAAACAATCTCACCGAGTTGTGGTCCATCTTTGATTTCCTGATGCCGGGCTATCTGGGCACCCTGAAACATTTCAAATCCGAATATATGGAACAACCGGAAAGTGGAGCGGCAAGGCTGCACCGCAGTGTGGCGCCCTTCCTGCTGCGGCGCATCAAAAAGGAGGTGCTGCTGGAGCTGCCCGACAAACAGGAACAGGTTTCCTGGTGCAAACTCCATCCCGTGCAGGAAAAGCTCTATCTGCAGATCCTGGATCTGGTGCATAAAAAACTCTTTCCGGAGCAGGCTTCGGCCCCACTGAACTACATCCACATCCTGGCCGCGCTCACCAAACTGCGCCAGGTGTGCAACCATCCGCATCTTGCCAATCCGGACATCCTGCCCGATCCCCTGGCCTCCGCCAAACTGGAGCAACTGCTGGAGCTGGTGCAGGAAGCGATCGCCAGCGGACATAAGATACTGGTGTTCTCTCAGTTCGTACAGATGTTGAAGATCATCCGCAGGGTGTTTGATGGTCTGGGGACAGACTATGCCTATCTGGACGGGCAGACCAAGAACCGGCTGCAGGTGGTGCAACGCTTTGAGAACACTCCGGAGCTGAAGCTCTTTCTGATCAGCCTCAAAACTGGCGGCACCGGGCTCAATCTCACCTCCGCGGATACGGTGATCCTCTACGATCCCTGGTGGAATCCCATGGTGGAAAACCAGGCGATCGACCGCACCCACCGCATCGGCCAACAGCACAAGGTGCAGGTGTTTCGATTGATCGCCAAAGGCACGGTGGAGGAGAAGATCATGAATCTGCAGAAAAGCAAGCTGGACCTGTTTGAGGCGGTGGTTGCGGACGGCCAGAAGCTGCTGTCCTCACTGGCGGTGGATGACATCAAGGCGCTGTTCAGCTATGAATAATTTCGCTTGACATTTTCGGGCTGTATCATCTTTTGGTAAGCTAAGAAAAATTATCTGCCAAGGAGAGATAGATGCTTACCATTGACTGGAAAGAGAGGCTGAACAAGGATACGGTGGACTATCTGGAGCACAAGCTGCCGAAAAACGATTATGATTTTGAGATCATCTTCAATGCTTATCCGGAACGTGTCAATGGCAAGATCCCTCCGGAAGTGATCGTCCATGTTGCCAGTGCGATCATTCAGCGCCTGGGCAAGAACCACGAGAAATACCTTCCCTTCTATAAACACCTCTGGGATAAGAAAGGGGCCTATGGCAAGACCGCCTTCATCACCATGATGTCCAAGGTCGCCGGTAAAAAACCCGCCACCTATCTTCCGGTGTTGGAAGCGGCACTCCTGAACGCACCGGCGGCAGACCTTTCGGTTCTGCTGGAGAAGGTGTTGCTGCCGCTGCTGCGCAAACAACCGGAGAAATATCTGCCCCAGGTGTATCAATGGAGCAAACATCCCAAGCAACTGATCCGGCAGCAGATGATCAACCTGCTGGTGAAGCTGCTGAAGAAGAATCCGGAGCTGAGTGCGGAGGTGCTGGAGCACTTTGTGCACCAATGGATGCAGCCCTTGGGTGAGGAACTGCCCCACCATCTCACGCTGCTCAAGGCCGTCGCCAAGCTCGATTATGAGCTCTATCTGAAGGTGTGGCGGGAAAACGGGCACAGCCGTGACCCCCAGACCGTGGAGATCCTCTGCGGTTCGCTGCTGACCTATCATCCGGAGATCGAGGCCATCGTGGAAAACTGGACCAAAAGCGGCAACGCCCGGGTGAAAAAAGCCGCCACTATCGCTTGGCGTATGCTGCAGAAAAAGAAAGGTTGAGCCGTTTGAGCATGGATCTGAGCCTGTTTATCACCCAGTCCGGCATGGACAAGCTGCAGCGCCGCATCAATCATCTGATGAGTGTGGAGCGACCGGAAACGATCAGAGCCATTGCCACTGCCCGGGAATTCGGCGACCTCAGCGAGAACGCAGAATACAAGGCGGCACGGGAAAAACAGCGGCAGATCGATGCTGAACTCGACCGGCTGCGGCGGCGTGCCGCCCATCTGAAAGTGGTGGACACCGCTTCCTTCCCCAAGGACATGGTGCGCTTCGGCTCGGTTTGCCTCACCCGCGATATCGAACACAACGAGGAGATCCTCTATCAGGTGGTGGGTGTGGATGAACTGAACTTCTTCGACGAGGAGGGTATCCAGGCGGTTTCGGTGCTTTCGCCGATCGGCAAAGCGCTTTTAGGCAAAAAGGTGGAAGACATCGCCGTGGTCAAAGCCCCCATGGGCGACAGGCACCTGCAGATATTGGAAATCAGATAATAAAGATATATGGAGTTACAATTGAAACAGAAACAGGACAAGAAAAACCCGCTGCTCTATGAACGCAGGAACTTCTTCAAGGAAGCGGATGCCGCTACGATCAAGCAAGCCTTCAGCTTTGCCCAGTCCTACAAGGACTTTCTGAACCAGGCAAAAACCGTGCGCGAGACCATCGCCTGGACCGAAGCCTGCCTCAAGGCAGCCAGATTCCAGCCATTGCCCGCCCGGAAAGCGCAAAAGCGCGTCTATACAATCTTTCGCCACAAGACCATTGGCATGACGGTGATCGGCAGCGAGCCCATTTCCGCCGGCTTCAACATGGTGGCGGCGCACATCGACACACCGCGGGTCGATCTGAAGCAGAATCCCCTCTATGAGGACAGCTCCAGCACCATGGCCTGCATGCGGACGCATTACTATGGCGGGATCAAGAAATACCAGTGGGTTTCCACTCCCCTTGCCCTGCATGGTTTTGTGGTTAAAGCCGATGGCAGCACCCTCGATATCAGTATCGGCGAAGAAGCTGGGGAACCGGTCTTTGTCATTCCCGACCTGCTGCCCCACCTTGCCCGCAAGGAACAATATACCAAAAACCTCTCCGATGCTGTGGATGCTGCCCACATGAATCTGCTCTTCAGCGGAATGGTGGAGCCCGGCAGCGAGGAAAAGGAAGCTGCCAAAGCCTATGCCCTGAAGCTGCTGCACGACAAATATGGGCTCTCCGAGCACGACTTCATCTCCGCTGAGTTGGAACTGGTGCCAGCCACGCAGGCCCGGGATGCCGGGCTGGATGCTTCCCTGGTGGTGGGTTATGGGCAGGAC